>Ga0207691_10000036_pt1 | contig 108836 bp, 103 predicted proteins | sample KBSM13metaG_FD_184327 | JGI IMG/M metagenome (GOLD analysis project Ga0207691, IMG submission 184327) | Miscanthus rhizosphere microbial communities from Kellogg Biological Station, Michigan, USA - KBS M1-3 metaG (SPAdes) (version 2) | ecosystem: Host-associated > Plants > Roots > Rhizosphere...
GAAGAGTTCGGCTTCTCCACGGCGCCCTTGATCGTTGAAGGCTGCATCATGATGCGGAAGTGCCATCTGAACACATGCCCGGTCGGCGTCGCAACCCAAGATCCCGTGTTGCGCAAAAAATTCACGGGCCAGCCCGAGCATGTCGTCAATTACTTTTTCTTCATCGCGGAAGAAATGCGTGCGCTGATGGCCAAGTTGGGTTTCCGGACCATTGCGGAGATGATCGGCCGAGTCGATAAGCTCAAGGCTCACAAAGCGGTTGATCATTGGAAGGCGAAGGGGCTCGATCTGTCGCCGCTGTTGCATGCTCCGAACGTGGGCCCGGAGGTGGCAACGCACTGCGTGACCAAGCAGGATCACGGCCTGGCCGACATTCTGGACAATACCCTAGTCGAACGCTGCCGTCCGGCAATCGAACGGGGCGAAAAGGTCTCAGTCGAGATACCGATCCGCAATATCAATCGAACGGCGGGCACGGTTTTATCGAGTCACATTGCAAAGACATACGGCGTCAACGGTCTGCCCGACGATACCATCGCCATCAAGTTAACCGGCTCGGCCGGACAATCCTTCGGCGCGTTTCTTTCCAAGGGCATCACACTGACATTGGAAGGCGAATCGAACGATTATCTCGGCAAAGGCCTCTCGGGCGGAAAAATTATCGTCGTGCCTCCGAAGGAAGCGACCTTCGTTCCCGAGGAAACGATTTTGATCGGCAATACGGCGCTCTATGGGGCGACCTCGGGCGAGTGTTACTGCTATGGGACGGCGGGCGAGCGGTTCGCCGTACGAAATAGCGGCGTGCGCGCTGTCATCGAAGGTACGGGCGATCACGGCTGTGAATATATGACGGGCGGGGTCGTTGTGGTGCTCGGCCGAACGGGACGGAATTTTGCCGCAGGAATGTCGGGAGGCGTCGCCTATATTCTCAACGAGAAAAATGAATTCGAGCAGCGCTGCAATATGGGCATGGTCGAACTTGAAAAGGTTCGGGGGACCGCGGATCAATCGCTGCTTCGTACGCTGATCGAGTCCCATTTGAAATATACTGGCAGCCGGAAGGCCAAGCAGGTCTTGGATAATTGGAAGGCGATGGTGCCCAAATTCGTGAAGATCATGCCGATCGACTATAAGCGGGTGCTCGCGGAGCGCAAGGCGGCGGCGTTGAAAGAACGAGCGCAAAAAGATATGGTGGCCCATGGCTGATCCCAAGGGCTTTCTCAAATACACGCGTGAAGGGCCGACTCGCCGTCCGGTCGAGCTGCGTGTGCTCGACTGGAAGGAAATGTACGAACCCTATTCAGAGGACAAGCTGGCCCTGCAGGGGGCTCGCTGTATGGATTGTGGCGTGCCGTTTTGTCAAAGCACCAATGGATGCCCCGTCGTCAATCTGATTCCCGAGTGGAACGATCTTGTCCATCGGGGTCGGTGGAAAGACGCGCTGAAGGCATTGCACACGACAAACAATTTTCCGGAGTTTACGGGACGCCTTTGTCCCGCGCCGTGCGAGTCCGCGTGCGTGCTCGGTATCAATAGCGACCCCGTCTCTATTCGCGTGATCGAATGGAATATCATCGACAAAGGGTTCAACGAAGGATGGATCGAACCGGTGCTGCCTGTCGAGGACACCGGCAAAAGCGTGGCGGTGATCGGCTCGGGTCCGGCGGGTTTGGCGGCCGCCCAGCAGTTGGCACGCTCCGGCCATCGAGTCACGGTGTATGAAAAGTCCGATCGCATCGGCGGCCTGCTGCGTTACGGGATACCGGATTTTAAAATGGAGAAGTGGGTGATCGATCGCCGGCTGGAGCAAATGAAGGCCGAAGGCGTCGAATTCAAGACCGGTGTGCACGTCGGGGTCGATCTCGATGCCGAGGCGTTGCGGAAACAATACGACGCGGTGTGTCTCACACTCGGCGCGGAGCAGGCGAGAGAACTGCCGATCCCGGGGCGCGATCTGAAGGGCATTCATCTCGCAATGGAATATTTGACGCAACAAAATAAACGCACGAATGCCGACAACATTACCGACGAGATCATTACGGCGAAGGGCAAGCGGGTGGTCATCATCGGCGGCGGCGATACCGGTTCAGATTGTCTGGGCACCGCCCATCGGCATGGCTGTATCGAAGTGCATCAATTCGAACTGCTGCCCCAACCTCCTCCACAACGAGGACAGTCCACCCCATGGCCACTCTGGCCCATGCAGTTGCGCACTTCGCATGCGCATGAAGAAGGCTGCGACCGCCAATGGAGCGTCTCGACCACCTCGTTCATCGGCCGAAACGGACATGTCACCAAGCTGCACGGTCAGCGTGTCGCCTTTGAAAAAGGAGCGTTCATTCCGGTTCCAAATAGTGACTTTGAATTGGACGCGGATCTTGTCCTGCTTGCCATGGGTTTTACCGGACCGGTTAAGAATGGGTTACTCGACAGTCTGGGCGTGGCCTATGACGCGCGTGGATGCGTGACTGTCAATGACTTGTTCATGACTAATGTGGAAGGCGTCTTCGCAGGAGGAGACACCAAACGCGGCGCGTCGCTGATCGTCTGGGCCATCGCGGAAGGCCGGAAAATGGCCGCCGGCGTGGATCGGTATCTTCGAGGGCGCGTCTCCCCCCAAGCTCGTGAGTCAGTCAATTCCGTTGCCACGACCATCTAGACAAGCGATGCGGAACGGATGGATGAGGGACGCGTGGCTCGTCGCGCTCATCTGTATCGCCCCCTTTCTTACCGCCGCGAACTCATCAAAACCGACGAGAGTCATGGACGCCTTGACCGGCGCCGATCGCGTGCTCTGGCTTGGCGCGCATCCGGGCGATGAGACGTCTTCGAGTGCCTTTCTCGCCAGGGCAAAAGACGTGGGCGGCGCGTTATATCTGGCGAGCCTCACACATGGAGAAAACAGCGACAAGCTCTGGGGAGGACTGCGGCGAGGCACCGATATGGGGAAAGCTCGCGAAGCGCTGTTTGCCAAATCCGCAGCGGTCTTTCACGCGGATGGGTATGACGTAGGCCCGTTCGTCAACGGTCCATACTCGATCGAGGAATTGGATGCGCTGGCCCCGACGGCGCAGTTCCGTGATTGGCCTTCGTCCACGACCGCAGAGGACGTGATCGCCAAATGGCAAAAGGAAGGGGACCCGATCGGCTACATCGTGACGCTGCTCCGAGGTAGGCGGCCCGATGTGGTGATTGCCCTAGACGATTACTGCGGGGTCAATGGACACGACGAGAATATTGCCGTGGGCAAACTTATCAAACAAGCGGTGCCATTAGCCGCCGATCCTTCCGCGTATCTGGAAGCCGGGGAACCTTGGCAGGTGCGCGACGTTCTCTTCACCGCATCGGTGCTGAAGCCGGTAGTCGCCTGTCGCTATTGTAAGTGCGAAGGACCTCCGCCCGCCGAGCCGGCCGAGGACATTTTCAGTCTCGACCGCTCCCAAACCCATCACCTGACCTACATGGGAGTGCAGTGTCTTGTAGGGCGAACCTATCAAAATGCCGTCGAGATGAAAGGCTGGTCCGACGGACAGATGCGAACGAGCTGCGAACAAGCGCAGGCCGCCGTTTCACGCGCCTATCGTAATGGCGTCAAAGGCTCCCCGTTTTTTGAATCCTTCCGTCATGCTTCGATAAACTGATCTTCTGGTCCACCTCACACAGTTCAAGCCGAACCTGATCGTCTTTTCATGCTTTCTTCGGATTAAATAATCCGCATGGCCAAAGGCGTGTATGGGGTCGTTCGGCTCTGCTTGCTTAATCAAAAGAATTATTCGGCTCCCTTGAAAGCCCTAACTATGTTTACTCTGAACGGCTATCTCTTTAAGTTGGAGAATGATTTTTTGAGGTTCGGTGACAACAGTGGGCGAGAACAATCGGAATCGTTTTTACCCCTGTCGGATGAGCGACTACGCTGCTCTTCCCAAATGCTGCAATATTTCAGATATTTCATGGACATACCGATAGAACAAGACAACTCTATGAAATCAGGCTCAGGACTTTGTGAGTAGTACTACGCGTATCACGTTTTTTCTTAGCGGATTGATTCCAGCCCTTCTTGCCGGAATTTTTATTCTCGATGTCGTAACGCCACTAGGCGTTGCCGTCTGTATCCCTACCTGCTGCCTCTGGGCCTCACCGTATGGATCGGTGCGCAACGATCGCCTTTTCTTGTCGCAGGAATCTCCGGGAGACTCACCGCCATCGCTCTCTTTGTGTCTCCACAGGCCTTTTTGCAGCTGGCGATCATCAATCACAGCATGATGCTGGTGACGTTGGCCGCTACAGCTCACCTCATTTGGAGTGAAAAAAAGAATCGAGCATCGCTCGATCGGGAAGTGAAGATCAGAACCCACACGGAAGAAGAGCTGAAACTCTTGATGAAAATGTTGGAGAGACGAGTCGATGAGCGCACGCAAGAGTTGGCCCGGTCTCGAGCGGAAGCCATTCGCATGATGGAAGAGGCAGAAGCCTCGGGAAGAAAAGCTCAGCAGGCGGAGGAGCGGACTCGAAAGACGGCCGACGAATTGCGCGACCTCTACAATAATGCGCCGTGCGGATATCACTCCTTGAATCGGGAAGGACGCTTTATCGCCATCAACAATACCGAAATACCGAATTACCGAATTAAATTGGCTGGGGTACGAGCGTGCCGAAGTGGGGGACAACTTGATCTTTGCCGATGCGTTGACTCCCGACAGCGCGCGGCGGTTTCTGTCTCATTTCCCTTAATTTGTCGTCGACGGGCGGACCCGTGACCTTGAATTTGAAATGATCCGAAAGGACGGCAACTTGATGTCCGTGCTGTTGAACGCCTCGGTGATTCGAAATGCCGATGGGCAGTACGTTTCCAGTCGGTCCACCGTGTTCGATATCACCGAGCGCGATCGCGCTAAACAAGACCTCGCAAAGCAGACCACCATTCTGCAATCCGTTCTGAACAGCATGGGAGAAGGCGTCGTTGTGGCCGATATGGACGGCCGATTTGTCTTGTGGAATCCCGCTGCCGATCGTCTGCTTCGCTTGGGACCGGCCCACCTCCAACCCAAAGAATGGAGTACGTATGTGGGCTATATTTGTCCGACCAAATCACCGTGTATCCCATCGAGCAGCTCCCGCTGGTGCGAGCCATTGGGGGAGAATCGGTCGATAGCGACGAACAGTTTGTGCGGCATTCCGGAAGGCCCAGCGGAATCTCCTTAAGCGTGACGGGGCGGCCGCTCAAGGATGCTGCCGGACACGGAGGGGTCATCGTGTTCAGCGACATGACCGAGCGCAAGCGTACGGAGTCGAAGATAAAACTACATGCCGCTCAACTGGAGGCCGCCAATAAGGAATTGGAAGCCTTCAACTATTCGGTATCGCACGATCTGCACACGCCTCTTCGGCACATCGACGGATTTGCCGTTCTCTTGCAGAAGCACACGGCGTCGATCTTGGATGAGAAGGGTCGCGGGCACCTGGATGTGATCTCCGATTCTGCCAAGCGCATGGGGAAGCTCATCGATGATCTGCTGGTATTCTCACGCATGGGCCGTCACGACCTGCGCCAGGGGCAAGTCGATCTCAATGATGTGATCAAGACGTCCTCGAGGAATATGCGCAGGAAATCGGGCAGCGGCACATTGCCTGGTCCGTCACTCCAGTGCCTGCCGTTCGAGGAGACAAGGCCATGCTGCGGCAGGTCTTCATGGACCTGCTCGGCAATGCCATCAAGTATACGAGCCGGCGTCCCCGAGCGACCATCGAGATCGGTTGCCGACAAAGCGACATCGACGAGGTGGAAGTTTTCGTGCGGGATAATGGGGTGGGGTTCGATATGCAGTATGCGCACAAGCTATTTGGGGTCTTTCAGCGGTTACATAGCACGGCGGAGTTCGAGGGCACCGGAATCGGATTGGCCAATGTGAGACGCATCATTGCCCGGCACGGCGGTAGAGCCTGGGCCGAAGGGGGCGTCGATGCGGGGCGAACTTCTATGTTTCTCTGCAACCATCACGGAGGAGGTGGTCGATGTCCACCGAGGTCAAACGTATCTTACTGGTTGAGGACAGCCGCGAGATGTTCGCCGTCCTCGAAGAGCATGATATGTTTAACGAAGTCATCGTCGCGTCCGATGGGGCGGAGGCGCTTGATTATCTCTATCGCCGACAAAAGTTTGCCGGGCGGCCGGCGGGCAATCAAGCGGTCATTCTGTTGGATCTCAAAATGCCCAAAGTCGATGGTCTGGAAGTGCTGCGAATAATTAAGCGCGATGCGCATTTGAAGTCTATCCCCGTCGTGATGCTCACCTCGTCGAGAGAAGAGCCCGATCTGACGGAAAGTTACACACTCGGCGTCAATGCCTATGTCGTGAAACCGGTCGATTATCAGGATTTCGTTCAGGCGGTCACGGGACTCGGTATCTTTTGGGCCATTATCAATGAGCCCCCGTTAGAGGGTCTCTCAGTCACGACAGGAGGGAGGAGGGTTTGAAGCACACCGTCCGCATCCTGCATCTCGAAGACAACGTACGAGACACCGAATACGTTCGCGGCTTGCTCGAAGCGAATGCCGTAAAGGGCGACGTGATCCGAGTGGAGGAGCGGAGCGCATTCGAGGCCGAACTCGAACGCGGCGGATTCGACCTGATCGTGTCTGACTTTTCCCTTCCGTCGTACGACGGCCGCTCGGGATTGGCGCTGGCGAGATTGAAACGTCCGGATGTGCCGTTTGTATTCTTTTCAGGCACGATGGGAGAAGAAGCCGCAGTGGAAGCCCTCAAAGGCGGCGCGACGGATTATGTGCTGAAAGAACGTCCTTCTCGGCTGGCGGCCGTCCTTATTCGCGCGATGCGCGACGCGGCCGATAAAGCGGAGCGCCGGATCATAGAGATAGCGCTTCAATCCGCGCAGGAGCGTTTTCAAGGCATTTACGAGTCGTCGAAGGACGCCATTGCCTATGCCACCTTGGAAGGCTGCTATCAGGATGTCAATGAATCGATGGTCAAGCTGACGGGATATTCACGCGAAGACTTGTTGAAAAAAACCTACCAGGAATTGACGGCCGACGAATATCGGCACGGCGAAGTTTCCATAGTTCACGCCGTTCTGTCGACCGGCCAGCCGGCCGAATACGAACAAGAGATTGTTCGCCGAGAGGGTATCCGTGTTCCGGTGGCTCTGACCGTTTTTGTCGTCAAGGCTCCCGACGGGTCCCCGATTGGTTTGGCGATGATTTTCAAGGATGTGACGGAACGGAAGCGGACGGAGCGGGAGATTATGGAGCTGGCCTACCATGATGTCTTGACGGGACTTCCGAATCGTCGTCTTTTGTATGATCGACTTCATGTCGCGCTCAATCAGTCCGCGCGGACATGCCGGTCGCTGGCCGTGCTGGCCCTCGACTTGGATGGGTTTAAGATTGTCAATGACAGTCTCGGCCATGCGAAGGGCGATGTCTTGTTGCAATGGGTCGCGGAATGTCTGAAGTCCGCCGTGCGTGCCGGAGATACCGTGGCAAGGGCCGGCGGCGATGAGTTTATCGTGCTTTTGCCGGATCTCGCCAATCCGGACGACGCGGTGAAGATCGCGCAAAAATTTTTGGACTTGTTGCAACCTGGGGTTGCATTAGAAGGCCACGAATTTCCAATCACCGCAAGCATCGGCCTGAGTCTTTTCCCGGTCGATGGCACCGATTCGGACGCGCTCATTCGACATGCGGATGCTGCGATGTACCGTGCCAAACAACAGGGCGGCAATGCCTATCAGTTGTGCACCCCCATGATGAAGGCCAGCGCAGTTGAGCGCCTAAGTATCGAACGAAGCCTGCGCCAGGCGCTGGATCGACATGAATTTCGACTCCATTACCAGCCTGTGATCGATCTTGGCACGGGAGAGATTGTAGGCATGGAGGCCCTTTTGCGTTGGCAACATCCACGGAACGAGGCGCTGGTATGCCCCAGCGAGTTCATTCATGTGGCGGAGCAAACCGGCTTGATCGTTCCGTTGAGTGTATGGGTGCTGCGAACGGCGTGCAGACAGGCGACCTTCTGGCATCGGCGGGGCTATCCCGCCCTGCGCGTGGCGGTGAACCTTTCGGACCGGCAGTTATGGCGATCTGAATTCGTGCCTCAAGTCGCCAAGATTTTACAGGAGACCGGGATGCCGCCGGACCGGCTCGAATTCGAAATTACCGAACGCATGGCGTTACAGAATACCGATTTTACAATTTCGGTGCTCGAATCGCTCAGTCACATGGGAATCGATCTATCTCTCGACGACTTCGGAACGGGCCATGGTTCGCTGAGCTGTCTACGGCAGATTCCGGTGAAGACGCTCAAGATCGATCAGTCGTTCGTCCGCGGCATTGGTCACAATGGCGATGACACCGCCATTGTGCGGACGCTCATTACGCTGGGGCACAGTCTGAGACTAAAAGTCATCGCCGAGGGGGTTGAAACGCACGAGCAACTGGAATTTTTACAGGCCCATCGCTGTGATAGCATTCAAGGCCATCTGTTCAGTCCGGCGGTGCCTGCAGAGGCATTTGATCGATTGTTGACCGAGCACAGGATTGCATCTCGTTATCGTGGACCCTCCTCTTAAAAGCGATTGGACCACTGATCGAGTTGAGGTCGTACCAGACCAACCAACCCCATAAGGATATCCGCGGCCTCTCGCGAGTGGGTTTCTGTCAGAACGCTTCACTGTCTGAGGCGAATGAGCAAAGGGAAGAATCAAAGCGGTCGTGAGCTATTTTTGTGCCTCGCCTATCGGACAATTAGCCTAAATCATCTATCACCCCGACGCAGTTGGGGAGTGTGGCCGAGGGAGTAAAGGTTCCCATCCATGTGTCGAGTGCTTCAATGGCGCAGAGGCGTCCGCACAAATACTGTACATCGACCGGAGCGCCAGGCTGCAGCAGATTCAGGGGCGTTAACGCCATGGGCCGAATGCTGGCCTCCCGATCTGTGACAACTAAAATATACCAGTGGTTCGTTTCTTTTTTGACCGCCTGGCAACGATCACAGATGATTTGAGAGACGAGGGGCATGGCATCCTCCGTGTTTGTGGTACGCGATAGGTTGCATAGTACGGTGATTCGTGCACGGTGCCAATCCCGCAAGAGCATTACGACCTTGGTCTTCAATCGCTAGCCACACGCAAGCATAAGCCAACAAAACTATCGGAATAGTTTTCACAGCAACCCTGTGCTTAACCGCGCCCTTTAGTTATGCTTGCGGTTGAGAATTTTGGCCACGAGGAGTACAGTACCCGCTCACGGAACCGGGCGATAATTGAGGTGCGCAACGCCTTCACCTACATTGATAGAACCTAAAGGAGCAGAGACGATGGCACGAATTGGAGAAAAGATCGGCGGTGGGTCCTACCAGAGCTTCCACCGTGAACAGATTACGAACGTAGATTTTTCAACGTATCGTGGTAAGTGGATCGTGCTGATGTTCTATCCAGGCGATTTCACCTTTATCTGTCCAACTGAATTGTCCGAAGTGGCTGCACTCTATCCGGAGTTCCAAAAAGCCGGCGCGGAGGTCTTCGGAATCAGCACCGATTCTGTGTTTGTCCACAAGGCCTGGCACGATACTTCTCCCACGATCAAGAATGTGTCCTTCCCGCTGGTGGCAGACCCGACAGGCAAGCTCTCCCGCGAGTTTGGAACCTATTTGGAGCAGGATGGAGTGACTCTTCGTGGAAGCTTCATAATCGATCCGGATGGTGTCGTCAAGACCTGCGAAATTCATGACAACAGTATCGGTCGAAGCGGCCAAGAATTACTTCGAAAACTACAGGCGGCGATTCATGTCCGGGAAGGCAAGGGAGAGGTGTGTCCGGCAAACTGGAAGCCGGGACAGAAAACGTTGAAGCCAGGCCTCGATCTTGTCGGGAAACTGTAATGCAGTCGTTCCAGGTTGAGTGCGTGGGAAGAGGGTACTCTTCCCACAGCTCAACAGTGCGCTCCTCACTTCGGTGAAATCATGACCTCAATACGACGTCCGTCGTAATTGAGCGTCAAATCGCCTTCCAATCCCTTCGGATTCCCGATACGACCCTCGGGATCGTAGATAAAGCAAAACATCAGCTTGCAGTCAGGATGACTTCCATATCGTTCGAAGTCGACGCTGACCTGATGCGTGAGCGCTTTCGCTCCAATGCCCTGTTTCGTCTTCTTCGCAATGATGACGACTCCCTCATCTTTCAACCAGAGATCGGTCCTGGTCGTCCCGCTCGCATAGGCCGGCGCCCATTCTTCGGGTTCCATGTTGTCGTATTCGATCGTCAGTAACGCTTGAAGGAGGTCGAGCACATCTCGCTCGTCTTCCACTTCAAGCGTAGGGCGCTCGTCGCGCCGTTGACGAAGTTGTCGGGCCACACGATGAAAGGCAGAACAGATGGCCCGGAGATGATCGATCATGTCTTCTTGCGATCCGGAGTCAGACGAGCGCTCAGCGGGAGAGCCGGTTTGCCCGTTGCGCCCCGTTCCAGGTACAGACGTCGCATGGGGGCGCTGTGGCTCTATACGCTCCACTGCTGGTTCAGCCGATGGAAAACGAAGTTTTGTGGCCATGGTGCTCTCCGATAATGGTTGAGTGGGGGAGTCCTCAGGATCATCATCCGACCTTTGAAAGCGTAACGGTTCCGGTTGAGGTGCCGGCGGTTCTTCGGTGGAACGTGCGATAGCTTCGGCAGATAACTTCAATTTTGTTTGAGAGACCAGCATGATGGGCGGAGAGGAGATAGATGGCGCAACCGGTACGGCGGGCGGCGCCATCTCGGGTTGTTTGACTTCCACCGTCAGCGCGACGCGAGCGGGTTCGGGGGAAGGAATCGTCTGGATAATCGGTGCTGCGACGGACGGCGGAAGTGTGGGTTGAACGGGAGGGGCCGGTTCGCTCACTTGGTCGACGGGGATCGTACCCTGTTTGCCTGAAGAGGGCGAGCTCTTCACTTCACCCTTTGCCTCCGGCTTGGACCGAAGACCTAAGAGATCCAATCGGCGTTCTTCGAGACTCACGACAAGATGTTGCAGGAGCGAGATCGTCTCGTTAATGCTGTGCTTATTGTTGACTCGAATGCGAAGATGTTGATGGTCTAGATATTCCGGCGCCCGCTCTCCAAAAATGTCTCGGATCGTATCGCGAATCTGATATTCGGCTGTGACGCGAAGCGCATCCCGGTAGGGAAGTCCGTCACGCTTGAGTTCCTCAACCTGATGGATGCGTGCCCGCAATTTAACAATCGAATGACTGATTTCATCGGCGGAGGCAAACACCTTTTGTTTCGGCTGGGGTTCCGTGGCTTTATTTTTGGCCATTCGAACTCCTAAGTCGCCAATCTCATTACACTTTATGGCTGTCGCATTAAGTATAGCCGAAGGTCGTTATTTCGGCAGACTGAGACCGTTGGAGTCGGCATCGTTGAAATGATGGAACTCGGCGAACGAAGGAATTTCGGCGAACTAGCAAGAAGTTACGTGAGATGGATGGCGGAACCACCAAGCGGGATGAGCGACGAGTGACCTTATACTTTTCCGCTGCGCGTAAGGGCTTTCGTGATTTCTGCGATCAAGCGGCGTTCGATTTCCGCGATGTCCTCAGAGCCTGCGGAAAGAATTCGGTTACCTTGAGCCATGCGCTCAAATTCAGCTTTGACAATCAGGCGCGTTCGGACGGGCGTCAACGCGTTTAGAGACAATACGTATTGGTTTCGAAACCCAGGGACTTCCAGTGAGGCGGGCTCGGAGATTTTTCGGTCAGTGACATAGACGGCTTTTTGTTCAGTTTTAATACCGGCTCGCACGCCGTACCCGTTTTTCGCCAGCGCTTCTTCGATAGCCTTCACGACAATCGGCAGTGAGGCAGACAACTCTTCCGACGCGCCTCCTTTGTCATCCACCCGCACGGCATTACTTAATTGGGCGACTTTTTCGGCCACCTTCTGTGCATCGGCGGCCATTTTTCGAGTTTTGCCTTCTTGTTCGTCGAGCTGAGACGTGAGGGAAGTTCGTTCACCCATTACTCGTTCGACCTGCTGCCTGGCCTCGCGTAACTCCCGGTTCAGCAAATCGATTTGCTGCTGCATCACTTTGTTGCCGTCTTGCAGCGAGACGATGACCGACTCCTGTTTCTGGATTTGCTTATGAAGTGTGTCGTTCTCGGCTTTCAAAGGCGATTCCTCCGGCTGGCAGCCGGCGGCGAAGAATACCAGAAGTAGAATCAAGAGCCATGAGCGGGTGCTGTGACGACGAACGGAGGGGCTTTCGTGAAACGCTAAATTAACCATAATGCTGGTCGGCCAGCGCGGGCATTGTAGGAGTCTTTGAGAGTGAAAGCAATCTTCGTCAGATTGATTCGTCTTGCCCTGCACGTTATGCTGCATTATGAAACGATGGGCGGCGGGTAAATCTTGGTTACTCGGCAATCCGGTTATTGGAATAGTCGTGGCTGGTCTGTTGCTGACAATACAATCGCCCGTGGGTGCCGAGAACGCCGACCCCGTACCCGCCGAAGACTACGTCATCTATAACCGCATCGTTCAAGCGAAGTTCCTGACATCCGATACGATGCTAGTGCTGATCCGCCGATATACGGCAACAAAGTTAGGCCCAGAGGAAATGCCGTTCCGTCGGGGGTTCTTTGATGAGAACCAATTGTTCGACGGCACCCTCCCGCCGGCCCTTATCACAGACTTTTTGCGGTCGACGGCCCGTCCATCCCGCTTGCAACCCCAATTTGATTTCGGTGTCCGCTATCGTCTGGTCACCGACTTTAATGCCGATCGCGACGAAGCCGGAGGAGGCTTCATGTCGGTTTCCGATAGTCCGGAGCCTCGGCTCCTGCTGGAATTTTCCCGGGTAGCCTTTGCGCCGAAAGAAGATCACGCGCTCGTCTATGTCGGTCAGTACCGGCCGGACGGCACAGGCGCCGGATTTTTTGTTGTGTTGCAGCGGCAAGCAACCGGGTGGGAAATCCAGGATACGGAAGTCGTGTGGACGATGCGGTGAGAACGGCGTCGTCCTGCTAAGGTGAGCTCGACCGAAAGAATACAAATTATCGATGAACGACGTGAGATGACATGCCGACGATGATTCGGAAAACGTTTGCGGTGCCTCCCCTGGGATGTAATTGCTCGATTCTTGGCGATCCGACGACCAAGCACGCAGTGGTAGTCGATCCCGGCGGGGCGCCTGAGCTCATTCTTCAGCACGTTCGGGAACTGGGTCTGACCGTCATGAGCGTGGTACACACACATGCGCACTTCGATCATTTTCTCGCCTCGGGCGAAATACAAAAGGCGACTGGCGCGAGGCTCTGCCTGCATCCGGACGATCGGCGACTCTGGGAAATGCTGGAAGTCCAGTGCCGCATGTTCGGTGTTCCATATACGCCCGTGCCGCTTCCTGATCAGTGGCTTCATGATGATGAACAGATTATTGTCGGCGAAGTGCCAGGGGTGGCGTTACACACCCCTGGCCACACTCCGGGATCGATGTGTTTTTTCTTTCCATCCGAACAGCTCTTGTTGGCCGGAGATACGCTGTTTCGCGGAGGCATCGGCCGAACGGACCTCTGGGGTGGGGATGGGGAGGCGATTCAACGCTCCATCCGTGAGCGACTCTACTTGCTCGACGAGGGAACACGCGTGGTCACAGGCCATGGTCCCGACACACACATTGGATTTGAACGAGAGTACAATCCCTTCATTCGCGCTTGACTATAACCGGCGGTTTAGTCGGGCTGGCATAGAGTGTTGTGAATGGGAATAGGTCCGTACCAAGGAAGCCTTCGGACGGGATAGGGATTACATCGAAGAATGATTTCTAGCATCCTTCAAAGCCGCCGTCGTTGAGGGGCGAGGAGGGAACATGCAGGTAAATTGGACTCGGACGATTATAGGTGGCGCAGTCTGTATGCTGATCGTAATCGGGTCGACGATGCAGGGACAGTCTCAGTCAACGACGCAGGTTGAGATTCGTGAAGTCGAGGTCCGTCTGTCCGATCATGGTCCTGTAGTCCTCCTGAAGGTTGAGAATCGAGTTATTCCCATTTTTGTCGATTCGACCGTTGCCGGATCGATTCAGGCGGCGTTGACGGGACAAAAACTGAGTCGGCCGCTGTCGCACGATCTTATGAGGACGATACTCGATTCATTCGGGGGGAAAGTGACGCAGACCGTCATTACCCTGAAGGATGGTATCTTCCGGGGATCGCTGACGGTGGTGATGAACGATAAGACAAAAGTATTCGACGGACGGTCGTCGGATGCCATCGCTCTTGCCGTCCAGTTCAAAGCGCCCATTGTGGTGGGGCGAGATTTGCTGGATTCGACAGGGAAGACCATGCCGGATTCCAAGACGATGGTTCTCTAACCGGCCAGATGCGGCCTCTCGTCGATCTTGCCGATTCCGTGCGCAGGCCGGTTGAAGCCGGTCTTGCTTCCGTCCTGGCCATTGGGCCTGCTTCCTCATACAATCATGTCGTCTCAAGATATCATCCGATCTGGCCAGTCCTCCCGCCTTCGCCGCCATGCTGACATCGTTCCCGTTGTTTAATAACGAGCATCTTTCTTCGCTGATCGATGAACTTCGCCGTTCCATGCGCCGCGTATTGGCCCAATTATGCGATGAGCTGGATGGTCCCTATCGGCAAGCCTCGCAACGTCTGCGGATACCCGTGGGCTACTTGCGGGCCGTCGAAGCGACTCTTGAACCGGAAGATTTTTCTCACTGGAAAGTGGTGGGATGGATCGAGGAATTGAACGATCTTGTCTATCTCCTCGATGTCCGCGAGCAGTTGCGCCGTGAATCCGACGCCCGAGGATTTGCGGAAGCCTTTTACGCCGCCTGCGCCACACAATATTATGAGCATGGATATCTCGACGAATTATTTCCGGAGGGCCGCCCCCTCGCGACGAAGCTCGCGCATCGGGTCTCCAGCCTGTGTGAAAAACTCGCACGACAAGTGAGCCGCGAGTCCTTGTTCCTCGTGCCGGGGTTGCCATGTCGCTGGCTCGATGAGACCACTCAACAACAGTGGCGCGTCCCCTACGATTTTGGCCCGAACTTCGAACGGGCTGAACCAGCCGATTGCATCCCCTTTGGGTTAGACGGAGATGTGCTGTCTCCTTCACGGTCCGATCGTCGGCACATGTGCACCCAGCAGGCTGTTCTGACGATCAAGCGTGATGGAATCGATCTGTCGTGCGGCGCTCATCGGATACCGCTTTTGGTTCTTGAGTCGGCCCGTCAGTGGCGCTGGGAAGTCAAACCTACAGTGTCTGTTCTAGTGTCATATGGACGAATGACGATGGGCCCTACCCTGATCTATGGGAAACGTCGAGCGCCGGTACGCATGGGGGGGTCATCTTCAGATCTTGTCCCACGTCTGGCCCACGCGGTGCGGGCGATAGAGACGGCGTGGCCGGAGGGGGCGAACAATCTCGCTCTGCTGACGTCTCGCATTATTCCCTTACAGGCGCGTGGAGTCGTCAGTTTCAGCTATCGCCACCGGCCAGGCCTGTCGTTTATCAATTGCTTCGATCGCGATGAGTTCGACCTGATCGATGACCTGATCCATGAGAACAGCCACCATCAATTGAATCTGTATTTACGAAAAGCCGAGTTGCTTCGCGGCGAGCACACCGATGAAATATTTTACTCGCCGTGGCGCAAAAGTCTGCGTCCGGTGCGTGGCATTCTGCATGCCACGTTTACCTTCACGATGGGCGCACTGCTGTTTGATCGGCTGGCCGTTTCACACCGTGTGACGGACGCTCATCGGCTGCGCGCGCAGGCGCGTTGCCTCGAAGAGGTGGAATCGGTACGCTATTCGTTGCGCGACCTGGTCTATGCTGCGCGGCAACTTGGGTGGCTGAGTGAATCCGGTGTGGCGCTCGTCCAGTCAATGGCGCGCGAGATTCGCCGTGTGCATCGTCGCATCGCATTACATGAATCGGCGATCTATAGTTCTCACTATGGTCAAGATTTGAAACGGCATTGCGACACCCTTCGCCACGCTCGACACAACTATGGTCCTCGCCTGTAATCGGCTCGTTATGAAGCGGCGCGTTCACCCGTTCCCTCCTGATGTGCGGGTTCCTTCAATCCGATACTATTGGTAAAGAGGACAGAGTTGGGAATGAGATATTTCTGTCCTTCTTTTTGAAGAGTCGTGTACCTGAGATCGATCTCCTTGACGAACCCTTCCAAGCCCGTGACGATGATGTAGTCGTTCACACCAAAGGGCCGATAAAGCAGAATCAGGACACCTGCCATGAGGTTGGAAAGAATGTCCTTGAACGCAAATCCCAATGCGAAGCCTGTCAGTCCGAGACCCGCCACCAAGGCCGAGACGTTGATCCCCATCGTACCCAAGGCCGTGACTGCGCCGAACACCAATAGCGTGATGGATACGGCCCGCCCGGCCAATTTTAAAATGAATGCGGTATTGTAATCCGCTTGTCGGCTGAGTCGCTCGAAGAATTTACGCAGAAGATAGCTGGCAAGGCCGAAGACGGCGAAGAGCAATATGCCCATGCCGACCTTCGGCGCAAGGATAGCGGCTTCATGCAGCAGTGTCCGAAAAAAATCTTCCATGGCAGAAAAAACGGGCACGGCGCCCGTTTTTCTTGTCTGATACGAACGGACTCTCTTAGACGTCCCGTTGAAACTCCGAGCCGTTTCCTCGTGTCCCTTGCGATCTATCGTTTGGTCGTTCATTCGGCCGGCGCGAGCCGAACGATTGTGCCAGCGCGGGCAAGACCTGAATAAAAAAGTCCTGCACAAAGCTGCGTCCCGCTTGGATGAGAGCATGTTTGGCATGTTCAATTTCATTGGAGATCTCTTTGCCGACATCCCCCCATAAACTCGTTTGGTACCGAATCGATTGCGCGGGGATGGGTGAAGCGGCGGCGGCTGGATACATATAGGACGGATGTCTTGACCGAGATCCCATGGTACCTATGATGTAGCCGACGAGGATAGCGCCCCCCACCATGGCCCATGGCCGTTGATCGACGTGATACGTGGGATCGAAGGTTTGTTTGGTGCGAACGACAATATCATCGGCCGCGTCTTTGACGCGATCCACCATGTCCTCCACGCTTGTCTTTGTCTCTTCCACCGTCTCGTGGAAGCGGTGCTCTAACATCTCAAGTTTTTGACTGATCGCATTACGCGTTTGTACAATATCCTTTACATCCTGCCCGATGTCACTTCTTCTTTCATCCATGACACATTCTCCTTCATCGTGTGAACGGTTCGTATCGGCATCAGGTGAATGTCGCTTACTTGTGCCTTGGCTTTCAGGAAAAGCGCCACTCCTGCCGCGCATGTCAGGAGGCCGACCAGTCCATAACTGGCCCACAACGGAAGGCCTGCGGCCGCCAGCAGATGCACCAGCATTAAAATGAGCAAGAGACTCCCGACGGCTACCAACACGCCGCCGACCGCGATAAAGGCCGCCGCCATTTTGGCTTTCCCAAGCTCCTCCTGAAATTCGTGCGTCGCAAGACGAAATTCCTGAATCGCCAAGGCTTTCAAGTCGTAGAACAAGCCCTCAAGGAGGGCGGTGATGCTGGAGCGAGGTCGCGTCGCGCTCATTGTGCTGTCTCGCATGGCTTACCTCTCTCTAAGTCGGGAAAGCAAAAAGCCTATTCCCGCGCCGATCAACAGGGCCTGGATAGGATAACGCCGTATGGTTGTTTCAAGATCCTCGATAATGCCGGTGACGCCTTGTTCCTGAAGGTAGGCGCCTGAAGTCTCCAGACCGTCGCTTACGGCGCGGGCGGCGTCACCGATGCGGCCTTCGCGCGGAAGTTTATCGCGAATGAGGTCGGAGGCAGATTCCAATTTCCGGCCGAGGGATGACGCCAATTCATCGGCTGTCCTCCCACCTCTCGTGAGGGTATCGGATAAGTCCGCCAGCGAGTCTATATCCTGTCGAGAGCCGTAACGTTCCATCATGCCTCCTTCATGGCTGCGGGTTAAGATTCAGGTCTGACGCGTGGATCTTGGCGGAGCAATCCGTATCTGTCGTCTGTTTGGCTTGAGAAGGAAGGTACGGCTTGGACAATTGTGAGGCGGCCGCTCTTCCGCGTTCCAACGCGTCGGGCGAGGTCGCCAAAGCGATGATGCCAAATAAAAGAATAGAGGCCGCTATTTTGGCCATGAACGGTCTGGCGACGATCCGGCGCCAGAAGGTGTAGACGCTATTATGTACGTGTCGCATGTTTCGTGAGCTCCACAGGAGTCAAGTCTGATAAGGCCGGTCCGTTGAGCACCTTGCCGAATTTGTTGAAACGGGATCCATGACATGGGCAATCCCAGGAGAGTTCTGATGGATTCCAGGAGACGATGCATCCCAAATGGGGGCATACGGCGGAGCACGCATGGCAGACGCTGCGTTCGTCCCGATAAACGGCTATTTTACTCATGCCCTCACGAATCACCGCTCCCGAGTTGATAGGAATGTGTTCCACCGACTCGACGTCTCCGCTCGTAATCCATCCCGTATACTGGGCGGCCGTGTTCGCGTTCTCTTGCGCAAACTCTTGCGTCGCTCCCAAGCGAACACGAGAAGGATCATATACATCCGCCCACGGATTGGGACGTCCCTGTATGAGATCGGTGAGAAGTATGCCGGCGATGGTGCCATGAGTCATTCCCATTCCAGAATCTCCGGTCGCAATATATACGTTGGAGTCATCCATCGGATTTCGGCCGATATATGCCAGACCATCGACGGATTCCATGATTTGGCCGGACCATTCACACTCCGGACGGCCCACCGCCGGAACATGGGCGCGCGCCCATAGGACCAGTCGCTCGTAACGGTCTTCAATATCGTCGGCCTGTCCCGTCTTATGATCTTCGCCCCCGACGATCAACATATCCGACCGGTCATTCCACGGATGCACACGGATGTAGTGATAGGGATCTTGCGTATCCCAAAACAGTGACTTCTGAATCGATCCTTTCGGCACTAAAAAGCTTACGACGTAGGTGCGATACGCCGCCTGCTTCAAATGGATGGCTACCAAGTCGTTGACCGGAGTGTTGGTAGCCATGACCACTGACTCCGCTTTGACAATGCGGCCTGATGTCGTTTGCACCTGCGCCGGCTTTCCGCCGGCCACACCTTTCACATGCGTAGATGTATAGATTCGCCCCCCCAGTCGCGTGAATGATTTCGCTAAGCCGGAAAGGTATTTCATTGGATGGAATTGACCTTGCCGAGGAAATTTGATGGAGGGTACAGTCTCCGCTCCACTCAGCGGCGTCTTCGCCGTGAACGCGACGTCGGTAAGGCCTGCGCGATGAGCGGCTTCCATTTCCCGCTCCAACAAATCTTTCGAGTCACTTGGAGCGAGAAAGAAGTAGCCGTCCAGTCGTTCGAAGTCACAGACAATTTTTTCTTGTTGGGCAATTGCCTGGATACGGTCGATTGCGGCCGTATGGCTTGCCGCGACGAGACGTGTACGTGCTTCACCGTGAATTCGTTCAATTTCCACATAACGATCGTCGATTGCATTCGAGAGATGGGCCGTGGTGCGGCCGGTTTCTCCTCCACCGATCGGCCCGTCATTCAAAACTATGACGGACAGCCCTTCGCGAGCAAGCAGATAGGCCGTCGTTATGCCCGCGATGCCTGCTCCGACAATACACACATCGGTCATGGCGTCATCAGGAATTGCCGAATAAGGTGAATCCTCCTCACTATTAGCCCAGATGGACCGACTTCCACGAAAGTCCTGCTTTAAATCGTGCATGCTGCTGTCCTAATCAAACCGGCTATATGGATTTACGGGTTTATGAAAATGTTTCGGCGGAGGCGCTTTCCAAAAAGTCGTGTTTACGCCGCATCATTTCTGCGCCGAGTTCTTCCAACGAGTCGCTGAGGGCTTCCTCCGCTAACGGAAGCATTTCACTCTCTTCCTCGGCGACATGATGCTGGACGTCATGCATCATATTCATAAACGTGCTCTCAGATGCCTCATCATCGACATCCATTGTTCGTAGTTCTTTTATCGCCGTCTTGACGGATTGATGCTCCTCCAGCGCCTCCGCCACTTCCTCCTCACCTTCTTGACCGGCTTTATCCTTAAAGGCCGGATAAAAAATTTCTTCTTCGATGGCCGTGTGAATTTCCAACTCCTTCAGAATTTTTTGCGCGATTGCCGCCTTATCTTCCCCCCCCGCCGCCTCATAATCTTCAAACAAGCTATTGACGAGTTGATGATCCGACTTTAAGAGGGCGATGGCATTTTCAGAGTGGCTCTCTATATCTGGGGCAGGGCGGTGTGACGGAAAATTCGATGAAACGTGGTCGGCAGTCTGTGTGGAATCGGCGTGCTGTGAGACTCCGCCTTTGGTCCCTTCTTGCTTTTCGGTTCGTTTGAGATGTGAGCGTTGGCCGCCCTTTCTGCCGATGGCTGCCATGTGCGCTCGGTCCTGGCTGACTACTTGACCGCCCTTTCGGCCCGCTCGTTGTTTCTTTGCGTCCGGCATGGTTCCTCCGTCGTCGAGGTTATGTACGCCCTTGATGATAAAAGAGAGTGCAAGGCTTAGGCCTTGCACTACCACAGTGTTCAGACGCCTTATACCTTTGGATTCATTAGCAGGAGAAATGGTTTTTCTCCGTGTTCCGAACAAGGAACGCTGGGGAAAGGGAATGACTATTCGAGGAGCGGGCGAGCAATAAGAAGAAACGACTGATAGCGCATGGGTTTGAATGCAAGCGCAGCTTGTCCGGTGAAGGAACACGGCGTTCCCTTTTCGATCGCAATCTCGCGCTCGCCTTTGCGAAGGGCGTTCACTACTCCTGTTCTAATTCTATTCGGAGCATAAAATTGAAATGTGAACACATGTATGATGAAGAAGCAGGAATCGTTTATTTAGGACGTACTGTCCTACAGAATGGACAAGGTGTCGGGCTTGGATAGAGTAATGGCGTAGTGAGTTCGTTGGGAAAAATTTGCAACATCACTCTCGAGTAAAGACAATCGCCACGTAAATAGAGAGGGATCTCGGATTCCATGCGGGATCATTGACGGACGAAATCCCTTAATGGTGGAAGCACACCGTCGGGCCTGGTGATTGCAACCGCTTCCAGCAATTGTAAATGCATCCGACAATCATCCAGGAGGTGCGTGATGGAAACCGAATATGTAAAACCCGCTCACATCGAAGAAGAGGCTCGGACTCAGATCGTGTCCATTGGATGGCGGGCCAATCCTAGCCAATGCGTTCGATGCGGCGGCCTAATGGTTGCCGATCGATATATCGATTTGCTCGATGATACAGGTCAGCTTGAATTTACTGCCGACCGATGTATTCAGTGCGGAGAAGTCGTCGACGCCACGATCCTTCGCAATCGCATGGCCAATAAAGCTGGAGTCCAGTCCGTACCTTTAGCGCACGTGGCTTAGGTCTCAAAAGTAAGCCGTTCAATAATGAACGACGCAACTGCGATTCCGGAATGCGGACCATGCAATTTTTTTAGCCTCTTCCAATTTTTTAGGGGAGTACATCGTAGTAGTTTATATGTCAGACGTTGCTGACAAAACATTTAGGATTTGTCTGATGTTGGTCATTCGTCGCTGAGCGTAGATAATCTCTATTATAAAAAGTAAGGAGGCTACGTGATGACCACATTGACGAATGAAGCCGGCATACAGAAACATGATCGCCGTGTAATGGTTCAAGAAAAGCCTTCGATCGACGAATGGGTCATTGGTGTATTGCATCAGCATGGAACACAGACTCTGGATCAAATCGGCAAGCTATTGCCTGAAGTAAACTGGGCTCAACTGTTCCTCGCCATCGACCGTCTGAGTCGATCCGGGAAGATATCTCTGTGGTCTCCCGGATTCGGCGATTATCTCATCACCGTCAATCAAGAACGATACACCGCCGCATAACCACTAAATTTTGTACCACCGTTCATAGTAATGGACGGTGGTGCGGTTTCTAAATCCCTTCCACTCTCATTTTCATTCCTCGCAAATATCCTCATACGCACGGGAAGTCAGGGAGACGCAGCCTAAAGGCGAATTGTCATTCGCCTTGGTATACCCTTACGGCTCGACCAGCACATCCACAAAAGCGGGTAGGCTCTCAGCTCCTTTACGATCCGACACGCGAAGCCTGAACCGATAGAGGCGTGTCTCCGAAACCGTGGGAGCAATAAAAGAGGCTTTCGGCATGTTGGGATCCAAAAGAGCGATTTTGCTGCCGCGGATTTGGCTCCATGAATAAAAGAGCGCTTCTCCTTCCGGATCGCCACTCTTCAAGCCGCTCAGTTCAACCCGGGTTCCCGCTTTCACAGTACGAGTTGATCCGGCATCGGCGAGCGGTGGCTCATTGGGTTCGTCGTTCACTTCGACGATCACATCCAATTCGGCCTGCTTCCCTCGGTTGGAAACGGTCAATGTTGTCTTGCCGTTGCCGACAATTTGCAGCAATCCGTGCGGATGGATTTTGATGACCTGTTCGTTTGAAGAACGATAGGTTGTTCCGGCTTCCGGCGAGCGAATGGATCGAGCCACCCCATCGGAAAACACACCGATGACCGGCAGGTCGAAAATTTTTCCCATCGAATCCACATGTCCATAATCGGAAGATTGTCCGAGACGACCTAGGCGCAGAGGCTTCTCCGTTTCAAATTCTATCGACCTGAGCTCGGCACTCGGCTCTACCCGTACGACGATTTCGTCAAACACCGAACGAATGCCGAGTCGTCCCCGTGAAATGTCTCCGACAGCCAACAAGCGCATGGGGCCAATGCTATCCGGCGGCACAATAAGTCCGCCGCCATACGGGGGATCGATCGCGGCGCTTGAGACTAGTGCCGCGGTTGCCACAATCGAGCCGGTCGAATTCGAATCTTCCTGCTCGACTAGCGTCTCGTCCTGTTCGCCATACCAGTAATAACGAACCTGAACAATGCCAGTGTCATGCCCTGCATCGATCGTGACCGGGAGCGTCTCGCCGGATCGAACCATTTGTCCTTCTTTCGGGGTAAGAATTTTAAAGCCGAAAGCCGGGGAGATACTCAGGCACAATGCGCACGTCACCATACAAACCAGATAGACGCAAGATGCGGAATCCGAACGCATTGAGAGCTTCATTATCGCTCCAAATGAAAAGGAACGTCAGTGAGGATGACCCGCTCTTTGAACAGCAGCGCAGCCTTCAGCATCAGCGCCCGCTGATTGTGCAAGATATTTTGCCACCAGCGAGCAGGAAGGATCTCTGGGATGACCACCGTGACCCATCCATCGGGGTCCTTCTGTAGCAGTTCTTCAATATAGTCGAGTAGCGACCCCATGACTGAACGATACGGTGACGGCAAGACGACAAGATGGACACCGCAGCCCCATTGCGCCCATTTAATCTCGGTGAGGGCGGTGTCTTCCTTGTCGATATCGACCAAGACCGCGCGGACATCCATCGAATGGCTCCTCGCATAATCCAATGCGCGCAAGGTTGCGCGGTTGACGCCGCTGATAGGGATGATGACGGTATTCCGCCGCGGTTGGGGTGGGCGATGATCGCGAGACAAACTGACTTGCTGCTCCACCGCCAGGTAGTGTGCATGCACCGACCGGAACCACAAAATGATCAGCGGCATGAGTCCGATGACTATCCATGCGCCGTGTATGAATTTGGTCCCTGCGATAATCAGTGTGGCCAGGCCCGTCGTGACCGCCCCAAGGCCGTTGATCATGAGCCGTTTGCGCCAATGGGGTCCCCTTTTCACCATCCAATGTTTGACCATGCCTGCTTGCGAGAGCGTAAAAGAGAGAAAAACGCCGACGGCGTACAAGGGGATCAGGGCATGTGTGTCGCCTCGAAATGCGACGATCAGGAAGCAGGCAAATAAACCGAGAAGAATAACGCCGTTGGAAAATACCAGGCGATCGCCGCGTGTCTTCATTTGGGCCGGCATATAACCGTCGCGCGCTACGATGGACGCCAGTCTGGGAAATCCATTGAAACTGCTGTTGGCTGCGAGAATCAAAATCGCCATGGTCGAGGCCTGAACCAGATAATAGAGAGGGCCACTGTCGAACGTGGCGCGTGCGATTTGCGAGACGACCGTCTCATCTTCTTTTGGAAGAATATTGTAGTGATAGGCCAGGAGAGAGATCCCGATGAAGAGTGTGCCGAGAATTGCGCCCATTGCTGCCATCGTCGTCGCCGCATTCTTCGGTTCGGGCCGCTTAAATACGGAAACGCCATTGGAGATGACTTCGACGCCGGTCAGCGCGGTACATCCCGAGGAAAACGCGCGCAAGAGCAAGAAGAGAGTAATGCCTTCCGTAGCGTTCAAAGCTGCACTTTGCGCCGTGGCTGCCGCTGCTGCCGCCGGATGGCCGAAGATCGTTTGCATTGCACCGGCCCCTAACATGAGGAGAATGGACCCGATAAAAACGTACGTGGGAATGGCAAAAATCCGCCCGGATTCTCGAACGCCCCGAAGGTTGACGATCACGACGAGGATGATCGCGATCAATCCAAGCGCTTCTCGATGAGGAAAGAGCAAGGGGACCGCCGACGTGAGCGCGGCGATGCCCGCTGCGACGCTGACGGCGACCGTTAAGACATAATCGATAATGAGTGCCGCGGCCGCGATTAATCCCGGCATCTCCCCAAGATTGGATCGGGCGACGATATAGGCGCCTCCGCCTGCCGGATATTCAAAGATGATTTGCCGATACGACATTGTCAGGATGGCCAGGAGAGCGACGATCATGACGCTGACGGGGATGGACCAAAAGACCGCCGCCGAGCCCGCCAGGACAAGTACGAGGAGAATTTCTTCTGTGGCGTACGCCACAGAAGAGAGGGCATCCGAAGAAAACACGGCCAGCGCGAGGCGTTTGCTTAACCGTTCATGCGCGGCCTGTGCTGTTTTGAGAGCCGGCCCCAATAACCAGCGCTTAAGAACCATGCGGCATTATCTCATAAGAACATCGAAGAGAGGAAACGAACCCTAGAGAGAGAACGAGAAAACTGGCGCCGTAAGAACTCCAAACACTCTGTATATTCTTTGACCAGCAGAGGGGTTGACAGAGCATAGTCACTTGAGTATCGTAGACTTCCTTTCGCCGATATAGACTGCAGGAACAACTATTTCATAATGAGATTCGAGGATGAGACCGGAGTGGATCAGAGATTTCACCTGCCGGCGCCGGAATATCGTTAATTTCATCGGTCATTATCAATCCACATCGTAAGGAGGCGGGTCCATGCATTACCTCAACGATCATCGTTTTCTCAGTTGGGTCTTGGGTCTCGTTGCGGGAGGAGCGCTCTTGAGTGTTCCGCTCTCCGCTTCGTCCGAGTCTCCCGCGCAGCATGACCAACACATCTCGATGAGCCATCAAACTCCCGAATGGGCGGAGAGGCTCAAAGGGCAGACGGTCGTTGAAGATACCCTAGAAGGGCGTCCCAATCGTGCCGCCATGGTCGACCAACAGCATGAACGCATCATGCACCAAATGGCGAAGGATCCGCAGGCCCAACAGGTCAGCACCGGCATGTACAACTCCATGACCATGCTGCACCAGTACGGTGCGGGTAATCAGGACATGCTCCTGATGTCCGATCCTCGGACTGAACCCGTCTCTCAAGGCGGCCGATGTCCGACGAATGCGCCGGTGCGTCAGTACAATGTCGCGGCGATCAATGTCGAAATCACGCTCAATCAGTGGCTGGATTTCTATCCGGGCTACATGTACGTATTGAGCGAGGATTTGGAGAAGGTCCGCGAAGAAGAGGCGAAAAACAAGGCGGCTCGCGAGAAAGAAGGCTTCGACCCCGGCGCGGTCATCCCCGGCGTGCAAGCCCAGTGGATTCAGCCCCTCGTCATTCGCGGCAATCAGGGTGACTGCGTCAAGATCAAGTTGCAAAACACGCTTGAAGGCGGTGAAGACGTCAGCCTGCATATTCATGGCTCCAATATGATCGTCAGTTCAACAGGGAAACCCGCGACAACGACGAATCCCGATTCCATCGTGGCCAAGGATAAAAGTGCGGAGTTGGAGTGGTATATCCATCCGATGACGCAGGAGGGCGCCCGCCAGTTCCATAGCTACAGCAATGACCGTGAACTGACGGTGATGGGTTTGTTCGGGACCTTCGTAGTGGAACCGAAGGGGTCGGAATATTATGAGCCGCTCGGGACCGGCGATGCGACGGTGCAGCGCAGCGGGTGGCAGACCATTGTCAAGAACGGAACCGGCCCGGACTTCCGTGAATTTGTACTCATGTATCACGAAGTCGGCGACGAAGCGTTCCGACCGGTGAATAAAAAAGGCGAATTCCTTCCACAGCGCGATCCATTGACGGACGCCTACCGTCCCGGCGGCCGAGCGATCAATTATCGCAGCGAGCCGTTCGGCATCAACAATATGCATGTGCAGCACGAGTATTTCGGCTTTGAAGACGAATCGATGGGGTATAGCTCTTATACCTTTGGCGATCCGTCCCCGACGATTCCCCGTTCCTACATGGGTGATCCGGCGAAGTTCCGACTTGTGCACGGCGGATCGGAAGTGTTCCATTCGCACCATCCGCACGGTGGAACCATCCGCTGGCCGCGGAGCCCGCGCGCGATCGATGAGATGCCGATGTGGCATGCCGCCAAAAACGGCCCCGTGAAGTATCCAGTGATCCGTGCCAAGACCGATCGTGTGGACGTTGAAGTAATCGGGCCGTCGGAAGCGTTGGACCTAGAGACCGAGTGCGGCTCCGGCCTCTGCCAGCAACTGGCCGGAGATTTTCTGTTCCATTGCCACGTGGCCCATCACTATGTCGCGGGGATGTGGGGTTACTGGCGCGTGTACAACACGATTCAGCAGGGAGACCTGCGCAATGACGTGATGCCAGATCTCCGTGAGTTGCCGGATCGAAAGGGCCGGATCAAGGCGCCGGTGACTTCCGATCAGTTGGTCGGCAAAACGGTCGATTGGTTCGGCAAGATGTTTCAGATCGTCGATAAAGGGAAGACGAATTGGAAATCCAATCCGGCGGTCGTGAATGTTAAGGACTGGGTTGAGATGCAGCTTCCCGCTCAGGGCAAGCCAGGACACAAGGATGATGAGAAGGGGCAAATCGTCTCCTACGATGCGACGGTGCTCGACTGGACCTGGACCGGCACCCGCGCCATGTCCGAGAAGGAAAGCACCATTGACAATCCGAAGTACAAGTCCAAGACTCCGGGACAGCGTCGACCAATCACGTTCGAGTCGACGACTGGGAAAGTGGCGTGGCCTCATTTAACTCCCCATTTTGGGAAACGGGTCATGTTCTCACCGGGACATGTGGGCGCGCCATGGTTGGAGCCGATTCACGTGGATGACAATGGAGAGCGGACGGCCGACAATGCGAGGCCGGGTGAAAATGGACGTTGGAGTCTCTGCCCGGAAAATGCAGGTCGGAAGTATTACAACATTCACTTTATTAAACTGCCGATTACCTTGGCCAAGAAGCAAGGCAACGAACCTCCAGTGGTCGATCCAACCGGCCTGATCTACGTGCTGCATGAAGAAGAAGCGGCCGTGCGGGCGAATGATGATCTCAAGTACCCCCTGGTCTATCGCGCCAACATCTATGATTGTATCGATTGGACGCTGACCAGCGAGTGGGAAGATGACGATTACACCAATTTCCAGTCGTCCAAGATCAATATCCATCCACACTTCCTGCAGTTCGACAATCAAGCGTCGGACGGCGTCATCACCGGCTTCTCGTATGAACAGTCGGTCCGCCCGTTCACGATGCTGGAAAAGAAGACCAAGAAGGGTCTGCCGGCGCCCATGAATACGGTCGTCACTGGCGAGGCCAAGAAGGGCTCGAAGACGATCCAAGTCAAGAACGCGGGCCAGTACCATCCGAACACCGAACTGCTGATCGGTGCGGATAATGTGAAGGGCAACGAGGTTCAGCGGATTAAAGAAATCAAGGGCAATACGATCACGCTGATGAAGCCTTTGCGTTTCGATCATCCGAAGAACGATATCGTGACGGTGGAATTCGTGCGTCAACGTCTCTGGGCGGACGCCGATGTCGGAACCGTATTCTGGCATGACCATGCTTTCGGGGCGACCACATGGCCGCACGGAGGATTCGGGACGTTGATTGTCGAGCCGGTGGGATCGACCTATCATGATCCGAAGAGCGGAAAAGAAATTCGAAGCGGTCCCATTGCCGATATCCGTACCTCGGAACCGGTGGGCTATGGCGTGAACGGCAGCTTCCGCGAATTGATGGTGCAGGTGCACGATACCGTGCCGCATACCGTCAATATCGTGACGGCGGGCAATCCGCCCGGACAACCGATCGAGGTGGCATTGGAAGCCGGCAAGACCGTGTCGTTTATGATGCCGGAGAAGTTATACATGTCGCCGATGCCGTTCCTGAATGGTGGAACGCACACGACAGGCAGCGGATTGAATTTCCGCGCCGAACCGATCGCGCAGCGATTGGCCAGCAACCCGGATCATTCGCAGATCTTCAACAGCGAGATCCACGGCGATCCGGACACGCCTCTCTTGCGGGCGTATCTCGGCGATACGATGGTGTTCCGTCTGCTCCATACGCTCATGAACGAGACGATGACCTGGACCCTATCTGGCCATACTTTCCTAAGTGAGCGGTATGCCGGAGATGCCAATCGGAAATACTCGATGCATATCGGTATTGCCGAGCGGTATGACTTGGTCGTTCCGCAAGCCGGTGGACCACGTCTGCAGGCCGGCGACTACATTCACTTCAACGGCCGGTCTTCCAAGTTCTCGGAAGGCGGCTGGGGAATTGTACGCGTGTACGATAAGGAGCAGGCCGATCTGCAAAAACTTCCGGCCGGCTATTCGTCGCGGAATGAAATTCCGAAGGCGCAGCCGATCTGTCCAGAAGGCGCACCGGTAAAGACCTTTAACGTCGTCGCGCAGGATTATCCGGCGATGAAATTCAATCAGAAGGCTCCGGAAGCGATCGAAGTAGACTTCGAGCGGAAGATTCAGATTTCGAATCCCGATGCGAAGGTCTACGCCTTGGAAGAGGATGTGGCCAAGGTTGCCGAAGGAATGCAGCCCATGCCGTTGACGCTGCGCGCCAACGTTGGCGACTGCATCAAGGTCAACCTGAAGAACAAGATGAAGGAGAGCAAAGCCTCCTTCTCGGCCATCGGCCTCGCCTTCGATCCAAAAGATTCGTTAGGTGCCAATGTCGGGAAGAACGGCGGCGAACAAACGGTGGCGCCAGGCGGAAGCCGCACCTACACCTATTATGCGGACCCCTTCCTCGGTGAAGCCGCATCCCTGGTGTGGGACTGGGGCAATGTTATGGTGAATCCCAGAAACGGTCTCTTCGGCGCCGTGATTATCGGACCCAAGGGATCGAAGTATCGGGACCCCAAGACCGGTGCGGATATTTCGACCAAGAATAGCTGGGTCGCGGATGTCATCATCGATCGGTCCGTCGCCGGGAATGAGATGCGCGCAAACTATCGAGACGCCGCACTCTTTTTCCAGGATGAGGACAATATCATCGGCACCAGCTTCATGCCGTACGTGCAGAATGTGGCTGGACTGACCGGCGTTAATTACCGGTCCGAGCCGTACAAATATCGTGAAGAAACAGGCTGTTCGCTGGGCAAGATGTTCCAGCCCTGTACGGCCGATAAGCCTGAGGACCCTGTGACGCCGATCATCGAGGCGCATACGGGCGATCCCGTTCGGATCCACGTGTTTGGCGCGAACAATGAACAGAATCAGATGTTCAGCGTTGAAAAACATGAGTGGCCGATCGAACCATTCATGCGCGGGGCCGACCAGATCAGCGTGGTCGAATTCTCCGGATCAGAAACGATTGATGCCTTTATTCCGTCGGCGGGCGGCGTCTATCGGCTGGCTGGAGACTATGTGTATAGCAACCAGCGGTTGCCGTACTCGCAATCCGGGCAGTGGGGATATTTGCGTGTCCTGCCGTCGGGCGATCAGCGGCTCCTGCCGCTGAGCGGTGCGGTGGCCGGCGCCAAAAAGGCAGACGCGGGAGACCCTTCGGAGGCGAAAGCTATCCCGGTGGCCGCAAAGTAAGTCTGTAGTCCCGTTCGAAGGGGGAGCCGTTGTCGGCTCCCCCTTTTTTTTGAGGTGAATGGTTCGGTAAGATAAGAATCCTTATCCACCTCATAGGTAGGAGGCGTTCTCATGCGAATGTTCATGACCGCAGTCGGTATGGCTCTGCTGTTGAGTGTGCCGACAGCCTGGTCGTATGACGAGATGACGGTGACCGATGGCGGCACCATCACCGGTAAAGTCACGCTGACAGGTGGGAAACCCACTCCCAAGGCCTTCAACCTCATCACATTTCCAGACCCCGTGTATTGTGGACGAATTTCTACGGGAACCGGCTGGCGATTGCTCGAGGAATTTAACGCCTCGAACGACGGGGGCTTAAAAGATGTGGTTGTTTGGCTAGCCGAGGTCCCCAGAGGGAAACCATTCAGCTTTACGCCTCCTCGGATTGAAGCGAAGGACTGCCGGTTTTTGCCGTTTGTCTCTCCCGTTAAGAATCACCAGGACGTGGTGGTCGTCAACATGGACCCTGTGATGCATGACATTCAGGCGTATGAAACCTCGCAATTAGGTCCGCGCGTGCTCTTCAATACTCCGCTGCCGATGAACGCTCACCATAAACGCGAGGTCGGTGCGCACTCTCATGAGCATTTGGCAGGGGAGCCGATGACGGAATCCGTTAATCTGACCAAGGGCCGGAGAATCTTCGTCATGCAATGCGGCTTTCACGCGTACATGGTGAGTTGGGGGCTGGCTGTGGAAAATCCCTACTATGCCATCACGGATCAAGATGGCGCCTTCAGTATGTCAGACGTGCCTCCCGGCGAATATGTCCTCGTCGCATGGCATCCTGAGACCGGTCCCACACTTGAGCAAAACGTCACCGTGCGGCCAAAGGATACTGCGAACGTGAATTTCGAATTCAAAGCGCCGACCGGCCGTCGAAGTGCGCATGAAATGGTGGAAAATCCCCATTACGGCATGGAGTCGCTGGGCAAGCCGCTGGCAATCCTGCCCACGTTGAAGCAGCAAACTCCCTAATCATCGTTAACATCGAGGACAACGTGACAAGAGTGTTACGATGGCTCATCGCCATCACCACGGCCTTCTTGGGTGTCGGATTTCCTGACGCTCGCCTGCAGGCGTATGAGGTTGTGGAGGTTGAGCAGGGTGGGACTATCGCGGGACTTGTCACGTTAAGTGGAACAACCCCCGCGCCGAAGGCGTTTAATCTCGTCACGTTTCCTGACCCGGAATATTGCGGACGTATTTCAAATGGGAATGGATGGCGGCTGCTGTATGATTTTCGAGTCGATGAACACAACGGATTCTATGGACTCAAGGACGTCGTTGTGTTTTTAGAGGGCGTCGAATCTGGAAAGCCATTCGATTTGTCCGTCCCACGGGTAGAAGCCAAGGATTGTCAATTCGCGCCTTTTGTCACCGTTGTCCGCGATCAGCACGCCGTCGAGATCGTGAATATGGACCCGGTGATGCATGACATCCAGGCCTATGAAACCTCACGGCAACTGGGCACACGCGTTCTTTTCAATTCACCCTTGCCGATGAATAAGCATCATCAGCGCGGCGACCTGCACGCGCTTCATACGCACCAACCGGGCATTTCCATGCTGGAAAAAATCCAGCTCAGTAAGGGGCGACGGTTCTTCGTCATGCAGTGCGGCTTTCATGCCTATATGGAAAGCTGGGCATTGGCGGTGGCGAATCCCTACTATGAAATTACGGATCAAACCGGTGCCTATGCCATTGAACGGGTTCCGCCCGGAACCTACCGATTGATTGCATGGCACCCCTCCATCGGCACTCTCGAAGAACGGATGGTCACAGTGGAACCAAGGGGGTTGATCCGTATCAATTTATCGCTTCCTGCGCCCATCGGTCGTCGAACTGCGTATGAAGTGATGGAACCGCCGCGTTTTGGGCCTGAAGCGTTGGGCCGCCCGGTCAAGATCGATCCCTTCGTCGAACGCCAGCGCTAGTTGCTCGATTCGTGGCCATTCTTTCAATGTTCTCTCACCTGCATGTGAACAGCGCTCACTTGGTCTCACGGACCCTAAGACGATCGATTCAACTCCTTGCCGTTATCTTGCTTGTGATCGCCCATATTGAATCACTCTCTGCAGCAATCCAGCCCGAGACGGCGCTTCAGGAGGCTCGCCAGGCCTTTGCCAAAAAAGATTTCGACCGAACGCTCGCACTCGTAGAACCGTTGCTGGATGAGAAGGCTGTCGGGCATGATGCTCGGCGTCTAAAGATTCGGAGTCTCATTCGCCTATCCCGTCCCGTCGATGCACTGGCTGAATACGATCGGTTCGTCGCGCAGCTTACGCAGGACGAACGACCGCTTCTGCGCGAGCTCGCTATTGGGTTCGTCACGTCGTTGTTGAAAGACATGCGAGAGCAGATGCGCGGCGCTGCCTATACGGCTCTTAAGGAAGTGGAGTCGGAAGACACGATCTCATTTTTTGAGGACGGAGTCAGCGACGGATCGGGATTGATCCGAACGCTCGCGGTGGAGGGATTAGGTCGGCTGCCGGCCGGACGCCGTTCGCCCTCCTTGAACAAGGCCTTGGAGGACCAAGCCGCCATGGTCCGAGCTGCCACCGTCAAAGTACTTGGCCGATCGAGCGATGCCGCGGCTGTTGCCAAAATCACTCGTGCGTTGAAGGATGAGCAGGGCGTCGTGAGCATAACGGCGGCGGGCGTTTTGGCGGGACGGCAGCAGGGGGATGCATGGGAGCGCCTCATCCGATCTGCAACCGTGAACAACCCCGAAGAACGCGCCACGGCGATTCGCATGTTGGGCGAGACCAAAGACAGCCGAGCCTTGCCGATCCTGCAACAGGCGTTGAAGGATACGCAACCGTCCGTGCGGGGGGCCGCCGCCGCCGCCATGGGAAATCTTCAGACCAAGGCCGCCGTTCCTTTTTTAGTGGAGGCCTTAAACGATCGATTGCCCGCTGTGCGTGCGGCTGCGATCGTGAGTCTCGGAGAAGTGGGAGCGCCTGAGTCTATTTCGGCCGTACGCGCGACGTTACAAGATGTAAATCTTCCAGTGCGGGCGGCGGCAGTTGCGACTCTCCTACAACTCGGTGTGCCCTATGCCGCGCTGTCGGATGTCGTCGAAGAGTTGGCGAGTAGTGTCGATCCCGGCGCTCGATCCGCCGTTGCCAGGGCGCTCTCCAAAGGCAAAACCCCTGATGCCGCTTGGATGCTGGAATCAATGTTAAGCGATCCGCTGCCGCGTCCGCGTATTGCGGCAGCGCGCTCGTTAGGGCAGATCGGTGGAAATGAGAGGATACCCGTTCTGAAGAAAGCATTGCACGATCAGGACGAGGCGGTGCGTGCCACGGCGGGGGGAGCGTTGGGCCGGATTCTGTCCACACCGCCCCATGCTTTCGAGAAGAAAAAAGCCTCCTAGGTAATCCACGATGCTTGACACATTTGACGAAAGTGGGGTATACAAAACATCTTTGTACTCTCAAGCCCGCTAGGACGGCCCTCCAGTGCGGTCGAACCAAGGGTCCGGTGAGTCGAATTGGTATCGCTAATCCTCCCCCGTGGAGTGTTATTCGGTATACTCATGTCGTTCTATCACAAGGAGGCAGTCTCATGAAGAAGCGTGTAGGCGTGATCACAGCAGTTATGTTAGGGGCGTTTCTCATCGCCCCGCTTTCCTCTTTTGCAGGAGGAACAGTGACCGGTAAAGTGACGTACAGCGGAAAGGCCGACCAGAAGGAATTCCTGTTCTCGAAGTTCCCCAATCCCAAGTTCTGTCCAAAGAATCCACACAAGGAATTGATGGATGGGGACAAACGGCTTCTGAAGACGATCGAGGTCGCGAAAGACGGCGGCTTGAAGAATGCCGTCATCGCGGTGCAGGATGTCGAAGATAAGGCGTTTGTGGATGCCTACAAGGGCACCGATGTCGTCGCTGAATTCTGCGAATTTATGCCGTTCACGGGCGTCGTCGTCGCACAGAAAAGTTTTCGTGTCGAGAATCATGACTCAGATCCGGATGACCCCAAGTCGGTGAAGGGTGTGCTGCATAACCCGCACAGCTTTTTTGTGAAGGGTGCCAGCTCCGCCACCGATTTCAACATCGGTCTTGCGGAAAAGGGATCGAAATTGGATAAGCCGGTGAAGTTCAAAGGCGGTCAGGAAAAGACCGGATCCACATATCGCCTGCAGTGCGATCAGCATGAGTTCATGCAGGGTTTCTATCTCCCGGTCTGGAATCCTTACTATGCCGTCGCCAAGGAAGATGGCACCTTTGAAATTAAGGATGTGCCGGCCGGTAAGCATAAAATCCTTGCGTGGCATCCTTTCGCCGGTAAGATGGAAGCCGAAGTGGATGTGCCCGAGGGCGGAACGGCTCAGGCCAAGTTTGAAGTGAAGAAGTAACGTCGAAGCATTTCTTCGTCGCTGGGGCGGCGGTCCTTTTTCAGGGCCGCCGCCCTTTTTATTTGCCGTTCCCCGAAGAGTCTTGTCGCGCACTGTATAAGCGCTCCTTTGAAGTCGTTGATGATGGCTGTCGTCGTCTTGCGTTTCCTTTCCCGAACTGAGTAAGATGCCAAATTTTGATCGTCAAGCCATTGATGTAGTGGGGTCAACGTGCCGCGGGATCTTTCGCTCGCCGAGATTTTTCAACTTGGCTATTACTGGGAGACAAAGATTCTCCTGACTGCGGTCAAACTTGATCTGTTCACCCTCATGGACGGCAAGGAGCAGACCGCCGCAGAACTTGCTCGCCGCATCCATGCTAATACCGAACGGCTTTACCTACTGATGAACGCTTTGGTGGCCATGAGGATCTTGACGAAGCACGCGGATCGCTTTGCCAACGCGCCTGCCGCGCAAACTTATTTAGTCAAAACCGCGCCGCAATATGTCGGGCATTTGTTGCTGCTTCAGGACGCCGAGTGGGACAACTGGGGGAAGTTGGAAGAAACAATCCGTACGGGACGATCGCCAGTCGCTCAGCATCTCTTTGTCACGAATCCAGAACTCGGCACGAATGTTCTCTCTGTCCTCGATCGTATTGGCAGGCAGAGCGGACCGGATTTTGCCAAACGGTTAAAACTTGATGAGGTCGAAACGCTTTTGGACTTGGGAGGAGGCGCGGCGACCAATGCGATTGTCTTTTGCGGTCTCTATCCGAATCTCAAGGTGACTGTCTTCGATCTTCCAGCCACACTCACCACCGCCGAACGCCGAGTAAATGAGGCGGGGCTCCAAGCCCGAATCGATTTACGGCCGGGAGATTTCAATCGGGATTCGTGGGGAGGTCCGTACCAAGCCGTCCTGATGTCCGATATCCTTCACTACCAAGGATTGGACGCAAATGCTGATCTCGTGAAAAAAGCTCTGGTGCACCTTCATGACGATGGCCGCCTCATTATCAAGGACCGATTCCTTGACGAATCCGGGACAGGTCCAGCGTGGGCGACGGCCTTTGCCGTACACATCCTGGTTAATACCGAACAAGGTCGATGTTACAAAGTATCGGATGCGATCCACTGGATGGAGAAGGCGGGATTTCAATCCGTCACGGAAGTGGAACGTACCGCAGTCGTGCAGGGATTTAGGGAAAAAGAAGGACCTACGCCTCATGTATGAGTGGTTGAAACAGCCGGGATTTGTCGGCACCCATGCGACGATGGGCGCCGATGTCAGTCAGTTGATGGCGGCCTTGTTCACTGGCTTGTTCATCGTCGGGTGGATTCAGGCGAAGCAACAGCGGGGCACGGCGCATCACTGGCTTATGTTCGGTGGCATGATCGCCATGCTGGCCTTCTTCACAAGTTATTACCTCTTTCGCAGTTTGGGTGTCTTGGCCTTTGAGGGCAAGGAAGGCTTCGGCGGATCGGAAGCTCTGTATCGGCACGTGTTCGTGCCGTTGTTGATCGTGCACATCATGCTCGTCATGATCGGCCTTGTCATGGCCGTGTATATGATCGTTCTAGGGTTTCGCGCGCAGGCCATCGAAGGTGGAAAACGCATTCTGCGTACCACGGTATTACAGACGAGCTGGGGCAAAGCGCTTTCGATTCTAGGCGTTTTGACCGGTGTGATTGCCGCCTATTTACTCTTTCTCGTAACGGTGAATCGTTTTGGAATGGGAAAGCTGGTGGTCTGGGCCTCGCTGATAGTCATCGTGGCGTTTGTCCTCTTACTTGAGATGGGCATCCAGCGTATTTGGCCGGATGGGGCGAAGCGACATCGCGCGCTTGGAACCTTCACGATGATCGTGTATTGCGTCCTGTTTGTCACCGGCAGCGCGACCTATGTCATGCTCTACATTCTGTATCCGGGAAAAATCGGATAAGCAGGTTGTTGAAAAAGGCATCATTACACCCACCCGATCCCAGCCGCGCCAAGACGCAGCGCTCCCCACGCTTCGTTCTCGGCTTGCAAGCATCTTCAATGTACCATTGGGTAAGAGACGGCCTTGGCCGGCGCAGGGCTGGGTGGGTGAAATATCGGTACGCCTGCGGTGCTTGCCATATTGGATGTCTTGTTGACTGACCTTTTTGAACATCCTGGGGGAGCGAATTGATGTTGGTCTGTGAATGCGGGAACTGGATGCATACGGAAGGGATCGAGGAGCAGTGGAGCGCGGATGAAGATGCCGAGTGGGTGGTGCGACTGGAATGCAGGCGTTGCGCGTGGCACGTCGGCGCTGTCGGAAAGTCCGACGACGCCGTGAAGTTGGTCGACCGGTTTATGTGGACTGACGACGCGCATCACGCGCTCGATCGCTTGCCCCCCTATGTGCAATCCCTGGTGAAGCCCGAAGCGGAGGCGTTTGCCGGAGCCCGACAACAGCGTGTCATGACCTTTGCATTGTTCAGCCAAGCGCGTCATGGCGGAGAGGTGGCTTGGGAGGCTGCAGCTGAACAGCGTCTGGCGAGAGTTCCGGCTCCCGTGCGAGCCATGGCTCGTCAGGAACTGGAACGCACGGCCATCGACAAGGGACAGTCACACGTCACCATCGCTCTCATGGAAGAAGTCAAGGCGCGGTATTTTGGAATGTTTGCTTCACAGGCGTGACGCTGCTGAGGTAGTCAATGTTGCACCGATTGGCATTACGTGTCTTGCCCAGCCTCACGCTGGCTGTGACGGAGGCTCAGGTCAGAAAGCGAAAGCGCTGGGTGATGATGGCGCCGGGCTTCGTTGCCTTTCTGGCGTATCGTGCGGCGAAATATGTTTTGCCCCTGTCCGAGCCGTGGATCCTCTTGGCGGTGAGTGGCTGTGTGTCTATGATCACGGCCGTATGGGCATACCGGGTCGGTCGCGGTCGTTCGCTGGAATGCGTGTGGCAGGAGGACGGCGCGTCCCGATTAATGTGGCTTACGGCGTGGATCGGGTTTGTGTATGGTGTGCAGCTCTCCCTGTTGGTCTTGGCGCTCTTAAAGATTCTGGCGCACTATGATTTTTTGCAGCATCCGGACGGCCCAGCCATGATGGCCATTATTATCGCCTGTACCTCCGTGGCCCGCGATGCGTTTGAAATCGGCTATGTCCGTCGACTTCAGCAGGATGGAAAACCGGTGCTGACATTTCCCGACGGGGAAGCGCTCCGACGGTATCTTCGAGAAGAGCCTGGACGCGCGCTCCAATGGTTTGTCATGGGAGCTCTCGGTAGCGTCATTGTGGCGATGGGTACGGCGCGGCTCCCCATGGGTAGCAGTGAGCTGGGACAATTCTTCATCGTCACGCTCACGGCAGGGACGGTGACGCTCTTGGCCTATCTCGCCGGTGAACAGCGTCCGGGCGGATGGAAAGCGCAACTAGCCGTGGCGTCGTCGTCGCAATTGTTTCGTTTTTGGTGGTGGCCGGGGCTGGCCTTTGCAGCGACGTATTATTTGGTCCTTTCCGGAATAGCCACGTTTCTTTTTCGCTGGGACCCGGCAAGCGCCTGGTTGCAAGCAGGGATTGCGAGTCTGGTGGCCGGCGTACTGGCGCTGTACAGCTATTTCCTCGGCGTGCGCCGTCGACAGGAAGATCGCATTCATCAGGTCGTGCCTCCCTCACTGCTGCGGTGTCCATTTGTCGTGGGACTCTTAGCAAAAAAGTCCACGGCGACATCGGGCATGTCGATCGCGCTGTCCGATCCGTTACTTGGTGAGTCTCGCCAGCACGGTTCATGACGATGACCAGACAACCCGGTACTTTTAAAAAGAGATCGTCTCGCCTTATTGCGGGCTTTCTGATTGCCTTCGTCCTGCTCGCATCCTTCGGAACGGCCATTGCCGCCGGTGTCGAGCGTTCGAAGGATGTTTACTATCATACCGACGGCATCCCTTCGGGACCACCCGCGCCTTCGTCGGAGGCTATCGTATATCCTCGCTATGGCTCGTTCGACAGCCGTCTTCTGGTGTGGTTCGTCACGCAGCAACATACTTACTTCGGAGGCTTTGTCCTGGCGCTTCCCATGTTCTGTATGATCATGGAATTCGTCGGCCTGATGGTGCGCGATCGCTCCACGGCCTCCCGATACGACCAAATGGCACGCGACTTCTTGAAGGTGGCGCTCCTCGCTCTGTCGCTGACCGCGGTTGTCGGCAGTATCATGCTGGCCCTCTTCATTGCGCTCTACCCAAGCTTCATGAGTTATATGGGCGGCACGTTCAAGACGATGATGCCTATCTATGCCTTTATCTTCATGGCTGAGTCGACATTGCTTATCGTGTATTACTACAGTTGGGAGCGCTTCAGTCAGGGCGCAGCCAAATGGGCGCATGTCACCATCGGCGTGTTGGCAAATGCGATCGGAACAGCCCTTCTGTTTCTGGCCAATGCATGGATCGCCTTCATGATGTCCCCAGCCGGTGTCGATGAGCACGGGCACTATCTCGGCAATGTCTGGCATCTCCTGCACTCGGCGCTGTGGAATCCGCTGAACGTGCATCGGTTCTTAGCCGATATCATGTCCGGGGGCGCGGTGGTGATCGCATACTCCGCGTACCGGTTTCTGACCAGCAAATCGCAAGAAGAGCGCGCGTATTTCGACTGGGTCGGATATGTGTTTTTGTTTGTCACCGTGTGCGCGCTGTTGCCGATGCCGCTCGCCGGGTATTGGTTGATGCGATCGGTCTATGCTTTTTCGCAGAGTATGGGCGTGACGATGATGGGCGGTTTGTTGACGTGGCTGTTCGTGGTGCAAGCCTTGCTCGTGGGCATTCTGTTCCTGGGCATCAACTATTATCTTTGGCAAAGCATGGGACGGTTGCGCGGTGGCGAACGCTATCAAATCTATCTCAAATATCTCGTCTATGCCCTGTTTGGCTGTTTGATTGTTTGGTTTACCCCGCATACGATGTTGATGTCGGCCAGCGAGGTGCGCGCGATGGGCGGCGCACAGCATCCGGTCATCGGCAATTACGGTGTCATGTCGGCGAAGAACGGCGCGATCAATGTCATGATTTGTTTGACGGCGCTCAGCTATGTGTTTTACCGGCGCGCGAACCGAATGATGACCATTTCCTGGTTGCGTCAAGGGAATATCGTAATGGGCGTCGTCTTTATCGTCGGGATTCTTCATATCGTCTGGCTATCCGTGTATGGATTCTATCTGCCAGCGGGGGTCCGCGTCGGATTGTCGTCCCCGCAAGCGTTCACGACGTTGACGGTGCTGTTGGTCGGATTGCTCGTGAATCGATCGATGTTGCGCGGATCCCAGGTTCTGGGTCCGATTGAATGGGGAAAGATTTCGATCCGAGGCATGGTAACCCTGTTCGGTCTTGCGGCAGCATTCACCTGGGTGATGGGACTGATGGGGTATATTCGGTCCTCCGGTCGGTTATCCTGGCATGTCAGCGAGATCATGCCCGACGTGTCGCCATGGGCGTTCACGCCTTCGTTGGGATTTGCGGCCAAAATGGTGACTCTCAATATGATCGTGTTCTGGCTGACGGCGTTATTTTTATTCTGGCTCAGTAGCCGAGGTGAGCGTCGGGTGCCCTTAATGGATCGCACTTCGGTCGAGCGGACGTTACTTCGTACATCTTCAGAGGAGGCGCTGCCGTTGTGATTATGGGAAGAGCAAACGCGTATCGATGGATTGGAATGAGCCTGATCACGATCGTTCTCACTATTGGTGGTATGCCAAGCTTCGCGATTGCTGCGGAAGGGAAGACCATTTTGGAAGACTTCGGCGCAAAGGAGAGCGACGGATTTCCCGTGAATTGGCAAAATGAGAGCAATCGCAACGAGGCCCGCGCGCATGAGGCGTATAAGGTCCAAGTCGAGCAGGACGGCGGCTTTCTCGCGATACGCAATGCTGACCAACGCATCAAAAAGAAAAAGATCGAATGGGACCCCAAGGCCCAGCCGATTCTCACCTGGCGGTGGCGTCTGGTAAACGCGCCGGCTGCAACCGACCCTGTCGCGGTCATTTACGTCGCGTTGGACACCGATCTCATGTTTATACCCGTCTTTACGAAATACATCTGGAGCGGTACCAAAGCCGAGGGTACAGTGACGGAAGGTGGTATGTTCAGTGGTTCTGAAATCGTGATTCAAAGCGGTCTCGCCGCGACCGAGTGGGTGGAAGAGCGAGTGAACGTCTACGAAGATTTTAAACGCATTCACAAACATGAGCCGGCTGAAAAAGCCTGGGGCATTTCACTGTTTGCCAGCCCAGGCGTCGAGGTCGACTTCGGCCCCATCACGGCTTCAGCTCAGTAAGGACTGACCAGTGTCGTTATTCTCGCCGCCGATCTCATCCCGCAAGGTGATTGATATGCTGTTGGGAGCTGTCGTCATGGGAACGGTGGGAATGCTGATCGGCGTCTTGATGGACAATCAGATGATTGTGCTGGTTTCTGCAGCAGGCGTCGCGATGGGGGCGGTGATTGGGATGTTCGGCGGCCGCCGGTTCTTGATGAGTATCTTGCTCGGCACGATCCTCGGGGGAGGATTGGCATGGCTCGTGGCGGGAACGGACAAGATATCACTGGGGGCCGGCGCCGGGGCCGCGATGGGAGGGTTTCTCGGCGTGCAGTCTTCGATGCTCCTCGATCTATGGGCCGAGCGTAAACGAGCGGCCGTCGCCCAGAGTCCCAGGGAATAAAGACATATGGAGAATAAAGGAGTGTTGATCGGTTCCATCGTGTTTGTCTTCGCGTCGTTCATTTTAACGATTGTGGGATTGGTGTACGAGTCCCATAAGGCGAAGCAGATGAAGGAACTTGCGCTGTCCATCAAAACGGAGAGCAAGCCGCTTGAGGTCATTGCGCCACGAGATTTTTCCATCTATAAAACGCTTGTCGGCGATGACGGTCGTGAAATGATTCAGATTCCCGAAGGTCCGTTTGTCGTGGGCAGCAAAGACGGAGATCCCGACGAGGCACCGGAGCATCAAGCCTATTTGTCGACCTACTACATCGATAAAAAAGAAGTGACCCAAGGCGAATACGATCGTTTTACCAAGGCGACGAAGAAGGGGAAGCCGTTTATTCCCGTCTTTGAAGATGATCAATCGAAAATTTTAAAGCCGGAACTTCCGGCGATCGGAATGTCCTGGACCGATGCCGAGGCCTATTGCCGATGGGCGGGTAAGCGGCTGCCGACTGAAGCGGAATGGGAAAAGGCCGGCCGTGGGGAAGGACGCCGCCGGTATCCCTGGGGTGACGAGTTCGGCGTCGGTCGTGCCAATGTCGATGGCGAAGAGGACGGGTTTAAATATCTTGCGCCACCGGGTTCCTTCGAAGCGGGACGAAGTCCATACGGCGTATACGACATGACCGGCAACGTGGCCGAATGGGTGGCTGATACGTATAAAGAGGATTATTACCAGAAGGCCCCCTATCGAAATCCTCCAGGTCCGGAAGACGGACAACACAAAGTCATTCGCGGAGGTTCATGGCGGGAGACGGAGCACAATGCGCGCCTCTCAAAACGCTTCCAGGCCAAAATGTGGCGAACGGACAGTACGATCGGCATTCGATGCGCGAAAAGCGCCGAGGCGTCGGCCGTCGTTGAATCCAAGTAATCATCTGGAACTGACCTACCCATTGGTTGGCTGAGCATGAATTGAGAAAGGCGACATGCTCGAAACCAAATTCAAAGTGGCGATGTGGCTGACCGTGTTGTTCATGGCAAGTTTGCCCATCATGGGCATTCTCAGAGGAACCAAGCTGACCCCTTTTGAACCAGACTCTTCGACATCGACTCAAGGCGTCGATTCGTCACTCGGCCAAGCGGCCTCTAACACGCAAGATGAAAAACCGATTGCAGAAGACATGATTCGGATTCCAGCGGGCGACTTTATTCGGGGAACGAACTCCGGAGGGTTCGATGAGCAACCCGAGGCACGCATTCATGTTGATGCGTTTTCCATCGATCGCTATGAGGTCACGAATGGACGCTATCTAGCGTTCGTGTCGGCGACGAATCATCGTTATCCGGGGCCGCCCTCTCGTTACGCAAAAAATATGGCCCGGATGCGCGGTGTCAATCAGCCCGTGGTGTATGTGTCGTGGGAGGATGCCGATGCCTATTGCCGTTGGAAAGGCAAACGTCTTCCGACCGAAGTTGAATGGGAAAAGGCTGCGCGCGGAACAGATGGGCGGTTATGGCCGTGGGGCTCAGTTCAGGATGTGAAGGCAGCGAATTGGGCGCGTGTCGACGATGGATTTGAAGCCACTGCCCCCGTCGGTTCCATGACGCGGGATGTCAGCCCATTCGGTCTTGCCGATGTCGCCGGCAATGTAATGGAGTGGGTAACCGACTGGTATGCCGAGGACAGTTATCGTGATGGAATCGAGCGCAATCCGACCGGCCCGGAGCACGGTCTCTACAGGGTCATGCGCGGAGGCGCCTATACGAGCACGGGAAGCGATATTCGTATCACGAGCCGGAGCAAGATGGTGCCGGATTTCCGTGATGAAACGATCGGGTTTCGGTGTGCGTCAAGCGAAGTAGACGGTAGGAATAGCTAGGTGAATAAGGGCATCCATATCAGAGGAAGTCAAAGTAATAGAGGATCAAGAACACGGCCAAAATTATATTGACAACCATTCCAGCCAAAACTATAATGTCGAACACTTTTGAGTTTTTCTTCATATTTTTTACCTCTTTGGCAAAGACTTGCGACGTGGCTGAAGGAGTAACATAGGCTCTTAAAATCTGTCAAGGATTGTGCGTCCCGCAAAATATTTTTGAATAAACAGAGGGAGATCCGATGGAATCCGTAGCACAGAATGAGATGCAAACCAAGATCGGCAAGATGATTTTCTATGTTACATGTGCAGTGAGCCTGTGGTTCTTTTATTGGTTTGCCGGCATCCAGTGCCCGTGCTGATGCCCGCGTACAAATACTGAGCTGACCTCACGGTCATTCGTCAAGAGGAGTCACGATGGGGAAGACAATTATATACGTGGTGGTGTCGTTGGCCATATCACTGGCCTACTTTACGCTCGTCGATCATTTTTTGATGGATATGCAGGGCCTCGATTACTGGTACCTCTTCCGGAAATAATGCTCATATCCTTGTGAACCATCTCGCGACCGTTAAGGAGGTTGTTATGGGTAGTGTAACCCGAAGGAAGACGCTGTCACTTATTGCGTTGAGCGCAATGATCGGTCTTCTTTTGTTGCCAATCATAGTGTCGATTCCGGCGCTGGCCAGCGGCGGCGGAGAAACCGCAGGCGGTCCGCCGCCCGATGCGGTCAAGAAAGACGGCGCGGAGCCGGAAAAGAAAGTCGAGAAGTCCCGCGACGTCTACTATAAGACGGAAGGCATTGTGACCGGGGCGCCTGCGCCTATCACGACCGATGGTCCAAAGGATTATCCTCGTTATAACTTCGAGAGCCGGGTTCTTCTCTGGTTTGCCAATCAACAGCATTTGTACTACGGCAGCTTTGTTCTGGCCGTGCCCATCTTCTGTATGGTCATCGAATTTATGGGGGTCGTGACCAAAGATAAGGCGATGGCGAAGAAGTATGATCAGCTCGCCTATGACTTTATTAAGATCAGTTTAACGGCCTACTCCTTAACCGCGATTCTCGGTGGTATTCTCATCTTCACCTTCTTAACGCTGTATCCGGCTTTCTTCGGTTATCTCTCCAGCATTTTCCGACCGGTCATGCATATCTACGCGCTGACTTTCGTTGCGGAAAGCGGCACGCTCTACATCTACTACTATGGATGGGACAAGATGAAAGAGGGGCTGCTTAAGTGGATTCACTTGAGCATGTCGGTGATTTTAAATGTCATCGGCACCCTGTTGATGATGCTCGCGAATTCGTGGATCGGGTTCATGATGTCACCCGCCGGCGTCGATGAGCAGGGACGATATTTGGGGAATATCTGGCAGGTGTTGCATACGGCGCTGTGGAATCCGCTCAACGTCCACCGCATTCTGGGTAATATGGCGTTCGGCGGCGGCGTCGTGGCGGCCTATGCCGCCTATCGGTTCTTGTCCTCGAAGAACGATGAAGAGCGTGCACACTACGATTGGATGGGCTATATCGCCATGTCTCTTGGTGTCGCGTTCTTGATTCCCTTGCCGTTCGCCGGCTATTGGCTGATGCGAGAAGTCTATGCGTATCGTCAACAGATGGGCATTACGCTGATGGGTGGTTTGCTGGCCTGGCTGTTCATTATCCAAGCCACCATGATCGGCATCCTCTTTCTCAGCACCAACTATTATCTCTGGCAAGCCTTGGGCCGTATGAGCGGAGCGGAGCGTTTCCAGAAGTACATTAAGTACTTCGTATTTATCCTCGTTTGCGGATTCTTGATCTTCATTACCCCGCATACGATGGTCATGACTCCGGCAGAATTAAAGGCGATGGGAGGGCAGCAGCATCCCGTGCTTGGAAATTATGGCGTGATGTCGGCGAAAAATGGCGGTATTAATGTCATTATCACGACGACAGTGTTGACCTTTATTTGGTATCAACGCGGCAATAAAATTCCGGCCGTATCGTGGGCCAAGTTCGGGAATATCTTCATGGGCTGTTTCTTTTTCATGGCCTATCTCAACATTATCTGGCTGGCCGTGTACGGCTATTACATTCCAGCGAACGTTCGAGTAGGGCTCTCTGTGCCGCAGGTGGCGACGACGCTATCCTGTCTGTTCTTCATGACGGCCCTGAATCTCACCATGTTGAAGGGTGCGAAGGAAATCGGACCCATTATGTGGGGGAAGATTTCGGTGCGGTCTCAGTATGCGATCATCATGCTGGCGACGGCCTTCACATGGATGATGGGGTTGATGGGGTACATCCGTTCATCCGTCCGGCTATTCTGGCACGTGAATGAGATTATGCGTGATAACTCGCCGTGGGCCTATACCCATACCGTGGGCTTCGCGGCCAACATGATTTCGTTTAATGTGCTGTTCTTCTGGGTCAGTATTATGTTTGTCTTCTGGCTTGGAACGCTTGGTGCGAAAAAAGCCCCGGTGGCAGCAAAAGTTCCGGTTCCTGGCGGAGCACCTGCGCCTGCCGTTGGGCATTAACATTTAGCCATATTGATTAACGGGCCGTATCGCGGGAGCGCGATACGGCTCAGGAGGGTCTTCACGTGGCGGATTTAATTCGTGGAGGGTTGGACCTTGGATGGCCGGCGTTGGCTCTGTTGGCTGGATTGCTCGTGTATTTTCAGCTGACAACGTCCGATCCGGCCCTAAAACGTCAACGAGTATTTAAAACATTTATCGGCATGATCGCTCTGTTCATGCTGCTCATCGCAGTCGCCAATTATAAGCTCAACTTTTTCGCAAACTCTCGTCTCCTGCCCGTTTCCCTCGTATTGGTGACGGCCTTATCGTTTTTGATGGGGTTATATTTTTCGAACGTCAGCGCACTTTTTAAAATCGGCGGATTCATGTTTTTAGTGGCGGCGGGCCTTTCCGGTTATGGAAATTGGTTGCCGCAGGTGGAAGGTGGATTTCCTCCTCCAGTCGTCAAGCTTGAGTTTAGTACCATGTCGCCCCAGCAGTTGGCCGACGAAGGTGAGAAACTCATCTTCGGCGGCGTCGGTCAAAGTAGCGTGCAGGGCGCGATCGGCAAGGGGCAATGTCCTCTATGTCACGGCTTCAACCAGGGCTTCCTCAGCGAGCGGGCTCCTAACCTGTTCGGCGTACCTGACAGGGCGAAGACCCGACTCGATGATCCTAAGTATCATAAGGGTAAGCCGGGAGATCGAGACACAGAGCAGAAGGAAGCGTTCCCCGGATCGGGAACTGCAGAAACCGGGCAGGAATACATCTCGGAATCTCATGCATGCCCCAGCTGTTTTGTGGTCGAAGGGTTTGGCGTGAAGGGCACGAACGATAAACAGAGTCCAATGCCTGCGATCCACAAGCCCCCTATATCCTTATCAATCGGCGAACTTGCAGCGGTCGACACCTGGATGTATGTCCGCGAAGGAAAAGAATCACCCTCATATGAAGACATTGCCAAGGCCTACGAAAAATTTATTCCGGAGGCTGACCGTCCGAAGCTGGCCGAAGATGATGGAAAGAAAGCAGCCGGAGGGAGCCTGTTAGCCGACGGATCAGAGCCGGTCGATCAGATTTTCCAAAAGGCGCAATGCGTCGCGTGCCATAACATCCCCGGCATTGCCGGAGCCATAGGCACGATCGGTCCTAAATTGGTAGAGAAAACCAACGCCCCAGGCCGGCTGAAAGATCCAGCTTATAAAGGTGCTGCAAAATCGGTGAGAGAATATATAACGGAGTCGGTGATTGCGCCGAGCACCTATGTAGTCAAGGGCTTTCCAGATAATACAATGCCGAAAATATTTGGTCAGAAATTGAGCGCAGGCGCATTGAATAAGATTGTCGACTACCTCTCGCAAGTCGAAGAGGGTAAAGCGCCACCCAAGATTTAATCTCTGTTTAGGGAGTCGAGACGAAATAACAAGGAGTGTGGAGACATGACATCCCTGAAGTTAGTAGAAGGTTACATGCCCATGCAGATGCTCTTTGAGCTGGCTTTCTGCGTGGCGGTGTTTGCAGGTATCAGTTACCTGCTTAGTAAGAGTGGAGTTCAACTTCCACGATTCTGGCAAGGTATTCTGTTCTGGGTGTTTATTCTCATGTATCTCAAGTATCGGATTTACCCTCCCATTCCGTTCAGCGTCCGCGCGATGTATGGGACGGTGTCGTTGATCGCCGTGTTTATGTGGATGTCCAGCAATGAAGACGACTGGCGAAAGTTCAAACAGCCCATTATGAATGTGATGGACGGTATCACGCCGTTTCATAAGATTCTGCGGGTTGCGTATCTCGTGGCCCTGCCGTTTGTCTTTTGGGCATTTTCCTACAATTCGTTTTTACCCAATCTAGATGAGCCGATTGAATTGAGAACGGTGCATCCGGCTCCTCCCGCCAGTACAAAAGTTCACGGAAAAACTTTTGTGTTGCAGACGTCGCAGAATCCGTATCGGATAAACCCGGAAGGGAAATACGACCAGGAATACTCGAATGCCCGTATCGTGGAACAGGGTATGGGACGCCTCATGAAGCCCGATGCAAACCCGTGGGACCAGAAGGCTGAAGGGTATCTAAAATATGTCCGTGAAGGCGGAGAGATTTTCTTCCAAAACTGTCACTTCTGCCATGGAGACAATCTAAACGGCCGCGGTCTTCATGCCTTTGCCTTCAATCCGATCCCGGCGAATTTCACCGATCCGGGAACAATCGCTCAATTGCAAGAAACGTTTATTTTCTGGCGCGTGGCTAAGGGTGGAATTGGTTTGCCGCGAGAAGGCTTTCCTTGGGCGTCCGTGATGCCGCCATGGGAACAGCATCTGACGACCGATGAGATTTGGAAGGTCATTCTCTTCGAATATTGGCACACGGGATATTATCCAAGGACTTGGGACTAATTCTATACGGGGTGAAGGGGTACACCTATGAGGCAACTTTGGTCGATGCGTAAATTTGCTATATTTCCTGCCGTCGCTCTGGGGGTCGTGCTGATCTCCGGCAGCGCAGGGGTTTCCCTCTATGCGCAGGAAGCGGTTCCGGAAGGATTCAAGAAGGGTGAATTATCGCCGTTGCCCTCGGCAGAAATGATTGAAGCCGGGAAACGAGTGTATTTCACCAAGTGCGTCTGGTGCCATGGCGTCGAAGGATCCGGGGATGGCCCGGCTGCCGATCGACTCTGGCCGAGGCCCAGAAATTTCAATCAGGGGACGTTCAAGATTCGTCATACCGCCAGCGGCGAATTGCCCTTGTTCGACTCCAGAAAGCCCACGGCCGGTCAGAATGACTTATTCGAGACCGTCACCCACGGCCTGCCTGGATCTGCCATGCCGTCGTGGGATGGTATTCTCACCGACGAACAGCGTTTACAAGTTCTGTCATTCGTGACGACGCAACTGGTGAAAGACCGTAAGTTCGATGACAAGGCCGAGACCTCGACGATTTTGCAACTCGACTCTATTAAGCCGATTCCCGCAAGCAAGGAAAGCCTCGAAAAGGGCGCTCAACTGATCGTCGATAAGAAGTGTATCGAGTGCCATGGCGTCAACGGCCGCGGTGACGGAAACGCCTTCAATCTCAAGGATGATTGGGGGTTCGCCATTCAGCCAGCCAACTGGCATAAGTGCTGGAACTTCCGAGGAAGCCGCAGAGATCCCTACAATGTGAAAAACATCTTTAGAACGTTCTCGACCGGTGTGAACGGCACGCCCATGCCGTCCTTTGCCGATAACACGACCGTTGAAGAGCGTTGGCACATCGCGAATATTGTAAACTCCTTGTGCGAGCGTGATTCTAATGGGGAGCCGCTTCCGATTGATCCGTTGACCGACAAGCCAAAAATCAATTTCGTGATGCGGTCAGGCCCGGTCGAAGGTGACATTTCTGACGATCCTGAGAATGAAATGTGGCAAAAGCGCGAACGTCGCATTGTCGCATTGGGCGGGCAAATAACTCACAAGCCGCGTAATTTCGTGACACGCATTGACGACATTTGGGTGAAGTCGGTGTACAACGATAAACAAATAGTGTTCCTGTTTCAGTGGGACGATCGTTCGAAGAGCGTCGCGACTGAAAAGCCCAAATTCCAGCCGACCGAAGTGAACCTCGAAGGATATGGAGTGAAGGAGCAGGACCCGAAGACCGGTGAAGAAGGTTCGATCGCCGCGAATCAGATGAAGTACAACGTGTACAATGATGCACTCGCAGTTGAATTCCCGGTCAAGTGGCAAGAACTTCCGCCGCCGGAGAAGCCACGTTATTTCTGGGGCGATCAAAAATATCCGGTCGACATCGTCAAGTGGGAAGCCGACGGGTCCATCCGTGCCTTCACGGGTAAGGGATGGGACCAGGACTTTGAAGATCGAGACGACTATACTGAAAAGGTGAAGGTGTTGAAGTCTGAGTGGAAGGATGGTCGGTGGACCGTCATGATCAGCCGTCCACGGAAAGCCGACTATGATGAAGACACTTATTTCGAGGTGGGCAAATATATCCCGACCGTGTTCTTCGTATGGGATGGTCACAATGGTGATATCGGACGAAAGATGTCGGTTTCGGCGTTCTATTACACCATCCTCGAGCCCCCGATTCCAAAAGAGACGTATATTTATCCAACCGTGATCGCAGTGGGCATCGTGTTTTTGGAAGGTTGGATCTTGACGCGTCGCGCAAAGAAGAGAAAGCAGACGGCAGCTATTCGATAATCTGCTGTCCTGTTCTTGAAAAGGGGGTGGGGAAACCTGCCCCCTTTTTTTTTGGCTCTTCATTTAAGATTGGCTCCATGAAACATACTGCCGGAGTATTGTTAGCGGGCGGTAAGAGTCGCCGGATGGGCGCTGATAAGCGATTCTTAAGGCTGGACGGCGAAACCTTACTCAGTCGGGCACTCTCCGTATTTGAACGTCTGTTCGATGAAGTCCTTATCGTCGTCGCGGAACCTCTTTCTGAATCGGTCGGTGGTCGTCATCGGGTCGTCACCGATCTGGTCCCCAATTGCGCCAGTCTGGGAGGACTTTACACCGGACTGTCGCTGTCAGAGAGTCCTCGTATTTTTGCTGCCGCCTGCGACATGCCGTTTCTCAATCCAGACCTTATCGCCTATTTGATCCATCTCAGCGATGACGATATCGTCATGCCCAATCCGGCTACTGGACTCCAGCCCATGCACGCCGTTTACTCCAAAGCATGCTGTCCTCATTTCAAGCGAATGATCGAGTCGCGAAATCTTTCGATTCAAGGGATCCTACAAAACGAGGGATTACGTGTTAGGTTGGTGCCCGAAGAAGATTTGCGGCAGCACGATCCGGAACTATTGTCTTTTCTGAATGTGAATACCCCTGAAGATGCAGAGCGTGCGCGAACTTTAGGTCAGGGCGATACGCGGCCAGGGAATCTCTAGCTATGGCTCGCACGGTCCTGATCATTCATCCTGGTGCACTGGGCGATATACTGCTTGCCTTGCCGGCAATCCGCTCGATTCGAAACTCCTTTCTCCGGCATGATGTCGTGCTCCTCGCCCAGGCATCGGCTGCCCGTCTTTTGCTCTCGTGCAAAGAGGTAGATCAAATCGAGTTCACGGAAGGATCGGTGCTGACTAGCCTAACGGCGGGTATGAACGTATATGAGGAGGTGCCTCCCTGGTTGTTGCATTGTGATCTAGCCATTGCCTGGGTGAACGATGTTCAGGGTGGACTCCAAGCCACCTTTTCACAATTCGGTATCCCTCACCTCGTCACGTCGCCTCACCTGCGTGAATATCTGTGCACGCATCAGTCCGAACGATTTCTTGAAACTATCACATCAATAGTGTCGGCCCCGGACACCCCCTGGAGTCTGCAACTACCCCCTGAAGTCATGGTCGAAGCCGATAGCCGATTGGTTGAGGTGGGGATCTCACGAGTTCATCCATTGATCATCATTCATCCTGGAAGCGGAAGCCGATATAAATGTGTAGCCGCAAATCGCACCGCAGATATCGTTCAGTGGTATCGGGACCGAGGCACCATACCGTTGATCGTCGGCGGTCCAGCAGACGTGGAGCAGGTCGCCCAGCTTCAGCAACTCTGCTCGGACCAACTTTGTGTATTGCAGACGTTCGATCTTCAGTTGATGGCCGGAATCATCGCTCGCGCCGATCTGTTCATCGGACATGATTCCGGCTTGACCCATTTGGCTGCCGCTCTTGGTGTGAACACGGTCGCCCTCTTCGGACCGACGGATCCCAATCGTTGGGCGCCGCGTGGCCGACACGTCTCTGTGGTCACCGGAACGTCCTGTTATTGCGAAGGATGGGACGCGGTCCGTGCCTGTCACGAACAACCCTGTTTGCAGATTCCATTAGAGCAGATCATTGCCGCCTGCGCATTGGCCTGCTCGCACTGACATAGCTCGCGCGTCGGCTACTCGTCTTGTTCTCCTACCGAAGGTATGTTAGAGTCCCCTGCTGTTTTTTGACGGCAACATAAGGAGTTAGGAGAGATTGGTGGCTCAGGACTTGGTGCGAGAAAAGGTGGTGGGCGCACTGCAAGACGCCTTGCGCCAGGCCAAGCAAAAAGGCCAACTCACGATCGATCCTTTCCCGACCGTTTCATTGGATTTACCTAAGCGGCCGGAATGGGGCGACCTCGCCACCACAGTCGCCATGATGCTGGCCTCGGCTGAAAAGCGCCCGCCCTACGATGTCGCGCAGATTATTCTCGAAAATCTTCAACAGACCGCCCTTTTTGATCGAGTTGAAATTGCCCGCCCAGGATTTCTGAACATGACGGTAAAGCGGGATCTTTGGCTGGAAGTACTGGCAGAAATTGATGCGCAGGGCGCACAGTATGGGCGTTGTGATGTAGGGCAGGGGAGACGGGTGCTCGTAGAGTATGTGAGCGCCAATCCGACCGGACCCTTACACGTAGGGCATGGCCGGGGAGCGGCGGTCGGTCAAGCGCTGTCCCGTTTACTGCGTGCCGCAGGGTATGACGTCGTCACGGAATATTACATCAATGATGCGGGCAGGCAGATGAAACTGCTTGGCGCGTCGGTTTATGCGCGATACCTGGAGCAACATGGTCATTCAGTGGAGTTTCCCGAGGATGGTTACCGCGGAACCTATGTCGAGCACCTGGCAATCCGCCTCGGTGAACGCCTCGGCTCATCCCTGCTCAATCTCCCGCCGGAACAGGCCGAGGCACGATGTCGGGAACTGGCGGGCGAAAACATGCTGCAGCTCATCCGTGAAGACCTGGCACGATTTGGCGTGACGTTTGACTCCTGGTTCAGTGAAGCTTCGCTCGTGACCACCGGCCTAGTCGAGCGCGTTCTCGATGAGCTTCGTACGAAAGATCTACTGTTCGAAGAAGATGGCGCGTTGTGGTTTCGATCCTCCGCGTTGGGGGACGATAAGGATCGCGTCGTTCGTAAGCAGGAAGGGGACTGGACCTATCTGGCGTCCGACATCGCCTATCATCGTGACAAGTTGATGCGAGGATATGATCTGCTCGTCGACGTGTGGGGTGCCGACCATCATGGGTATATTGGACGGATGGAGGCAGCCGTTCAGGCCTATGGTCATCCCAAAGAGCGGTTGCGAGTCGTGCTGGTGCAAATGGTGAATTTGCTCCGTGGCGGCAAGAAGGTCGAAATGTCTAAGCGCGCTGGTGAGTTCATCACGATGCGAGAAGTCATGGACGAAGTGGGCGCCGACGCCGCCAAGTTTTTCTTCCTCATGCGGCGTTCAGACAGCCATTTGGATTTCGACTTGGATCTGGCTAAGCAGCAGTCGGCGGAGAATCCCGTGTACTACGTGCAATATGCCCATGCGCGCCTGTCGAGTCTATTTCGAGTCGCGGCGGAGCGGGGCATCTCGGTGCCTAGGCCGCACGAAACGGGGCTCGACGTGCTGGCGGACCCGGATGAATTGCGATTGATTCGGAAACTATCCGCCTATCCCTCAATCGTGCAAGCCAGCGCTGTTGCGCTTGAGCCGCACCGGATTACATTCTATTTACAAGAGCTCGCGGCCTTGCTGCATACCTTTTATTATAAACATCGGATTATGCCGGCTGTGGTCGAAATCGATGCGGAGGACGAACGATTCGTAGCAGCAGGCGATCGAGAAACCAAAAAACCTCGTGAGACGGTGACGCCGGATCTGACGGCCGCCCGATTGGCCATGATGCGGCAGGTGCAGCAAGTGATTAGGAACGGCCTGGACCTCTTAGGGATCTCTGCCCCCGACCGTATGTGACAAAACGATGATTCAGTTTGTCGTGCATACACGTGACCTGAACGGCGTGGCTCGTCTGGGCACACTCACCACGCCTCATGGTGCCATTGAAACGCCGGCGTTCATGCCCGTCGGATCGCTCGGCGCCGTGAAGGGCATCGAATCGGAAAATCTGCAATCGCTCGGCTATGGATTGATCCTCAACAACGCCTATCACCTTTATCTGCGGCCTGGACATGAGGTGGTGGCAGCGATGGGCGGCTTGCATCGTTTTACCACGTGGCCCGGGGCAATTTTGACGGATAGCGGCGGTTTTCAGGTGTTCAGTTTATCGAAGCTGTGCAAGGTGACGGATGAGGGCGTGACGTTTCAATCCCATCTCGACGGATCGTTGCATCATATTACTCCCGAACGAGCGATCGAAATTCAAGAAGCTCTGGGCGCCGACATCATGATGGCGTTCGATGAATGCGTGGCGCTGCCGTCTTCTCGCGAACGGGTGGAGGACGCGCTGGCGCGAACGAACCGCTGGGCCGCTCGTTGCCAGGCGGCTCGCCGTCGTACCGATCAGGCGCTGTTTGGCATCGTTCAGGGTGGGCACGATCCTGAATTACGAAAGCAGGCCGCTGACGGAATCGTCGCAATGGGGTTTGACGGCTACGCCATCGGCGGACTGTCGGTCGGGGAAGAGAAGTCGGTGATGTATCGCATGTTAGACGCCACGGTGCCCCATCTTCCCGCCGGTCACCCGCATTATTTGATGGGCGTCGGCATGCCCGAAGACTTGGTGGAGGGTGTTGCGCGAGGCATCGATATGTTCGACTGCGTTGTGCCGACCCGACACGGCCGCACCGGATGTCTCTTTACGTCCACCGGGAAGATCTCGATCAAGAATGCCAAATATGCGCGCGATGAACAACCGATCGACCCTGATTGCAGCTGTCCGGTCTGTGCTCGACATTCGCGCGCGTATCTGCATCATCTTTTTCTCGTCAAGGAAATGCTTGGCGTGCGTCTCAATACATTGCACAATCTGTACTATTTCGCGCATCTGATGCGCGGCATTCGTGCCGCGATCGCCGATGGATCATTTGCCGACTTTCGAGCGGCGTTTCACGCTCGCCGTGTGCCCCACGTGGAAGCGTGCGTGTCGGGAGAGCGCGAAGATCGATCTGAGGAGGTCCGTTTGTGATGACACTAATGTCCGTTGCGTGGGCCCAAGGAGCCGCGACAGGGTCGAGCGGAAGCACCATCCTGTCGTTCATTCCCTTCATTCTCATTTTCGTCATCTTCTATTTTTTACTCATCCTTCCCCAGCAGAAACGACAGAAAAAACTCAAGACGATGCTCGAGGCGCTGAAAAAAGGGGATAAGATCGTGACCTCCTCCGGAATCTGGGGCACGATCACGAACATGGGGAAAGAAACCGTGACAGTCCAGATCGCCGACAATACAAAAATCAAAGTGCAGCGCGATCATATTTCGAGGGTGCGAGGCGAAGAAGAAGAGTGATAGCTGGACACGGCGGGGTGGATCCTGCTCGCAGAGCGCGCACGCGAAGAGGGTGCTCGCTCGATGCGCGCAAAGATCCATCCCCGCCGTGTCCAGCTATTGGTGTGAGTGAATATTGAGAAAGGTTGAAGGATGAAAAAGGTTGCGGGGCGGTTTGCATTGGTGGGGTTCGTGGTCATCCTATCGATCATATTTTTTATTCCGTCGGTCCCGGCGTTGTATCAGCATCTTCCTGGGTGGCTGAAGTCGGTCCTCCCGAATAAGGGCATTACGCTCGGCTTGGATCTTCAGGGAGGGATCCATCTTGTACTGGAAGTCGAGGAAGAGCGGGCGGTGGAGATTGCAGTGGATCGATCGGTCACGGCGATACAAGATCTCTTGGTCGACAAGAAGATTCCGGTCGAGACGGTGAAGCGTACGGCCCCCAATCAAGTGATGCTCTCGTTCCAGAATGCAGAGCTCAAGGCGCAGATCCAGAAACTTATGGAAGACTTTCCATCCTTCGTCGAGGTGGAGTCGCAAAGCACGCCGTCGTCCATGGTGTATGAGATCAAAGACGCTGAAATCAAGCGCATCAAGGATTCCGCGATCAATCAGGCGTTAGAAACGATACGCAATCGCATCGATCAATTCGGCGTCGCCGAGCCGCTCATTCAGCGCCAGGGATTGAAGCAGATCGTCGTACAGCTCCCCGGTATCAAGGAGCCGAAACGGGCCAAGGACCTGATCAAGGAGACCGCTCTGCTGGAGTTCAAGCTCCTCGATGAGAACAGCAAGCTGGCAATGGATCTTCCTCAACGCGTGCAGAAGGGCAAGGAAGAGGAAACCCTGAAACAGTTTGAAGGCAAGCTGCCTGAAGGGGATCAAGTCCTCTACGAAAAAATCGTAGAAAAGGACACGGGGCGTGAGTTCCGCATCCCGTATTTGGTGAAGAAGCGCGTCATGCTCACCGGGGACGTATTAAGCGATGCCCGCGTGGCGATCGGCCAATTCAACGAGCCCTATGTCTTAGTCACGTTCGACGCAAAGGGTGCGCGCGAGTTCGATCGCATCACGGGCGATAATGTGAAGAAGCGCATGGCCATCGTTCTGGACAACACCGTCTACTCGGCGCCGGTGATCAACGAACGGATCAGCGGCGGCCGCGCCCAGATTACGGGTACCTTTACGACGCAGGAAGCAAACGATCTGGCCATCGTCTTGCGGGCGGGTGCGTTACCGGCCCCGCTGAAGATCATTCAAGATCTCACGGTTGGACCGTCCTTGGGCCAAGATTCGATTGAAAAAGGAATTCGCGCGACGCTCATTGCCGGCGCGATGGTCGTCTTGTTCATGGTGATCTACTACAAGCTGTCGGGAGCCATTGCAGATCTGGCGCTCGTGTTGAATTTGATTTGTCTCATGGGCGCCTTGGCGGCTCTCAATGCGACCCTGACCTTGCCCGGTATCGCGGGCATCATTCTCACAATCGGAATGGGCGTCGATTCCAACGTGTTGATTTTCGAACGCATCAGAGAAGAGCTTCGCCAGGGCAAGCCCGTGAGGCTGGCCGTCGATAGCGGCTACGACAAGGCGCTCCTGACGATTGTCGACTCTCACGTCACGACGTTGATCACGGGTCTGGTGCTCTTTTTGTTCGGCACGGGACCGATCAAAGGATTTGCCGTGACGCTGTGTCTCGGCATCGGGATCAATCTCTTTACGGCCTTGGTCGGCACGAAGGTCGTCTTTGATTGGATGAATCAGCGGCGGAAAGTCGCTACGCTCAGTATTTAATGGCAGACACGATCTCGAGATCGGTCATCGATCGTCGGACATAACGGCAAGCCTCTCATCGTCATTCGGAGATAGGTAGGAAATATGCTCGAAATCCTGGGAAAAACAAACATCGACTTCATGGGAAAACGCCGTCTCGCGTTTTTCTTTTCCGGCATCCTCGTGGTGCTGGGGATTATTGCGGCCGTCCAAATCAGTCGGGGGCATGCGAATCTCGGGATCGACTTTGCTGGCGGCACCGGGGTGCAATTGAAATTCGATAAGGCCGTCCGGATCGACGAAGCTCGGAAGGCGTTGGAGTCCCAAGGGCTGACCAACGTGGATATTCAGGAATTCGTCAATGACAATAAGTTGCTCGTCCGCGTGAAGGCGGGGACGACGATTGAGGAAAAAGTAGCGGATCGTATCGTCGCGGTGTTCAGAAAAGAATTTCCAGAGAATGCTTTTGTTGTCGAGTCTACGACTGAAATCGGTCCCACCATCGGCAAAAAGCTGCAACAAGATGCGCTCATCGCTGTTTTGGTGTCCTTCGTCGGCATCATCATCTATATCGCCGCCCGATTCGAGTTTCGATTCGGGGTGGCCGCCGCCCTCGCCACGTTTCACGATGTTTTGGCGGTATTGGGTGCTTTTTATATTTTGGACAAGGAAATTACCCTGCTGGTCATTACAGCACTTCTTACCCTTGCCGGGTATTCCCTGACCGACACCGTGGTTGTCTTCGACAGGATTCGAGAAAATCTTAAGACACGCCGGCGTGACCAGATCGGAGTCGTGATCAATAATGGGATCAACCAGGTATTGAGCCGTACGATCGTGACGAGTTTAACGGTCGTCTTGGTTCTCATCCCTTTAACGGTGGCAGGGGGTGAGGTGCTTCACGATTTTTCACTGGCTCTCTTATGGGGGGTCATTTTCGGTACATACTCATCTATCTTTGTTGCGAGCCCCTTGCTGATTCTGTGGCCCAGTGGCCAAGGCCGTCTTTTTAAACGTGTTTAGAAGTGTTACCATTTCTTGACACAGAAGAGGAGCGTAAATGACAATGAACCTCTAGGCTTGCCGTGAATGTTACCAAAATGAAACTGTGGAATCGGCCGCAGAGTCTCCAGCAAAAAGTTATCACGGCCATCGTGATGGTCGGTCTTCTCCCCCTCAGTATTTCCCTCGTGCTGACCTATCTCGAAGAACAGCACGCCCTACGCAAAACGATCGGCAACAACTTTAAAGAGGTCGCCGTCGAAGCGGCTCGCCGTATTGAAATGCAAGTGACCCGCGGCGTAAACGAAGCGCAACAATTGGCCACGGCTCCCTTTTTGAAGACCGGCGTCACCGAATCGAACAGAAGTTACCAGGGCAAATCGGAAAAAGATGTGCAGGCCATGATCGGGGATTGGCAGCGCAAGTGGCGTGGACGGGAACGGAAGCAAGAATTTCCGCTGTTCATCAATCGAATCGTCACTAATTATCTCATTCGATGGCACGACATTCGTAAATCCGATTACATCGCTATCTTTGTGACGGATAATCGGGGCGCGCTGGTCGTGAGTTCCATTCCCCAGGTCGACTATTACTACGGCAAGACTCCTTGGTGGCAAGCGGTTTTTAATAACGGCCATGGTCAGATTTATGTCAGCGAGATCTATTTCGATCCCTCGTTCGGCACCCATGCGCTGAATGTCTCCGTTCCCATCATGGACGAAGAGCAGGGCGGCGTCATTGGCGCCGTCAGTGTCATCTTGAGGCGCGACGCGCTGTTTCACTCCGTATCGGATGTCGTGATCGGAACGACCGGCCACGCCATGCTGATCAATGTCGAAGGTGTTCCGCTGATCTGTCCGGTGCTGTCCTTGGAGGAACACACGATTCGTCCCGATTTGATGAAGCAGATTGATCAAACGCACGCTGGATGGATCGTTGCGGCCGACGACACGCATGGCGGGCACAATTCCATTGTGGGATTTGCGCCTGTCCGGTTGGGCCATCAACTGGCGGCGAGCAGTTTAGGGGGAACGCGATGGGTCACATTGGTCCGCCAGGACCCTGCAGAAACCTATGCCCCTCTCACGCAGTTACTGTGGCAGGTGGGCGCGTACGGCGCGCTGGTCTTTGCCGGCTTATGGGCCACAGGAATATTGGTCGCCCGGCGGTTGGTTCGTCCGATTCAGCTGTTACACGAAGGGGCGCAACGCATAGGAACCGGGTCGCTGGATTATCGGTTGAATGTGAAGACGGGAGATGAGATCGAACACTTGGCGGATGCCTTTAATCGGATGTCCGACAATTTGAAGCGGTCCTTCGGTGAACTCGAACAACGCATGAATGAAATTCGTGGGTTGGAGGAGCGATACCGGGACTTGATTGAAAATTCTCCGGAGATGATTCATCAGGTCGATAAAGCCGGCAGATTCGTACACGCCAATCAAACGGAACTCCAGAAGCTGGGCTATACCCAAGAGGAAATGTCCGCGATGCATCTGTGGGACATTGTCCCGAAAGGACGCGAGACCGACATTCTGCGCTATCTCGAAGGGCTGATGGTCGATGGCCGCGGAACGATGGAAACCGTATTTTTGACCAAGTCAGGGAAGCCGATCGATGTCGAGATTCACTCGACGGCGCTGTTCGATATGGAGCACGGTGGGTTGTTGTACTCCCGCGCCTTTGTCCGGGACATCACCCAACGGAAAGTGCTGGAGCACGAAGTTCACCGATATACGACGCAACTGGAACAAGAAGTGGCTGAACGAACGCAGCAATTATCGAACTCGCAAAGACAATACAAGGCGCTGTTCGATTTGGCCGCGGACTCGATCTTCATGGTGGCAGATGACGGACGGATTATTAACGTCAATAAACGGGAAGAGCTGGCGCTGGGTTACTCTGAACCGGAAGCCGTAGGGCGGCACTTTAGCGAGTTCGTCCCTCCTTTACATCAACCCGTTATGGCGACCCTCGTCGACAAAGTGGTCCGAGGTGAGCGCCAAGTGCCGACGCATGAGATCGAGGTCATCAATCGCGAGGGCGTCTCGCGGCCTGTCGAAGTGGATGTCATCCGCGTCGTCGATGGAAGCAAACCCGCAATCATGCTGCAGTTGCATGATATTACGGAGCGTAAACGACTTGAACAGCAGCTGCATCGGTACAGTGAAGAATTGGAAGCGAAGGTTCGTGAACGCACCCTCGAGATTGAAGCGACGAAACAATACTTGGAAAATCTGCTCGAGAATGCAAATGACGTCATCTACACCTTGGACGCAGAGCAGCGCTTTACCTACGTGAATAATAAAATTGAAGTGTGGGGCTATCAGAAAGAAGATTTACTGGGTCGCCCGTATCTCTCACTCTTGTCGAAACGCCATCGCGGTCGGCGTTTGAAAAGCACGTTGGATATCGGCGCCAAGCAGGTCTATGAAGTCGAGGTGGTGACGAAGTCGGGAGAGGTACGCATGGCGACCGTCAGCGTCTCTCCTCTGGCAGATCCCGAAGGTCGCATCCTTGGGGTATTGGGGATCGCGCGGGACATTACGGCCACCAAGAAGTTGGAGCAGCAAATGCTCAACTCCGAAAAATTGGCTTCTGTCGGTAAGCTAGCAGCCGGGGTGGCGCATGAGGTCAACAATCCGCTGGCGGGCATTCTGAATTGCCTCTACAACCTTCGTAAGGGCACCCTCTCTCCCGAACGTCAGGCAGAATATTTGTTTTCCATGGAGGACGGGCTTCGCCGTGTCCAGAAGATCGTCCGCCAGCTCCTGGAATTCTCGCAACAACATGAGCCTGAGCTCTCCCCCACAAGTTTGAATGAGGTGATCGAGCGCGTGCTGGTTTTGACGAATCACGCTTTCACCGCCCATCAGATTCGCTTGGATCAAGACCTTTACGCGGCGCTGCCGGTCCTCATGTTGGATCGGCACATGTTCGAGCAAGTGCTGATGAACTTAATCTTAAATGCCGTGCAGGCCATCCGTGGCGGGGGCGTGATCACGATCCGCACGAAGCAATCAGGCGACCGCTGCGCCATCGAAATCGAGGACACCGGCTGCGGCATTCCCAGCAGTGTGCTTCCCCGGATCTTCGATCCTTTTTTCACGACGAAGGGCACCGGCGAAGGAACCGGATTGGGACTATCGGTCAGTCTCGGAATTGTGGAGCGGCACGGCGGTACCATCCAAGTTGACAGCGAGGTGGGAAAGGGCTCCATGTTTACCGTCTGGTTGCCGATGACGCGCGATCAGGCGCCTGTTGGAAAGGTCTCATGAACACTCCACATATCTTGCTGATAGACGATGAACCCTTGATTCGCCTTTCGATGACTGATGCGCTGAAGGCCGTGGGATATGAGGTGCAGGCGGCGGCCAACGGACACGAAGGGTTGACGCTGCTGAATCACGCCGTCTTCGACATTGTGATCACCGATCTTCGGTTGCCCGGCGCGGACGGATTGGAGCTCTTACGGGTGTGTAAACAGCGGTCCCCCAGGACCGAGGTAATCATGATTACCGCGCATGGATCGGTCGAAACCGCCGTCGAAGCCATGAAACGCGGCGCGTACGATTTCATCACCAAGCCGTTTTCTATGGACGAACTGCTGTTAATCGTCGAACGATTGGGTAAAGTGCTGGCCCTGCGGGCGGAAAATGCGGAGTTGCGCGAAGCGCTCGAAGGTAAATTCAATTTCGAGGGCATCCTCGGCAAGAATCACCGGATGCGGGATGTGTTGGAGACGGTCAAGCTGGTGTCCGCCACGGATTCGACCGTGCTCATCGTCGGAGAAAGCGGCACAGGGAAAGAACTCATCGCCAACGCGATTCACCGGAACAGCCCGAGACACGATCATGCGCTGGTCAAGATCAGTTGCGCGGCGCTTCCGGAGACTCTACTTGAAGCCGAACTGTTCGGTCACGAAAAAGGCGCCTTTACTGGAGCGCTTCGGCAACGACGCGGACGCTTCGAGCTGGCGCATAAGGGGACGTTGTTTTTGGATGAGATCGGCGAGATCTCTCAGGTGGTCCAGGTGAAACTCCTGCGCGTGTTGCAAGAGCGGCAGTTCGAGCGGGTCGGCGGCAACGAAACGATCGAAGCCGACGTGCGCGTGGTCTGCGCGACGCAAAAGGATTTAAAAAAAGAGGTGCAGCAAGGGCGATTCAGGGAGGATCTGTACTATCGGCTGAACGTCGTGCCTGTCATCTTGCCGCCGTTGCGAGAGCGTCGCGAGGATATCATGCTGATCGCGGAGCACATGCTGCGGGTTCGCTGCGAACGCATCAAGAAGCCGCTGGACGGCTTTTCGCAGGGTGCGAAAGATCTGCTGCTGCGATACTCCTTTCCGGGAAATATTCGGGAGCTCGAAAATCTGATCGAGCGCGCGGTGGCTCTCGGCCAGGCAGACGACATCGTTCAGGCGGCTACGTTATGCGGCAATCGATCCTGTCCCTATCTGGGAGGCGTTCCCCAGGAGACGTGCGGATTCTGCAGCGAAGGATTGACCGGCCACATCTCACAGGGTGAGACCCTCGAATCGCTTTCGACGGCGCGGGAAGCCTTCGAGCGCCAATATATCGTGAGCGTGCTGGATCGCGTAGAGGGCAGCAAAACGGTGGCGTCGAAGGTGCTGGGATTATCCCGGAAGGCGTTGTGGGAGAAGTGTAAACGTTATGGGATTTCGTCCGCGAAAGTCGGTTCGGAAGACGAGTCGTAATTATTCAGGGCCGCCTTCCCATAGTTTCACGAGTCGATCCCATCCGGCGCTTGCCAGTCTGCGGCCATCCGGCGAAAAAGCCAGCCCACGCACCGCCTCGCTATGAGCACGGAGCGTTTTAAAGTGCCGTCCCGCTTCGATATCCCAGAATTTGATGGTGTGGTCATCGCTGGCGCTGACGAGCACCTTGCCGTCTGGAGACACGGCGAGCGCGCGAACCCAGCTCGCGTGGCCCTTTAACGTGCGGACCTCCGTCATGGTCGGCATTTCAAAAAACTTGATGGTCGCATCGCGGCTTCCCGTGATGAGCAGCTTGCCGTCGGGCGTATAGGTCAAGGCGCCGATCCACGTTTCCATGGCTTTTTGGAATCCGCCGTCGTCTTCGACAAAGAAGCCTCTCGTTTCCGTCTGATCATCTTCGGCATCATGCTCGCGCCAGTGTCCTTGATGGACTAATTTTTCCTCGCCGCCCGGAAGCACTTCCCACAGTTTCACTTTTCCGATGTCGTTGCCGCTGGCGAGATGGATGCCATCCGGTGAAAATGCGACGCAGACAGACCAATGATGGTCATATTGATCTTTGCCGAGCAGCGTCATGAGCTCGGTGCCGGTCGTGACCTCCCAAATTTTGATGTCTTTATTATGGCTGCCGCGTGCCAGCATCAGCCCATCAGGAGAGAGGGACAAGCTACAGACGTTGTGATCGTATCGGGAGAAGAGCAATTTCGTGGGCTCGCCGGTTTTCGGATTCCACATTCGGATGGTCCGATCCTCGCTTGCCGTAATGAGCGTCTGCCCGTCTGGGGTATAGAGCACGCATCGGATATCGTGGGTATGGCCTCGTAGCGAGCGAAGCAAACGCCCCGTTTCGACGTCCCATAAACGGATCATCCGATCGACTCCGGCGCTGGCTAAGGTCGAATGATCGGGTGAAATGGAGACGGACCAGACCCCGTGGGAATGACCGCGAAACGTTTTGATCTCCCGAGCACCGGCTTTCCAATACTCCAAAAAATCGACAGGCGCAGGCTGAGTGGACGTTTCCGCGACTCCGGATGATCCTACTGCCCGTGGTTGAACGAACGGATCTGCCATGACGTCCTCACTTCACCGAGTCTGCCGGAATTGGCGCGATGTAGTTTGCAAATTCGCGGAAGCGGTCGCTATAATTGAGATCCCGTTTTGTGAGCTCATCTTATGAGATGGCTCTCCGGCAAGTCAAGGCAACCGAACGTCTGAAGGGGGTTCGCCGTCCATGGCCACACAACAACATACGATGGATATTCGTTTCCAACCGGCGCTGCTGCAAGAGGTCATCGATTCGTTTATTGAAAAGACGGAACGGGAGGGCGATCCCACTTATTATAAGGAGTTTCACGAACTCGCCGATCCGATCTACGAAAAGTATTCGCTGGACGATCGCGAACCGGAATTCAAAAAGCTGTACCAGTATCTCTTCGGCATTTGGGGATTCTCGGACATCATTCGCAATGCCTTCGACGAGTTTCCTGCGCTAAAAGAAAAAGTCGGGATCGTCTTGATCAAGGGCGTGCTGAAGGAAGATCAGGAAGGCGTGGATGTGCTAAGAAAGTGGGGATCCGTCGAGCAGGATCTCGCCCGGCAGTTTGAAGAGAGGGGACTGAAGGGCGTCGGCATTAAACTCATTCCGCGCCGGTTTTACGATCCGGCGTTAAGCCGCTATTGCCGCCATGAACTGACCCACATCGCCGACATGCTCGACTCCACGTTCGATTACGATCCGGATACCAAAGTCGGTCAAAATCCAGGCGAGGAAACGTTGATTCTGCATCGCTATCGGATTTTATGGTGCATGAATATCGACAGCCGTCTCGTGCGCGCCGGCAAAGATCCGATGTTGAGTCGGGAAGATCGGTTTAAGGAGTTCCGATCCTGGTATCGGAAGATTCCACCGACCCAAATGAAGTCCGTCTTTGAGGGTCTGTGGCAAACCGATTTCTTGACGCATGCCGAACTAATCGAAATGGCAAGCGATACGCTGCGCGTGATGGATCGTGCGGTTGAAGTGGAAGGCGGCGACGTTCCCGAGACCTTGAACAAGGTCATTTTGATGCCGGGCTTTCCCTGTCCCTTGTGCCGATTCCCGACCTATTCATGGGTGGAAGATCTGGGGAACAAAGTTGAGCAGCATGTGTTGGATTTTATCCGTGAAAACCATCCCGGATGGGATGTCGAATACGGAGCGTGCGATCGATGTGTCGAGGTATACCGTCTGCGTTCAGAAGGTGTCACCTAAACGGCGTGAGGCGAGTACTGAATGATCACGCAGGCATGATGAGCGTGCACCTTCGAGCGAGTCTCCATGGCCACTGATCCCGAATACGGGCGACGGCATTTTTTAAAAGACTCAATCGTCTCGATTGCCAAGACGGCGCACGAATTTGCCAAGCATCGCGATGCGCCGCCCGAACAACCGGCTCCCGCCGTGCGCGAAGATTGGCTGCGTCCTCCCGGCGCAGCATCAGAGTCGATTTTTCTCGATCGCTGTACGCGTTGCGGCGATTGCATTAAGGCCTGTCCCTATCAGGCGATCGCTGTGCACCCTGCCAACGGCAGTCCTATTCTCTTCCCGAATCAAACGCCCTGTTATCTTTGTGAGGACTTTCCCTGCATTACCGCATGCGGCACCGACGCGCTCAGTCCGATCGAAGGGGTCGAGCAGGTGCATATGGGCACGGCTGTCGTTTCACACAGGACCTGCACGGCAGAACAGGGCTGCAATGCATGTGTGTCGCAATGTCCGACCCATGCCTTGTCAATGGATTTCGATGCGCTACGCGTGCTCGTGTCGGCGAATGACTGTGTCGGATGTGGGATCTGCGAATATACCTGTAAAAGTGTCAACGACCAGCTTGCGATCAAGGTTCGACCGGAACGGGTCGTGTCACGGTAGAGAAATGATGATGGGTGAGCGCGACAAATATCACTTCAGATACGAGTGGTTAAGACAAGCGATGGACAGAAAATCATGGGTATGAATTGCGCCGACTTGATGCTTGACATCGATTTGAGCTTTGCCTATGATACGCGAGCCGTTGCCCTCGCAGGTCGATATTTGAGCGCTGATCGAGCATGAAACGATCGGTGGACAAACATCGAGTGTAAGGAGAGGAAACATGGGCGCCATGGAAAGTCAGCGTGGAACTACTGGGTTGGTACCGACCCCGCCTGCTATCAAGGACTCCCCCGCCGTTGAACGAGCGTTAAGCCGCAGCAAGCTTTATCTACTCATCTCATGGAGCATGCTGTACTCAGAGGATGATGAATTTCTCGACTACCTGCAGAGCGGTGAATTCGTCCAAGACGGACGTTCTGCAATTGAGAGCCTCATGCAATCCCTCGATGGAATCGGCGGGGATCGCGCAAAGAAGAAGCTTGTCGCCGTGTCGAAATTTTTCGATCAAATTGAAACGTGGGTTTCTTCTGAGTGTGTGAATTGGCAGTTAGCCGACTTGCAATCCGAACATCGCCGCGTCTTTAGTAATGTCATCACCCTCGATTGCCCTCCCTACGAAACGCTTTTTGGAAATGATCACGTCTTCGGACAAGCCCATGTCATGGGCGATATCGCGGGCTTTTATAAGGCGTTTGGAGTCGAACTGTCGCGAGATATTCATGAACGGATGGATCATTTGAGCGTCGAACTCGAGTTCATGCATTTTCTCGCCTATAAAGAGTCCTATGCGCGGTGTCACGACGGGGCCGATAAGACTCAGATCGTGGTCGATGCGCAAAAGAAATTTGTTAAGGATCATATCGGCCGCTGGGTACCGCTGTTTTCCAGGATGCTGGTCAAAAAAGCCGACTCAGGATTTTTCCACTTGGTTGCCAATTTTACCTCCGAGTGGATGGACTTCGATGCCGCTTATCTGGGTGTCAACCCGCAACCTTATTCCGAAGCCGATTACCGTCCTGCCACATTCAACGCACCCGAAGGTCAAACGTACGAGTGCGGCGCGCAGGACCAAGGCAATGAGCTCAGCATGTTGCTGGATGAGGTAGGGGCTCAGTCTTTCCTGGATCGCAAAGACAAGGACGACTCAGAAAAAGGGCCCGTAGGTAACGCTTAATACGTAATCGATTCAGTGCAATTTGTTTGCGTGCCATAATGTCAGCAGTTTTAATCTTTTAAGGGGGAGGGCATATTTTTATGAGCGTGGTGCAGACACGTAATAAAAAGATGGTGTTCGGCATTCTTCTCTCTGCGCTAATTGTCGGCGTCATGCTGACGATTGGGCAGGTGCCTCTTGCAGTCAGCCAACCGGTGACGATCCCGGTGAAGGCGATCAAAGGACCCATCCCGATGGACGGCGCAAATCCCGTATGGGAAGGCGTGCCTGGTGTCGTCGTGCCCTTGAGTGGACAAACGATTACGACGCCGATGCATCCGAACATTGCCGTGAAGTCGGTGTTCGTGAAGGCGGTATCCAACGGCAAGGAACTTGGGTTCCGGCTGGATTGGTCCGATCAGACTAAGAACGATACGACCATCGGTCCGCAGGACTTCCGCGATCAGGCTGCGATTCAATTCCCGGTGAATACCTCGGGCGCGCCGCCGTTCCAGTGCATGGGCCAGTCGGGCGGAACCGTGAACATCTGGCGCTGGAATGCTGAGTGGCAGAAGGACATCGGAAAGGACAGCGCGGGTCTGTGGGATGTGGATGATCAATATCCGGGCATTTTCTGGGATTACTACTTTGAAGAGCCGGCCGGTGGCGTGACCTATCCAGATCGAATCGGCCGCAGCCTTGGCCCATTCAATCCCGGCATTTGGTCAGGCAACATCATGTCGGACCCGACCTTGCGCGTCAGCGCCGTCGAGGATCTGAATGCCAACGGCTTCAGCACGTTGACGACCCAATCCCATCAAGATGTGATTGGAAACGGTCTGTGGGAGCCAGCCGGATCGATCAAGGGTGGTTGCTGCGTAGGACCGACTTGGCGCATCGTCGTCAAGCGCACCTTGGCGACCAATGATCCTAACGATGTGCAGTTCAAGCCGGGCGTGACGGTCCCTGTTGCCTTCGCCGTGTGGGATGGCAGCAACGTCGAGCGCAATGGCATGAAGGGTATCTCTACCTGGTTTACCTTGAAGCTGCCCTGATTTTTCTTCAAGCGTAGGCTTGAAAAGCCCCGAGTCGCCGGCCGACATGGCTGGAAAGACTCGGGGCTTTTTGTTTCTTGAACCGGCCGAAACGCGTTGTGGAAGCATCAGATTTCACCTGCGCAAGAGCCTGTCGCCGGGTTGCAATGAAAAGATCAGAGGGTGTATAACGAACAGTCTACGCAATTTATTTCTCCTTCATTCTGAAGGTTTATTGTGAAAATTTCCCTCTTGTTTCCACCAAGTTGGCATCCCTCCCAGCCATATCTCAGCCTTCCTTCGTTGACAGGGTTTCTGAACCAAGCCGGCATCACCGACGTGCGTCAACGAGACCTTAATATTGAAGTGCTGGATGCCATCTTGACGACCGCCTACGGCCACGACGTCTATGCACGTCTGGTCGAAAAAACCCGCCAACTTGAAAAAACATACACGGGGGAGACGGGTCCGAACAGCAAGGAGCATTACACGCGCCTTGTCGAATCTCTCGACCGATTTCCGTATCTCATCGACCGTATCGAGGTGGCGAAGGACACGTTACGGAGCGAGGAGTTTTACGATGTCGAGCGTTATAAAGACAGTCTGTTTTTGATCGATAAATGGCTGGAATTGGTCTCAACGATTTATTTTCCCACGCGGATGACCGTCGTCGATAACCAATTCAGCAGCTATTCGATTTATTCTTCGAAGGATCTCGTTAGGGCAATCAGTGACGAACAGCAGAATCCTTACCTCGATCTTTTTCGCAATCATTTTCTTGCGTCGATTTTGGCCGATCGGCCCGACCTCATCGGCGTTTCAATCACGGCCACGTCGCAAATTATTCCCGGCCTGACGCTTTGCCGGTTGATTAAGCAAGCCAATCCCGACGTGCATCTCACCATCGGCGGAAGCATCTTCACAAGATTAGTCGATAATCTTCGCCGCTGTCCGAGCCTCTTCGATTTGACCGACGACTTTATTGTGTTCGAAGGTGAGACGGCGCTGTTGGAGCTGGTAAATCAACTGAGCGGTAAGCGCGATATGAGCAAAGTGCCGAATCTGATCTATCGCCAGAACGGCAAGATCATGGTGAATCAGCCGTTCTATTCCGAGAACATCAATGAATTGCCTGCCCCGAACTACGATGGATTTCCACTGGATCGCTACCTCGCGCCGGAAACGGTCCTGCCCGTTCAATTTTCGCGAGGCTGCTATTACAAGGACTGCGCCTTCTGCGCGTTGACATTAGACCATCAGAATTTCCGGCAGAAAGATCCCGGAAAAACCGTCGACGACTTGCAGATGTTATCGGAAAAGTATCATACACCGTACTTTTTCTTCACCGATGAATGCCTGGCGCTTTCACCGACGAAGCGCTTATGCCAACAATTGCTCCATCGTCAGCTCAATCTGCAGTGGACGTGCGAAATGCGGTTTGAGAAGAATCTTTCTCGCGAACTCCTTACGCAAATGCGGGATGCAGGCTGTTTGAAGATTGTGTTCGGATTGGAATCCTTCAATCAGCGGATTATGGATTTCATGAAAAAGGGCATCAAGCAGGACAGCGTCCGTCGCATTACTGAGGATTGCCTGGATCTGGGCGTCGCCATCCACTGTTACATCATCGTCGGTTTCCCCACTGAGCTGGAGGAAGAAGCCCTCGAAACGATGAACTTTATCGTCGAGAATGCGCGCTTGAATTCCTCTTATGGGTTTTCCTGCCAGCCGTGCCTGTTCGATCTTGAGAAGGAAGCGCCGATCATGAGCGATCCCGGCGGATACGGCATCAGACGAATCATGCGGCCGGCGTCGGAAGACTTAAGCCTTGGGTTCTTTTACGAGGTGCAATCGGGCATGACGCCCGAGCAAGCCGAACGGCTCTATCAGCATATCTATGGAAAGATCAGCGAAGTGGTGTGTGAGTTGCCCTTTAACTACTCCATGGCCGATGGCCTGCTCTATATCGCACGGGCTAAAGCCCAAGCGCAGCAGGTCGCCCAGCCGGCAGGCCATAATCTGTAAGGCAATTCTATGGCGAGTGCCACTATTCTGGAAAAAGGGGCCGGACGTGTCGACGAGCATGGCTTGCTCTTCGAATATACGATCAAGCTCCTGGTCTTGTCCGCGTTCTTCGAATTGGTCCTGTACCGGCTCGTGTCCCGCTTGGGCATGCACCTCAGTAAGCTGGCGGCGAAGTACGAGGCTGTTCGCCTCTTATTTAAAGGGCTATCATCGATCGGCTTCACGCTGCTCAATGTGGTCTCTCTACTGCTCTTTCTCGCGTTTTCGCTCTTCCTGATCTCGAAATTCAAAGACCTGGGCCGGCATGCCTACGATACGGTTGTGACGGCGACGATCTCGCTGCTTCTGGTATTGACGATCGCGTTCCTGCTCGTCCCGCCGGCCATGCTCGGGTCTATCGCGTATAACGTAATCACGTGCGTTGTGTTGGTCGTCCTGGGCACGGAGTATTTGCGAACCCATACGCACCGTAGCCAGCGCGCCATGATGGTCTGTTTTCTCCTCGGCGTGTTCGGATGGCTCTACTACCAAACCGTGTCTACGTTTTACGGATTCTTTCAATGGGTCACCGCCCCGCCGCTGGTCCACGAACTGAACCGGTTCGGCGAGGCTATGATGGTGTTGGCCAGCATACTGGCTTTCTGGGCGTATGGCGGGATCTCATTGCGGACCACGAATAAGCGGCAGCGCCATCGGCTGATGTTTTTCACTACGACGGCCGCCAGCCTCTTTTTTGGATTGCTGTTCCTGGACTATTTTCTTGGGTTGTATGACAAGGCATTGGCGGAATCTGTTCGCAAAGCGGGGGAGGGCATCGGCTGGATCTTCCAGATGGGGATGGGCTATACCTTCTATCTGCCGTTTGCGTTGTACGTGGCCGGTCTATTCTGCTGGAGCTATACGGTGATCAAGCAAATCTCGATGGGCCGATTGGCAGGCTATGGACTCGGATTGATGTTTATGGCCGGCTATGCGCTTCAATTGTCCCACCTCACGCTGATGGTGGTGTTCGGACTCTTGTTGCTGACGATGGATCGTCGCCGAACGATCGTGGCCGCCAATGCGCCGATAGAGGGCAAACGTTTTATGGAAGCGGGATCTCTTGAGACAGGGTCAATGGTCGGAGAACGAGTTTAACGGGAACAAACCATGGATGAACAGAAAATGACAAATCCAAGTGAAGCCACGGGCGCGGCCATCGAGGAAGAACGTCCCTTGGCGCCTGATGAAGAAATTGCGGAAATAGAAAAACTGCTGGCCACCGACGGCGAAGATTTCCAGGCGCGGTGCCGGCTGGGCGAATTGTATTTCAGCAAAGGCCGGCTGGACGACGCCTTGAGCGAGGTCAAGAAGTCGATCGAAATGGCCGAGGGCTTGCGCACCGAAATGAATCGATCGCTCGCCATGTACTATTCGAATCTCGGCACGATCTACGGGACCAAGGGCATGATGGACGAGGCCGAAGCGCAATTTAAAAAAGCGCTGGAGGTGTTTCCCGAAGACGTGCTGGCCTTGTTTAATCTCGGACGCGTCCACTCGGATAAGCGACAATTCGTTGAAGCGAAAAATTATTACGAGCGGCTGGTCGAAGTCACCCAAGACGATCCGATGGCATGGTACAACTTGGCCGGCGTCTACGCGGAGCTCGATAACCCGGCGGTCTCCGATTACAACACCATCGACATGGCCATCCAGTGCTACTTAAAAGTGCTTGAACTCGACCCGAAGCATCTGGAGTGCAGTTTCAAGCTGATGGAGATTGCGCTCAGTCATAAGAAAACCGACTTGGCGCTCAAGGTGATGGAAGAAGCCGTGGATCATAACCCGGATGAGCCGTTAGCCTATTACAACTTGATCAGCACCTACGACAAGTGCAAGATGTTTGAGCAAGCCGAGCAGACCAGGCAGAAGTTGAAGGACCGGTTCACGAAACGGTCGCGAGAGACGGGCAAAGCCTAAGACCCTTTTACAGAAACTCAACCCAAGGAGCGTACCATGTTTGGGAGCATTGGATTTACCGAGTTGATTCTGATTCTGTTCATCGTCCTGATCATCTTTGGCGCCGGCAAATTACCGCAGTTAGGAGAAGGGATCGGCAAGGCGATCAAGGGATTTAAAAAATCCGTGCACGAAGCCGAGGCGATCGAAGCCGAGGCTCAAGCGCAAGCCCAAGGCGAGGCGCCGCCGCCTCCTCCGCCTCAAGTCGCTGCGCCTCTTCCGCCGATAGCCCCTCCCGTCCATATGTCCATGCCGGAACCGCAGGTCGCGCATGGCTCGAAAGCGTAAACCGACCCCGGCATCGCTCGTAGAGTGAACGTAGGCGATTCGAAAAAGGATGACCATGGCTACTGGTGTTGAATTAGGCATTGGGTATATAGAGACGTTCGCGGGGAACGGTAAGGCAAGAAGCACCGGCGACGGGAAGCTTGCCGGCAAGGCGGGGATCCCTCTTCCCCACCATGTAGCCCTCGACAAGGAAGAGCGCTATCTTTACTTTGCCGAATCAGGGTCTGATCGAGTCCGCCGCGTCGATCTACAGCAAGGGACACTCCATAATTTTTCGGGCATCGGCGAAACCTGTTACAGCGGCGACGACGGCCCGTGCGCCGAGGCCGGCCTCTATCTTCCCCTCGATGTCGCGTTCGACTCCCACAATAATCTCTACATTTGCGATTCAGGCAGCAACCGCATTCGTCGAGTGGACCGAGAGACCGGCGTCATCACGACGGTGGTAGGCACGGGACAGCACGGTTTTAATGGCGATGGTCCAGCTCTCGAAGTCAATCTCACGTGGCCGGCGGCCATTACATTCGATGCCGACGATGTCCTCTACATCGCCGATACCCAAGCACATCGCGTGCGCCGCTTTGATCCCAAAACCGGCCAGGTCACGACCATTGCCGGCAACTGGTCCGAGGAAGACGAAGCACGTGAACAGCCGCTGGTCGCAAGGAATCTGGTCGTGCTGTCGGGCGACGCGATCGGCATCGATTTCAGCGACGACCAGGGGTGGCTCATGCCGGTGTGTTCCGACGGCTTGGATCTTTCGATGTATCTCGATGACGGTCGCCCCGCGCTGGAAGCCCGCCTCTACGACATCGTCGGCATCACCGTAGATAATCACGGGCATGTGTGCGTCGTGGATAAAGGCAGCAACCGCGTTCGAAAGATCGATAAGGACACCGGTATCATTTCCACGATCGCCGGTGTCTGCCGATTCGGCTACGATGGTGACGGCAAGCCGGCGGTCAAGTCCATGTTGCATGCGCCGGAAGCCGTGCTCTTCGATGGAGAAAATCACGCCTACATTTCGGACACGATGAACCATCGCGTGCGCAAGGTCGATGCGACGACAGGCCTGATCAGCACGGTGGCCGGCAACGGCGACAGCGGGTATGAAGACAAACACATGGGTGGGTGCGGCGCGGCTCGTTTTGTGGCCAAGGAATCCGCCGGTATGATTAAACACGGCGACGGTCTCCTGGCGGTCGAGGCAGTGGTGAATTCGCCGGTCGGATTGGCGTTGGATTCGCAAGGTTCGTTGTACGTGTGCGAGCGCGGCGAGAATAAGATTCGGCGCGCGAAACTGTGGTAAGCTTCCCTAGTGCTCGGAGGCGTCGTGAGACGACGGGCTGTCACTAACTTTCACGAGAGGGCCGTTCGTGCGAGGAGTGGAGATGGGGCGATGGCAGCGCGTTCGGCATAGACCTCATTCCTTCCTTCCTCTTCTCTCGATACTCTTCCTCGGCGCCATTCTCCTCGGCGCGTTCGGTATCCCCATCGTCAGTTCCCAGGGGATGTTCATACGGTCCTATTTTATATCCGGCGATCTCCCGACCGCCCCCGAAGATCCGGCGTGGGGGAAAGTCCCTCCCATGACCTTGCCGTTGAGCGGCCAGGTGATTACCAGGCCAGTATGGCCGGAGCCCGCTGCACGAGCCCTCACCGTCCGATCCATTCACAACGGCACGGACATCGCCTTCTTGCTCGAATGGCAAGACAACACGAAGAACGATCGATTGACGCCGGGGACGTTTCGCGATGGCGTGGCCATTGGGTTGCCGCTGGGTGAGGCCCCTGCGTTTTTTTGTATGGGGCAACTCGACCATTACATCAATATCTGGCATTGGAAGGCCGATTGGCAGAGCGACATCGATCGCCGTGCGTCAAAGGCGGCTGAAAAAAAAGAGGGCGAGGTGCGTCGGTTCGAAGTCATTCCGAGACGCAAGTCCTCCGTGGAGGATTTGATCGGCGGTGGATTCAGCACCCTGACGACGAAGGATGAGCAAGGCCGCGTCCAGGGAAAAGCTTCATGGAAGGACGGTGTGTGGCACGTCGTCATTCGACGTCCACTCGTGAGTACGGGACAGGACAACGAGGCCCGGCTGGAACCGGGCCGCTTGCAAACGATTGCCTTCGCCGTATGGAACGGAGAAAACAAAGAGCGGAATGGGCAAAAAGCCGTGGCGCCATGGTTCCAATTACTGATCGATCCGGTGCAGCTGTGATCATGGAGTTCTGTCGAGTCTCAGGCCTAGCAAACGTGGTTCTTCTTGCGGTGCTCTTTGCGTCGCCGTGCGTCCATGCGGCGACATCCGGCGAGAATGGGCAAATGACGGCCGAAGAGGCCGTGCGTCTTGGAGAGGAATTCGGCATCATCGTCGGGCCGGTGGATGAGGAGATTCAGCAAGAGCTGAAGATGCAGAAGCCCGAAGGCGTGGTGGTCTTCGAAGTCCTCGGCGGAACGCAGGCCGATCTCGCCGGTATCAAGGTGCGCGCGGTCATCAAGGAGATCGATAAAGTCGAAGTCAGAACGTTACCTGATTTCGGCCGGGCGCTGAAGCGTGCAATGCCGACGTGCAACTTTACCGTCGGCACGTATGAACCGGCCGATCCCGAAACGCAGGGGGTCGGCGGTGTGATGAATTTTCACTTCGTAGGTTGCAAGCGTGATTGAGGTCAAGGAAACGGCCGGCTGTCGGGAGTCGTCATGCTGAGGCGGACGATGTCGGTCGGCCTGGTGTTGCTTGGGCTGGCGCTTGCGATCGGCGCGCTGACCAATGGACGCGCCGTCGCGCAGCGGGCAGACGGGCAAGCCCCGGAGTCCTGGGTAGAAGAAATCGAAAAAACGTTTATCCGTTCCGAGGACTGCAAGCAGTGCCATGATCGCCATTACGAAGAGTGGAAGGGCATGCGGGAGCAGACGCCGGATTTGAAAACGTTCGGCCGCGTGGATGCCGCCCTGCTCCACGGCACTTCCCTCGAGTCGCCGATTTTTAAAACCGTATTGGGCCTGTGGCTGCAAACGAATCCGACCGCGGAACAGCGGGCGAAATGTTTATCTTGCCACGTACCTGCCGTCACCGTGTTTCCCCAGCACGTGGACAAAATTAACAAACAAGTGCTTGCCGGTAAGGTACAAGTGGAAGGGATCGGCTGCGCCGCCTGTCACCGTATTAATGGTGCCGCAGAGCAAAGTACGCAACCGCCGACTTTCAAAATCAGTTCCGACGACATGATCTACGGACCGTACGCCGATGCGGAAGAGAATCTGGTTCATCCATCCACAAAGTCCGATCTCTTTAAAGGCGCCAATTACTGCACCGCCTGTCACTTCGATAAAGTGAAGGACGTGACGCGCCCTGATTTGCCCGGCGAGATCCTGCACGGCACCGTTTGTCAGGACTGCCACATGGAACAATCCACGGGCAGCTCCACGTCCAAGCGCGGATCGATGACACGATCGATCGGGCGCCATTGGTTTCGCGGTGTCGTCATTCCAGGCATCATGCTCAAGAATCGCAATCTTCAAGCGGAGTGGATGCCCCGTGTCGATCTTGAAGTCACGAAGGGGGAAGGTAAGATCGAGGGGACGGTTCTCGTGCGGAGCGGAAGTCTTCCGCACAGCTTCCCGGACGGCGATCCGATCTTGAAGCAGTACTTCATGACCGTGACGGTCAAGGATGCCAAAGGAGTGACGATAGCCTCTGACGTCAAGCAAGTGGGCGTGCCCTTCGAGCAGATCCTTCGGGGAGAGATTCCCGAACCACTCGTAAAGGGCGGGACGACGCGGCGTCTGCCGTTCAGCCTGGCGCTGTCTTCCGGGACGGCCGCGCCGGCGACGATCGAGGCGCTTTTGACCTATTCGTTAATTCCGGAGCCGTCGCCGGAATTGAAAGCAAAATACTTTGCTACGCTTCCGAACGATAAAGATCGTGAAACCGCCACGACGCTCATTCACGAATATTCCCAGCCGCGAGTGCTGACATTTCGTACCAAAAATCTATGACAGAACCTAGGGGGGCGCGCAACGTGACGAAAGCCGCCATAAGGCTGATCGTAAGTCTCGGTGTCATCGCGATCATCGTGCTTGGGGGACTCGTGCATTGGAGCGCGGCACAAGACGCCAAACCCAAGGGCGCACTGGAAAAAGTGTTCCCGAATTCCAACAAGTGCAAACGATGCCATGAACGGGTTTTTGAAGAATGGGAAACGTCCCCGCTGTCGAAGTCAATTCATTCATCGACGTTTCGAGCCGCCCTGGATGAATACATGACGTTTGCCGGGGGCAAGGACAAAGCTCTCTGCTTCAAATGCCATGCGCCGCATGTGAACGAGTTTCTCGACCAAGTGCAAACTTTCGTGACGCAGACGCAATCCGGTGACCCCACCATCGACGGCGTCGGATGCGCGCAGTGCCATCTCATCAAACAGGTCGATCGGGCCAGCAATCCGCCCGTCCCAAAATACGAGCCCGGCAAAACGCTGTACGGTCCGTACAAAGAGGCGGCCCAAAATCTGGCGCATCAATCGATGGAGCTCGACCTGTTTCGAAAATCAGAGCTTTGTCTCAATTGCCATCTCGCGATTCCGGCGGCCGCCAATCTCGGAAAAAGCAACGATCTCTTGGGCAACTGGGAAACCAGTAAAGCCGTGAAGTCAGGGAAGGAATGTCAGACCTGCCACATGCCCGAGCAGGTCGGCGAGTCGGCCAATGGCGAGAACAAGCGCAAAGTCGCCAACCATACGTTCCCCGGGCGCATCGGTAAGCTGCGGCAGGAAGCGGCAAAGCTCGACATCGTCACGGAGGTCAAAGGCGATCAAACCAAAGTCACGGTCTCTGTGCAAAGCCTCGTGCCGCACAATCTGCCGACTACGCACCCCGCGTGGGCGCGCGTCGTACTCGAATTGAACGTAAAAGGGAAAAATCTAAAGACTGTCTTCACGGATCAGCGAACGTACGGCCGAGTCTTTGCCGATGCGAAAGGACAGAAGACCGTCTTCGATTTTGCGGCCACCAAAGTGCTGGAGGATACTGTCCTCAAGCCGGAAGAAACACGTGTCGAAACATTTACGTTCCCCACCCCGAAAGACACCCGTTCATTCGATGTCGAAGCCGCATTGAATTACGCACCCGTTAGCGGTCCACCAGCCTTTCTCCAACGCATCGAAGCCGAATCCTCCAAAGGCAACCAGGATCCGGCCTTCCAGCCGATTTTGATCTTTAAAAAGTCGGTGAACGTGCCGGTGTCGTAGGGCATCGTCGCCTTGAAACGGATACATTAAGAGTGTCGGCCATTCGCCGACTAATTCAGATGTCGATAAACGTGATGAACAATCATCTGTAAAGCATCGGAATCAACTTCATACACAATCTCCCACGCGAGCCGATATAGACGTTCGGCTCCTTGCAATTTACGTTGCTTAGAGGGAAAGCGGTCACCTTCAGATGATGCCGCGCAAGAACTGATCCACCTGGAAAGCGAAACGATATCTTTCTCAGCGTATTAGGGAAGAGAAGCAGAAGTATGTGAGACAGGTGGAACGGGAGGTCGAGTCATGAGAGAAGTTGAGAAGCTCAAGGTAAGTTACGCCAATGGAGAAATTGAGATTATGGGCAACCGTGCCGGCCTAAAGTCGCTTGGTGAGATTTGTTTTGCACTCAGTAAGTGCTAAATGATGAGCAAGCCAAAACAGCTGCTAACCACTCACTTTGCCGAATATATGAATAATACAGAACAGAATAGCATTCCCATGCTTATTGCGCTCAATTTAGAACTTTGAATGTGTCACTGAATGGATGTTTCTGAAAAGTGACTAGTTCAAGTGATAAACCAAGCGAAATGCAGTATCGACCTCATTGAGGTTATCACACGCCTCATTGCTTGATGCGATAAGCTAATGGCTAACGAAAGCTACTCAGAGACAATCACCGAGCCCGGTGACTTCATCTTGAAAATCTGAATCGCGGAATAGATGTTCTTGGCGGGTTGGTTGAGGATGAGTTCGGAATTAGTCACGTGGGTGTCGATCAGTTCGTAGGGGCCGCCGCTGTAATAGAACTTACAGTGGTCCATGTTGCAGTTTTTGTAGACGTGGTTGTCGAGAGTCAATTCCTCTTTCTCAAAAGTCTTGCCTTCAATCACGATGTACGACGGTTTCATCCTATATTTCTCCTCACTCAGTCACTATAGCAAATCGTTTCTGCCCTCGCAAACAAGCGTCCACACGCTGCCATTCTGTCTTCCTCTTTGATTTCGGCTTGATCTATTGTCCTGGGGGTGGATACAATGACCGCGCTTTTTGCCTTGAGCGGATGGGTCTTGAGATGAATCTAACCGTCCGGCTGCGAAGAGCGCCTGTCTTGAGGACTGATTTGGACCAGGAGGACTAATGTGGATGTGACAACCGCCGTCGTTCTTTTTGCTATTGCCGCCGCTGTTGCCGGCATCGGGTATGGCCTGTATTTGACCATGTGGGTGTTTAAGCTCGACGCCGGTAATAAGGAAATGCAGAGTATCGCGCTGGCCATTCAAGAAGGGGCGTCGGCCTATTTAAATCGCCAATACAAGGCGGTGGGGGCGGTGGCCGCAGTGCTCTTCGTGATCCTCTGGGTGGCTGGCTTCTGGTCTGATAAGTTCGGATTGGTCACGGCGATTGGATTTTTGATCGGCGCGTCGGCCTCGGCGCTGGCCGGATACGTCGGCATGAACATCGCGGTCCGCGCAAACGTGAGAACGGCCCAGGCTGCACACGCTGGACTGAATGCGGCGCTGCAGGTGGCTTTTCGTGGTGGTGCCGTGACGGGTCTGCTGTTGATCGGATTGGCGCTCCTGTCCGTGACGGGATTTTACATGATTGCCTCTACGTTCGTCGGTCAAGAAAAGGCGATCCACGCATTGCTGAGCCTCGGGTTCGGCGGCAGTTTGATTTCAGTGTTTGCTCGGGTCGGCGGGGGCATCTATACGAAAGCGGCGGATGTCGGCGCAGACCTCGTCGGAAAAGTTGAGGCCGGTATTCCCGAAGACGATCCCCGCAATCCGGCTGTCATTGCGGACAACGTCGGCGACAATGTCGGCGACTGCGCGGGGATGGCCGCTGATCTCTTCGAGACCTACGCCGTGACGACCGTCGCCGCCATGGTCTTGGCGTTTACGATGTTCAATGGGATGGCCGAGCCGATTCTCTATCCGTTGGCGCTGGGTGCTCTGTCGGTATTTGCGACGATCGTGGGAATCTTCTTCGTGAAGGCGGGTCCTGGCGGTGGGATTATGACCGCACTCTATAAGGGCCTCTTTGTCGCGGGTGGTTTGGCAGCGGTCGGCTTCTATCCCATTACGATGCGGATGATGGATGGGGCCGGTGGTGTCACCGGGGGCAGTTATTATCTCGCCTCGCTCTTAGGACTTGGCGTGACGCTCGCTCTGGTGTTTATCACCGATTACTACACATCGAAAAGTTATGCGCCGGTCAAGGAGATTGCGAAGGCCAGCGAGACCGGGCATGCGACCAACATTATTGCGGGACTCGCCGTCGGGATGCAGGCGACCGCCTGGCCGGTGGTAGTCATTGCCGCGGCGATTCTGATCAGCCATTGGGCCGCCGGTTTGTATGGCGTCGCGGTGGCGGCGGTCTCGATGCTCTCCATGGCCGGCATTGTCGTCGCGATCGACGCCTTCGGACCCATTACCGATAATGCGGGTGGCATCGCCGAAATGGCGCACCTGGGAGCGGATGTCCGGAATATTACCGATCCGCTTGACGCCGTTGGAAATACGACGAAGGCCGTGACGAAGGGGTATGCGATCGGGTCGGCCGGATTGGCCGCTGTCGTCCTGTTTGCCGAATATGCGCGCGCCGTCGCAGGACCCAACCCGATCGGCGGCGGATTTGATCTCTCCAATCCCTACGTCCTGGTCGGGCTCTTTCTCGGTGGCATGTTGCCGTTTCTGTTCGCCTCCATGTGTATGAAGGCCGTGGGGCAGGCGGGCGGCCTCATCGTCGAAGAAGTGCGGCGTCAGTTTCGGGAGATCAAGGGCATTATGGAGGGAACCGGCAAGCCCGAATACGGCCGATGCGTCGATATCGTCACCAAGGCAGCCATTCAGAAGATGATGATTCCCGGATTAATCCCCGTGTTGTCTCCCATCATCGTCGGCGTGGTCCTAGGACCACAGGCGCTCGGCGGCGTGTTGGTGGGCAGCATCGTGACGGGTTTATTCGTAGCCATCTCGATGACTAGCGGCGGCGGGGCGTGGGATAATGCTAAAAAGTTTATCGAAGAGCAAGGCAAGAAAGGAAGCGACACGCACAAGGCGGCGGTGACAGGCGATACGGTCGGCGATCCCTATAAGGACACGGCGGGACCGGCCATCAACCCGATGATCAAGGTTATTAACATTGTCGCGCTCCTGATCGTCTCACTGATTGTACATTAGGGAAAGTGTGTAGCGTGGCGTCGGTCGTTGCCCGGCTTGACGCAACTGGGGGCTCGGGGGTAAGGTAAATTATCGTGACCAGTGAGCCTGTCCACCAGGAGGACTCCAATGGAAAAGCAAGAGCGGAGGCCGGATTCTCGTAAGGACACCCAGGCAAAAGAAGACGTCAAACCGAACCCGAAAGTCACCGAAACGGGTAAGAAGCTCAAGGAAGACATCGATAAGCTTGTCGACGAAATTGACGATGTTCTCGAAGAGAATGCCGAAGAATTCGTCAAGAATTATGTGCAAAAGGGTGGAGAGTAGTCTCCACCCTTTTTTTTGCCTCTCATTCTTCACGTAGACGATTCATCGCTCATCTAATTGTTCCCCTTCCTCATCTTCTTCATTCCGCCGCGACTGGTTTGACAAAGTCATTGTCCCTGACTAGTATTCGCGCAGGTTTTGCGCTGATCTCCCTCTCAGCCCGAAGGATCCGATGCTGCCCAAACAGTGGATTGTTCGACAGGTCGATGCTCGTGAGCAGATGGCCCTTTCGGCCCTCCTCTCCGTCTCTCCCATGACCGCTTCCGTGCTGATGGCGCGAGGCGTGACAACCAAAGCGCAGGCCGATTCTTGGCTCGGTCCTCACCACGCGAGTGGGCACGATCCTTTTTTACTTCCCGATGTTGAAAAAGCGGTCGATCGCTTGCATCGGGCCGTCAGGCAAGGCGAGCGAATCTGCTTTTACGGCGACTATGATGTCGATGGCATATCGGCTACCAGCCTCTACGTTCAATTTTTTCGTGGGCTAGGCGCCGACGTTCGCTGGTACATCCCCCATCGTTTGGCGGAAGGCTATGGGTTGAATGGATCGGCGATCGCACGCTTACATGCAGACGGCGTGGTTGTGCTGGTCACGTCCGATTGCGGAACGACATCGCATCGTGAAATCGAGGCGGCAAATAAACTAGGCATCGACGTCCTCGTGACCGATCATCACCAAGGAGAAGATCATCTTCCCCCGGCGTTTGCGCTGATGAATCCCTATCGAAAGGATTCAATCTATCCGTTTCGTGGACTGTGCTCTGCGGGGTTAGCCTATAAAGTCGTGCAGGCGTATCAGACAAGGTACGGAGCTGGCCGCGTCTCATTGGATTCCTTGCTGGACCTTGTGGCCATGGCAACGGTGGCGGATGTCGTTCCCTTGCAGGATGAAAATCGACATCTCGTTCGGCAAGGGTTGGCCTTCATTTCGAAGGGCGCGCGACCCGGCATCAAGGCGCTCAAAGCGGTGGCGGGGATCGATCGAGAGTGCACGTCGAGCACGATCGCCTTTCGTTTGGCGCCCCGCATCAATGCGGCAGGGCGTTTGGCCCATGGCGATCTTGGCGTGCGGCTCTTGACGACGGAGTCCGAGTCCGAGGCCTATCAGCTCGCCGAACAGTTGGAGCAGCTCAACCGTGAGCGGCAAGCCATAGAGGAACAGACAGCGCAGGAGGTCCTGGCAGCCGTAAATCCAGACGATCTCCCCGCTGCATTGGTCGTGGCGTCCCGTGGCTGGCATCTCGGCGTGGTCGGGATCGTCGCAGCGCGATTGGTCGAACGCTATCATCGGCCCGCTATTGTGATCGCCATCGATGCGCAGGGTATCGGCAAAGGGTCGGCGAGAAGCATTCCAGGGTTCGATCTGTATCAGGCGCTTTCGGAATGCCGGACTGTACTGGAAGCCTATGGTGGTCATCCCAGCGCGGCCGGCCTGACGATTCAGGAATGCCGCCTGCCGGAGTTTGTCGCGCAGTTTCAACAGATAGCCCAACGATGGGGGCGGCAGCATGGCGGCGATCCCTTGCTTCACGTAGATGCGGAGGTTAAGCTGAGAGACGTTGCTCCATGTGTTATCCGGGAGTTGGATCTACTACATCCCTTTGGAGCCGGCAATCCAGAACCCGTGTTTGTCGTGCGCGATCTCACCATGCTGGAGGCCCGTGTGGTCGGCGAAGGACATTTAAAGTTAGTCGTGCGCCAACCGGGATCGACGCCGTTTGAAAGCATCGGATTCCGATTGGGGGACCTCTTGATGCAGCGAGGCCTCTCCTTGAAACATCCGATCGATCTGGCCTTCATGCCGGAGATCACGCGATGGAATGGGTTTGATCGTATTCAACTCAGGATTAGGGACCTGAGACCTTGCCGACCGACCTAATATGCCGTACGAAACCATCACCGACCTCGATCAGCTCATCAGCCGCATCCAGAGCTACAATCCCGATGCGGAGGCGGACCTCGTGCGCCGCGCGTATGACTTTTCTGCAAAAGCCCACGAAGGGCAGATGCGCCAATCCGGCGAACCTTACCTGCAACATCCATTAGCCGTCGCCGGTTTGCTGACGGCGCTCCGATCCGATGTGACGGCCGTGGTGGCGGCCCTTCTCCACGATACGTTGGAAGATACGCTTGCCACCCCTGGTGAACTGGAACAACTCTTCGGGAAGGACGTCGCCCGCCTCGTCGATGGCGTCACGAAAATTGGAAAAATTCAATTTCGGAATTACGAAGAAAAGCAGGCGGAGAATTTCCGCAAGATGGTGCTCTCGATGGCGGACGACATTCGTGTCATCCTCATCAAATTGGCGGACCGCATGCACAACATGCGGACATTGGAACATTTACACGAGACCAAGCGTCTGCAAATTGCGCAAGAAACGCTGGAGATTTATGCTCCGCTGGCTAATCGTCTCGGGATCGGATGGATCAAAAATGAGCTGGAAGATCTCTGTCTGAAATATTTGAAGCCGGATGCCTACGCCATGCTCAAGCTCCGTGTCGCCAAACGCGACGAGGAACGGCAAGCGTACATTCAGGAAGTCTGCCGCGAGGTCAAGGCGGCGCTATCGGAGGCGGGACTGCCCTGCGAAGTGCAGGGGCGTCCGAAACATCTGTTCGGCATTTATCAAAAGATGGAGCGCCAGTCCATTTCGTTCGAAGAGGTGTACGACCTTACCGCTATCCGCGTCATTACGGATGTGAAAATGAATTGCTATGCCGTTTTGGGCTTAATCCATTCGCTGTGGCGGCCGGTGCCGGGGCGTTTCAAAGATTATATTGCGATTCCCAAATCGAATCTCTACCAGTCTCTTCACACTACAGTCGTTGGGCCCAAGGGCGAGCACGTCGAATTTCAAATTCGTACGGAAGAAATGCATCGTCTATCCGAGTGCGGCATTGCGGCTCACTGGAAATACAAAGAGCGCGGGCGGATCGACGACAAGGATGGCAAGGTGTTCAGTTGGCTGCGCCAATTCGTCGAATGGCACCAGGATCTCGCCGATAACCGTCAATTTATGGATACGGTGAAGCTCGATCTGTTTCACGATGTGGTCTACGTGTTCACGCCGAAGGGAATGGTCAAAGAAATGCCGAAAGGATCGACCCCGGTGGATTTCGCCTATGCGATTCACACCGAGATCGGCGATCATTGCGTCGGCGCCAAGGTGAACGGAAAAATCGTTCCGCTGAAGCATCAGCTGACCAGCGGCGATGCGATCGAGATTTTGACCGCTCCGACTCAGGTTCCCCACAAGGATTGGCTGAAATTTGTCCGCACGTCGCGTGCGAAAACCAAGATCAAGCATTGGATCAAAATCGAAGAGCAGAAGCGCAGCCTCGATATCGGCCGGCGACTGCTGGAACGGGAATTTCGCCGCCACAATCTGCCGCCGGCGCAACTCTTCAAGTCGGACCGACTGCTGCAGGTGGGGCGCGATCTGGGATTCGATACCGCGGACGATTTGGCCGCGGCGGTGGGATATGGACGTGTGCCGACCGCGCAGGTCATCAATCGTTTGATTCCTCGTCCCGCCGGCGATGCCGTACCCGTCACTGAAGAAGCGCCGAAATCGACCGCGCCGAAGACGGTCGAAAAAGGCGTCAAGGTCAGCGGAGGGCGCGATCTGCTGATGCAATTATCGCGATGCTGTAATCCCGTGCCCGGTGATCGCATCATGGGCTATATCACGCGTGGGCGTGGGTTGACCATCCATTCCGTCGGATGCCCCAATCTCGAAGCCTTGGACTATGATCGGGAACGATTGGTCGACGTCGAGTGGGACACGACGGCTCCCAGTGTCCACGGCGTGAAGGTGTCGGTGCTGGCGGTAGACAAAACCGGTGTACTGGCGAATGTGTCGGCGTCTATTTCCGAAAGCGAAGCGAATATCAGCCGCGCGGAAATTACGACGCGTGAAGATCAAAAGGCGCAACTCGACTTCGTGATCGAGGTCATGGATACCGAGCATCTCGATCGCGTTCTGCACGCGATCGAGCGAGTTGCTGGCGTGATTACGGCCAGGCGTGTGCGGGCATGGCAAGCTCGATGACCAGACTGCTGAAAACGTCCTCCAGCTTCGTTCTCGGCTTGAGCGTATCCCTCAACGTACCCCAGAGGGTACGCCTGCGGTGCCTCGGCGCCTGCGGCCTCCCGGGAAGACGTTTTGAGCAGTCTGATGTTGCGGTTAACCGTTATTGATTGAATGTAAATATTGGAAAAATTTTTGCTATGAACCAAACGGTTAACGTCAAGATGGGGGCTGGAATTTAAGGACGGACCCGCGTTGTAGTTTCAAGGAGTCGGCCATGCCGGCAGCTAGTTCCAATACGTACACAGCATTGTCGTTTGGTTGATATTGCGGACATCCGTCGTCGGTACGGGAACACGTCGGCACTTGGCGCTCGATATGCACGATACGTTTCTTGCCGTCCATCCAGACAATATCCAGTGAAATGCGGGTGTTCTTCATCCAGAACGTCCACTGTTGCGGCTCGGCAAAGGTGAAGAGCATGCCTCGGTCCTTTGCCAGGGTTTCGCGAAACATTAACCCCTTCGCACGTTTTTCCGTGGTGTCGGCGACTTCCGCATAGATCGTCGTGCCGTTCGGTGTCACAATCTGAACGAGCCCGTCCGGTCCTGCGTGAGAGGGCGCCTGGCAGATGAGCATGATGGAGAGCATGCAGACCGGGAGGAACACGCGTGTGATGTGCACGGACATGCACGGAATCCTAACGGTCGTTGATCGAATCGTCAAGCTTCTTGGGCACTGATGCAACGCCTTTGGACAGCCCACTACGATGCCGGGGTTTCTCCCTCGATGGAGTTCCCCGACCAGGTCCTCCCTGACCTCCTTGCGACGACGGCGGAGCACTATCCACATTGCCCCGCGCTCCGCTACTACGGCGCAACTTTTTCCTATGCCGAGCTGAACAAGGCCGTCGCGAAGTTTGCACAGGCTCTCGCACCGCTTCGCAGAGGCGCGAAGGGGGTCGTCGGCGTCATGCTGCCGAATCTTCCGCAGACGGTCATTGCCTATTTCGGGATTCTGAAAACCGGCGCGGCGGTCAGTCCGATTAATCCGCTCTATGTCGAACAGGAGATTGTGCATCAGGTGACCGATGCCGGCTGCGATACGGTAATTGCGCTCCCTCAGTTTCATGCTCGCCTTGCTCCACTCGTAGGCAGGACGTGCCTCAAGCGAATCATTCTCACAGGGCCGGAAGAATACCTCCCCTGGTTCAAGCGGCTGGTCTACCCCTGGATGAAGCGGCGGGAGCAATTCCGTGATGTCGCCTCTATTTCACCAACATGCATCCGGTGGCGACAGCTGATGAAGGGTCCGTTGGACGCACGTCCCCTGTCCGTCGCGCCGAACGATGTCGCGTTGCTCCAGTACACGGGTGGCACGACAGGTACGCCAAAGGGAGTGGTATTGACGCACCGCAATCTTGTGGCGAACACGCTGCAGTGCCATCGATGGATGCCTGCACTACGATCGGGAGAAGAAAACTTTCTCGGGGTGCTTCCCTTCTTTCACGTTTACGGCATGAGCGCCTGTCAAAACTTGGCCGTAAGCGTGGCCGCATGCTTGACGTTGCTGCCGCGCTTCCAAGTCGGGGAGGTGCTGAAGACGATTCAGCAGGAGCGTATCACCGTGTTCCCCGGCATTCCGGCTATGTATGGGGCGATTAATAATTATTCGCAGTTGGAGCGTTTCAATCTCCGATCGATACGTCTGTGCATCAGCGGAGCGGGCCCGTTGCATCCGGACATACAGCACCGATTCGAAGCCTTGACGGGTGCGAAGTTGGTGGAAGGATACGGATTGACTGAAGCCGCGCCGGTAACTCACGTCAATCCGATCCAGCCTGCCGACAATCAGCGGCGATCCCGAAGTATCGGACTACCGCTCCCTGAAACGGAAGCAAAGATCATGGACGTCGAGACCGGCTCCCGAGAGTTGCCGATCGGAGAGGTGGGAGAGCTTGTCATCCGAGGGCCGCAAATCATGCAGGGATATTGGAATCGGCCCGAGGAGACGCGCGCGGTGGTTCGCGATGGCTGGCTTTTCACCGGCGACGTGGCGCGGATGGATCGTGACGGATTTTTCTATATCGAAGATCGCAAGAAGGACATGATCAAATCAAGCGGCGAGAATGTCTATCCCCGCGAGGTAGATGAAGTGCTGTGCCGGCACCCCAAGGTAAAAGAGGCTGTTGTGGTCGGAATCCCCATGGGTTTGCGCGGAGAGCTCATCAAGGCCTTTGTCGTCCTTAGGGACGGTGAAAAGACCACGACCGCGGAGCTGCTGGACCATTGCCGGAAGGAGTTGGCAAAATTCAAGGTTCCTAAAAAGATCGAGTTCCGCGCGGCGTTACCGAAAACCGTGATCGGGAAAGTGCTGCGCCGAGTTTTACTGGATGAGGAATTACAGAAGCGGAGGGCCGATGACCTTCAAAGGTTGGAGGCCGATGAGCCGTCTTGAAATCAGGCACAGTCCTATGCGATGGTGAGCAGGTTACAGTCGTTCACGAGAGGTGTGGGATGAAAGAAAAACGTCGGGTGCTTTATAAAAAAGGCGTATTTGTGTGTCCTCAATGCCGTCAGTCCTATGTCCAGGAAAAATGGATGGAAGAATGGCGGATCCGCTGCCACAAGTGCGATTACCGCGGGACCTTGACCGAAGTGTCTGTCGAAGAACATATGGATGAAGAAACGATTCGTCATTGAGTCTGCATTAGTCCCAAGCTTGCATACCTTCCTTCCTTCGATTCATTCTTCTCTATTCTTCTCTCGGCCATTAGTCCGCTCATTTTTTGCTGAAAGGCATCTATGAAAACCCTGGCGTGTCTTCTTTCGGTGGCTATCATGTACGTCGGTGTAATGACGGCGCAGGCTGACGAGGCTCCGATCACCGTGCTCGTAGCGTACTATTCCAAGACTGGCCATACCGAAAAAATGGCCCACGCGGTTGAAGAGGGTGCTAAGGAGGTTCCCGGTACAACGGTCCTTCTCAAGCGCGTGGAAGACGTGAACGCGTCGGAACTCTTCTCCGCCGACGCGCTCATTGTCGGGTCGCCTGTTTATTGGTCGAATATGGCGGGAGAGGTCAAAACGTTCTTCGATAATTGGCAATTCAAATTCGGCGTCTTCCCCGATTTTAAGATGCGCGATAAGATCGGGGCCGCCTTTACGACGGGCGGCCAGGCTGCCAGCGGCAAAGAATTCACTCTCTTGAGTATATTGGCCGCTATGCTGGGAAATCACATGATCGTAGTCGGCGGCGGAGGCGCCTTTGGTGCGTCAGCGACGACCGAAGGAAACAGTCCTGGTATTGACGAGAAAGAGATGATGACGGCAAAAGAACTCGGAAGGCGTGTCGCAGAAGTGACTCACTCGATGCACGTGGGAAAGCGGTAGCTTAGAGGCCAGGTCGTAAGCGAGGTGGGTTATTTAGTGCCTTGTTGTAACATAGGAAGGGAACTGACCAAAGAGCTCGCGTTTGTGGCAATCGTGACCAGCTCATGAATGTTCTTCGCGCAACGACCGCAACAGTCCTCATCTTCTAAGCCAAAACATGTCTTCAATGTGTCCGGGCACACCTTTCCGGTGAGCGCCGCTTCCTGCACGTCGGATTCAGTAAGACCTTTACACAGACAGACATACATGCGAACGCTCCTTATGGAATCATCGAGTATGTTGTTAGACCGACTGCCAAATCTGTAACGATTATGATAATTGTTATCAACAATTTAAATTTTAGACTCCAGCTTTGAATTTGTCAAGAACATTGTTCCTTTTTATAAGCCTTTTAGATTATCAGGAGTTATAAGGAGGTCACGGTATGAGCAACTTTGTTGTAATGTCTTCGGCGAGCCTTTCGTAGCAGTTATGCAGTTGGTCATGAAATAAACGTGCCTCATTTGCTGCCCATAATTTGAACACCCAAGATTGACTCAAGCACCCAAGTTTTCGCTGATCGAGGATTCGTTGTTCATGGGGTCGACTCAGTCGCGTTTCAATCAGCATGTACAAATGATAGGAGGGATGTATAACCGAATTTATATTTTCGCCGGAGGTTTGTGAGTCATGTTCAACTAAACCTATCTCGACCACATTCGTCTCTAACAGGGAATCTATTTCTTGCAAATGTGAAGAAAGGTCTTCCTGCGCGGCCGTGTTTTGTACAATGACTGTAGATATACTGAGTTCGTTACGTTTTTTAATAGACTGAAGAAGGTGTGCTTGCATGGTCTCTTGTATTTCTAATCGTGCCTGAGTGTGATCTAACAACTGTTGCCAAGCTTTCACGTTTGATGATGAATCTGCGAAAACTCCTCCAGTTAAACCTCCCAATGCTGCGAGTGTCGTAGGGGTGACGATTAAAGTCGCAAGGGCCGCAAGGGACATAGCCCCCACTAGAATAGTGACATTGCCACAATGCTTCCCTTTGCAATGCCGAGCGTTGTTAACGGCTCCTTGCCATATCAGATTACTGATCGCTTTTCCGATGTCGACACCAACGACTGCGCCTTGAGTGAGTCCTCGCCAAGATCCCTCAAAAAATCCTTGAGGGGGGATGTCATGTTGAATAATAGGGTACGATACAGCCGCCTGAAGTCCAATCGTGCCAAGTTGATAATGAATGGCTGTTTTGGGATTGGGAAGATCTGGCGTATGTTTTAAGGCGCAACCCATGCATCCGGCGAAGAGACATCCCATGAGAAGAACATGCGTAAAGATCGATAGCATAAAGTCTCAATGAATGCCTTGGCATACAAGAATTTCTATGCGCCTATATTAGATTAATATACCTAGGAAGTGCAAATGATCGATTCAGGGAAGAACCGACGGGAGGCTAACTCTGTGTACTTTCCAATTGCACCACCATGTCGCGTATGGTGTCGAAACCGGATTGCCAGAAGGCTTCCGATCGCATATCGACACCGACATTGGTCAAGATCGTGTCGGGACTCTGTGACCCCCCGGCAGCTAAGAGACTGAGATATTTGGGGACAAAGGAAGCGCCTTGCTGCTTGTAACGATGGTAGAGGGCAAGCACCAGCAGATTTCCGAAGCTGTAGGCATAGCAGTAGAAAGGGCTTCCGAATATATGGGGAATCGTCAACCACTCCCACCGGAACTCATCGGGAACCTTGACGGCTTTGCCGAATTGCTGCCGGAGACTAGCCAAATAGGCATCAGCGAGGTCTTTAACCGTGCCACCTTGAGCCACCATTTGGTGTGCGGTTTTTTCAAAAAGGATGAAATACGCCTGTCTGAGTACGGTCGCATAGATATCGTCAAGTTGAGCGAGCAAGAGACCTTGTTTGACAGCCTTGCTCGATTCTTGGGCCATTAAGGCTTCGGACAACAGCCGCTCGCCGAAGACGGACGCAGTTTCGGCCAGGGGCAAGGTGGAATGGAATGTAAAGATTGAATGATCGGCCGCCATCATGGCATGAACGGCATGCCCGAGTTCATGCGCCAACGTCGCCACGTCCCTGGCCTCACCCGTGTAGTTCAACAGGACATAAGGCGTGAATCCTGGCAAGACGCTGTAGCAATAGGCTCCGCTAAGTTTGCCGGATATCGTCCGAGCGTCGACATGCTGCTCGCTCAGGACCCGTTCAGCTTGGTCGGCCATTTGGGGCGCAAATGCTCGATACGCGTCCAAAACCATACGCACGGCGTCTGAATAGCGATATCGTTTTCGCTCCGTCCGATGAGGGGCATAGATATGGTGGCGACTCATCGGTTGAATTTTGCAGAGCCGCGCCTTGAGCCGGAAGTAATCCTGAAAGATGGAAACGTTTTTTGAGCAGGCGCTCAGCAGCGCATCAACTGCTTCATCTGGAACATCGTTGCTCAGATTGCGGGCGGCAATGGGCGACGCAAACTTACGAAGCTCGACATTTTCCGTTTTCCAATCGTTGAGCAGCGTGGTGTAGATTTCTCCGAGAACATCATGATGGCTCTCGAAGACGCGATACATTTCTCGATAGGCCGACTCGCGCACGCGCGATTCCGGGCTTCGCACATACATCGAGAGCTGTTCGCGTGTGAGCGTTTTCCGTTTTCCTTTGACCATGAGCGAGAAGGTCAAACCATTAGTGAGCACGTCATAGATCGTGTTCACGGCATGGCGTCCGGTCGTATTTTTTACATTGATGATTTTCTCTTCGGCCTCCGACAGCGTATGAGGCTTGTACCGGCGTATCGACTCCAAAAAATACCGGAGGTCACCGGAAGATTTCATCAACCGCCCCGCATTGACCTCATCGACGCTCTGCCACCAGAGTTCAAAAAACAACATGCGATTTTGTAACGCCGTCAGCCGTTCTTCCACTTTTGTTTTAAACGCGCGGGCGTCGAGATTGGCCGTATTCTCCGAAAACCAGAGATAGGCATACGCGCTCAGTTTCGCGGACTCCTTCGCAATCGTTTCATTCAGTCTAAGGATTTCGAGAAACGCCTGGTCCGACATCGTCGGGGCAAGCCCGCCGCGCCGCGCTTCAAATTTCGAGACCTCGCTATCGAGTTTTTTGATGACCTGATCGAATTGACTCAATGGTTCCGTCAGTAAATGGGTAAGATTCCAATGGTCTGCGAGTTTCTTTGAGCGTGTCGGTAGCGCGGACGGTTTAGTATTCAGGCGCTTCATCGTTGTGCGTTTCATGCTCCCCTCCTCAAATGCCCATTCATGATACCATCCGAACTCTTCGCAAAAGCGAATAAATATGATATTAACTTCAATAGCTTGCGATTGCATTGGCACAGTCTATTCTCCCGCGACCCAGGAATTCTCCACCGTTTGACCGGTTTCGATTAAGTATGCGACATCCTGCCGAATGAGGCTCACGTGAACGATCAGGAATTGAATCGCGCCGTACAGTATGTGACCGCCAGCACGTCCTATAGTCGGGAAACAGTGGCCGAAATTATCCAAACGGGTTTTGCAGAGATGACGGCCTTGGCCACAACCAGTACGAAAGCCTTCGAGCGAGGGACCTTGTTAGAATACGTCTGCCGCTGGACCATTGTGAGGACCGGTCAGCCGGAACACCTGGTTCGTGAAGTGTTAGGCTGCGCCGGACGGTGGTTGGATGACTATTATGAGCAACTGGCGAAGCAGCATCCCGAGCTCACCAAGGGGCAGGATAATTAACCGTTGAATCGAGAGGATGGAAAGCGTCCGGCTGGAGTCGAGTGGTTAGGTGAGAGTCTGCTTGAGCAATTCCAGATTTTTAGTGACCATCGCATCTCCATTCTTAACTGAGACGGCGATGCCCTGATCGACGACTTCACGGCAACGGTCGATCCGATCGAGCTTCTGGAGAGATTGAGCCAGCGCATAATAGGCAGCGGAGTAAGTCGGTTTTACTCGAATACAACTCTCCAGAGCGGTGGCAGCTTCAACGAAGTTGCTATCGTCCATATAGGCTTTCCCTAAACCGAACCACGCGACCTCGTCGTTTGGATCGATCGCCAACACTTTTTTGAGGGGCTCAATACGTGGATTTGCCATGGCGCTCCTATAATCGGTCGGTGATGGACGGGACGGTAACACGCACCTCTTGTGATTGTCTACGATCCGAACGCCATGCTACGATGCTTTGAGCAAGCTGGGCCTGCCGTTTTGTCGCAGTCATCCGTAGGACATTAAGAGCCGCTACATGGGGCGTACTGGATTTGTCTATCATCCCCAGTATCTGGAACATGATATGGGGGCCGGGCATCCCGAATCTCCAGAACGCGTACGCGCCATTGTCGCTCGCCTTCAAGAGAGCGGGGTCTTCGATCGTCTTGTCCACATTCAACCTCTGCCCGCCGCTGATGAATGGATCACATGCATTCACGCCGCCTCTTATCTGGAAACGCTAAAACGACGGGCCCCTACCCACGGTCGGGTGCCCCTTGATCCCGATACATCGATGTCGCCCGGGTCGCTGTCGGCGGCCTATCTCGCTGCCGGAGGATTACTCACCGCCGCAGACGCGATCGTCTCGGGATCGATAGACCACGCTTTTTGCGCCGTACGTCCTCCTGGACACCATGCCGAGCACGATCGAGCCATGGGATTTTGTCTTTTCAACAACGTGGCCATTGCTGCCCGATACCTCCAGCGAAAGCATGGAATCGCGCGCGTGCTGATTGTCGATTGGGACGTGCATCATGGGAATGGGACGCAACATGCCTTTTATGACGACCCTTCCGTCCTTTTTTTTAGTACTCACCAATATCCGCACTATCCGGGAACAGGACGTCCTTCCGAAGAAGGTGAAGGGGCGGGTAAAGGTACGACCATAAATGTGCCGATGACTGCGGGTGAAGGAGATGACGTCTATCGCCGGCTCTTTGAAAAGGTTTTGATTCCCGCCGCTGATAATTTTAAGCCCGACTTCGTGGTGCTCTCCGCCGGATTTGACGCCCATCGGAACGATCCTCTAGCGAGCATGGGATTGACGGAAGATGGATATGCCGAGTTGACCCGATTGGTCGTGCAGATCGCTCAACGTCACTGCAACGGCCGTGTCTTGTCCAGTCTGGAGGGGGGGTACCATCTGGCCTCGTTATCTGCCTCGGTCGAGCGGCACCTAATGGCATTGCTGGAGTCATAACGGGATGTGGACGTCGACTCTGTCTGCAGCTCGATCGACCTTTCAAGGGTAATGAATGGACAAGTGTGATGATTTTTACTCTGGCGGTGAAGTACCATGGCGGCTCGGTAGACTCCCAAGAACCATCGACTCACGGCACGTATGAGGCATGATGAAGCATCCATTATTGATTGATACCGAAACATTGGAACAGAACCTTGGCCGGTCCGGTCTGGCGATCCTCGATGTGCGAGGTAAAGCCGCCTATGAATTCGGGGGGCATATTCCAGGCGCCGTCCATTCGACGTGGCACGATTACAGCGATCCGACCGCCGTGGCGAAGGGACTGCTCGATTCGGATCTCACCCGATTGGAACGAAGAATTCAGGCATTAGGCATCAGCAATGACACGGACGTCGTCATCTATTCAAATCCGTTCGACAATTGGGGCGATGAAGGGCGGATGTTTTGGATGCTCGAATACCTCGGCCTGAATAAGTTGCGCATTCTGGACGGCGGGTGGGTGAAGTGGGTAGCGGAAAAACGCCGGTACGAACACGGAGTGCACAATCCTACGCCTGGGACGTTCAAGGCATCGCCGCGAAGCGAGACGATCGCTACAAAAGACGAATTGAAACAGCTCGTGAAGCGGCCTCATCCTGAAACAATGTTGGCCGATGCGCGCAGTTTGGAGGAATATGTCGGAAAAGAAGTCCCGGGCATCCCTCGCCCCGGACATATACCGTCAGCGATCAACGTGCCGTGGAACGGATTTCTCAACCCCGATGCAACCCTCAAGGACTTCGCGGCGATCAAGGGAAGTCTCGAGGAGCGCGGGCTGCATGAAGGACAAGAAGTCGTCTGTTATTGCACGGGTGGCGTACGATCCGGCTGGCTGTATTTCATCTTCAAACTGTTGGGCTATCATCGAGTGAGAAACTATCCCGGATCGTGGTGGGAATGGAGTCGGGATTTCGCCGCTCCGACCGAAACCGACGCACGATTGCTGCATAAAATTGTCAGCCAAGATGTGCCTCGGCCATCCTGACATCGTCTTGACACCCTGAAAAATTGCGTGTTAAGGTCACAACGGTGTGCAATCATCCAACTTCAGGAGGAGGTGCGGGATGCGCAGACAATGGCTTCTAGGGGCGTTGGTGCTCAGTGCAGTGACGGGCTTTTTGAGTCTCTCGCTTGTCGCGGCGGTCGCGTTAGCGGCCGGCAATAAGCATGTGGCCGAGGCGGTCGAGCATGCGAACGAAGCGGTCGAGCATGGGAAGCAAGGCCACGCCGATGTCCTGGTTAAGCATGCGGAAGTTGCTCTCAAGCATGCCGAGATGGCGCAAAAAGACATGAAGGGGAATGCGCACGTCGATGAAGGCGTCAAAGGCCTGAAACAAGGCATCAAGCTGGGCAAAGACGGCAAAGCCGATGATGCTACAAAAGCCGTGGAAGGCGCCGTGACGCACCTGTCCGAAGCGAAGTAAGCGGTCATTGATATAGCGTGATGAACGGGCAGGGGATTCCCTGCCCGTTTTATTTTGGAGACCATGAGAGTCGGTTTCTATCAATTCAATCCGATCTTCGGTGAGGTCAAGCAGAACCTGGATACGGTTTTCAACCGTCTGATGAAGGTGGAAGCTGACCTCATCGTCCTGCCTGAATTGTGTATGTCGGGCTATCAATTTACCTCGAAAGAAGAAGTCACGGTGTTGGCGGAGGAGGTGCCCCACGGACCTACCACGCAGCGGTTGATCGCACTGGCGCGAGAGCGGTCTATGGTGATCGTTGCGGGGCTGCCGGAGCGGGATGGCGCGCATCTATATAATTCGGCGGTCATCGTGGGACCGTCTGGACTGATCGGCTGTTACCGCAAGACGCATCTGTTTTACGAAGAGACACAGTTTTTTTCCCCGGGGGAGACGGGATTTCAAGTGTGGGACATTGGACCGACGAAAATCGGCGTCATGGTGTGTTTCGATTGGTTCTATCCGGAATCGGCTCGTACGCTGGCGCTCAAAGGAGCCGACATCATTTGCCATCCTTCGAATCTGGTTTTGCCGCATTGTCCCGACGCGATGGTGACGCGAAGTTTAGAGAACCGTGTCTTCAGCATCACCGCGAACCGCATCGGCGTCGAAGCACGCGGCGGCAGGAAACCGCTGACGTACATCGGGCTGAGTGAAATTGTGGATCCGCGCGGGGCGATTCTCCATCGAGCGCCGTCCGATCGAGAGGACCTTCATGTGGTAGACATCGACCCACAGACGGCGAGGGACAAATCCCTGAATGGATATAACAATTTGTTTCGTGACCGACGGCCTGATGTCTATACAGTCTAGCCGACCCTCATCCGTGAGGGCTTCTGTTTCCCATTGCGTGGATGGTAGGATATTCGAATGAATGAAGGGCTCGGTAAAGGTATTTTTCTCGTCGCGGCTCCAGCACTGCGGGACCCGAATTTTCGCCAAACCGTTATCCTCCTCTGCGAACATGGGCCGGAGGGGGCCCTCGGTGTCGTCGTGAATCGACCAACCGCCATGTCGATTACGGAGGCGCTTCCGCAGATACCCGTTCTAGAAGGACAACGGCACGTGATTTTTTCGGGAGGGCCGGTCCAGCAAAATCAGGTCCTCATTCTCTATCGATTGGGCGAGGAACCGACAGAAACCCATCATGTGTTCGACGGGGTTTATCTGGGCGGAGATTTGTCGGCGGTTGAACGTGTGCTGACCACGCCGACTGAAACGGAGGCCTTTCGAGCCTACGCGGGCTATTCAGGATGGGGGCCCGGCCAGTTGGAACAGGAAATGAAAACTGGCTCGTGGATGACGCTGCCCGCTGATCCGGCGATCGTATTTCAGAAAGAGCCGGGCAGAATTTGGCCGGATATGTTGCGATCCTTCGGGGCGTCTTACGAAATCTATGCAGAGATGCCGGTCGATCCTAATTTAAATTAAAACTCTCGTCTTACACTTGCCTTCTATCGATTGAGCAGCGGCCGCAAAAACCTTCCCGTATGAGAGGCCTCGATCTGCGCGATCTGCTCCGGTCGGCCTTCGGCGACGAGATAGCCACCGGCCTCGCCGCCTTCCGGACCGAGATCGAGAATCCAATCGGCCGCTTTGATCACATCCAGATGATGCTCGACGACCAGCACGGTGTGTCCGGCATCGACGAGTTTGTTCAGCACGGCCAGCAACTTTTTAATGTCGTCGACATGCAGTCCGGTTGTCGGCTCATCGAGAATGTACAGAATCTCGCGAGCGGAACGGTCCTTCAATTCGGCCGCAATCTTGAGCCGCTGGGCTTCGCCACCCGAAAGGGTGGTGGCCGGCTGGCCCAGTCGCAAATACCCTAGGCCGATTGACGTGAGGAGGTGGAATTTCTCTCCGACTCGGCGTGACTCGGCAAAGAACGACAGCGCATCACTGACGGTCAGATCTAACACGTCGCGAATGGTCTTTCCCTTGTACCGGACGCTCAGGATTTCCGGTTTAAAACGATGGCCCTCACATGCTTCGCACGTCACATACATATCTTCAAAAAAATACATTTCCAGTTTTTGATAGCCCGTCCCTTGGCAGCGTTCGCATCGTCCTCCCGACGTGTTGAACGAAAAATGCGACGGCGTAAGATGGCGTCGTCGTGCCTCGGGCAGTGCGGCAAACAGTCCTCGAATGTCGTCAAACGCTTTTAAATAAGTGACGGGATTGGATCGCGGAGTGCGTCCAATGGGTTCTTGATCGATCAGCCGAACGCCATGCAGATGTTCCAGACCTTTGATGGCGGTGAACCGGCCGATCGGGAGCGACGTGGTTCGGAAGGCGCGCCCGACGGCGCGATAGAGGGTGTCGCGCACCAAGGTGCTTTTACCGGAGCCGGAGACCCCCGTGACGCAGATCAACATGCCGAGCGGAAATCTTGCGGTCAGATCCTTTAAGTTGTGTTCGCGCGCGCCTGCCAGCAGCAGGGATTTCCCATTGCCTCGACGGCGAGACGCGGGCACCGGAATCCCTTCGTCCCCCCGAAGGTAGCGCGCGGTAATCGACTGCGAGTCATTCAAAAACGTGTGACGCGGAGCGGAGGCCACGACCGTTCCTCCGCGTTCCCCTGAAAACGGTCCCAATTCCACGACGTGATCGGCGGCGCGCATGATCTGCAAGTCGTGTTCGACGACGACGACGGTATTGCCCGCATCGGCCAGCTCTCTCATGATGGTCGCTAACAATGACGTGTCACGGGCATGCAGACCGATCGTGGGTTCATCCAACACATACAACGTGCCCACTAATTTTGCGCCGAGCTGGTTGGCGAGCGTGATGCGTTGAGCCTCTCCGCCCGACAACGTGCGCGTTTGACGGGCCAACGTCAGATAGCTCAGACCGACGCGGCGTAAAAAACCGAGCTTCATCGTGAGCTGTCGCAAAATATCATGCGCGATGCGTGTCTCGAAATCGGTCAAGTGAAGCGTAGACAGCCAGAGCGCGAGCTCCTCGATCGTCCATAGCGACGCCTCATGAATATCGCGTCCGTTGATTTTGACCTCCAACGCCTGAGGTTTGAGTCGCGTGCCGTGGCACGATGGACATGAGAACGGACTGCGATACCGGCTGAGAAAAACTCGCACATGCAATTTGTACCGTTTGTGTTCGAGATGCGTGAAGAATTGATCGATTCCCTCGAAGGCGCGATCCCCCTTCCAGAGCAGGGTTCGTTCGGCTTCGCTGAGTTTGGCATATGGCGTGGTCACGCTGATCTTGCGCCGCTTCATGGCGAGCAGCATCTGCTTGTGCCACCAGTCGGTGCCGGGTTTCATCCAGGGTTCGATCGCGCCTTCCGCCAACGACGCGTTGCGATTCGGCACGACCAGCTCCTCATCGTAGCGGAGAATATTTCCGAAGCCCTTACACTCGGGACAGGCGCCAAGCGGATGATTGAACGAAAACATGATCGGGCGGATGGGCTCGAACGTCCTCGCACATCGCTGGCACATAAACCGCGTGCTATACCCGTGAGAACCTTGTCCAATGACGTCGATACGGCAGGTCCCGTTTCCCTCACGCAAGGCGTGCTCGACGGCCTCCAGCATCCGGCCTCGGTTGTCGGGACGAATCACCAGGCGATCCAACACGACGGCAAGTTCCCCGGCCTTGCGTTGAGGAAGGGACAGTCCCGGCTGGAGGTCGATCAAGTGGTCCCCGCATGCGATTCGAATGTATCCGCTCGTGAGGAGCGATTGAATCAACGCGGGATCGTCGCCACGAGTGTCGTCAACGGGAAAGAGGATCATGGCGCGAGCATCAAGGAAACGGCTCAACATCTCGTCCACGATATCGGCGGGCTGATAGCCGCGCGCTTCTTCCTTGCAGTCGGGACAGGTCGGCCGGCCGATCTTGGCAAAGAGCAGCCGCAGAAAATCAGACAGTTCCGTTGAGGTGCCGACGGTCGATCGTGCGGTGCGAACCGAATTCTTTTGCTCAATCGCAATGGCCGGCCGGATATTGATCAATCGATCAACATCAGGCCGGTCCACCTTTTCCAAAAACATCCGCGCATAGGTCGACAGCGATTCCACATACCGCCACTGGCCTTCTGCGAAGAGCGTGTCGAAGGCCAGCGATGATTTGCCGGAGCCGGACACGCCGGTGATTACTGTCACCGCATTGTGGGGAATGGTCAGCGAGATATTCTTGAGATTGTTCTGCCGCGCGCCTTCGACGATGAGATCGCCCGACGATTGTGCAGACGGCGAAAGCTGTGTCACGTCCGGATCGTAACAAGCGCACCGGGCCCACTGCAATGTGGCCCCGTTAGAGAGTCAACTTTAAGAGTCCCACGCAGGCCATATAGAGCGTGAGTCCGCCGACCATTGCGGGCCAAAATCCGAAGCGGGGAAGCATGTAGATAATGAAGAGGACATAGGCTGTCCACGGAGGGACGAACAAGAGAAGATGTTTCGCATACGAGAGGGTGTTGTCGGTTCCACCATTGAGATAGATCAGGATAAAGGTCATGCCGGTAATGGCCGGAAAGGTGCTGGCGAAGGCGGCCGGAAACCCTCTGCCCATTGCACCGACATAAGTGGACACACTTACTATCAGACCTCCCAAGAGAAAATAGAGGCCGTATTTCATCGCATCACCCATTCATCGCTCCTTCCTTGATAGCCCGGACCTTCTTTCGATCAACCATGCGGTTTCGTCCTCTCCCATGTCTCACGTGCCTCCTGGGCAATGGCGTCGCCTTGTCCAATATAGCGAGGTGAAAAATGAAAGACGGTCAAGTTGCGTACTCCGGCTTTCCCCGCCATGAGGCCGGCTTGACGCGCGGTCAGATGGTAGCGATCGCCGGCCTTATCGGCGTCGCGATCGAGATAGGGGGCCTCACAGTAAAATACGTCGGCGTCTTTGGCCAATTCCACGATTTTGGCTTCATTGTCGGCATCGTAGCGAACATCCACCACGTACACAATTTTTTGGCCGCGCGTGATCGTGACAAATTGATGTTTCACATCGCCCAATCGGAACGATCGCTCCTCCTTTCGATGTTCGAAATACAATGTGGCGGTGAAGTAGAAGTCGTCCGGCTTGTTCTGCCAGATATGCTGTTTGACCTCTTTGAGCCACGATCCCACCGGCAACCCGGCGGCGTGCAGCCTCTCTTTATTGATGTTGATATGAAATTGTTCCTGAAGAGCATAGCCGAACGAAGGGATGCGATGATTCAATGCCGTGGCCGTCACGGTGAACATGGGGTCATCCAGCACGAGAAAGTTTCCCCATGAAGTGCCTGCGCCGAATGGGCGCGACGATGTCGCCGGTTCGCGAAAGCCTTCACTGGCGCGAAACACGGCGGACCGTGTCTCATGCCGGCTAAACTCATGTGCCTCGATTGTCAGAGGATAGCCATCGACGAGATTCCAGGTATACCCGTGAAGTTTTCCGCCGACGTTTGCAATAAGGCCGGGCGGGCCGTACAGACGAAGCGTCTTTCCCCGGCCAAGGGCGACCCGTAAGACCCGATCAAAACCAATAAAGTGGTCCATGTGCGTATGCGAGATGAATAGATCGGTCGCGCGTAGAAGCCGTGTAGGGCCGAGCGCCTCGTTCTCGCCGAGATCGAACATGAGCGCTCGTCGGGCCCATTTCACATCGACATACAGGCCGGGGTCACCGAACGGGTCGTTCACCAGGTAACTGGAAAAGGAAGGCGTCATGCTTATGAAAACAAATCATAATGACCAGTGCGGCATTGCAGTGGTCACGTCTGCGCCCCGACTATATTGTAAAGACTATTTTGAGCACGGTGTACATCACCATGACTTCAACCGCATGCGCCACAATCGTGGCATGCAGATTGTTCAGCCTGATCCAAATCATACCCCACACAACTCCGTCCCAAACAGCAATCCAATGCAGATGTTGAAAGGTGGCGACCATGAATGGATCGAACGAGAAGACCAGGGCCGATCCGGCAATCGCGGCGGCGTTTCCGATGGAAGGATGTGTAAAGAGTCGGGTATGGCGCGTCAGAGCGTGAAGCCGGCCTAACAAAAAGCCGCGAAAGTTGAGTTCAACGCCAAAGGCAATGGATAGAATGATCCAAGGCAGCATCATCCACATCGGTATACGGGCGTGAGGCGTCTGTTGCAGAAATTGAATGTCGCCTCCCAGCCATGGCACCACCCAGAGGATGGCCAGGACATTGATCACGCCGAACGTGATGCCAACTGGCAGACCCCACCGAAGTCCCTCAGGAATATTGCGCCGATTCAGTCCCAGGCGGCGGCAGACATTATGGTTCTTACTCGCCCACACGGCGAGACACAGGTACGCGAGAACTTGCGGCGTAAACTGAACGACAGGCTGCACTTGAAGAGAGGGCGGCAGCGCATAATAGCCGGCGGTCGCCAACAGGGGAATGAGCGCCAGTCCGGATCCCCGCTCGCGCCGCGGCTGAGAGTCCGGCTCGGCCGTCGTCGGCATCGACTACTGCAAGACGATGTTGTAGCGTTCCAATGTCACGGCTTTATTGCGCGACAGGTTGGAGAGAGATTTGTTGTAATCCACGATCGCGCGGAGTTCGTTCCCGCGGGCAATCGCAAGATCGCGTTGGAATTGCAGCACGAAAATGGTTGTGCTCAGACCTACCTTGAAACGTTCTTGTTCAGCCTGCAATTGTTTTTCGGCGAGAATGCGCGCGGAGCGCGTCGTTTCGATCCGTTTAAAATCGGTACGCACTCGGCGGACGGCTTCTTTCACGGAGACGATGACTTGTTGTCGAATGCTTTGCAGGGTGGACTGTGCGTTTTGTGCTTCGAGCTGCCGACGATTGAATTGGCTCATGGCGGAGCGGTTGCCCAGTGGATAGCTCAAGACCAAGCCAGCGCCGTAGTTGTAAAAGTCCCCGCTGAAATTGCGTTGTAACATATCGTTGGTGCTGGCTCCCAGACCGGATAAACCCACAGTGCCTTGCGCGGACAGTGTGGGCAGCAATTGGTTCTTAGCGAACTTCATGTTCAGATCGCTCGTCTCGATATTTTTAGCGGCCTGCAAAATCTCCGGCCGGCGGTCCATGGCGACATCGATCGCTTCTTCCAGAGTGATCGGCTCCAGGGCTTGTAACGGAAGGTCGACGGGTTGCAGGCGCACATCCTGACGAAGGTCCGGTTCGGTCGGATTGAGTAGTCGGCGGAGCTGATCTTCCTGATCGTAGATCGCCTTTTCCGCGATCAGAATCTGTTCCACGCGCGAGGCGACCCCGGCTTCTGCCTGTAACACTTCGACTGCCGACATCACCCCTGCCTTCGCTTTGGCCCGATTGCCGGCCAAGAGTTCTTCCGCTGCTTTCAAGGCGGATTGTCCCACCTTCATATTTTCGTTGGCAAAGACCATTTCCCAGAAGGTCTGCTCCACCGTGGCCACTACCGTGAGGACGCGGTCTCGAAAAGTCTGCTCTTCGACCTGGGCGTTATTTTGCGCAATACGAATGAACGTCTTGTTGATCGCGACTCCGGCGTTGCGAAGCAAGGGCTGGGTCAGCGTGAAGGCAAGGCCGCCGGTATAGGAAGGATTGAAGAGAAAACTATTCGGACCGCCGACGAAGGTGCGCTGAGGACTGTAATTCAAATCATAATTGGCGCCCGTCGGAAGATTTTGCGTCATATCGGCCGTGATGGTACTGGTGTTTTGATCGAATTTCGTCGGCTCTCCCGAGGGCGTCGTCGTTACATTAGAGTCCGAGAATCCCAAAATCGGTCGGTTCAAGGGAGACACCAACCGGCTGTATTGTCCGTTAAGACTGACGGTCGGGTCGAACTTGGCCTGCTCGAAAAGAATGTCGGTGACGCGCGTGTCTTTTGTATTCCGGCTAATCGTGATATCGAGATTACGCTCCAGCGCCTCCAGCGCCGCATCCTTCAGCGAGATGGGACGGCGTGAGTCACCGGGAGGCGGAGTCGTGTCCGCTCCCCATGCCGCGAGAGAAAACGCGCAGATTAAAGAGGCGAGAAACACGCTCATCCATCCGCTCGTACGAGCCAATAAACAATACATGTGTCCTCCTAGATGAACCGAAGCGTTCGCTGTATAATGTTAGTGGAATTCCTGTTCGCTGTCATCTGATTCATCTGATTTCATCGGTACGACAAGAAATGTTTTCGATGCGGCTGCTTCACACATTCGCGTTCCTCTTGATCGCCATAGTAGCGTGGCCGATCCTTGCATCGGCGCAATCGGTCTCCGGCGTGCGCGCCTTCGGTGGAGGCGTCGGCCCTCTGTTCGGCCTCGTGGGGCCAGGGAATCTGTATCTGGATAACCAAGGGACGCAAGGGTATATGTACACGCCTGGCAATAATTTCGAGTCGTACAGTTTCGGTAATCCCACGACAGGCCAGTATTGGTCGGGCGCCGTGATGACCCTAGGGCCCCAGTTATCTGTGAGCATCATTCAAGGCTCCAATCAGACCGGCACTGGACTGGTGTTAGTACCTCCTCCTCGCGAAGCGAACATCTTTTTGGTGACCCCGTTTAGTCTGAGCCAGGTCAATCCGCTGGGAGTCCCCATTACCCCTGTCCTGCAATTCCCAGATCCTACTCTGCCTCCGGTCGGTTCAGCTTCCGTTCCTGCTCGGGGATCCTTAGGATTAACGCAATCGATTCCTCTCGTCCAGCCCGTCGGCCGATCGACACAGCCTCTAGATATCGAATCGAGCCTTCTCAACCTTCCCTGACGTTCTTACCTTCCGGCGTAACGCGCGCCGCCCACGGCTTTATCGATTAATGCTCGCTCGTCAATTGCTCCACCAGCGAGAGGATGTAGGTCGCTGTGCGTTCCAAGATTTCGGCGGAGAGGGTCTCGAGGCTATCGGTGGGTTGGTGATAGTGCGGATGAATGCCGCCGCTCACAACGGTGATCGTGGGAATGCCGACCTCATGAAAGGGGACGTGATCGCCTCCCGGAAAGAATCCATATACGTCCAGCAGGTCCTTGATACCGGCGCGCTCACCGGCGCGCGTAGCCATCGACCGATCCAAACCAGTGACCCCGACCGTCAGCCGGCCGTTTCCAATTCCAGCATGATCCATATTGATCATGGCGACGACGTTCGATTTCATGCTGAGGGTCTGTTGGACGTAGTAGCGAGATCCCAGCAATCCTTGTTCTTCGCCGCTGAAGGACACAAAGACTATGGACCGTTTTCGCTTGGTGTCTGACCCCGCCAATGCGCGCGTGATTTCCAATAACACGGCGGTGCCGGAGGCATTGTCGTCTGCCCCGGGGAACCATAATCCTCCCTGTTTGCCGAAGTGATCGCGATGCGCTCCGATGACGACGATCTCATTCGCCAGCGAAGGATCGGCGCCCGGCAACAGACCCATGACATTATGGAGTAGTCCATTTTCTTGAGTGGTCAGCCACGCCAGATGTAGCTGCATGTCGGTCTGAAAGGATTGCGGGTTCTTCGCCTGCAAGCGCTGTTGAATCTCAACCAACGAGCGCTCCGAAAAGAGTTGGGTCGCCAGGTCGGTATGAATCCATGCCCCGGCGAGCGAGGAATCCGGTCCGGTCTGATTGTAGAGGGCAAGGGGCAGAGGCCCCATGCCGCGGCGCGCTTCGTACGGATTCAGGAGCGGGCCCGTGAAAGTCAGGAACGCCGCCGCGCCTTTTTGCCGCGCCGTGCGAACTTTATCGGCCTGTGCAATTGGATACGGATATCCATCAGGCTTGCCCCGTAGAAACACCACAATCCGATCACGCACATCGACATCGGCATATTCGTCCCACTGGTGAACGGGATCTGAGATGCCGTAGCCGACAAAGACGAGCGGGGCGGTTACGTCAATGGATGGAGAGTCGAGGATCGGTAAGTAGTCATGGCCGATTCGGAAGACCGACGCGCGTTCCTTGGATTCCAACCGAATGACAGGCGCAGGCGTGGCGGCAATGTGAGTGGCTATAACCTCGGTGGTCATCAGTCCGTTTGGGTACGTAGAAAACGGCTTCAGGCCCAACACTGTGAAGCGTTCGGAGACGAAGCGCGCAGATTGCAGGTCGTCTCTGGTTCCTGTCAGGCGGCCTCCCAAATCCGGACTGCTTAAGTGCGCGATGTCGGCCATCATCCGCGATGCGGAAATAGGATACTGAGAGAACTCGGAGGACGACCCACCGGCCGTCGCGAAGGACGCAGATGAGAAACAGACAAGGACGAGGAGAGAAGGGAGCCCAATGTTCAAGCGAGAGGCCGTTCGGCTTTGATAAGATCCAGTTCACGCTGCAGCATGGCGGTTTCTTTCTCAAGGGCGATCATTTTTAGTTCACGTCCGACGACGACATCTTGAAAGGTCTCGAGATCGACGATTTTTTCTTGCAGCTGTTCTCGCGAGGCTTCCAGGTCGAGGACAACTTTTTCGTACGCCTGCACCTGTTGGTTCAGCTCCGTATGCAGCGCAGCAATCTTTTCTTCCGATCGCCGCCGGTCGGTAATGTCGATTCCGACGCTGAGCACGCAAGGCGCCTCCTGATTCGGCCACCGCATCGACGCACTACGCCATTCGATCAAGCGTTCCGCGCCGTATTTGGTCTTCCAGGGCACTTGATAGGGCGTTACGGAGATTGGATCCTGATACCGCTGCCTGACTTCCGTGGCCGCGTCGGCAGGAACGAGGGTTTGGAAGAGAATGGTGTTCAGTATTTCGTCCCGTGTATATCCGGTCAGTTCTTCGGCTGCTCGGTTGAAAAATAATATGCACCCATCGCGATCGGTAAGAGCCAGAATGCAAGGAACCGTTTCGATAAGGGTGTCCAACGATTGACGGTTTTCTCGAAGCGCGGTCTCTGCGCGCTCACGTTCTTCGGCTTGGCGGCTCACATGGCGCAGTTGCAGTGCGCGGGTCAGCGAGCTGAGAAAATACTCTCGATCGATCGGCTTCAAAATATAATCGAACGCGCCACCGCGTAATGCTTGCGTAGCAAGCGTCTGATCGCCGTAGCCTGTCACGAGCAGTACCGGAGTATGGGGACGGCAGGATTTAATTTGCTCCAACAAGGCCAGCCCATCCATATCCGGCAGCCGGATATCGCTGATCACCGCATCGTAATCGGTAGTTTCGATGCGATCGATGGCCATTCGTGCCGATCCACACTGGTCGACCATCAATCCGGGCATCCACAGGCGAAACATTTCCGGCAAGGCGGCCAGCACCATGGGGTCGTCGTCTATGATGAGGAGTCGTCCTGTCGACATGATCGCCGTACTCTACGCCCGCTTCTACATGTCGTCAATCGGGAGCATCCGCCTACTTGTCTGCCGTGAATCCCGACTGCCCGTGCTAAAATCCCTACGCGCATGATTAGTGATATCGTAGTATCTCGACCGAGCAGACAACCAGATAGACCGAAACTTTTGCAGCATCTATGTGCTGCGTTTCCCGACAGCGAGTCAATTGAGCGAGCAGGGCAACTTTATTACCATCTGCGATCTTGTTGCACCGTACTCGCGATACAGGTAGTATTTGCCCCCTGTGCGCGCCCAAAACGCACAGGCAGGAGACGAAGATGAGTGACGATCATTTATATCTGAACAAATATCGGGCATTTTTCAAGGCGCGAGACCACGCCAAGGGATATGAATTTCAACACGCGCCGACCGGCAATGTGCCGCCCCCGAAGGTCTCGTTTCTAGACCGCCTCCGCTGGTGGACACTCAACCGGGGTGAACGGCTAAAGAAAATACGCGCCCTCCGTGACAGTAGGTTACAAGACATCGTTCGGCTCAAGCAGCCGCCAGCGAAGTCGGATGAACAACCATGAGACTTCCGACTAAGCCATGGCGCGCCAAGATTCTGCTCATGATCGTCCACGCTATTGTCCTGGTGGTGCTTGTGGATCGCGGGTACGCCGTGGCCGAGGCTGGATCAACCGCTTCTACAGCGCCCAGTGAGACGCGAGTGCCGCTCGATCTTTTTAAACATTGGAATTTTGATAACCAGACGGGAGGCCAGGCACCGGCGGGATTCTCAGGGTATGCGTCGGGAGGTATCGAGACGGCTTCCTGGACAGTAGAACGTGATCCCAACTCCCCCTCACCGCCCAACATCCTTCGACCTTCGGGCGCGTGTTCCGACGAAGAGTGTCTGAAACTGCTCTTAATCGACGTCTTACAATACGAGTATTTCGACGTGGTTGTCCGCATACGGCTGGGGGAATCGGCGAAGGAATCGCGTGGAGCGGCGGGATTGGTGTTTGACGTTCGTGATCGGCAGAATTTTTATGCCGCAATGGTGGACGTATCGGGACAACATCTCGATGTGATTCGTATGCAGGAAGGAAAAAGTATAAGTCTGGCGCATGCGGAGATTCCCGTAAAACCACAGGATTGGCATCTGATGCGGGTCCGCCGGAACACCATTATCAGCAAGGAATATATCGAAGTGTTTTTTGACGGGCACCAAGTATTCTCTGTCGAGGATCGGACCTTTCGAACCGGTCAGATCGGCCTGATGGCGCGAGGAACATCCGCCGTCGCATTCGATAATCTCAGCACCGCTCCGTTGTATTCCCAGAAGCCCCTTTCGACTCCCGCTCCTTACTGATCCATCACTTTCTACCATGGCCTCGGCCTTCTCACATGCCGCTGCCGCGTTTGCTATCGGGAAGCTTGCACCTTTCTCATCGAGGCCGGCAAGATTCTGGTGGTTGTCCATTGGATGCTCTCTCCTGCCGGATGCCGATGTACTGGGCTTGGCATTCGGCGTGCCTTACGGAGATATGTTCGGACATCGAGGCCTCACTCATTCGTTAGTCTTCGCATGTCTCTTGAGCATCGTAGTCGTGGAAAGCTTGTTTCGCGCTGTTGAGCGTGGATCGCGACGGTGGTGGCAGCTCATAACGTATTTTTTTATTGTGACTGCCTCGCATGGAATCTTCGACGCGATGACCGACGGCGGCCTCGGCGTCGCGTTTTTGGCACCCTTTGACAATAGCCGCTACTTCTTCCCCTGGCGACCAGTGATGGTAAGCCCCATTGGGGTGGCGCCCTTCTTTAGCCGGTATGGTCTGAATGTTCTGCTAAGTGAAGTCGTGTGGATCTGGGCCCCCCTTGTGATCGTTCTTCTTATGTTCAAAGTGTTTTCGAGAGTCGGGACATCCCTCAGATGATCTTCAATCTCCAGGCATAGCCGCAGGCATTGTTCAAATCTGCATGATAAGATGACCGGACAATCTCTGGGACCGAAACAGTATGCCGCCATTTAAACTGGAAGCGCCGTTTACTCCGAAAGGCGATCAAGGGCAGGCGATCGAGAAGCTGGCCACCGGCGTGATGACCGGATTGCAACATCAAGTACTGCTTGGTGTGACGGGTTCGGGTAAGACGTTCACGATGGCCAATCTCATCGAGCGCGTGCAGAAGCCGACATTGGTCCTCGTGCACAACAAGACGTTGGCGGCGCAGCTCTATCAGGAGTTCAAAGGGTTTTTCCCACACAATGCCGTGGAGTATTTCGTCAGCTATTACGACTACTACCAGCCGGAAGCGTACATTCCGCAAAGCGATACGTACATTGCAAAAGACTCCTCGATCAATGATGCCATCGATCAGATGCGCCACTCTGCGACCCGCTCGCTCCTGGAGCGAAACGATGTCGTGATCGTCTCGTCCGTTTCCTGCATTTACGGTCTCGGCTCTCCCGAGGTCTATCACGGCATGTTGCTGTACTTGGAAGAAGGCATGGAGATTCGGCGGGAACTTATCCTCTCGAAGCTCGTGGAGATTCAGTATTCGCGAAACGACACGGACTTTCATCGCGGCACATTCCGGGCGCGCGGCGATGTCATCGAAATTTTCCCCGCTTCGTCGGATGCCATTTCCGTTCGCATCGAATTGTTCGGCGATACCGTGGACGCGATTCATGAAATCGATCCGCTGACGGGAAAATCGCTGGCGCGTTTACCCAAAGTTCCCATTTATCCCAACACGCACTATCTCATCGCGCCGGATCGGTACGAGCGAGCGCTCAGCGGCATCGAACACGAGCTGGACAAGCGGATGGCGTATTTCAAACAGCAGGGTCAATTATTGGAAGCGCAACGCATCGATCAGCGAACGCGCTTCGATCTCGAAATGATTCGCGCGATGGGGTATTGCCATGGCATCGAGAACTACTCGCGTCACTTGAGCGGACGGCAGGAAGGCGAGCCGCCGCCCACCTTAATGGATTATTTCCCCAAGGACTTTTTGCTTGTCATCGATGAGTCGCATGCGACGCTTCCCCAAGTACAAGGCATGTACGAAGGCGATCATTCTCGT
>Ga0207691_10000037_pt1 | contig 108385 bp, 90 predicted proteins | sample KBSM13metaG_FD_184327 | JGI IMG/M metagenome (GOLD analysis project Ga0207691, IMG submission 184327) | Miscanthus rhizosphere microbial communities from Kellogg Biological Station, Michigan, USA - KBS M1-3 metaG (SPAdes) (version 2) | ecosystem: Host-associated > Plants > Roots > Rhizosphere...
GAAGGCTGAGATCGTGAAAAGGGCGGAATGGGTGGCGGCCAATGTGATGTTTGCCACCAACAGTACCAGGCTGACCAAAAGCTCCTATCCGGCACTCCGGGAATTGGCAGATACGTTAAAATCAAATCCTGAACTGAACCTGAAAATTGAAGGTCATACAGACAACATAGGAAGTCCGGAATATAATATGAAACTTTCCTTACAAAGGGCTGAAAGTGTGCGAAAAGAGCTGATTGCCATGGGTGTGGATCCCGCCACGGTCTCCGTTGCAGGGTATGGCGACAAGGATCCCGCAGAGGGGAATAATACCGGGGAAGGCAGGGCTAAAAACCGCAGGGTCGTGTTTGTATTTCAATTAAAGAAGCGTTAAAAACTTTTGTCAGAATGCACTATATATTAAACATATAGTGAACTTTGCACTCCAAATAAAAACGATTACTCGTCGTATAAACATTCAAGAATGAAAATTCGTATCAGGTCAGTACTGTTCTTCTTACCGCTTGTTGCCTTTTCAGTTTCCACCCTGGCCCAGGGAACCTATTCCAAATCGGAACTGGTAAAAGGCTGGCACCTGCTCGACAAAGAAAAAGATGGTGTTTATGGAATCAGCCTGGACAAGGCCTATGACTTTCTCCGCTTAAAAAATCTTAAAAGCAGGCCCGTTGTTGTGGCCGTGATAGATTCAGGCGTGGATACCCTGCAGGAAGATCTCGTGCATATTTTCTGGACCAACCCGGAAGAGATCCCTGGTAACGGCATTGACGACGACCATAACGGCTATGTGGACGACGTTCATGGCTGGAATTTTATCGGTGGCAAAGACGGGTCCAATGTTAAGGATGATTCCCAGGAAGAAGGACGCGTTTACTACCGTTACAAGTACAAATTCGAAAATAAAAAGATCCGCACCGACAGTCTGGACAACAGTTCCCGCGAAGAATACGAGATGTGGATAAAGGCTAGGAAGAAAATTATGGGTGAAGGAACTGAAGACGGTGTAGATCTCCTGATGCTGAAAAGAGTGGTGAATGCATGTATAAAAAGCGACAGCATTCTGCAGCAGGCCATGGGTAAAAAAGAATATACCGGCAATGACCTGGACAGTTTCCAGGCCAAGGATATGGAAAGCCGTACCGCCCGTTCAGTGCTCCTTTACCTGTTCAAGGAAAACCATATCATGGATATGACCAATACCACTTTTATAACCGACTTCACTGAACAGGCCAACCGCGAAGAGAAGAAAATGGAGATCAGGGAGAAGGCGCCGAAAAACTATCGCGGCGATGTGGTAAAAGATGATGAAAGCAATTTTGCCGACAGCCTTTATGGCAACAACGACCTGATGGCAACAGACCCTATGCACGGAACCCACGTAAGCGGTATCATCGCTGCGGAACGTAATAATGGAAAGGGCACCAACGGTATTGCCGATAATGTACGCATCATGATGATCCGTGCCGTTCCCAATGGGGATGAGCATGACAAGGATATCGCACTGGCGATCCGGTACGCTGTCAACAACGGCGCCCGGGTAATCAATATGAGCTTCGGTAAAAATCTTTCCCCTGAGAAAAGCTGGGTTGACGATGCGGTGCGCTATGCAGAATCCAAAAATGTATTGCTTATCCATGCAGCCGGCAACGATGCAGAAAATGTGGATACGGCAGATAATTTCCCCAACCCCGTTTTTAAAAGCGACAGAAACCTTGCGAAGAACTGGATCACCGTAGGCGCCAGCAGCGATCCGCGCGCGGAAGAAATGTTCGGCAGCTATACCGCGTCTTTTTCCAACTACGGCAAAAAACAGGTGGACATATTTGCACCAGGTACCCGGATTTATTCCACTCTTCCCGGAGGGAATAAATATGGCAACCTCGATGGCACCAGCATGGCAGCTCCCGTGGTGACGGGTGTAGCGGCACTGATACTGGAATATTTTCCTTCGCTTACTCCAGAAGAAGTGAAATTTTGTATCGAAAAATCAGCTTCTGTTCCTAATACTAAAGTAAAACGACCCGGAGCCGACAGTGAAATGGTTCCTCTGTCTGAAATTTGCGTGTCCGGTGGAATCCTGAATGCGTACGGAGCGGTAAAACTGGCCGCCAGTCTTTCAGAATCCAGGAAAAAGGACCTTCCGAAATCCACGCTTCAGAAAGAAAAGAAATAGCATAAGTCAGTACCGCCCTTTCCTGAAAGGGAAGAATAGCAAATTACAAATCGTAATTTGCTATTTTTTTATGCCCCTACCCCTTAGAAGGATTCACCGTATCGCGACCAGCACATTCTTTTTTCTGGCAGGAATCTGTTTCGGATCCTGGGCTTCGCGCATTCCCGATATTCAGGTTAAACTGGGGCTGAGCAACGCTGCCCTGGGCGGTGTCCTGCTCTGCCTTCCTATCGGCCTGCTCACGTCCCTTCCGATCGCCGGCTTTCTGGTGGCAAAATATGGCAGCCGACGGATCGTGATGCTGGCAGCCGTGATCTATGCCGTTGTACTTCCCCTGCTGGGATTTGCCGCGACTGCCACCGAGTTAATGGTGGCCTTGTTCTTTTTCGGGTTTGGCGGGAATATGCTGAATATCTCCGTCAACACACAGGCTGTTGCAACTGAAAGACTCTATCATAAACCCATCATGGCTTCCTTTCACGGATTGTGGAGTATGGCGGGTTTCGCCGGCGGAGGCATTGGCTATCTGATGGTCCGTTATCATATTATTCCGCCTTATCATTTCCTCTGCATCAGCGGAATTGCTTTTGCGATCTTATTTCTTTTTTCAGGAAAGATGATCCGCAGGGACAGCCGCGGAGATGAAAAACAACCTCTCTTCGCGCGGCCGGACCGTTCCATCCTGAATCTTGGGCTGATTGCTTTCTGCTCCATGATCTGCGAAGGCGCGATGTTCGACTGGAGCGGTATATATTTTCTCAGGGTGGTAAAACCGGGCGGAGCCCTCGTATCAGTTGGCTTTACCGCCTTTATGTCGACCATGGCCACGGGGCGATTTGTAGGCGACTGGGTGTCTTACAGACTGGGTATTAAAAAAACTTTGCAGTTAAGCGGAATCCTGACGGCCTCGGGGCTGGTTCTCGCCGTTGTGTTTCCACAATTTCTGACAGCGACCATTGGGTTTCTGATCGTGGGTGCAGGCGTTTCTTCAGTTGTTCCCCTGATCTACAGTCAGGCGGGAAAATCCAAAATCATGAGACCCGGAGTGGCTATTGCGGCTGTTTCCACCATCGGATACCTGGGTTTTCTCTTCGGCCCTCCGTTCATCGGCTTCATTGCGCAGGCCACCAGCCTGAGGATTTCTCTTGCACTGATTGCAGTTCTCGGCCTGCTGATCGCCGCTATTGCCCGCAGACTAAAAACAGAATAAAAAAAAGCACCGCCGTAGGCAGTGCTTTAGCTTTTTCCGAAGAAAATTATTTGTTGTACACGACAGATTTCAGCGCGATCATGTCTCCCATGACGTTGACCGTTTCCTTGAGATAAATATCGGTCTTCCTGCTTTCCACCCACTGATTATAGCGTTCTCCCTTGTCCTTGTCTGCGCTGTATTTGGCGCTGTCCTGCGGGAGGGAATAGATCATCATGGGTGATTTCAGTTTGCTGACAGAGTCAATCTGTTTCACCGTGGCCCTGATCATCTTCTGCTCCTCCTGGTAGGCCTTCAGATTAAGAGGATACATTTTATCATTCTGCTTATCGAGCCATGCAGCGTCCCTGGAAATGGTCGTAAACGCAGGATTGCTGTTGGTCCTTTCCGTGCTCGAGACGCGGATATTGTTGACGTCGTATGCATATTTCCAGGTCGTGTAGTCCACCTTGGGTACTTCGTCCCATGCCAGCGCATCCGGCTGGTCTTTTTCACGGATTTTATAGTGTTCATACAGGTCGGGCAGAACAATGTCGGAAGAAACGCCGCGAAGCTGTGTCGACCCGCCGTTGATACGGTAGAATTTCTGCAACGTGATCTTGACAGAACCCAGGGAACCGCCCATGTCATCAAAGCCGAGACTGCTTTCCAATGGATAATTCCTCTGTACAGTACCTTTTCCGTAGGTGCTTGTGCTTCCGATGATCACACCGCGATGGTAGTCCTGGATGGCCGCTGCAAAGATCTCAGAGGCTGAAGCGCTGAACTCATTTACCATTACGGCCAGCGGTCCGTCATAAAGCACCGTTTTGTCTTTATCGTTTAACACCTGGGCTTCTCCTTTGCGGTCCTTCACCTGCACAACCGGTCCAAGGTCAATAAAAAGACCCACCATCTGAACAACGTCGTACAAAGATCCGCCTCCATTGTTTCGCAGGTCGAGCACCACGCCATCCACCTTGGCTTCTTTTAATTTGATCAATTCCCGGGCTACATCCACTGCGCAGCGGTTGCCTTTGGGATTGTCGAAATCGGCGTAGAATTCCGGCAGAAAAATATAACCGATGCGGCCTTTATCACTTTGTACAATCACACTCCTGGCAAATTTCTCATCCTGCACGATTTCATCCCGGACCAGGGACACCACTTTAACAGACCCGTCAGATTTTTTCAGGGTCAGTTTAACTTCCGTTCCTTTTGTGCCGCGGATGATCTTTACTGCATCTTCCACCATGAAACTCGAGATGTCGATGGGCTCCTGGTTGCCCTGTCCAACCTTCAGGATCACGTCTCCCACGTTGATCTGCTGCGATTTCCAGGCAGGACTTCCCGTTACCAGAGAGATGATTTTGATGGTACCGTCTTCGTCCCGGAGAGCAGCTCCGATTCCATAAAACCTGCCGCTCATGTCCTCGTCAAATGACCTCCTTTCTACCGGCGGGAAATAGTCAGTATGCGGATCCATGCATTGCACGATGGTCTCCACAAAAATGTTGAAGAAGTCATCGACGCTTGCCTTTATCTTCAGGTGTTCGTAAAAACGGTCTGTTACTTTCAATGTCTTTTCACGGGCTTCTTTTTCCATCTGCTCATTTGTCTTGGCTACATATCCGGGTTTTCCCTTGGCAGCCTGTTGCTGTTCCAGGAGGTCGGCATATTTTTCGAGTGTCAGGTACTTAAGCTTTTTCCTGATCTCCTCGCGCTGCGCTGCGGCATCGGCGGGGAAACCCAGTTTATCGTAATCGAGGTTGACGGTTTCTTCTTTATTGAAATCAAAAGGCTGCGCCAGAATTTCGTGAGAAACCTGCTGGATCTCCAGTAACCTTTTCCGGTAGACTGTAACGACGGCAGGAACGAATTCTACCGGTGCCCTGCCCAGTATTTCCTCATCGAGTTTAGGTTCGAAACGGGAAAGATCCTGTATGTCCGTTTTCAGAAAAATCTTTTTTTCTGCATCGATGTCACCCATGAATTTTTTGAACACTTCGGCTGAAAAAGCATCGTCAACATTCTTGGGGCTGTAATGATGCTCTACCAGCAGCTGGTTAAGGTTTTTTAGGATGAGTTCATATTTGCTGGGCGGATTATGGCCAAAGGCGAAAGTCTTCAAAGCGATCGCAATTCCCAATACAGACACGAGCAGCACAATAGGCAGATTCCTTCTGTTGAACATATATTTGATCAGTTTTGACATTGTCCAAAAATAACGATTAATAATCCCCTATTGTTGTTGCCTTCCCAATATTAACGATCCCGTCTGGCGGACGGCAAAATTCAAACCTCCACCGGTTGGTGGAGAACCGAAAAGTTACAGCTGTCCCGCCCAAGGATAAATTCCGTGTTCGGGTTAGTTTTTTATTTTCGGAGGGTTCCCCGAATTACGGGATTTTTATATAAATTTGCCTTCCCAAATGGTGGTTGTAGCTCAGCTGGTTAGAGCACTAGATTGTGGTTCTAGGGGTCGTGGGTTCGAACCCCATCATCCACCCATTTTTTTCCCCCTTTGTTTGTCTCCCCCTTTTGCCTTAACAAGCTTTTAGCAAGCTGGTCAGGCACATTAGTTGAACTTTAAAACCTGATGAGCAGAAGGATTCACATGGCGAAGCGTTTATTGTGTTGGGGGATTTTTTTTCTGGCTGTTTACTGCCCCGTTTTTTCCCAGGATTCCACTATAATCCGAAAGGACACATCGGGTCTTCGCCATGATCCTGCTGCCTCATCCGGTGATTCTGTACGCCGCAGCTTCAATCCCATGCGACAGGGAGGAGCAAGATCCTCACCCGCGATCGGACATTTCTATGGAAAGGTCGTCGATGCAAAGACCAACAGGGGACTTGACGGCACTTCGGTGCAGCTGGTTATGGCTGTATTTAATGCCGCTTCCCGCACACGCAGGGATTCAGTGGTGCGCGGAACGATCACGCCGTCCAACGGCGATTTCAGCTTTGAAAATTTACCCATTCAGGGAAATTACCGCATCAAAATCACCGCGATTGGTTACAAACCGATAGATCAGAAAATTGCATTTAACCTGAACAGCGCGGGCAACGGGGACATGGAACAAAGGATCAACGCGGTGGATCGAGACCTGGGAAATTTCAAACTGGAACAGGACGCACAGAGTCTTCAGCAGGTCACTGTTACCGCCGAGAAACCCCTGCTCACCCTTGGGATTGACCGCAAAATTTACAATGTCGAAAAAGATATTTCCGCATCAGGCGGATCTGCAATAGATATCATGCGGAATATTCCGTCGCTGGCAGTGGACATTGATGGTAATGTCACACTGCGAAATGCCGCCCCTGTTATTTTTGTTGATGGCCGTCCCACCACGCTGACTCTGGATCAGATCCCTGCCGACGAAATTGAAAGCGTCGAAATCATCACCAATCCCGGAGCAAAATTCGACGCTTCCGGGGGAGTTTCCGGCATATTGAATATCGTACTGAAGAAAAATCGTAAACCGGGATATAATGGAACCCTTCGCGCCGGTGTCGACAAAAGAGGCGGATACAATCTAGGGGGTAACCTGAACATCAAAGAAGGTAAATTCAATTTCTTTGTCGGTGGAAATGTCAACCACCGGAAATCGATTTCCACGGGCAATACCAGCAGGCTGACCTTCATACAAAATCCGGAATACCAGCTGAACCAGTATGACAGTAACATGAATAATACCCATTCATATTTCGTGCGATTCGGTGTTGACTACTTCATAGACAACCGCAACACGCTGACGGTCTCCGGAAACCTGGTGAATGGGCGCGCCAATCCCACAACAGCCAGCGATATCTATCTCGACAGTTTGTACACCGACGGATATTCGAATAGTTCTTATACCTATCGTTACTCGAACACTGCTACCACATTCAACAATAAATCCGGACAGATCAATTTCAAACATAATTTTCCGCGGTCCGGCGAAGAGTGGACGGCCGATGTCAACTATAGCTACGGGCAGCCTTCCAGCGAAAACCAGATATCCGCCAGCCTGTACAATATACCCGGTGGTCCGCTTACAAGTGTCAGCCGGCAGCAACAGAATTCAACGGGAACGAATGAATTCATTACGGCGCAGACTGATTTTGTAAATCCTTTCAGTGAAACTTCGAAACTGGAAGCGGGTGCACGGATCGCCGTAAGAAATATCGGCAATCTCAATAGTTTTTACTCCGTAGACAGTTTGGGAAACCTGATTTATCAGCCCCTGCTGTCTTCCAACTATCACTATCACGAACAGATCCTGGCCGGATATATTCAGTATTCAAATAAGATGGGAAAATTCGGCTACCAGCTTGGACTCAGAGCAGAGAATTCCAGCTATGAAGGAACCAATAACTATGCTGAAAAAAGTACCGCGTCCCCCGGCGGCATCAAGGATACCTTGGGTACCTTCAGCAACAGTTATCCCATCAGTCTGTTCCCGAGCGTATTCCTGACCGAGAATTTTACCGACAGGCAGCAGCTGCAACTGAACTATACCAGGAGAATCGACAGACCTACTTTCTTCCAGCTCTCGCCCTACACAGATTATTCAGACTCTCTAAACCTGAGCCGGGGAAATCCCAATCTCAAACCCCAGTTCACTAATTCTCTTGAACTGGCTTATCAGCTTACCTATGGGAAGAATACATTTCTGGCTTCAACCTATTATAAATACAGCACCGACCTGATCACCCGTTATCAGACGAAGGAGGTGAACCCCATAACCGATTCAGTGGTACTGGTAAATACCTTTATTAACGCAAATTCAAGTTATGTGGCCGGATTTGAGTTTATCGGAAGGAACAACCTGACCAAATGGTGGGACCTGACGACCAACCTGAATATTTATACCTCAAAAATCAATGCGGGGGACTCGATCCAAACGGCTCCTGCCAGCTGGAGCTGGTTTGGCAAAGTCAATACGACATTTAAGCTACCCTCCAATTTCACCCTGCAGATTTCCGGCGACTATACATCGAAAACGGTCCTGCCACCCGGAGGAACCGTGGGACAGGGCGGCGGCCGGGGCGGAACGGTCAGCGGAAATGCGCAGGGCTATTCCCTTCCCACCGGGGGCGTGGACGCTTCCCTTAAATATGAATTTCTGAAAAATAAGGCGGCCAGCCTTACTTTCAGCATCAGCGATATATTCGCCACGCGAAGGTCTGACACTTATATTAATACAGCCTACTCCACCCAGCATACGATTCGCTACCGCGACCCCCAGTTCTTCCGGTTACAGTTCAATTTCCGTTTTGGCAAGACAGATGTTTCCCTGTTTAAGCGAAAAAACAACAGGGAGGAAGGGGATAACCTCCAAAATAGTCCGGATATCCCTCTTAATCAATAAGTTAAATACCAAACGACCGACCGGTCGCCCGCCGGGTTATTTTTTACTTTGGATGTTATACACTAAAATTGCACGCTTTGTGGCAGTAAAAAATCAATTGGAACGAGTATGGCGAAGAATTTATTGATCGTGGAGTCTCCGGCAAAAGCAAAGACCATTGAAAAGATTCTGGGGGAGGATTTCGAAGTTAAAAGCTGTTACGGCCATATCCGCGACCTTGAAAGGGCGGACATGGGCATAGATATAAAAAATCAGTATAAGCCCCGTTATATCGTACCGGAAGACAAGCAGAAGGTGGTAAAAGAGCTCAAAAGCCTGGCGAAGAAAGCAGAAGAAGTATGGCTGGCAACGGATGAGGACCGTGAAGGAGAAGCCATCAGCTGGCACCTCTGTGAGGTGTTGGGACTGGACCCAAAATCGACGAAAAGAATTGTCTTTCATGAGATTACAAAACCTGCTATCCAGTCTGCCGTAAAAGATCCGCGAACAGTGGACATGAACCTCGTCAATGCGCAGCAGGCACGCAGGATCCTTGACCGGATCGTGGGATTTGAACTAAGCCCCGTGCTCTGGCGTAAGATGAGCGTAAAAAACAACCTGAGTGCAGGCCGCGTACAAAGTGTGGCGGTAAGGATCATTGCCGAAAGGGAACGGGAGATCAATGCTTTTGTCCCGCAGAGCAGCTTCCGTGTGGAAGCGTCCTTCTCTGCAAGCGATATTTCGGGTAAAAATGTAATTTTTAAGGCGGAGGGGAAAAAATATAATGACGAGGAAGGCGCTGAAGGTTTTTTGAAAAGCTGCCTCAAAGCTGACTTTTCTGTCTCCGATATACAGGTCAAACCCGGAAAAAAATCACCGGCAGCACCTTTCACCACGTCCACCCTGCAGCAGGAAGCATCCAGGAAACTGGGTTATTCTGTAAGCCGGACAATGCTTCTTGCCCAGAAACTGTATGAAAGCGGTAAGATCACCTACATGCGAACGGACAGCGTGAGCCTGAGTGAAACGGCCATGGACAACCTGAAGTCGGAGATCACGGGAAAATTCGGCAAGAACTATTATCAGAAACGCCAGTTTAAAAATAAGAATGAAAATGCGCAGGAAGCCCATGAAGCCATCCGCCCGACCTATATGGAAAATACGACGGTGGAAGACGCAGACTGCCGCCGGCTTTATGAATTGATCTGGAAACGCACGATGGCTTCCCAGATGTCGGATGCGGAGCTGGAAAAAACCACCGCTCTTATTCAAATATCCACCAACAGGGAAGAGCTGAAAGCAAGTGGTGAAGTGTTGAAGTTTGACGGGTTTCTGAAAGTATACCGCGAAGACCGCGACGAAGACGAGATCAGTGAGGAGGAAGACCAGGAAGGCATGCTGCCGCCGCTGACAACGGGACAAAAATTGCCACTGGTTGAAATGCGGGCCACAGAAAGATTTACCCGTCCCCTGCCGCGATACACAGAAGCTTCCCTTGTAAAGAAACTGGAAGAACTTGGTATCGGAAGGCCCTCTACTTATGCCCCGACCATTTCCACCATACTGAAAAGAGGCTACGTGGAAAAACGGGACAAGGAAGGCATTGTCCGGAATTTCCGTGTACTCCGGCTGAAAGAAAATAAAATCAGCAAGGTTTCTGAGCAGGAGACCACCGGTGCAGAAAAGTCAAAACTTTTTCCGACCGATCTGGGCCTTGTGGTTACCGATTTTCTCAAGCAGTATTTCGACGACATCATGGACTATCATTTTACTGCCCGCATCGAAGAGGAGTTCGACGAAGTGGCGAGTGGAAAAATGAAATGGAACCATATGATCGACGAGTTCTATATCCCGTTCAAAAAAGATGTTGACAAAACAATCGAAACGGCCGAAAGGGCCAGCGGTGAACGGGAACTGGGCATTGATCCGGTATCCGGAAAGAAACTCATTGTGAGGATGGGACGTTATGGTCCGATGGCGCAGATCGGTGAACAGAATGACGAAGAAAAGCCAAAGTTTGCCAAGCTGAAGAATACGCAGAGCATCGAGACGATAAGCCTGGAAGATGCCCTTGAGCTTTTCAAACTTCCCCGTAACCTAGGAACTTTTGAAGGACATGACGTGTCCGTGAATATCGGCCGCTTCGGTCCCTACATCGCACACGATAAGAAATTCTATTCCCTCGGAAAGGAATTTGACCCTTATACCATTTCCCTGGATGTGTCGGTACCCATTATCGTAGAAAAGCGGGCGGCAAAGGAACAGCGGACGATAAAAATATTCGAAAAAGAAAAAATTCAGTTGCTTCGCGGGCCATATGGTCCCTATATCAAACAGGGGCTTAGAAACTACAAGATCCCGAAGGAAAAACAGGAGGAAGCGGCCGGACTCGAACTGGCGGAAGTCAAGGCCATGATCGAAGAAGCAAAGGCCAATCCGCCCAAAAGAGTGCCCCGGCGAAAGAAGTCCTCATAAGATTTTCCAAAATCTTTCGTTATCTATTTACGGCAGGGCCGGGAAATAAACATCCCGAAAGGAATTGTGGAAAAGATTCCTATTGCCCTTTTTTTAACTTCCGCGATATTCATCGGGCATTACCGTCTGTATACCGCAGAAGATAAACTATCCAACCCATGCAGGAGTCCAGGGAAATAAAAGCATTGCTTCATCTGATCGATGACCCCGACGAAGAGGTGTTCGGTACCGTTAGTGACCGCATCATCAGCTACGGAAGAGGCATCATTCCCAATCTCGAATGGCTCTGGGAAAATACAGTGCAGGATACCGTGCAGGAGAGAATTGAAATGCTTATCCACCGTCTTCATTACCGCGACCTGACCGAAGATTTCCAGCGCTGGAAAACCAGCAGCTACCACGACCTGCTGACCGCCAGCCTGCTGGTTTCAAAATTCCAGTATCCGGATCTCGCCACCAGTCCTGTGCTTGAAGAAATTGAAAAATTACGCCGCAATATCTGGCTTGAGCTCAACCACTATCTTACACCGCTCGAACAGATCCATGTGCTGACCAGTATCATCTACGGCTACTATAATCTTAAAGGCACAGAGGTCGGCTACCAGCATCCGGAGGAATTCCTTATCCATAAAGTGATAGAAACAAAAAGAGGTAATACGATCATCAACGGCATTTTGTATCTGCTGCTGAGCGAACTGCTCGATATCCCCGTTAAAGCGATCAATATACCCAGGCAATTTGTCCTGGCATATATCAAACCCGAACTCGCCGATGAGGGAGCCGGAAAAACAGCGATGGAAAAGGTTGAATTCTTTATCGACCCGATGAGCGGACAGGTGTTTACCCACAAGGATGTAATGAATTACTTCACCCGGATCAATGTAGCGCCCGCTGAGTTACATTTCAAACCCGTTTCCCATATCCGCATTATGCAATCCCTGCTGGAGGAATTCAGTAAATGCTTTGAGACCGAATCTTCCCTTTATAAAAAAACGGAACTGCAAATGCTTTCCCGTATGCTAAGCGAATAAGCTGGCATAAATTCTGCACCCTGCATCCCGTCCAGGGATGATTTACCGTAACTTGTCCAAAATACGTTTCTCCACATGCATTTTTACCGGCTTCCGGCAGTCTGCGCTGCGGTTTTCATGCTTTGTCTCCTCTGCCTCTTTGCACATGGGCAGGGTCAGGTGAAGAATAAATCCAGGCGTCATATCAGGCAGGATTCGCTGACACAGGAAATGAATTCCCGGATTTCCGATTCCATCCTCCAGGAGGCGGAGATCAAGGATACGACCGTTCCCTTCATGGTGAACAAAGTAGAAGCCTATTCCTTCAGCCTCAACCGCTCGGAAGCATTCTTCGATCGCCGATTCGATACCACGGATATACTTCGCTCGCTGAGCGGCCTCGAACGTGGTTTGAATAATTTTCACAACCGCATGGAGAGAAATGTCGTGCCGATGAATCTCCGCAATCTTAACACGGCCGATATTCTGCTGGATGAAACAAAGGAAAGGCTTAACAACTGGCTTAAATCACTTGACCAGTACATCGGACAGCTCAATGCCATTCATCAGCGGATCCGGGAGGTTAAGCACGACAGCACCCTGCTCAATGACAGCCTCAACACGGTATTGCACGGGCAAATGGCGGCTGTCCATGACCGTTCGCTTTTACTGGATTCCATCCTGCATGCGGTTACCATTAAGGTCAATGCCATCCGAAACAGGGTATCGATCAGTTATCTTATGGTGAAAGACCTTGAGTCGGGGATTGCCGACCGTCGCCAGATCATCCGGGAAGGAATATGGAAAGAGGAAGAAGCACCTCTCCTGTTTGCCTGCGCTTCGGACTATGATGCATCCCTCCCTTCCGTGGTCAGCGAAGCCCTGTCAAGATCCCTCCGGGTAATCCGGAGATTCATGCGCACCACCTGGGACACCCGGTCAATAAACCTGCTCATCTGGTGCCTGCTGCAGGTTTGGTTCTTTTTTACCATGCGTTCAGTAAGGAAGCGTCCTGCAGGAGACAATATTCTGGGCAACCTGGTATTCCTGAAAAAATCTACTTTATTATCCAGTCTTTTGCTTCTCACGACCTTCGGGCCCTTCCTTTACTCCGGTGCACCGGCGTCCTATACACATATCGTAGAATTATTACGCCTGATTTTTTTAAGTCTTTTGCTTCTCCCCTTTTTGTCGCCAAAAGCCAAATGGTCGTGGTTCATAGTTTCTGTGATCTGGATTGTATTTGCGCTCGATGATATACTGCTGGATTCGGCATTCGGCGAAAGGTGGACCCTGATGACGGGATGTCTTGTACTACTGGGGATCTGCGTTATGCTGTTTAGAAAAAAAATCAAAGTATTCAGCGTGCTGGAAGATTCTTCAGCCAGACAATGGGTCATTCTGCTGACTACCGGCCAGCTCCTGTTTTCAATCATTTGCAATCTGTCGGGCAGGCTGACACTGGCCAAGCTGTTCGCCTTCAGTGCCGCAGACAGTCTAGTGCTGGCTGTTACGCTGAAAGTCTGCTGCACCGTCCTGGTAGATGCGGTGTACGCACAATCAGAATCACAGCAAAACAGGTTCTTTGCTTTCCTGAATTTTGTCAATCTCAAAGCCAAACTGAAACGCGTACTCTGGGTTGTTGCCGTGCTGGTGTGGATACTTGCTATACTTCGTAACCTGATGTTGTATGATACCGTAACGGAGTACGTAACTTATTTTATCGGGAAGAAACGCACGATCGGCAGTGTCAGCTTTTCTTATGGCAGCGGCCTGCTTTTCATTCTTATTATATGGGTTTCTTCCGTTCTCTCCCAGTTCGTCAGCTATTTCTTTGATGAAAGACATAACCCGGGACCAAAGAAAAAAACCAGGCTTGGCTCCATTGCCCTCCTGGTCCGGATCGGTATCTGGACGGCAGGATTTTTCATCGCTGTGGCCGCAGCGGGAATTCCCATCAGTAAAATTTCCATTTTGATCGGCGCACTCGGTGTGGGCATCGGCTTTGGTCTGCAGAACCTTGTAAATAACCTGGTCTCCGGAATCATTATAGCATTTGAACGCCCCATACAAATCGGGGATACAATTGAAATTGCAGGCAAGACGGGAACAGTACAGGAGATCGGCATACGCTCCAGCCAGATCAACAACGGAGAAGGTGCAAATATCATCGTACCTAACGGCGATCTTCTTTCGCAGCAATTGATAAACTGGACGATGCACAACCGGAATAAAAGGCTCAAGGTGCAGATCAGCATTCCCTATACCTCTGATTTCCGCAAGGCCCGCGACCTGATGCTGGAAGAAATCCAGAAAAGTGATAAGGTGATGAAGGATCCTAAACCGGCCGTTACGGTCGACAGCTTCACCAGCACCAATGTAAATTTCGAATTGAAATTCTGGGTTCCGGATATGTCGGAGGTCGGTGCAGTCCGGAATGAAATTATGCTTAACATCGTCGAAGCCTTCCTTCGAAATGGCATAAAAGTCTAACCGTCATTGATGCACCAGGTGGAATGGATCTTTTCCAGAAAGCCTACCAGCCTGCGCGGTATTCTCTCTTCACATACTGGTTCGCTGCGTCATAGTTGGTGATCTTCATGTTCGGCGCATCCCAGAGCAGCTTTTTCCTTCCGGGGAATGTACGTCTTCCCTTTTCATTGGTTACCGCTATCATCCCCGCACGCAGCGCGAGATTACCCATCAGGATTGTTTCGGTTAACGGTCCCGCATATTCGAAAGGAGAACTGACTTCTTTTTTTCCATAGCCGGCCAGACAGGCATTGACCCATTGTACATAATGACCTTCCGGAACCCGCGCGAGGGTTTGCGGAACATTGACTTCTTTGGTCTTTGATGTAGGCAGAAGTCTGGGATCACTTCCATAGGTTCCGCACATCATTTTCCCTTTTGTGCCGATGATCAGCACACCGCCTCCCCCGTCGTCGCCAAAGAGTTCATCGGCTCCGAGTTCATCGGGCCGCTGCGGAATGATGCCACCGTCCATCCAGTGCATTTTTACATCCGGCTTGCCGTTTTGCCCCGGAAAATTCAGTATTACGGAAGAAGCCGCAGGGCAGCTTTCCGGAAAATATTCAGGCGTCCAGGCATGTTCGAAAATCGAAACCTGACTGCATTCCACCGCATTGGGGTAAGTCAGCCCGACGGTTTTAAAAGCCGGATCAATGAGATGGCATCCCATGTCACCCAGTGCGCCTGTGCCGAAAGCCCAGAAACCTCTCCAGCTGAAGGGCACATATTCCTTGTGATAGGCTTCTTCTTTGGCCGGCCCGAGCCAGAGGTCCCATTTGAGTTCTGATGGAACGGGATCGGTACCCTTTGGAGTGCCCAGTCCCTGAGGCCAGATAGGCCGGTTAGTCCATACTTTAATTTCCGTAGCGTCTCCGATAACACCCGCCCTGTACCATTCCTGCATCGTACGTACGCCGTCGCCGGACGCGCCCTGATTGCCCATCTGTGTAACGACCTTATAGCGTTTGGCAGCTTCGGTGAGCATTCGGGCTTCATAAATATCATGCGTCAGCGGCTTCTGTACGTACACATGTTTGCCCAGCTGCATGGCGGCCAGCGCGGCTACGGCGTGACAGTTATCAGGTGTGGAAACAGAAACCGCGTCGATGGATTTGTGTTCCTTTTCCAGCATCTCGCGGTAATCATAATATCTTTTTGCATTTGGAAAACTCTTTACTGAATCGGCGGCCTGCCGGTCATCCACATCACAGAGAAAGGCTATGTTGGCGTGAGGACTCTTTGCAAATTCAGCAATATCGCTTTTCCCCTTACCGCCTACTCCGATACCGGCAATATTCAGTTTATCACTGGGTGCAATGAATCCACGGCCCATTACATGACGGGGGACAATAAAGAATCCGGCCGCGGCCATGGAGGAAGATTTCAGAAATGCTCTTCTGGATTTTTTCGTTTTCATGTGAACAAGCTTTTAAATAATAACAGAAATTGAATACCGGGACGGGGTTAATAGCTCCTGTAGGTTCTTCTGACGAACTGATTGGCCGGAGCGAAATTGGTAATTTCCATTTTCTCTCCATCCCAAAGAAGTTTTTTTCTTCCGGGGAATATTTTCTTTCCCTGTGCATCGGTTTCGCTCAGCATATAGCTCCTGACGGCGAGGTTGCCCATGAGTACAGTTTCTGTAAGCGGGCCCGCGAGAGCAAAGTCGGAACTCGTATAGGCTCCATATCCTTTTTTACATGCATTCACCCACTGTGTCTGGTGACCTTCCGTGCTGCCTTCCACAAGCGGAAATTTTGATTTCGAAAGGTTGACTTCTTTCATGCGGCTTGTAGGCAGCAGCGTGGCATTGGCACCGAATTTTCCTGCCATCAGTTTCCCTTTAGTCCCTTCGAAGATCATTCCACCGTCCACACCGCTCATAGCTTCATCCGGCAACAGTTCCTCCGGTCTTTCAGGGAGAATGCCGCCATCGTACCAGACCATTTTCACAGGCACCATGGATCCGCGTTGCGGAAAATGAATATAGGATTTCGCGGAAGGCGGAAAGGCCTCCGGGTTGATCAGCTCGTCAAAATATCCGCGGTATACCGAACCCACACTGGTTTCTACAGATACAGGATATCCGAGTTTCAGGGCGAGATAGGGAGAGTCTATAAAATGACATCCCATATCACCGAGGGAACCCGAACCATAGTCCACCCATCCTCTCCAGATAGCGGGAAGGAAAGCCGGATTATAATCCCGCCAGGGTGCCGTGCCGAGCCAAAGATTCCAGTCCAGTTCGGAAGGAACGTCAAATTTTCCAGTCGGTGTGGGAATGCCCTGAGGCCATGTAGGTCTGTTTGTCCACACATGAACCGTGTGCACATCGCCCAGCAATCCGTCCTGCAGCCAGGTCTGGATCAACCGTATATCATCGCCGGAAGCCCCCTGGTTTCCCATCTGCGTAACGACCTTGTATTTTTTTGCCGCCAGCGTGAGCATGCGGGCTTCATAAATATCGTGTGTGAGTGGCTTCTCGACGTACACATGTTTCCCCAGTTCCATACAGGCCAGGGCGATCGGCGCATGCATATGGTCGGGCGTGGTGATCATTACCGCGTCGATATGCTTTGCTTCTTTTTCCAGCATCACGCGATAGTCGCGATAGTATGGAGAATTGGGCCATTTAGCGCGGGCACTGGCCGCACGGCGGTCGTCTACGTCGCAAAGCACGGCAATATTTTCCGCGCCGTTATTCCACGCATGGGGAAGATTCGCTTCCGCCCTCCCGCCGACGCCTACTCCGGCAATATTAAGTTTATCGCTGGGCGCAATAAAGCCCCTGCCCATTACATGTCGCGGGATGATCATTATCCCTCCTGCGGCATACGCAGCATTGCGAATAAATTTCCTTCTGGAAACAGAGGACTTTGAAGAAGCCATGAGGTTGTATTTTATACCAGGGAAGCGTTAAGAGTAATATTTGCGTTCAGCAGTTTGCTGATCGGGCAGTTGAGCTTGGCATCTTCAGCAGCAGCCTGGAATTGTTCGGCGCTGATGCCCGCGATTTTCGCTTTGAGGGTGAGTGCGGATTGCGTTACAGTGCCGTTATCGAGCGTCACTTCAGACTGTACATCCAGGCTGTCAGGAGTGATACCTTTTTCCTGGAGGACGAAACTGAGTTTCATGGCAAAGCAGCCTGCATGCGCCGCTGCTATCAGCTCTTCGGGATTGGTTCCCGGGCCATCTTCAAAACGGGATTTGTAAGAGTACTGCGTGTTTTTTAACACAGTGCTTTGCGTAGTCAGATTCCCTTTCCCATCCTTACCGGATCCGTTCCATATTGCGGTCGCTGTGCGTTTCATAAAGAGAAATTTTAGAAACGCAATTTATGCAAAACTAATTGACATCAAGCAACTCAACATCGAAATAGACGGGTGCGTCAGCAGGTACCTGACCGTATCCGGTACATCCCCAGGCCAGCGCAGAAGGAATGAGGAGTTGGATATGACCACCCTTTCCGATTTTCGGCAATCCATATTGCCATCCGTAAATCAGGCCATACAGTGGAGTGCCGTTGAGATTGGTGTTGGAAGCAGAATCGAAGATTACGCCGTTCATCAGCCGGCCTACATAATTCACCTTGATATTGGTAGAAAAAACGGGTTTAAGGTTCTGATCACCCGAATCCAGGATCTTGTAAAATATTCCGGAACTGTCGTACGTCAGAGGACGGATTGAATCTGCGGCAAACTTGAGGAGGGCTGCAGTGTCCGAGGCAATGGGTTTGGCTGTACATCCGGGATTGTCCGGTGCGCCCTTCATACAGGAATGTAAGATCAACGCTGCTGAAACAAACAAAACGAAATAGAATAATTTTCTCATAACGGGTGCAAAATTAGCTCAAAATATTATGTGGATTTGAGTTCCCGGCTACTAAACGCAAAAGGAAGCAAATCCGTTGCCTTTTCAAAAACATAAACTTCACCGGAAAAACCTCCGAGAACTAAACGAATGGGCCGCCCGAAACGTTGCTCGTACTCTGCCAATGTTTGCCTGCAAATTCCGCAGGGGCTGATGGGATGGTCGCCCGATCCGGATTCGTTGATCCAGGTCAATGCAAGGCCGGTTACAGGCTGACCTGGATATTGCGAGGATGCAGCACTCAGGACCACGCGCTCTGCACATAAGCCGGCCGGAAAGGACGCATTTTCCTGGTTTGCTCCGGTTAATATCTTTCCGTCGGAAAGCTGAAGGGCAGCACCTACCCGGAACCTGGAGTATGGGGCATAAGAATCCCCCGTGGCTTTCTTTGCTGCAGCCAGCAGTTCTGCATCGCCGGGTTCGAGACTACCAGCGTCTGCGTAAATCAGCACAGGTATTTGTATGGCGGAAGACCGGATCATTTAATTTTTTTAAACAGCCTGCTCCAGCGCACGCCGTTTTTCCAGCTCATCCAGATCATCCAGGCTTCACCGACCACATGGTCTTCCGGTACAAAACCCCAGAAACGGCTGTCGAGACTCTGATGGCGGTTGTCGCCCATCATCCAGTAGTAATCCATCTTAAACGTATAGTTGTTCGTTTCTTTATCGTTGATAAAAAATTTCCCGTCGCGCATTTCCAGTTTATTTTGTTCATAGTCGCGGATAGCGCGTTCATACATCGGATAGTTATTGGCGGTCAGCGTCAGTGAACTTCCTTTTTTAGGTATCCAGAAAGGACCGTAATTGTCTTTGGTCCAGCTGTACTTCGGATCGAAGGGATATACGGAGCGCGAACTGTCGATATAAGGCGTGATGGTTTTTGCCAATCCGCTTTTCAGCATTTTTTCTTTGGCAGAGGCGGTTAACAACATGGCATACTTGTTTGGAATGCCGGTTTGCTGAAATTCCTCTCCGTTGGTAATGTCCACGTCGTACTCCTCCTTCATAACCGTTTCGTCGAGTTGTTGTCCTTCCGTAACCACGATATAGTTGGTTTCAGAGTATGGAGGCAGCGGCGTGGGTTTCCCGTCGATGTAAATGATCTGGTTGATGATTTGCAGGGTATCACCCGCAATTCCGACGCAGCGTTTAATAAAATTTTCCTGTTTGTCGACCGGCCGCACAATCAGCGGATACTGATCGGGATCGCTGAGTATGGCCTGCCTTCCCGCGTTCATATCTCCCTGTCCCAGCATACGCGCTGCGTCGTAATAAGGCAGTTCGGATTGAAACCCTTCCTTGTTGATTACGGTATCACCGGCAGGGAAATTGAATACCACAACATCATTTCGTTTTACGGGTGAAGGAAACCAGCGGGTGTAAGGAATATGGATCCACTCAACATACGACTTGCTGTCGAACAGCGGAATGGTATGATGAACGAAAGGCATCGCTATCGGTGTATTGGGAATACGGGGGCCGTAACTGAATTTACTGACGAATAAAAAATCATTCACCAGGAGTGTTTTTTCCATCGAGGGCGTCGGAATAACATAGGCTTCAAAAACAAAAGTGCGTATAAGGGTGGCTGCGATAATAGCGAAAATGGCGGCGTCCACCCATTCACGGGCGGCTGATTTACGGTATTTCCGGGCCCCTTCAGCCCCGATAAATCTGTCGGTTTTATTTAATCCGATGTAAAGAAAATAGAGCCCGAGGGTGATCACTACCAGTGCGTGTTCCCAGAATTTAAACTTGCCGAATGTTTTTACGAATTCAATGCAGATGGCCAGGGTAATGAACCAGCCGATTACAGGAATGAACTGGAGATAAAACCAGTAAACCGGCCTGCCACTGAGCCTGAGCATTTCATACGTATTGTAAACGGGCGTGGCTCCTTTCCAGTCCGGCTGTCCTGCTTTTTTGAACATGAAATAAGCGCCGAAGGAAGGGATTACAAACAATACCAGTGAAATCAATAAAAGGATCAGGATCTGGTGGGAGGTCATTGGCTGATTTTAAATTTGAACAGGGGGGGTTAGCCGAACGGCCGGCAAATTACCGTATAGCACGGGATTGTCTGAGCCGTTCGGCACATTTATTATTAATTTATGGACGGTTTTTAGGTAATACATAACTGGCGACGTCTTCGCGGCTGATGGATTTGGAAGAAAGGATGATGAGACGTTCTACCACGTTGCGCAGTTCCCGGATATTACCGGTCCAGTTATACTCCTGCAGGGCATTGATGGCGTCTTCGTCAATTCCTTTTCGCGCGATCCCGTATTCATTGCAGATATCACCCAGAAATTTATCGATGAGCAGCGGAATATCATCTTTTCTTTCATTGAGGGAAGGAACGTGAATGATGATCACGCTGAGCCGGTGGTACAGGTCGAGCCTGAAATTTTTTTCTTCCACTTCTTTGAGCAGGTCTTTATTGGTCGCGGCGATAACGCGTACATCCACACTGATATCCTTGTCTCCGCCGACGCGCGTGATCTTTCCTTCCTGCAGCGCTCGCAACACTTTGGCCTGCGCATTGGGACTCATATCTCCGATTTCATCGAGAAAAAGGGTGCCGCCGTTTGCCTGTTCGAATTTCCCGATCCGTTGCTTCACGGCTGAAGTGAAAGATCCTTTTTCATGACCAAATAGTTCACTCTCGATAAGCTCTCCGGGAATCGCGGCGCAGTTCACTTCGATCAGCGGGCCGGAAGACCGATTGCTTTTTTCATGCACCCATCGGGCCACGAGTTCCTTTCCTACACCGTTTTCGCCGGTGATGAGGATCCTGGCATCGGTGCGTGCTACCTTTTCGATGGTCTCGCGGATTTTCTGAATCGGTGTTGAATCGCCGATCATATCCTGGACTTTGCTCACTTTGCGCTTCAGCACCTTTGTCTCCGCCACCAGTGAAGTTTTGTCCATGGCGTTTCGGATCGTGATGAGCAGCCGGTTCAGGTCGGGTGGCTTGGCAATATAATCGTAGGCTCCTTTTTTGACCGCTTCCACGGCTGTTTCGATCGTACCATGACCGGATATCATGATGATGGGAATGTCCGGATTGGCCTCTTTGATTTTTTCCAGAAATTCAATGCCATCCATCTTGGGCATCTTGATATCGCAGAGGATAACATCATATTCTTTTTCCCTGTAGCGCCTCAACCCTTCTTCCCCGTCCCCTGCTTCGTCAATCTTATACCCCTCATAGGAAAGAATCTCAGTCAGCGTTTTACGGATAGCCTTCTCGTCATCAATGATCAGAATGTTCGACATGTTTTCTCGGTTTCAATAATAAAGGCCGGATTTTCAGCCAATTAGGCTGCAATTTACTGAAATATGGCGTATTTGGAACAGTCTTATCCCCGCAGGGACAGGGGGTTTTTCGTTAGTATAAATACCTTGCAGAAGCCGGCTTCCCTTCTTATTTTTCGGGGTCAATATTGTTCGAAAAACCAAGATTTAAAATTTAACCCTATGAGACAGGAATTTGATTCCATCAACACCCCGGCCAGAGTGTTTCTTAAACTGACCGTATTTGGCTTTGTATTAATCGGATTTGCTTACGTTTCCCTGGTTGTGCTCGGAACCGCTCTGAAAGCAATTCACTAAAATAACCACCTCCTTCCCGGCCTTCGGGAGGAGGTTTTTTATTTCACTATCTCCAGTTCAATAATCGTATCCACAGGATCCGGTTCCACATTCCTGATATCTATCGCCAGGTACCCTTCATCCAGCAACTGGTATGCAAGCTTTTTCCCGTTCGCCGAAACCGACTTCACTTTATATGGCACCTGAATAAAGAACTTATCTCCGGGCTTTCGGAAAAGATGAAGATAAACCCGGTCTCCTTTTTCCGTCACTGCCCCCCATTCCTGAGGTCTTATAAATCCTTTTTTTGAACCGTAGATCGTGTATCCGTTCTTCTTCAGCCACTGCCCCATTGAATCCAGCCGGTTTGTGAATTCAGACTGGATCTCCCCATTTGGCAGGGGACCGATGTTCAGGAGCAGATTGGCGCCGTATCCGGAAGCATTCACCAGCAGGTGGATGAGCTGCGCATAAGATTTATAGTGCGTATCGGTGATATTAAAGCCCCATGAATCATTGATGGTCTCGCAGGTTTCCAGTGGAAGACTGGAGACCGATGCGCCTCCAAAACCCGTCGTATTGCCGCCGGGCAGGTCTTTTTCGAACATCTGGAAATCTTCACCCGGAATGGGCGCCATATGATGATTGTTGCCGATCAGGCAGGCCGGCTGCAGCTGGTGGATAAGGGCATAAATCTCTTCCAGGTGCCAGTCGACATTGGAGACATTATCCTTTCCGTTTTCTGTTTTCAGCTGGTCCCAGTATCCGTCGAACCATACGCCGGCAACCGGTCCGTATTGTGTGAGCAATTCAGTCAGCTGCGCCTTCATGAAGGCGATATAGTGGTTCCAGTCACTTTTTGCCGTTCTCCCCGTCCCGTGGCCGGTATGACCTGTCTCATACTGATAGTCGCTCCGGTACCAGTCGAGCAGGGAATAGTATACAAACAGTTTGATACCCTGCTGCTGACATTCCTTCGCTATGAGTTTGACGGCATCCTGTTTCCAGTCAGTATTGGTGATCTTCCAGTCGGATTGTTTGGTATCCCAGTCGCTGAATCCGTCGTGGTGTCTGGTGATCAGGGTGATATACTGCATGCCCGCTCGTTTTGCAGTCGCAACCCACGCGTGCGCATCGAAGCGCACAGGATTGAAAATAGTTTGAAGTTTTGTGTATTCGGTATAAGGGATATTCCGGTTGTTCATCACCCATTCGCCATTACCCGGCACGGCAAACGCGCCCCAGTGAATGAACATCCCGAAGCGGGCGCTGTCAAACCATTTTCTTGCGGCCAGGTTTTCCGGACCGGGCTGATAGGGTTTCTGGGCGTGGACGACAGCCACGGCGCTGGCAAGGCACAGGATGAGAAGGAGCTTTTTCATATGTCAGCAATAATATGGAAGGCAGAACTATTTTTTCAGGTACATGACCTCCTTCACCATTCTCACGGTTTTTTCCACCGTAGGCATGGCGTCAGCGACCAGGTTGGCCGCATAATGCAGTGGCGCATCCGCGGCAGTAAGGCGTCTGATGGGGGCATCCAGGTAGTCAAACCCTTCCTTTTGGATGGTGTATGCTATTTCGGAAGACACGGAAGCAAAGGGCCACTGTTCTTCGATGATCACCAGGCGGTTGGTTTTCTTTACACTCTCCAGAATGGTGGGCCAGTCCAGCGGCCGGATCGTGCGCAGGTCGATGACCTCGGCGCTTATATTTTCTTTCTCCAGTTCCGCGGCAGCCGAAAGCGCCACTTTCATCATCTTGTTGTAGGAAACCAGCGTAACGTCGTTCCCTGGACGCGCAATATGGGCCTTTCCCAGTTCTATATAATATTCTTCTTCGGGCACTTCCGACTTGTCGCCGTACATCACTTCACTTTCCATGAAGATCACGGGATCTTCTTCATAGCGGATGGCCTGTTTCAGCAACCCCTTTGCGTCATATCCGTTACTCGGAGATACAACCTTGAGGCCCGGTATATTGGCATAATAGCTTTCGAATGCTGTGGAATGCTGGGCACCGAGCTGACCGGCAGAGCCGTTGGGGCCGCGGAATACGATGGGACAGCCAACCTGGCCGCCGCTCATGGCAAGCATCTTGGAAGCAGTATTAAGGATCTGATCCAGTGCGAGGACAGCAAAGTTGAAGGTCATGAATTCCAATACCGGACGAAGCCCGTTCTGGGCGGCGCCGACACCCACGGCGGTAAATCCGAGTTCCGAAATGGGCGTGTCGATGACTCTTTTTGGACCGAATTCCGCGAGCATGCCCTGGCTCACCTTATAAGCCCCGTTGTATTCGGCAACTTCTTCACCCATCAGAAACACCCGGTCGTCCCGGCGCATTTCTTCGGACATGGCCTCACGTAAAGCTTCGCGAAATGCGATTTGTCTCATGGATCAGTTTTTTGCGTTTTTGTATGGTTCCGGCAGGTACAGGGCGTCCTGTTTAATCTAATGGCAGGCCGGAAGAAACGGGGGCAAAAGTATTGAGGAAAGGGGAATCGACAATGAGGATTTTGGTTTATCGTTGAATTTTAGCCGAAAATCGAAGGTTTGACATGCTTTATCGAATAAGTTGTAAAGAGGCCGTTTTAGTTTTCATCTTTGTTTTGTCAACGCGCGAAAACGAATCCAAACCTGCCTGAAATACCTTTCCAACCGATCCTTTGAAACCAAAGAAAACTGAACCAAGATACCATAACCCCTAAACCCTGACCATCATGTGAGAATCCTGATCCGAATGAAAACCACCGGTCCATATCCGAAAGAAAACCATCAGAAAGCATCCGGATCCTAAGAAACCATCCAGTACCGAAGAAAAACCGTGAAACCAATCCAGTACCGAAGAAAAACCGTGAAACCATCCGATTCCTGAAGAACCATCAGATCCAAATCCGAAAATGTCCAAATCCTGAATGACCGAAGCCTTTGTCCCGTGAAAACCAAAACCAGTATCGTTGAAAACCGGACCCTTGAAACAGAGTTTTACCTTCATGATCAAGTTTACTGATATACCCGGTTTAACGAATTGAAAAAGCCGCCCGAACGGGCGGCTTTTGTTTTTAGAACGAATGATGTTTTGCGGAATCGGTTTCGATACCCAGATCGTGCAGGTCCTGCAGGGTAATGGTAGGTTGCTGACCGGCACTTATTCTGCGCACTACAAGAGCCGCCGTTCTCATCGCTTCTTCGGATGAGCGAAAGCCTATATGTCCGGGCAGACCCGGAATGGTTTCCTGCTTTATATAAATTCTTTCACCCGCAAGGATATGATATCCCCATCCTATCGCAGTATGCACGGGCACGGCATGCAAAAAAACTTTGCCTTCGTGCGGATCGTGATGCCGGTATAAAAAAATTACCGCGATGCTCAGACACAACGCGGTAATGACAGGTAAAATATTTCTTCTCTTAATTATCATTGGGGTTCTGGGTCTGGTCCGGGAAGAACTGGCGCAGAAAATCGGAAGCGCCCGCCTGTCCTGCTGAACTCCTGCCCGTCGCGATAAAACCACCACTGCCTACATTGAAGCCAACAGCACCGGTGGTGGGAGGGCCTTCAAAAGGAGTTTTTTCTGTCCACAGATCCGTCGCGATATCATATTGCCATGTATAGGTATAATACACGCCATTTTCACCTGTGCTGATATAGGCCTGACTGCCGATGACGAAAGCCGAAGCATTCCAGCGCGCAATAGTTGTGTATCCGTCGTCAAAAGCCTGATCGGTATAGTTGGTAATGTGATTAAGCTGTGTCCATTTCGCTGTGTCGGAAGCAGGATCAAAAACCCAGAAATCGTTCACCATGGTACCACTGTTGATGCCGGTAACCACATACGCTTTGTTATTGTAAGTAAACGTAACGCCGCCATATCTTTTGTTTCCGCTGAATCCGATATCAGTCCAGGTATCGAGGGAAGGATCATATTTATAAAAGTCTTTCAGTGCATTGCTGCCGTCAAAGCCAGTACCTACATAACCAAAATTTCCAATGCCGAAAGCAACGGCTTCATACCTGGCTGAACCTGGAAAATTTGATTTCTGCGTCCAGGTATTTCCTTCCGGATCGTATTCATAAAAATCATTGAGGTAGTTCAGTCCGTCGTAACCGGTACCGACATAACCTTTGCCGCCTGCACTGTATCCCACGGCGGAGCTCCTGTTTGTATTATCAGGCATGCTGACAGCCTGTGTCCAGACGTTGGCAACGGGATCATACCTCCAGAAATCATTGTAACGTGTGTTCAATCCATCCCAGCCTGTTCCCAGATAAGCAAAATTTCCAATGACAAAACTGACGGCTTCGCTTCTTGCGGGACCATTCAGCTGGGATTCGGTAACCCAGTTGCCACTCTGTGTATAAGGAACGGTATTTTTAGTACAGGAGGAAAAAACAAATAAAGCAGAGATAAAGAACAGTTGGAAGTAAATCCTCTTCATATCAGTTGTATTGAGAATACTGTGTTTTGTAGCGATAAAAGTATTTTATTTGCAGCGCGAAATACGGACAATTAGGTGATTTCACAAAAATTTATCAAATAACGCAATGCGTTTCAATTGTTAATCGATTTCAAAAAACATACTTTTGCCCTTTCAGAAAGTGCGGAAAGACGACATCATGATTTTATTAAACCCTATACCTCACCAAACGGTTTACCGCATCCATCCAGCCGGTTTTTTTGCAATGTATGGGACCGGATCCATAATCAGGAGAAATTAAGCATGGCAAGAAAATTCAATTTCAGACAAAAGTTTGCTTTTTTTTCTCTGCCGCTGATCCTTATGATGATCAGCTTTGCGTGTACCAAGCCCATCATTGAATTCCAGAATGTATATAACGGAGACAATGCCACCAATGTGGTTATGGTGGATACCTTTTCCGTCCAGATGTCAACGGTTTTCCTGGATTCATTTGTAAGCTCCGGAACACCCGTGCAGTTAATCGGCCGTTATATCGATCCTTATTTTGGCGTTATTACTTCGCAGGGTTATTCAGACTACGGCCCTCCCCGGCCGCTTCCGACGCTTACCAATTTTTCCGTGTATGATTCCCTGCAGCTGATCACGCGGATCGACCGGACTTTCTACGGCGACACCACGCCGGTTCAGCGCTTTGAGGTCAGCCAGCTTACACAGGTAATGAATCCACCCGGGCAACAGGTTGCTTTCTTCAACAACCAGTCTGTTCCGTACAATCCCACGGTGCTGGGTTATGCAGATGTACAAATCTATCCGCATCGGGGACTTACATCCCAGCGTGCGGGCGATACAATAAAGATCAGTTTACCCAACAGCATGGGTCAGGAACTTTTTGGTCTTCTTTACCGTCAGCCCGATACGATCAAATCGGATAATGCTTTCAGGAATTATTTTAAGGGCCTTACGGTCTACAGCGACACGACCAGACCCGGCGCCATTTATGGCTTCAAGGATTCCATGTTTATCCGGTTGTACTATCATGATCCGGGCACAACGATTACAGAAAAGTTTGCCGATTTTCCCGTCATCAACGGACGTCTGCAATTCAACCAGATCACGGCAAACCGCAGCGGCACACCCACTGAACCCCTCGGACAGTCCTATACAGAACTTGCTTCCACAGCCTCCGGTAACCAGGCCTATATGCAGCCCATTACCAGCCTCTATGTAAAACTGCTCTTCCCGACGATCAGTAATATATATGGCTATCCTGACTATCTCGCGCTGATGAAAGCGGAGCTTGTGGTGAAAGTGGTGCAGGGAACCTACAGTCCGCTTTTTAATCTTCCGCCTGCCGTTAATCTCGCCCTGACAGGCCCCGCCAACACGATCGGCGGCATACTTTCCTCTTCAGGCAGCGGCAACCTGACAGTAGACTATCTCTACGGAACGAATACGGGGTATTCGTATGATATTACGGCCTATATCCAGAATGCGCTCACGCAGGGCGCACCCGCCAACCAGAAGGACGGACTTATTATGATTGCACCGGCAGCTACATACAATACCCAGTTTAACCGGGGAGTTTTTGGGAATACATACAATTCGCAGAATTCGAATCAGATTTCACTTAAACTCTATTACGCTTCATTTTATTAAAATGAATATCCTGGCCGGACGAAACAACATGCGCAAAGGAATTATTATAGGGATTTGCCTTCTCAGCACGGCCATAGGTTTTGCACAGACCAACAACCAGCCCTATTCCATCCATGCCATCGGTGACATCACAGACAATATCATCAACCGCACCAGCGGACTGGGTTCCACCGGCATTGCCTACCGCAATGACCGCTGGATCATCAACAATAACCCCGCCGCACTCAGCGGACTCACCAATCAGTTTTTCTGTGCCGAAATAGGGGTGAACGGACAGTTCATCGACTACAGCGGACAGCAGGTAAGCACGACCAACCATACGTCCACGGATATTACGTTTAAACGGTTTGCCGTTGCAACGAAAATTTTCAGGAATTGGGGAAGCTCGATCGGACTGGTGCCCTTCAGTGAAGAAAATTATGAATATGCCGGATCGAGACCTATCGGCGGCACGGGCTCCTACCTTCCTACTTACGATCAGGGTTATGGGGGAATAAATAAAGTGTTCTGGGCAAATGGTGTGGAACTTATCCGCAATCATCTTTCGCTCGGACTTACGACGTCCTATTTGTTCGGCTCCATCAACAACAAAAACATTATCTCCGGGCAGGGCACGAACATTTATCTTTCGAAAAACAATAATACCTATTTCAACAAGGTTTATTTTGACTATGGTCTTCAGTGGTACGGCTCCGTGGATGCCCATTGGGACTATTCCATAGGCGGTGTCTTTGCCAATGAGCAGACACTGCGTACACAGACTACCGTAAACGTGCTTAACCTGGATTCCAACGTACTGCGCAGTACGGTTACTTCGGGTTCCTACACGATCCCCACCAGTTACGGTCTTGGATTTACGGTGACGAGGAATAAAACATTTACCCTGCTGGCTGACTACCGTTTTCAGAACTGGGGCAGCCTGGTGACCACCACGGGCGATTTTTTTTACAAAAACAGCCAGCGGTTTTCAGCGGGATTCGAATTTTCCAGAAAAAAAGTGGTGTACAACACGCTGTATGAAACCCACTTCTTTCAGGCAGGGTTTTATTATAACAAGACCTACCTCATTGTCAACAGTACGCCGATCGACGATATCGGTGCTACCCTGGGTGTTGGTGTGAACTCCAAGCGCACGCCGATGTCCTTTAATGTCATTCTGCAATACGGCATCAGGGGTACAACCAATAATAACCTGATCAGGGAAAACTACGCCAACATCAGCTTTGTCTTTTCTTTCCGGGATTTCTGGTATACCAAGGGCAGAAGGATAGAATAGCCGCCAGGGATAATCCAGATCAAGATTATGGCCTAATGAGGCAGCCGGTATGCTTAACTGCTGCGGAAAATCTTTTTGAACTAATTTCGCGCCCATGAACCAACCCCTACGCGTAGCCATACTCGATCTGTATGAAGGGAGGCCCAATGAAGGCATGCGTTGCATTCAGCAGATCCTGGAACAATATGGTAAACGAAAATCCCTCAGGATTGAAACCAAAATCTATGAGGTTCGTCTCAAGGAGGAATTGCCTGATCTCTCCTATGATATATATATTTCCAGCGGAGGTCCGGGAAGTCCGCTTGAAAGTGCCGGCCTTTCATGGGATAATAAATACATGGACTGGCTGCACAACCTGGCAAAGCACAATAAAATTTCCCCTGAACAGGATAAAAAGTACATTCTTTTCATCTGCCATTCATTCCAGCTTGCCTGCAGGTATTTCAAGACGGGTCATGTGACGCGCAGAAGATCGACGGCTTTTGGCGTTTTCCCCATTCATATGAAGGCAGAGGGTAAGAAGGAACCGGTATTTGCCGGTCTTCATGATCCTTTTTATGCAGTGGACAGCCGCGATTTCCAGGTGGTGGAGGAGGAAAAATCCGATATCCGGAAAAAAGGCGCTCATGTGCTGGCGATTGAAAAAGAAAGGCCGCATGTACCATTGCAGCGCGCCATCATGGCTATCCGCTTCAATGATTATATGCTGGGCACCCAGTTCCATCCTGAAGCCGACCCTACCGGCATGAGTATGTATCTTCAAAGGGCCGATAAGAAAAAAACCGTCATCGAGGGGTATGGAGAAGAAAAATGGAAAAGCATGATCCAGCAGCTCAATGATCCTGACAAGATCAGCAGGACCTATTCGGTGGTCATACCCAATTTCCTTGACCAGGCGCGCGGCAGGATTTAAACCGGGAAGACAATTTCAGGATTTTTTCGCGGCGGAATAATATTAAATTGAGCGACGGCAAAAGACGACCATTCCTCATTGTCCATCCAAAGCGGTATTCATGATCCCGGAATTGCGCGACGCATTTAACCAGTACTTCACGGAAGAAAAGTATAAGGCCTTTCTGGAAGACCTCGATGCAAAACATCCGGGCGCCATTGAATTCCGGGTGGCTGAAACCCCCATTTTCGTACCCGGTAAATTCCGGGATCAGATGCTCAGCGCCTGTGAATCGATCATTGACAAAATCACTGCCTCCGGTTTTCACGAATCTTCGAATAGTTCCATTCCTGCATCGGACTTTGTTCAGGGAAAAGAATCTCCCCCTCAGTTTATCGCCTTCGATTTCGGGGTTTGCCTTAACGCTGAAAATGAACTGGAGCCACAGCTTATTGAGATGCAGGGATTCCCCACCCTTTACGGATTCCAGGTTTACTACCCGGAGATCGTCCGCAAGCATTTTCCTGTCACGGGCAACCTGACACAGTACCTGGGCGGTTATACACGCGAATCCTATCTTTCCGATCTTCGTACCATTCTGTTGGGGAACGGTTCCCCCGAAGAGACGATCCTGCTGGAAATCAAACCACACGAACAGAAAACGCGCATCGACTTTTATTGTACTGAAGATTATTTCGGAATCCAGCCCGTTTGTATCTCCGATCTGGAAGCAGAGGGCGACCGTCTCTTTTATATTCATGCGAAAACCGGCAAGAGAATCCGCGTAAAGAGAATCTATAACCGGGTGATTTTTGACGATCTGCACGCGCAAAAAGGAAGTCTGCGGGATACGGTCGACATACGCAAAGCCTGGGATGTTGAATGGGTCCCCCACCCCAACTGGTTTTACCGGATATCAAAACATACGCTGCCATTTATCCGGCATCCTTTTGTTCCGGAAACAATGTTCCTCGACCAGGTAAAAAATATCCCGGCGGATCTGGAAAATTATGTGCTGAAACCGCTTTTTTCTTTTGCCGGACAGGGAGTGGTCATCGATATCCGGCCTGAAGACCTGGCAGCTGTCAGCGATCCTTCCAACTGGATACTGCAAAGAAAAGTACATTATGCCCCGGTGATCAGGACGCCCGATGATCCTTCCAAAGCAGAAATCAGGATCATGTATCTCTGGCCGGAAGGTGCATCACGGCCGCGGCCGGCCATTAACCTGGCGCGTTTGAGCAAAGGGAAAATGATTGGAGTCAGATATAATAAGGACCGTACATGGGTCTGTGGCAGCGTAGCTTTTTTTTAATCGCCTCTTTCGCTCAGTCCGGCAAGAATATATTCCGCATTCAGTTTTGCAATATTGGTCATGGAGATTTCCTTCGGACAAACCGACTCGCATGCCTGCGTGTTGGTACAGCTCCCGAAACCTTCCTTATCCATTTGAGCGACCATATTCAGCGCGCGTGTTTTCCGTTCCGGATCTCCCTGTGGAAGGAGTGCAAGATGAGAAACCTTTGCGGAGACGAAAAGCATGGCAGAGGAATTCTTGCAGGCCGCCACACAGGCGCCGCAACCTATGCAGGCAGCGGCGGCAAAGGAAGCATCGGCATTATTTTTGTCGATGGGCAGCGAATTCGCATCCACCGCATTGCCGGTATTTACTGAAATAAATCCGCCGGCCTGGATGATTCTGTCGAATGCGGAACGGTCTACCACGAGATCTTTAATGACCGGGAAGGCGTTGGCGCGCCAGGGTTCGATCGTTATGGTGTCACCGTCCTTGTAAGCCCGCATATGCAGCTGGCAGGTGGTATTGGCATGCCAGGGACCATGAGGCCTTCCGTTGATATACATGGAACAGGTACCACAAATTCCTTCACGGCAGTCGTGGTCAAACGCTACCGGATCCTTTCCTTCCTGAATCAGCTTCTCATTGAGAACGTCTATCATTTCCAGGAATGACATTTCAGAAGAAATATCCTGAATGGTGTAGGTTTCAAACCTGCCCGGCGTGTTCGTATTTTTCTGCCGCCAGATTTTCAGGGTGAGATTCATCTTATAATGTTCCATACACGGTCTTGATGGTTAGTTGAGCAATGGTATTTACTTGCCGTTGATCGCGGATCGATTATCGTGGATCGTTTTTCGAATATCGTTGATCGAATATCGTTGATCATTTTATAGCGGCCAGGACGACACACGATACACAATACACGATACACGATCCACGCTATTTATAGCTGCGCTGACTGGGCTTGGCCACCTCAAATTTCAATTCTTCCCGGTGCAGTGTCCAGTCATGTTCTCCTTTAAATTCCCAGGAAGACACAAAACTGAAATGTTCATCATCTCTTTTGGCTTCTCCTTCTTCCGTCTGCATTTCTTCCCTGAAATGTCCTCCGCAGCTTTCGTTTCTTTCCAGCGCATCTTTGCACATCAGTTCGCCCAATTCGATAAAATCAGCCACGCGGCCCGCTTTATCGAGTTCGGGATTCATCTCATAGATATCGCCGGGGATTTTCAAATCCTGGTAAAATTCTTTTTTCAGCTCCCGGATTTCGGTAATCGCTTCCTGAAGTCCTTTCGCATTGCGGGCCATCCCGCATTTATCCCACATGATTTTGCCCAGCTGTTTGTGAAAATGATCGACGCTTTTGGTTCCGTTAATATTTTTAAGCTTCGCAATTCTGTCGGCTACTTCTTTCTCCGCCTGTTCAAAGGCAGGGTGGTTGGTGGGAATGGCGCTGGTCCTGATTTCATCACTGAGAAAATTCCCTACGGTGTAAGGAATAACAAAGTAACCGTCTGCAAGGCCCTGCATCAGTGCCGAAGCACCGAGGCGGTTCGCCCCGTGATCAGAAAAATTCGCTTCCCCTAGGCAGTACAAACCGGGTATCGTTGTCATTAGTTCGTAGTCGACCCAGAGTCCGCCCATCGTATAATGTACAGCAGGATAGATGCGCATGGGCAATTCATACGGATTTTCACCGGTGATCTTCTCGTACATGTCGAAAAGGTTCCCGTATTTTTCTTTTACCACCTCCCTGCCATGTTGCCGGATCGTGTCCAGGTCGGGATTTTCGATACCATTCTTTTTACATTCGGCCTTGCCATAACGAAGGATGGCATCCGCATAGTCAAGATAGACGGCCTGCTTCGAAGTTCCCACTCCATAACCGGCGTCGCATCGTTCTTTGGCCGCGCGGCTGGCGACGTCGCGGGGCACGAGGTTTCCGAAAGCCGGATACCTTCTTTCGAGATAATAATCTCTTTCCTCCTCGGGAATATCGGTGGCTTTACGGGTTTCATTTTGTTTTTTAGGAACCCAGATGCGGCCGTCATTGCGCAGGGATTCCGACATCAGCGTTAGCTTCGACTGGTAGTCGCCCGACACCGGAATACAGGTAGGATGGATTTGCGTAAAACAGGGATTGGCAAAATATGCACCCTTGAGATGCGCTCTCCAGATGGCCGTCGTGTTACAGCCCATGGCATTGGTGGATAGATAAAAAACGTTGCCGTACCCGCCGGTGCAAAGCAGCACCGTATGCCCGAAATGCCTGTCGAGTTTTCCGTTGAGGAGGTTGCGCGTTATGATGCCTCTCGCTTTGCCATCAATGATGACGAGATCAAGCATTTCGTGGCGCGAAAACATGGTAACATTCCCCAGGCCTACCTGGCGTTCGAGGGCCTGATAGGCGCCGATGAGCAGCTGTTGGCCTGTCTGGCCGGCCGCATAAAAAGTTCTTTGTACCTGTGTTCCGCCGAATGAACGGTTGCTCAGCAGGCCGCCGTATTCACGGGCAAAAGGCACTCCCTGCGCCACACACTGATCGATGATCTGGGTGCTGACTTCTGCAAGACGATGTACGTTGGATTCCCGCGCCCGGTAATCTCCGCCTTTGATCGTATCATAAAACAGACGGAAGACGCTGTCCCCGTCATTCTGATAATTTTTTGCTGCGTTGATACCACCCTGTGCGGCGATGCTATGAGCACGCCGGGGAGAATCCTGGAAGCAAAATGCTTTTACCTGGTATCCCATTTCCGCCAGGGAAGCGGCAGCGGAAGCGCCGGCAAGTCCTGTACCCACCACGATGATTTCAATCTTTCTTTTGTTGGCCGGGTTCACCAGCTTTACATGTCCTTTGTATTCATTCCATTTCTGCTCGAGGGGTCCGCCGGGAATTTTAGAATCGAACATATGCAGTTAAAGGATTTGAAAAATTTAAAAATCTGAAATTAGATCTGACCCTGTCAGTTTACCCAGCCAAGGTAAACGGACACAGGCATCATCGCAAAAGCCAGAGAGACGATTATTGAGAATCCTATCCCCACACCACGGATCATACGGATATATTTTCCGTTGGGAACGCCTATGGTCCTGAATGCGCTCTGAAACCCGTGCAGGAGATGATACATCAGGGACAGGCAGCCAAGAACATAGAGAATATCCACCACCGGGTCTTGAAATATGTGTACGATTTCGGCGTACTGGTTGGCGACTTCTTTTCCATTGATGTCAATGGCCGGCAGTTCCAGGAACCGGGAAGGCACCCAGAAATGGGCCAGGTGCATGACCAGGAAAAAAAGCAACAGGGTTCCCAGCAGGCCCATGCTCCGGCTATACCATCTGCTTCCTTTGCTTCCCATCTTTACGGCATAACCCGTTTTTCTTTTGGATCGGTTCTGAAATTCCAGGACGAGTCCCTGGATAATATGTAATAGAAGACCGACGAACAAACCGACTTCCACAATGCGGATCACGATTGTGTGTGCCATAAAATGGGAAGCCAGGTTAAACATCTGGCCCCCGTCATTTGCCCAGATCGTGGCATTGATGCCAACATGAACTACAAGGAAACTGATCAGGAAAAGCCCGGTCAAAGACATGATAAACTTCTTGCCGATGGATGAGGTAAAAAATTCAGACCATTTCATTTGCCTTGAAAATTGAGAATCAGTGGAATAAGGCAAAAATAAGTAAGGAAAGCGGAAATCCCTATCTTAGCCGCTCAAAAATCTGCCTGATGAAGCGTGAAGAAGATTTTGAAGCTAATCTCTCAGGTGAAGAAGGAACCACGGAGGAAACAAAGACGAGTTGGTTTAAAAGAATCAAAAAGGGCATCCTGACCAGCACGGCCGAAAAAAAGGAAACGCCTGAAGGTCTCTGGACCAAATGCCCTAACTGCAATTACATCTGCACAGTTACAGAACTGAGAGAAAATCTTTTTGTGTGTCCCAAATGCGGCCACCATCACCGGATCGGTAGTGACGAATATTTCGAAATCCTGTTCAACGATAACCGGTATGATATCCTTTTTGAAAATATCCGTTCCAAGGATTTTCTTCAGTTCACTGACCTGAAATCATACGGGAAAAGACTGGAAGAAACCTGGTCGAAAACAGATATAACCGATTCCATCCGCATTGCAGCGGGACAGGTCCGGGAGCATCATCTGGTAATTGGCTGTATGGACTTTGAATTTATAGGTGGTTCCCTTGGATCAGTGATGGGAGAACGAATTGCGCGGGCGGTCGACTACTGTCTTCAGCACAAGGCACCGCTGATGATCATTTGCAAATCCGGCGGGGCGAGAATGATGGAAAGCGCATTTTCCCTGATGCAGCTTGCCAAGGTATCAGCCAAACTCTCCCAAATGACCGATGCCCGTATTCCTTATATTTCCTTATTGACAGACCCTTCATTCGGCGGCATATCCGCTTCTTTTGGAATGCTGGGCGATCTTAATATTGCTGAGCCCGGTGCGCTGATCGGATTTGCCGGTCCCCGCGTGATCCGCGAGACGATAAAGAAAGACCTTCCGGAAGGTTTTCAACGCAGTGAATTCCTGCTCGAACATGGTTTTCTCGATTTTATCGTGAGCCGCAAGGAGCTGAAACATAAAATGGCCACCGTCCTCACGCTCTTAAAAAACTGAGCCCCCGAATCTTCCCTGCATGAGCGCTGAAATCAGGAACCGTTCCGCCTATCATGAATATTTCATTGAAGAAAAATTCGATGCAGGCATGGTACTTGTCGGAACGGAAGTAAAATCCATCCGGGAAGGAAAGGTCAGTTTCGCCGACAGTTTCTGTCTGTTTTTCAATTCGGAACTCTGGGTCCGTAATCTGCATATTGCCGAATACCGTTTCGGAACCACCAATAACCACCTGGCTGTACACGACCGCAAACTGCTGCTGAACCGTAAAGAACTCCGAAAGCTGGAAAATAAACTAAAAGACAAAGGCTACACGGTTATTCCCCTCAGGATATTTTTCAGCGAAAAAGGCCTTGCCAAGATGGAAATCGGCCTTGCACGGGGTAAAAAACTCTATGATAAAAGGGAAACAATAAGGGAACGGGACACCCAGCGGGAGATCAAACGGCATCTGAAATAGGCTTTCCCTGCATAAAATGCTGTTTTTTATCCACCTGCATCCAAAATAAACCAGGTATGGTATAATGATTGCCCCATTCCCGCGTTAGAGTACAGCAAAACCACTATTTTGCCCATGAAAAATCTTGTATTTCTACTACTCCTGTTAAGTGTTAGTTGTGTTCAGGCTCAGAAGGTTACGGGTTACTGGTACGGACAGGCCAACGTGGAAGTAGCCGGCATCCAGAACAATTACCTTACAGAACTGATACTCTCCCAGAAAGGAAATCGTGTAAAGGGGTTTTTTGGCTATTATTTCAAGGATGTATACCAGAGTTTTCTGGTAAAAGGGACATATGATCCCAAGACCAAAAAAGTCGTAATCAACGATATTCCGATTATTTATTTTAAGACCAATTCCACGATGAACAGTGTGGATTGTATCACGAGTTTTTACGGCACATTGCGTGTTTCCAAGGTAAAAACCGAACTGCAGGGATATTTCTACCGCGACAAAAAATACACTTATACCTGTCCTGATCTTCGCGTGAATTATACGCTCTATACCGAGGCCAAGGTGACCGACAGTATTTTCAAGGACATGGCGGCTACCAGAAGTTTTTTCAAAGCCCAGCCTCCGGCGCCGGATGTGGTTATGGGTAACGACGCAAAGACCGAGTCAGAAATGACAGCGCCTGCTGATGCGGCCGCTCAGAAAAAAAAGGATGCTCCTGCCGCCACGGTTGCAGCCGCCGGATCCGAAAAACAGACCAGAAAATCCGATCCGTCAGCAACCACGCTTCAGAAGAATTCTCCTGCTGCTACCGGAAATGGAGAAAGTCCGCAGAAAGTGACGGCACCGGTTGCCGTTGAACAGAATCTGGTGAAAGCAGACATCTTTAAGATTAATGAAGACTTCAAAAAAAGAAAACAGATCGTAAGCAAACAAATTGAGGTAAGCTCAGATAGTCTCCGCCTGAGTTTTTATGACAATGCAGAAGTGGATGGCGACAGCATTTCCGTTTTTCTTAACGGCAAACTGGTGATGGCGCATCAGGCGCTCAGTGAACGCGCATTCAATGTATACCTGGAACTCGATACGAGCAAGGAAATCAATGAAGTGAGCATGTTTGCAGAAAACCTCGGCAGGTATCCGCCGAATACAGCCCTCATGGTAATCAGCGACGGTGACAAACGGTATGAAACATTCCTGTCCAGCGACTTCAAAGGAAATGCGACCATCCGTCTTAAACTGAAACGAAATTCTTTCGCGGGTAACCAGTAAGCCGGCTCCGCTCCGACCCGGATTTCTTTTATTTTTACTCTTAAAATTCTATTTTTACCACCCGTTTTCTTCGGGATGTAGCGCAGCCCGGTAGCGCACTACGTTCGGGACGTAGGGGTCGCAAGTTCGAATCTTGTCATCCCGACAAACTTGATAAGCAAAGCCTCCGCAAGCGGAGGTTTTGTCGTTTCGAAGGCAGCCACAGAAACTACCGAGAGGCCCCGGATGATCCCTCAATCAGACGAAACCGGAGTTCTGCCCGGCCCAAAGCGGGAATTCCAGCGGTTTTTGGGTCTTTTTAGGCATTACAACCCGAATTTCCACCCTTTTTCGTCACAATTGAAATACTGGCAGCAGAATTGCTGCAAAACGTGGTGTAAAGGAATCATTATGGAACAAAGAAAATTCATAGCTCCTTTCGCCAAATCCAGATTAACCGGTTTGTTTGTCGGCACGATGGCTACCATTACCCTGCTTATTTTCGGTCTGAGTTATAAGACCGTAAGTTTGTTAACGTTTGGCGAAATACACGTCTCCCCTGTGCTCTTATTGACTTTCTTAATCCTGCTGACCGTGGGTATCCTTGTCGCAGTTTTCAGGGACCTTTTCCGTTTGGGCACCCTGGTTTACAATGTGCTGATTATTGGTCTTACTGCCTTTTGCATCTGGAAGACCATGAGCATCGAAAGGCTGGAAGGGGATAAAATCTCCGTGGGGCTCAGGACGCTGATGTCAGCGATGCTGATCCTGCTGGGATGCGCTTCCCTGATTATCCCGGTGTTTTTCAATTCAGGCCGGATGAACGAAGAAAGAGACCCCCGTTTTTCCCGATAGAGCTCATCAGGCAGACTCCTCTTTTTATTTTCTATACGTTTGCATATCAAATACCAGATATGCAAAAGATCACACCTTTCCTTTGGTTTGACAACAACGCCGAAGAGGCCATCAGGTTTTATACCACCGTTTTCAAAAATTCAAAAGTTATTCAGACCAGCCGCTTTGGAGAAGGCGGACCCGGACAAGACGGCAAATTCATGACCGGCACGATCGAGCTCGAAGGGCAGCGGCTCATGTTATTGAATGCGGGGCCGATGTTTAAATTCAACGAATCCATTTCCTTTTTTATCAGTTGCCAGAACCAGGAAGAAATTGACTACTACTGGGAAAAACTTTCGGAAGGCGGCCAGACATCACAATGCGGCTGGCTGAAAGACAGGTTCGGCCTGTCCTGGCAGGTGGTTCCCTCCATACTCGGAGAGTTGATGAGCGGGAAAGACCCGGCCACGTCACAAAGAGTTGTGCAGGCCATGATGCAGATGACCAAATTTGATATTGAGAAGTTGAAAAAGGCCGCGGAATGAATTTTCCGGACCTCCTTTATATAACTATATAACCGGTATTTAATCTGCCATGGCCGTGTCGAAAAATCCAAAAAAAGGGCGCGCGGCACGATAGGATTTTAGGATCTCCGGAATCAGTTCCCGGGACAATACCATGTCATCCTCAATATTCCGTCTTATAAAAAACTGTTTCATTTTCAGCAGTTCGATCTCCGGATGGACTGCATCATATCCTTTGGGCGGACGGGCCAACCGTTCACCCCGGATTTCCGAAAAATGATTTGTGAAAGAGGACGTGCGGATAATCTTGCGGAGCGAAGCACCATTATAATCGATTTCCTGCCTGATTTTTCTCAATATTTCTGCGGAAGGATCCCATACCCCTCCCCCGATCATGGATCCTCCGGGCTGAAGCTGCACGTAAAAAGGACAAACCGTTTCTTCCGGCCCACGCTGGATCAGGCAACTGAAAAATACCTTGTAGGGTGTTTTGTCTTTTGAAAAACGAATATCACGGTAAATCCGGAAAATATATTTCGAAGGATCCTTTTCAGGAATTGTTTCGATTTTTTTAATTCCATCGGCCAGCCTGGTAACAAAAGCGGTGAATTCTGCCCTGGATCTTTCGTATTGTGGCCGGTTCTTTTCAAACCATGGCCTGTTGTTATTGTTTTTGAGCTTTCGCAGATACTGAAAGCTCTCTTCGGTTATGATCGACATGTTTTTAGAATAAAGTGCAAGTTACTGCGGACCCCTCGATTCGAAGGGCTGGCAAGGGACATTCCGGCCCTGCAGCCACAATTTCAGATAAAACTATTTGACGGGTGAGTGATATTCGGATATTTCATGCATTGTGCCCGAACGAATAAAGTTTTTCATTTTCCGCGTGACGCAATCGGCGAATCCTTCCAGCCTGGTGAGATCGTCATTCCAGAAATCGGTATTTGAAAGCACTTTCTGCACGATATGGTCCACCGTTCTTTCTTCCCAGAGTCCGTGGAAATAACCGGCCCGGTCGTCCTGTATAGGATAGTACTGGTTATCGAGAATGCCGAAATACTGATCTCCTTCTTTTTTCACCGGACGCATAAAAAGCAGGTAGGCGGCAAATCCCATGCAGATCAGTTCAGGAGGCCTCCGGTAAAGTTCAACATAACGTTGCAGTACCGGAACCACGCGTTTGGCAATTTTAGAACTGTATTGCATGGTGATACTGATCCACTGATGTTGCAAATAAGGATTCCTGAACCGGTCTAATACTTTCCGGCCGAATTCCCTGATCTCCTCCGTTGGAATTTCAACGGGAATGGCCTGGCCGATCTCATCCATCATCAGGCTGCGGATGTAAGTCTCGAAAATTTCATCTTCCATTGCGGCTCTTACCGTTCTGAAACCCGAGAGAAAAGCGAAACCGCAACTAAGAGTATGTGTCGCATTCAGCATTCTCAGTTTGAGCTCGCGGAACCGGGTAATGTCCGGAGTTATCACAACTCCCTTGTCAACGGTGTGGAATGAAAGCAGGGCGCGAACAGAAGCATCACCTTCGATGGCCCAGAGGCGGTAAGGTTCGCAGATCGTCATCAGGTCGTCAGTATATCCCCCCGGTTCTTCGAGCAGCGTTTTGAGCTGCGCATCCGGTTTTCCCGGAACGATGCGGTCTACCAGCGAACTGCAAAAACGGTTGTGCCTGTCGAGCCAGACCACAAAAGCAGGCTCGAGCTTATTGTAAGCGCATAGTTCAAATAAAATGGACTTTAATAATTTTCCGTTATCGGGGATGAGCTCGGTAGGAATGATCACCATGCCCGCATCAGCCGCTCCGCCAAATACGGCAAAACGCCGGTGAAGAAAGGCCAGCAGTTTAGCAGGGAACGAAGCGGGAGGATCCTGATAAATGGATTCCATTACCAACTGAAGGCCAACTTCCGTGGTGTTGGAAATTACTATGCGCAGTTCCGGGTTTGATGCAGCATCCAGAATCTCTTTCCACTGTCCTGTTGCAGACATGACACGGCTGATGGCCGCGGAGATCCATCGTTTGTTAATTGATTTGCCATCCTGCACACCTCGTGTAATGAGTGAATAAAGGTTGTCCTGCTTTTCAAAAGCCTCCGTATCGCCGGACGCAGTGGATTTTACGACGAGAATCCTGCCGTTAAAAATTCCGAGACGATTGGCTTTGTCAACAAAATAATCCGGAAGAGCCCGGAGCAAAACGCCCGTTCCGAATTGTAATATTTTTTCGGGAAGATCAAATATCTTATCCGCGGGCACCGATCCGTCAGCCCGCTGGCGGATCATCCCCAGGTTTTTTCTGGAAAGGTTCATAATTACAATTTAGTCTTTTTTTCTTATGCATTTATCAGGATCCGGTCAGTGTACGGGATCCTCCATTGACACGAAAAAGCTGTCCCGTGGTATGACTGGACTTTTCAGAGAGTAGAAAGGCTACGGCGTGAGCGATTTCAAAAGGAGTGGTCAACAGGTTTTCAAATGGTAATGGGTAATGATACTCATCCGGATTTTTCCCGGGATTTTCCAGGGCACCCTGCGGCGGGGATTCGAATGGGATCATCCGGCTTGCTAAAACAGTTACCGAATTTACACGAATGCCATATTTCAGCAGTTCGACGGCCCACTCTCTGGTCAGCGCGTTTTGTCCGCCGGGGACCGCCCCACCGGATGACGTGTCGCCCTGTAAGGTTTCGGCGCCCATGGTGCTGATATTTACAATCGTTCCGCGGCTTTCCTTCAGGTAAGGAAGTGCAAAATGAGTCATCAGGTAGCCGGGTAACAGATTGCTGTGCAGGCTGTGCAGAAATTTGTCGTAGTCGCTGGTTTCCATTCCTCCATGCTCATTGTCTGCTGCATTGTTTACGAGACCGTCAATGCGACCGAAGGCCTGCACGACAGACCGGACAGCGGATTCACATGAACCAGGATCAGCAGACTCCACTTTTACGAAGTGAATCCCTGCCTCCGAAAGTGATTTCTTCAGTTCCAGGTTGTCGTCCTCATCGCGGCTAATATTGCACACGATGACTTTTTCATCCGACAGCACGCGAAGGATCCCTTCTCCGATTCCCCGCGTACCGCCAGTAACGACTATTACTTTATCCCGAAGTCCGAGGTCCATAGTTAGTCCAATTGATAAAATCGTCTGGCGTTTTCCCCGAAAATCACGGCCTGATCAGCATCCGGGAAAGAGGAGAAATAATTTACGACAATTTCCCTGACTTCACTGTACTCCGCCGCTGCGAGGCAAACCGGCCAGTCGGATCCAAACATCAGTCTGTTGGTCCCGAAACAGTCGACAAGCACGTCGAGATAAGGATAAAAGTCTGTTTCCTTCCAATATTCCGGATCAGCTTCCGTAACCATTCCAGAAACCTTACAATAGACGTTTTGGAGGGTTGCAAAATTTCTTATCGCTGAATGCCAGTTGCCGATCTTCCCGTTCCGGATATCGGGCTTGGCAAGATGGTCGATGACGAATCGTTGTTCCGGCAAGAGGCGCACAAGTTTTTCAGCAAATGGAAGCTGGTCGGGAAGAATAAGCAAATCGTAGCTGAATCCGTATTTATGCAGTTGCCGGATACCCCGAAGGAATGCGGGGTTAAGCATAGAGTCTCTTTGCTTTTCGCCCTGCAACAGGTTTCGGAAACCTTTCATTTTTGGGAAGCGCCGGTAGTAGACCAGTTTTTCTTCTATACCCTCCGCTTCCATATCAATCCATCCGATGACACCGAAAATAAAGGGATGTTCATCCGCAAGTCTGAGTAGAAAATCGTTTTCTTCATATGAAGCGGCGGCCTGAACCACTACGGTTCCTGTGATACCCTGGTTTTTTCCCAGCTCCTGAAAATCTGCCGGAAGGAAATTACGCTGTATGGCGGGCATATCTTTCATCCACCCGTCGCGCACAGGATCATAAATCCAAAAATGCTGATGCGCGTCGACGACGGAAAATTTCATATTCGGTTTTTTATTCCTTTTCAGTCCAGTGGAAGACGCGGTCCATCAGGATCCATTTTTGTCCCGGTTCAGCCCAGGGAAGCGGTTGCTGAAAGACGGCCATGAGGGTTTCCCATTCCTGCACCTGGGGGTTTGCTGCATCGAGTGAGGCTTTTCTTTCGAAACTGAAATCCGGCCTTGTATGAATGATCATGAAAAGCCGGTTGAACGTCCGGTAAATCTCCATTTCAAGGATACCGGCCTGACGGAGACTCTCCCTGACTTCCGGCCAGACCTTGCGATGGTATTCATCGTAGGCGGCAATTTTTTTTTCGTCCTCCTTCAGGTCCAGCGCAAGGCAATAGGATTTCATAAAAGCAGTGGTTTACTGCCTGAATATACTGAATGGACAATGAATCATGAAAACAGAAAGGCGCCTGTCGGTTAAGTAATGATTTACGCGTAGACCGGCATGGCTTCTTTACCCCATTTGCGGTTGATCAGCTTCCGGCAGGGTTTTTCCACCGTATAGTATGTGAGGGATGCAATCCCGATTACCAGAAGAACATACACTGAACAATAGCCTGCCCCGATCCAGAAACTGGTCGTGGCGGTTTCCTGCGGATTGCTGTACACCAGTCCCGGCAATTTGGCCTGTGTGATAAAAAGCGGAATGACAGGGAAAAACTGCATCAGGTAAATGGAATAGGAAATTTTACCTATGTATTGCAGTATTCCGTTATTGCAGACGCGGTGCAGCCGGTCTTTGTTGAGTGCAAAATTGTACACCAGCATGGTGAACAGAACGATCGTGATTCCGTCATTCAGGCCTTTATGCAGGCAGTACAGGCTGGCAGCCGACAGGAGAACCGTGGTAAGATCCTTCCTGAAAATTTTATAGAAGAGGCCGGCATGATAGGCATGGTAGACCAGTATACCGGTAACAAATCCTGCAAGACCCCGCAGCCATCCCCAGTCAAACGTCACGTCCAGATTTTGCCGGTGTGGTACCGACGGATCAAAAACATTCGTGCGTGGAATCCAGAACATGAGTCCGAGGTAGGCAAGTATTACAAAAACAGTCAGTACAAACAGGGCTAATGATTTCTTTTTAGAAATAAAAAGGACAATACAGGGAAAGGCCATATAAGCCCACCACTCCGCACTGATGCTCCAGGACGGAACATTCCAGGTAAATATATTGTGAACGCCAAAAGAATGAAGGAGCAGGATATTGGTCGGAATGGCCTTCGGAGACATCACCGGATTCCACTGGCCACCGGGAGCGATCAGAAGGATCAATAAAAGCAGGGTAAACAGGTGGAGTGGATAGACACGTGCAAAACGGGCAACAATAAATCTTTTGAATGACTGACCGGGAATTCCCGATTCGAAATATTTCTGGTATACATGGCAGATGATAAAACCGCTCATGATGAAAAACAGGTCTACCAGGATATAGATCTTTGAAAGAATCAGCGTCCGGTCGGTGGAAACAAATTTGGCGATCGTTTCTGAAAAATGAAAGACGACTACGCCGAGGGCCGCAAGTCCCCTTAAGGGGGTGAGGTTTGAGATATATCGCTGTGCAGGCTGCATTAGGGAAACTTTTAAGACGGCAAAGGTCATCTAAATTTCCTCTGTCGTCTTCTTTCGCTTCCGCTTTTTAGCATCCGGCAATGTTCAGATGATATCCGGCGGCTCCTGCCCGTTAAACGGTACACGCTTAGTCAAAAAGTTCAGGCTGGTCAGCCTTTTTCTTTTCTTCCCATTCCATCGTGAGACTCTTGGTATAGTCGGCAAGCTTGGCGCCTACTGCTTTCCACCCCATGACTTCCACTGCCTTCACTGTTTTTACTTTTGCCTTTCTCACCTGCGATCCCCGGCCGCTCTGCATGATCAGCACCGGTTCCGCTTCTGTACTCACCATTTCCAGGCGGTTGCCTTCTCCTTCCTTGATAAAGAAAAATTTATTGTGCAGTGAGTTCGTTTCAATTTTGAAGCGCTTGATACTGTATTGCGCTTTTTCACTGTCGAGATAAATGGCCGTGAGGATCTTTTCCGGATTGAATTTTTCTATGAGCAGTATTTTCTCCGGTTCGAAACGCTGGCTCAGCTCGAGATCGGTAATCTCGTAATTTCCATCGTTATACACCACGAGCAACCGGTCTTCCGGTGTGAATTTTCCAAGCAGCACGCCTTTTTCTTCTGTATTCAGCCTTCCGAATTTATCGTCGAACCAAAGTGCCCTCACCTGAACAGCCGCCTTACCGGCCTGCTTCAGTTTAACCTGACGTATTGGATACTTGGTGACCTGATTACCCAGTGAATTGCGTGATTTCACTTCGATGGTCTGGAAGTCGAAGTCAAATTCTTTGTGACGGGCAGAGCAGTTCGGGCTCAGCAGAATGCGTACAATTTCCGCTTCGCCATTCGGATTCGCAGAAAAATACTGCACTTTTGCTTTCTCCGATTTGGTCAGCTCGTATTCTTTGTCGCGTGTAATACCGGTGACGTTAAACCGTTTGGCATAACTCATGCCTGTCTTGCCATCGGCATAAATCATATTGTACGTCGTGTGTTCATCGTTCTTCCTGAAAATTCCGACGTGTATGATGTCTTTACCTATAAATGATTTTTCCGACACCTTGACGATTTTCATCGTTCCTCCCCGGGTAAAGGCGACAATATCGTCGAGATCCGAACACTCCGTGACAAACTCATCTTTCCTCAATCCTGTACCAATAAAGCCGTCCGCACGGTTCACATAGATCTTTGTATTGGCGATGGCTACCTGCTTGGCCTGAATGGCTTCGAAAGGCCGGATTTCTGTTTTCCTTTCCCTGTTTTTACCATATTTCCGGAGCAGCTCTTCATAATAATGAACGGCAAAGTCCACCAGGTTATTGAGATCATATTTCACCTGTTTGATCTCTGCGTCAAGACCCCTGATCTGGGCATTCAGCTCTTCTATATCCAGTTTATAAATTCTTCTTACGGGTTTTTCCGTCAGCCTGATGATGTCCTCGCGGCTGATGGCTTTTTTCAGCTGCTTGCGGAAAGGTTCGAAGGCTTTTGCAATGGCCGTAAGTACTTTTTCCCATGTCTCATGTTTCTTTTCGAGTTCCTTGTAAATCTTTTCTTCGAAAAATATTTTTTCAAGGGAAGTGAAATGCCATTTGTCCTGAAGTTCTGACAACTTGATTTCCAATTCTCTTTTGAGCAGTTCCTTTGTCAATTCCACGGAGTGGCGGAGCAGCTCGGACACGGAGGGAAATTCGGGCCGTTGTTCGTTGATTACACAGGCACTGGGTGAGATGCTGACTTCGCAATCAGTAAATGCATAGAGTGCATCGATAGTGATATCCGGCGAAATGCCCTGCGCAAGATCAACCTGGATCTCCACTTCTGCCGCCGTATTGTCGGTCACTTTCCGGATCCGGATTTTGCCCTGGTCATTGGCTTTGATAATGGAATCTATGAGCTGACTGGTTGTTACACCGTAGGGAACATCCCGTATGATCAGTGTTTTCTTGTCCACTTCCTCGATGTGGGTGCGGACCCGGACGCGCGAACCCCTTCTGCCTTCATTGTAGTTGGTTATATCAATCATCCCGCCTGTTTGAAAATCGGGATAGAGCTCAAATTTTTTGTTTCTAAGGTGTTTGACCGATGCCTGACAGATCTCGCAGAAATTATGGGGAAGAATTTTTGTAGCCAGGCCCACGGCAATACCTTCGGCTCCCTGTGCGAGCAGCAGCGGAAACTTCATAGGCAGCGTGATCGGCTCGTTCTTACGTCCGTCGTAGCTAAGCTGCCAGTTCGTTATTTTCGGATTGAAAGCTACCTCGAGCGCAAATTTGCTCAGGCGGGCCTCGATATATCGTGCGGCCGCCGCCTCATCGCCCGTTCTTACATCACCCCAGTTACCCTGCGTTTCGATGAGGAGGTCCTTCTGTCCCAGATTTACCAGGGCTTCGCCAATGGAAGCGTCGCCATGGGGATGGAACTGCATTGACTGGCCGATGATATTGGCCACTTTATTGAACCGTCCGTCATCCATTTCATTCATGGCATGGAGGATCCTTCGCTGAACGGGTTTGAGACCGTCTTTTAGATCCGGCACGGCTCTTTCTAAGATTACATACGAGGCGTAGTCGAGGAACCAGTTTTTATAGTGGCTGGATACCCCCGATTCATTCTGAAGGAAGTTGTTGCTTGTCATAGGTGGGCACAAAGATAGTCAGCCTGCCCTGAAATCCATTCCCGGGCGAACCCGGAGAAATTCATTGGTCCTGGGGCATGGTACGGTCGTTTGCGGCAGCGTATAATACATGCCGGAAATGCTAATCTTAACTGCCCGTGCGGCGGTGTTTATTGAATCCGGTTCTTGCCCTTCCCCTACCGGCTATAGGTAATCGGCTGCAGTTCCTTTATTTCTTCTGCCGGTTCCAGCACTTTATGTAAGACCGGTCCTTTTATTTCACGATTCAGGTTAAAGGATCTGGTCAGACGGATATCTTCAGCACTGGCGCCGATTTTCACCTCATATTTTCCTGCATCGGCAATCCAGCGGGTCTGGTCTGTATCGAATGAAGCAAGGGAAGAAAAATCCAGCGTGAAGCGGATGGTCTGCGACTCACCCGGTTTTAAGAGGCGGGTCTTGGCAAATGCCTTCAGTTCTTCTTCCGGTTTATTGATCTTCACCCTGGGAGCGGAAAGGTACAGTTCGACGGCTTCCCTGCCGGCTGTTTTTCCGGTATTTGTCACCGTTACCATCGCCGTGAGATTTTCGTTGAAGTTATTGCTGCTGAGTGTCAGGTTGCTGTACTTAAAGCTTGTGTAGGAAAGACCAAAACCGAAAGGCCAGGCCGTTTTGACATGAAAACTCTCATAGTATCGATAGCCGACATAGATGCCTTCTTCATAGGTAACTTCTGCGGGCTTGCCCATAAAGGGGATGGATTTCGCCGCGGGATCCAGTTCCCGTCCCGGAAAACTTTTGGCTGACGGCACGTCGTCGTATTGCAGCGGAAAACTGGTGGGCAGCTTTCCGGAAGGGTTTATTTTTCCGGAAAGAACATCGGCCATGGAATTCCCTCCTTCCAGTCCGGGCTGCCAGGCAAGCAGGATGGCATCAGAATAGCCTCGCCAGCTGGCTGTTTCAATCACGCCGTCAATATTAAGAACGACGATGAATTTTTTTCCTTTTTTGTGAAAAGCTTCGGAGATTTCCCTGATCAGGTCTCTTTCGCTGTCATTAATGGAAAAGTCTTTTTTTAGATCGCGGTCTGAACCTTCGCCGGCATTCCTTCCCAGGGTAAACAGCGCTACATCGGATTCCCCGGCTGCTTTTTCAATGGATTCCCTGCTGTATTTCATTTCTTCGATACGTGGCGGCAACATAAAAAAGAATACCGGCCTGGGTTGCTTTTCGTGTTCTTCTTTTAGATAACGGGCATATGCATCCGAAATGGTTGCATTCAGCAGATATCCGGAATTTTTCAGTCCCTGGTTCAGGGAAATCGTGTATGCCTTGTTGACATCACCGCTTCCTGATCCACCGGCGATCAGTTCATATGAAGTATTTCCAAAGAGGGCAATATTCTTTTTGGGAGCAAGGGGCAATCCCGAATTATTTTTCAGCAGTACCATGGATTCCCCGGCGGCCGTTCTTGTAAGGGCAGCGTGTGCTTTAAGATCCGGTTTCTCAGAGGCCGCATAGTGTTTGAAAGAGGGTGAAATCAGGATGATATTCAGGATGTCCGTAACATTCCTGTCTATTGCTTTCATACTTATTTTCCCCGAGGATATGCCTTCTAGAATGGAATCCGACTGGTCGGGCGTACCAGGCATCAACACGTCATTTCCCGCATTGACCTGGTCTGCTACGTTTTTTCCGCCGAACCAGTCGCTGGTGACAAACCCTTTGAAACCCCATTCTTCACGCAAAACGGTCAGCAGCAGTCCCGGGCTTTCTGAAGTATATCTGCCATTGATCTTATTATAAGAACTCATGACCGTCCAAGGCGAAGATTCCTTTATGGCATACTCAAAATTTCTGAGGTAGATTTCACGCAGTGCCCTTTCGCTTACCATGGTGTTAATCAAACCACGGTTGGTCTCCTGGTTATTCCCGGCAAAATGCTTTACGGACGTTCCAACGCCTTTCGACTGAATGCCTTTAACCATGGCGGCTGCTATCCGGCCGCTGAGCAACGGGTCTTCAGAATAGTATTCAAAATTTCTTCCGCCCAATGGATTGCGATGAATATTCATGCCGGGACCCAGTATGATGTCCACAGCATAGTCCCTGATCTCTTCTCCAAATGCTTCACCCACTTTTTTTACAAGTGCCGTGTCCCAGCTGGAAGCCAGCAGAGTACCTACCGGAAATGCCGTAGCAAAATAAGTTTTACTGCTGTCACCTTTTCTGACAGGCTCGATTCGCACCCCCGCGGGACCGTCTGATAAAATGATGGTAGGGATGCCGAGCCGGGGAATGGCATGGGTTCTTCCGGCCGCGCCGGGTACCTTCTGTGGTGTGGCTGCGTCCAATGAATCCATGACCGGCATCGACATTCCGCCTTCCGGAGCGGATGAGGGGTTTGGTGCATTGGCTTTCCGGATATTCGGGGGTATTCCCGGTATCAGGATGCCCATGCCCACCAGCAATCTGGCTTTTTCTTCGGGCGTCATGGCGGCCACCACTTTATCTACAGGATCCTTTCCAAGCCGGGGAAGCGGTTGTTGGGCAAGGCAGACTACTGGTACATACAGAGAGAATGCAATCGTCAGAATTTTTCTCATGTTGATATATGATTTATTTGTCAGAGCCCTTATTGCAATCCCTGCATCGCATCCTGCGAACCCGAGCTGTTCATGTTTTTCCGTTTGAATACAGAAACATCCATTTTTCCAAAACGATATGTAAAGTTTATACGGACAAGCTGCGGATCACGCAGGCGATTATACTGCTGAGTGAAAAACTCGTCCTGGGAATACTGGTCAGTCCATCTTGACCTGAATATGTCGCTGATGGAAACACTCACTGAAGCCGCGTCGTTCTTCAGGAAACTGCGGGTAAGCGCGGCATCCACGGACCAGAAGGGCAGAATGTATCCCTGTGAAGCGCTCGCTACGCCTGCATTTCCACCGGGGCCACCCTGTTGAGTACCTGCCGAGGAGTTGACGGGCAGGTTCGATTTGGACTGGTAAAATCCGGTAATCTGCATTTTCAGTTTCCATGGAAGTTTCAGGTTGGCATTGATCTTTCCAAACCAGCTCCATAATGCGGGCTGTGATTCCGTATTTACATTGGTCGTATTGATAAAGGCATTATAGATATTCAGGTTGGTAGTTACGTCGAGCCATTTGGTGAACGTATTCACCGCTGTGAACTCGGCGCCCACGGTCTGGCTGTAGTTGGCATTCACCCAGGTGTTAACGAGGTCCTGTTTACCCGAAATAGCATTTGTAAACGTATCCACAAAACGGGTGATCAGCTGATCAGTTTTTTTATAGTATACCGAAGCCAGCAGGGTATTATTACCCTTTATGGTTTTCAGCCAGGATAATTCAAGTGAATTGGTGAATTCCGGAAGAAGGTCTGGATTTCCCCGGGTGATATTAAGACTGTCCGAATAATCCGTGAACGGAATGAGCTGGAAGAAATTCGGCCGGTTGATCCTCCGCGTATAACTTATCTGAAGTTCCTGCTTGTTTTTCAGTTTTTGACTGAGGAAAACCGAAGGGAAAAGACTCAGGGGATAAGAATTACTGAAATTCATTTTTTCATTGACCAGCTCGCCTGTATAGTTTGAGCTTTCCACCCTCAGGCCCACCTGGTAACCGAAGTCCTTGTATGCGCTGGTAAACGAAGAATAGGCCGCATACACATTATTGGTGTTATTGTAGTTGGTCGTCGCCGATTCAACCAGTGCCGAATCATAGTAAGTATAGGTATTGCTTTCAAGATGCTGGCTTTGCAGACGCAATCCGGCCTCCAGCTTGGTTTTTGAATTGAACGGATGTACATAGTCTGTTTGTGCAGTAATAAACCTGTTCGTACCGCTTCCGTTTACGGTTTGCAACTGGGTACTGCCTATTTCCGTTCCCGGCTGTCCGATATAGTTATCTGTCACGTTTACCGAATTGTTCTGATTCCTTCCCTTGAAATAGTTAAAGTCTGCCGTAATCGTCTCTCCTTCTTTTGGGAAAAGATGTTTGAAAGCAAACTGGAGACCGTTTGCATTGAATTCCCTGTTTGTATTCACATTGCGGTAGCTGTAGGAAGTATCGGGTCCGCTTGGAAAGTAGAACTCGTTCGTGATATTCATCATCTGATGTGGCTTGAATTCGCCGTGTACGATGATGCCGGTCAGTGAAAAAGTTGTCCGGTTGGTAACAAAATAGTCTGCACCGATGCTTCCGAACGCAAATGCACCATTGTTCTTGTCTTTCATCGTCTGGTAGATGGACGTGGGCGTATCCGTATAATTATACCTGCTTACGGTGCCGTCAGTCTGGGCCTTGTTCTGATTATAAAAGCCGTTGGCCGTAAAATTGAATTTGTCCTGTCGCAGATTAAAATTCAAACCACCGTTTAAGGCGCCATGGCTGTCCACGCCTCCGCGTAAATTTCCGTTGTATCCGGTCTTTCTGTTTTTCTTCAGGACAATGTTGACAATGCCCGCACCGCCACCGGAAGCGTCAAATTTTGCGGAAGGGTTTGTGATCACTTCCACACTTTCGATCGCGTCGGCAGGAATCTGATCCAGGGTGAGTGTACTGGGTCTTCCGTCGATATAGAGAAGAGGCGTTGAGTTTCTGAGCGTGAGGTTACCATTGATATCGACATTCACTGAGGGTACATTTTTCATCACATCCATGGCCGTACCACCCGCATTAACCAGGTCTTTCTCTACATTATAAACTTTTTTGTCGATATCCATTTTCAGCGTAGCCTTGGAAGCACTTACCGTAACGGCTTCCAGCTGGGAAACATCCGCTTTGAGTTTGATGTTGCCGAGATCTTTGTCAAATCCATTGATCGTACTGCTCATGGCATTGACGGCCTGGGCGGGATCAGTGCCTGCTTTCGGAACACCCCCGGCAGGCATGTTCATCTGGAAGAGAACGTTCTGCTCAACAGGCTTGAAACCCGTGGCGGATATTTTTAATTTCAGCTGACCGAATACCGGCAGGTCTTCAAAGTTGAATTCACCTTTTGCAGAAGTCGTCAGGCCTTTCAGCAATACCTGTTTGTTTTTCTTTGTTGCGGAATCAAATTTGTTTTGAAGAAGAAGAACGGTAGCTTCCGGCACGGGTTTACCGGCGCTGTCCACTATTTTTCCGTACACATGGCCCATATTCGGCACATTTCTTCCACCTCCCGGAAACTGGGCCCGCAGGGAGAAGATCATCAGCATCCATCCCGACAACAGCAGTAATTTTTTCATAATTCACAATTATGCAGCAAAACTAAATGGCAATGTGCGGATTCATCCGTGATTTGAGACAAGCGGCGGAATTCCCGCGACCAAACCTCCGCATTTCTCATTTTCTCCCCTGCCCGATCTCTCTCATGAGGTCGTCTTTGTAGAGATCGCCCAGGGGATATTCCCTTTCTCCGAGGAAGACGGCATTTTTACGAATGGCGGTGATCTGAGAGAGGGCAACGATATAGGATTTATGAATACGGGCAAATTTGCCGGGTGGCAGTTTTTCTTCTATTGATTTCATACTCATCCGGATGACGAGCGGTTTTCCGGTGATCATATGAATTTTTAAATAATCTTTCAACCCCTCGATCACAAGGATTTCGGAGAAAACAATCCGTATGAGTCCGTATTCGGCGGGTACAAAAAAATAATCTGGCCAGGAGCCCGTCTCAGTGGCCGTGCGGTTTTTCAGGCGGTAAAAGTCGATGGCCTTGTTACAGGCTTTTAAAAAGCGTTCAAAGGGAACAGGTTTTACGAGGTAGTCGATCACGTCAAGGTTAAATCCTTCGAGTGCATATTTTTCATAAGCGGTAATTAAAATGACCATTGGCTTTACCGACAGGGATTGAAGAAACTGAAGACCCGTAATACCCGGCATCTGGATATCCAGAAATATCAGGTCTATCTTTTGTTCGCCGATAACCGCCAGGGCTTCCAGCGCCGTCGAACAGGAGGCCACCAGTTCAAGCGTCGGCACCTGGCGGATATTATCCTGCAGCAGGGCCAGGGCCAGGGGTTCATCGTCTACCGCGATACATTTCATTGTTCTGCAATATTAAGGCCTGATCAGTGTAGTTTTATCTGGAGAGAAACTGTAAACCAGCCGTTTTCTTTGTTGACGGTGAGGATATGTTTCTGATTGTAGAGCAGGTTCAGGCGACGGGTGACATTATTTAAGCCGATGCCCGAAGTGCGGTCTTTGATCTCTTCATTTCCCGGGTCATAGCGGTTCTTAACCCGGAAATCGATCAGACCTTCGGAAATTTTCAGAGAAATTTCGATTAGGGGATCTGAAAATGAGCCGGTGCCGTGCTTAAACGCGTTTTCGATGAATGGAATAAGTAACATCGGTTCAATACCCTGATTATCTCCGGGATCCATATTAACCCTGATCGTCAGATTTTTTCCAAAACGGATCTTTTGAAGTTCGATATAGCTGTTGACATATTCAACTTCGCGTATCAGGGTCACCGACGTTTCATCCGATTCATAGAGCATATACCTCAGAAGGCCCGAAAGGCGGATGAGGGAGGGCTCAAGCTGGTCTGATTTAAGCCGCGCCATCGCCACCATATTATTCAGGACATTGAAGAGAAAATGCGGGCTCACCTGGGAGCGCAGAAAAGCAAGTTCAGTTTTCAGGTTTTCATTTTCCCGGTCTTTGAGCAGCTGTTCGGACCGGATGCGGTCATTTACAAACCAATAGACTGTGCTGAGGGCCCAGATAAAAAGAAATGGAAATATGAGGAAGATATAATCCTTTCTGAATCCCCGGTGCGCGTCGGGGGGTGCCAGGCTCATGAAAATAATGAACATGAAATAAAGTCCCGCCAGCACCAGGATATAGTATCCGATCCGGCGGCGGTTGAGCATCCTGGGAACAAGGACCAGCGCATTCAGGTAAAAGAACAGGATGTTCCAGGTATTAAAAATCGCAGAACGGCTATTGAAGAGCGCCTTCCAGTTTGGTCCGTTCTGATCTGTATCGCGGTGAAACAGCACCGGAAGGGAGAAAAAGATCATCCAGATAAAACTGTGTAGAAGAATCGTGATAAACCTGGTACGGTACCAGGGTCTGCTGATGGCCGGCATAGGCGCAAGATCCGAACTTGCGCGGACAGGAGGCAATGGATGCGACAAATCCTCTGAATTTGGCGACCAAAGCTGCATCCATCTCACTATTCACGTCAAAACGACCGGCTATTCTGATCTCAGGCTGTTTACAGGGTTGCCAAAAGCGGCCCTGAGTGCCTGGTAACTGATGGTCATCCCGGTAACCAGAAGAATGGAAACGCCGGCAATGACAAACACTTCCAGACCGATCTGCACCCGGTATGCGAAGCCCTTAAGCCAGTGATCCATAGCCCACCAGGAAAATGGAATGGCAATGCAGAGGGCAATCAGCACATATCGGAGCATATCCTTTGAAAGAAGGATCAGGATACCTGGAACACTGGCGCCAATCACTTTCCGAATGCCGATTTCCTTTTGCCTTTTTTGGGCTGTGAAAGCTGAAAGTCCAAATAAACCCAGGCAGGAAATCAGGATGGCAAGCCCCGCAAAATATTTTGAAAGCGCTCCCACCCGGATTTCCGAGTCATACTGCTTTTGGTACATATCGTCGAGGAAATGAAAATCAAATGGAAAACCAGGATTGTAAGCTTCATACAATGCGCGTATTTTTTCCACGGCCTCTTTCCCCGAGCCCGAACGGAGCCTGATCAGTAACTTGTACCAGGTGTTCGAATCCTGGGCAACCAGCTGCATATAGAGGGGCTTTACGGTTTCCCTCAGTGACTCAAAATGAAAATCTTTTACCACACCAATGATCTGCTTTTTTTGATTGAAGAGGCTTACCGTTTTTCCAACAGGATCTTTCAGTCCCATTACTTTCACAGCAGCCTCATTCAGAATAAGCTTATCAAATTCATTTCCGAAATTCTTTGAGAAACTTCGTCCTGCCGCCATTTTCATACCCATGGTTTCTATGAAATTGTATCCCGCGCCAAATCCTTCAAAGTAAATCCCTTCATTGGGATTTTTGCCGTCCCAGCTGAGTCCGTAGTTTCCATAGTTTCTGCCGATCATGATGTTATATGTGTAGGTTGCGTTTACCACGCCGGGGATTTTTTTCAGCCGGTCGATAAAATGATCTTCCGTATTGATGAGCCTTCCTTCACAATCCATGCGAATAACCTGGTCCTTGGCATATCCGAGATCTGCACTTTGCAGCAGCCTGACCTGTTTATATACCACCAGTACACCTACGATCATAAAGATGGAAACGACGAACTGAAAAATAACCAGTCCACGTCTTGCGATCGCTTCGCCCATCGTGTTTTGCAGTTTACCCTTCAGTATCTGAATCGGATTAAACCCGGCCAGATAAAGAGCAGGGTAACTTCCTGAAACCAGTCCCGTGATCCCGGCCACAGCTGCAAGTCCGGCAAACAGTGTCCAGTCAACGTGCAGAGTAATTTCCTTACCGGTGATCTGATTAAACCGGGGCAACAGGAATGCTACCAGTGTAAAAGCAATGAGTACCGCAACACAGGAAAGGAGGATGGATTCCCCGAGGAACTGAAAGACCAGTTGTTTTTTTTCCGCACCCACCACTTTTTTTATTCCCACTTCCTTCAGACGACGCGAAGCCTTGGCCGTCGACAGGTTCATGAAGTTGATACAGGCGATCAGCAGGATGAATATGGCAATGATGGAGAATAACCGCACATTGACAATTCTTCCGCCGATGCGGTTACCATGATCGAAACTGTTGTTCATGTAATTATCAGCGAAAGGATAAGCAAAGGGGATCCTGCCCGTATCACTGGTAATTTCCCGGATGATGGGACCTATGCGGCTGTTGAAGGATTCCAGGTTCGTCCCTTTTTTCAGCACCACAAAATTATGCGGACCCGTATTGCCCCATTGGGTAACCCAGGGCTGTATTTCTTTATAGTATTCGAATGAAAGGACAAAGTCAAACTGCTCGGAGGAATGAACCGGAATTTTTTTGAAGACTCCGCTCACAAAAAAAGTCTTGTCGTGCTGGAAAAGAATTTTCTTTCCGGTCAGGTTTTCTTTGGTGCCAAACAGTTTTTCCGCCAGCTCTTCGCTGATTACAATATTGCTTTTGTCTGCCAGCACCGAGGATGGTTTCCCTTCTAAGAGAGGGAAAGAGAAGATATTAAAATAGTCTTTGCCGACATACTGCCCCGTGGCTTTAATATTTTTTTCTCCGCTGCTAAGGGTGAATTTCTGAAACCAGGCGGCGGGTGCTTCAGCTGCATAATATTCAATCTCAGGCATACGGGCCGCCAGCATTTCGCCAAGCATACCGGATGATTCATCGGCTATGGTAATCTGCCCGGGCGATTTACGCCATTCCATCATCTGGAATAAACGGGAATTATTTGCGTGGAATTTGTCAAACTGCCATTCGTCGTGCACCCACAGCCAGATCAGCAGTGTGCAGGCGATACCGGTAGAAAGGCCCGCCAGGTTCAAAATCGTGAACAGGCGATCCTTGATGAGGTTGCGCCAGGCGATCTTCAGGTTATTCTTAAACATATCCGTCTTGGATTTTACATTTTGCCTCCAACCCGGTGCCAGTTTATGAGATGTTGTAAATCAAGTCGGTAAATATCCGGGGGGCTATTACATTGTCCGTTTTTGAACGACGGGCGTGCGAATCCGCAATCAAGCGCATTTCATCCCTGTGATCAAAGGTCTTTCTACCTGGTGGTGACACCTGTTATCAGCTGCCGGGAGGCAAAAAATGACACCGCCGTTAATCGCATGGGTGCAAAAAAATAAGACCCTGTGAAGGATCTTATTTTTATAATTCAAAAACAAACGATTACTGAAAATTATGATTTGGGCATCTCAAAAATCGACGGATCGATTTGTTTATTGAGTTCAATTTTATTCACCGTAGTCGTCACATTGAACTGGCTGTTGTAGCTGATTTCTATGGAATGTGGAAATACAATGCCTTCCTTTTCCTTTTTGAAATCTGAGTTGGTCGTGGTCACTTCCATTGTCTGCCCCATCATCGTTGCAGATGTTACCACCTTGGTCATGTAGTAGGTAGCGGAATCAATATATACGGTGGAAGTGGCGCTGTCCGGTGTGGTAACCTTAATCATGTACTTACCGGCATCTTTACCCAGCAATTCGAGCTTGTTCCCTTTGGCAGCATAGTTGTTCAATGGTCCGAAGATGTCTATCCGGCCCTTTGTTTCCTTAAACATTTCTTCAGGCAAAGCCGTTGGCGTTGTGGCCCCCATGAAGGGATTGATCTGCCATCCGCCTTTTTCAGTAAGCACCATGACGATAGGCTGGCCTCTCATTTCGGAATTCATCCGGTAACCCACTCCAAAAAGTGCGGAGATATTGCTGTTGCCCTCCGTCCCCATGAAATTCGTAGTACTTTCCATGTACACGGACTTCAGTCCCTGCAGCTTTTCTTTGCCTCCAATGGCTTCCACATACTTATTGGCAATTTCTTCTGCCGTTTGCGCCTGAACGGCACCGACGCTGAGCAGGACCAGCGTCAGCATCACTGCTGCTTTAAAAATTTTCATAACTCATTCTGTATTTAGGGGTTAAAATTGCCGATTTTTTGCTAAAACGCCTTCCGGATTTTCCGGATTCAGTAAAAACTATTTCCAATACCGTAAAGGAGAGCAGTGGAAATAGATTTTTTTTGCGCCATGAAATTTGTAGTCACCCTAAGCCTCGCTCTAACCGGCACCTTATTAACAGCTGAAGCTCAGAAGTTTACAACTACAAACGCCCAAAAACTACTGCTTACCAACGAGGATTCCCTGCTGATGGGATCCAATACGCAAAAAACGGTGGTTTCCGGGTACGGAAGTGCTTTTTATCAGCGCAACTTCAACGAGCAGAAGTCCACCGCCACACTGGAAAGGGCTGTCCTTTTTGTGGGACATCAGTTTTCGCAGAAAATTTCATTTTTCTCTGAGCTCGAGCTGGAAAATGCAAAAGTGGAAGGTGGCGAAAGCAATGGAGCCGAAATTGCGATGGAACAGGCTTTCCTGAAATTCAATCTCAGCCCCCGGCAGTATCTGGTTGCCGGATTATTCACTCCCCGCATAGGTATCCTTAATGAAAATCACCTTCCCGTGAATTTCAATGGAGTGGAGCGTCCATTTGTAGAAACGCTGATTATACCCGCTACCTGGCGGGAACTGGGTGTTGGTTTTTATGGTACAAGTGAAAAAATTCCATTGAATTACAGCTTTGCCGTCATGAACGGGCTGAATGGCGCAGAATTCCAGGAAGGTTCCGGCATCAGGGGCGGCAGGGCGGAAGGAAACCTGGCTTCGGCCAACAATATCGCTGTGACTGCTGCAGTGCAGTATTTCTGGAAGAGTTTCAAGTTCCAGGCTTCCGGTTACACAGGCGGAACGGTCGTCCTCAGTCCCAAGGGGTCTGACAGTCTCGGCTTAAACAGCGGTGCATTTGGCACACCCCTCTATCTTGGAGAAGTAGATATGCAATACGAATCACCTACCAGCGGGCTCGCATTCAAAGCGCTTGCCTGCTATATCGCCTATCCTGACGCGGGTAAGATGAATGCGGTATACGGAACCAATACGGGCACAGCGATGTATGGAGCGTACGGGGAGGTATCCTATAACTGGCTATTTACAAAAAATAACAAGGCAAGTTTTATCACCTTTGCGCGGTTTGAAGCCCTGAATATGAACTCCGGGGTAGCGAAAAACGGCGAAGGCATTTACGACGGGACTGAACAACAGACCTACCTCATTGCCGGCATTGGTTATCTGCCCTTACCCAATGTGGTCATCAAAGCCGATCTGCGCCTGATGCATACCGGTCCGCAGAATCCTGAGCTTGTAGTCAACCCGGCTCCTAATGCCCTGCCCTATCAGCAGAACAATCAGTTCCTGAGTTTCGGAATCGGCTATTCATTTTAAAATCCAGACCTATGCCTATCGGAAGGAGAAAATTTATGGAAACTGCCTGCAGAGCCTGCCTCATGGCGGGAGCAGGCTGGCTGGTATCGGATCTCGTAGCCTGCACACCCGCCACAAAGATTATCAGACTGCCCGTGAACGATCAAACCGTGCGGTTCCCACAGAAAAATTTTGCGGACGACAAGATCCTGCTGGTTCGGCCCGACGGATGGCTGTATGATATTGCTGTCCGCAGAACAGATGCGGATCAGTATGAGGCCCTGCTACTTGAATGCTCCCATCAGAAGAATCAGCTCATGATGGTTTCCGGAGGTTTCTACTGTACGCTCCATGGCAGCAGGTTTAACCTTAACGGTCAGGTGGTGAAGGGACCGGCGGAATTTCCCCTGAAAAAATTTCCGGTTTCCATTGAGCAGGAAGATCTCGTCATCCTGCTACATTCCTAAACCCTAAAAAAAAGAAGATTGAAAAAGCTTATTGTTTTAAGTTCTATAATAATTGCCGGTCTGAGTGCCTGTCATAAAGCAAACGAATCGGGCAGCAGCGGTGCCGTGGATTTTGTTACGCTCGAAGGTGAGGTAATTAACGATTTTACCAATAATGTCGTTTATTTCCGATATGTCAGCCTTGTTCATTCCGCAGAAGAAATGCAAACATCCGTCAACAACCTGGTTGCTGAAACGAGCGATGCAAATCTCGCCGACGCCAGGGCCAAATGGAAAGCAATGCGTGCTGACTGGGAACAAAGCGAAGGATTTCTGATGGGCCCTGTCGAATCCAATGATTATGACCCGAACACTGATACCTGGCCAACCGACTATGTGCAAATGGACTCGCTGCTCGCCAGTGCCAACCCGCTGACAACGGATGATGTTAAAAATTTATCTCAAAGCCTGCGTGGATATCATCCCCTGGAATATATGATCTGGGGAAAGGGCGGATCGAAAACAGCAGCCGGGATCACTGCCCGTCAGAAAACTTTTATGACATCCCTGATCGACGATTTACTGGAAAACAACGTGCAGGCTTTGTTCAACGACTGGTTTCTGGGTTCATCCAACTATAAGGAACAGGTGGTAACGGCTGGTCAGGGCAGCACGGAGTTTTCGACGCGTCAGGCATTGTTTCTGAATATTGTATCCGCCATGTCGGATATTTGCGGCGAAGTGGGATCCGGGAAAATGTATGAACCCTTCGTTGCGAGGGATTCGACGATTACGGAATCCCCCTATTCAAGTAATACCCTTGTTGATTTTAAAAATAATATCGTCGGTTTACAGCAGGTTTATTTGGGATTGAACGGAGGCAAGGGAATACACAATCTGGTAGCAGCAAGGCAGCTTGATCTCGACCAGAAAATCCAGGCGCATATCAATGCCGCGCTCAATTCCTTCGATCAGATCACCGTACGTTATGAAGAAGCTATTTTCAGTCAGCGTACCCAGGTTCAGAATACCATGGACCAGTTGGAAGCGCTCAATGATTTACTGGAGAATGATCTGAAGAATTTCATCATAACGAATGTCAGGGACTGAGGAGCAATGAAAAAAATTTTCATCATCGCCATTTTCGGCTCACTTGTATTCCTTTTAAGTCGTTGCCATAAAGCTGAACTGGCACCGGAAACAGCTTACGACGACCGACTGAGTGGCGGCAAGGCTACCGTCTTCGATGAGACTTCCCACGCGCTTACCCATTCCATTGACGGCATGGAAGCAAGAGACCTGCGCGTGCACGAACTGGGGGATCAGGCTTTCGAAGCGAAATTTGTTGCACCACCTGCACCGGTTTTTTCCGGGCTGGGTTCCATATTCAACAATGTTTCCTGTATCAACTGTCACCGGAATGACGGCGGAGGATTTCCCTCCACCGGATCCGCGACCTCCGGATTGCTGATGCGTATCAGCCAGGCGGGAATGGATCCTCACGGAGGTCCGATGGCAGTGGAGGGTTATGGTACACAAATCCAGGACCTTTCTGTCTATGGCTATAAGGCCGAAGCCACGGTAAATATCAGCTATACTGAAATTCCCTTTACCTATCCGGATGGCAGTAAGATAACGCTGCGTCATCCTGTGTACAGCCTTCAAAATCCTTATCTGCCCATCGGAGTTTCTTACATGCTTTCGCCGCGGCTGGCCCCGCCTGTAATTGGACTGGGTCTGATCGACAATATCCCTGAAGCCACCATCAAAAGTTTTGTGGATAAAGGCGATAAAAATGGAGATGGCATTACCGGGAAAGTGAATATCGTTTACGATGGATTTACGAATTCCTATGCTGTAGGAAGGTATGGGCTCAAAGCCAATACAGCAACCCTGCTTTCACAGGTCGCCGCGGCATACCAGCAGGATATGGGAGTTACATCTTATGTAAATCCGGCAGAAAGTTCATACGGGCAGGGCCAGTGGCCCTCCGGTACCGATGATGGCAAAACGGAGCTTGCAGACAGCATTCTGAAGTTCACCACTTTCTATGTGAGAACACTCGCAGTGCCAGCCCGAAGAAATATCACAGATCCCGATGTAAAGGCAGGTTCTGCACTGTTCAATCAGATTAACTGTTCCGGCTGTCACCGGCCGACCATTATGACGGGACCCGATTTTAATCTTCCACAACTCAGCGGACAAAGGATCCATCCATATACCGACGTCCTGCTGCACGATCTGGGTGATGGCCTTGCCGACGACCGCCCCGATTTCCTGGCTACAGGAAGAGAATGGAGAACACAACCTCTTTGGGGGCTCGGGTTGTTACAAAAAACCACAGGCACCGCCTTTTACCTGCATGACGGCCGCGCACGTACGATCGAAGAAGCCATCCTGTGGCACGACGGTGAAGCCGCCCGTTCGAAACAGGCGTTTACCAACCTGTCGAAAGCAGAAAGGAATCAGCTGATAAAATTTTTGAATTCCCTCTGAGGCATATTCCCTCCAGCGCGTATCTTCGGAGAACACCGAATCTTTTTTCATGAGAACAGCTGTTGTCGGATACGGGGCCGCGGCGCAATTCATGCATCTGCCCTTCCTGGTCACCCGGCCGGAGTTTCAGGTTACCACCATTTTGCAGCGTCGCGGCAATGAAGCGGCAGAAAAATATCCGGGTGTAAAAATCGTACGGGACCTGGATGCCATCCTGGAGGACGACTCAGTTGAACTGGTCGTCATCACCACGCCCAACGACACCCATTTCAATTTTACCTGGCGGTCGCTCGGGGCAGGTAAGCACGTGGTGCTCGAAAAACCATTCACCATAAATACGTCTGACGCGGAGAAACTGGTGGGCCGTGCAAAAGATACCGGACGTGTACTCAGTGTATTTCAAAACAGGCGTTATGTTTCGGATTTTCTCACCATCCGTGACCTGCTGAAGAAAAATTTACTTGGAGAAATAGCAGAATTCGAAGCTCACTATGACCGCTACCGTCCGGAAAAAAGACCCAATGCCTGGAGAGAAAAAAATGAACCGGGCAGCGGGATACTATATGATCTGGGTGCCCATCTTATTGACCAGACTTTTTGCCTTTTCGGACTGCCGGAATATGTCACGGCAGACATACGGAATCAGCGTCCCCATGCGCAAACAACCGATTATTTCGAACTCTGGCTTGACTATTCATTTACTAAGGTTATACTGAAATCGGGTATGCTTGTCCGTGAGCCCGGACCCCGTTATGCCATACACGGAATGAGGGGATCGTTCCTGAAATATGGTGAAGATCCGCAGGAGGCGCTTCTCCGCGCCGGCGAAATGCCCGTCGCGGCTGACTGGGGCATCGAACCCGTATCGCAGCATGGCCTGTTACATACGGAGACAGACGGAAACCTGATCCGCGAAAGATATCCCTCCCTGCCCGGAAACTTCGGCTGGTACTACAGGGATTTATACAACCATATCCGCAAGGGCGATCCGCTGAAAGCAAAGCCGGAGCACGGCTACAACAGCATAAGGATGATCGAACTGGCAACCGAGAGTTACCTGAAGAGATCACGCATACCCTGCACGGGATTCATTCCCGTGGACTACGATTAAACCACCATGAGACTGCATCCCCGGATGTCACTGTTGTCCATACGACCAAGGATCTCAAAACTTCCATCCTCGTAAATTCGGGCTACATCGTCCGTTGCAATAAAACCACAGGAGTCCTGGTTGGCCAGGTCGATAATGTTCAGCAGGCCTTCGCCTGTCTCCCGCACATGCAGGGGGTCATCCTCATCTCTTACCAGCATTTTCATCCAGGGTACGGGTTTAAAAATTCCTTCTCCGGATGAATAGGCCTGCGATAAAAGTTCTGTCATACCATATTCCGAATGGACATGGGTAAGACCCAGACGCGCTTTAAGTATGTCGTGAAGCTCGGTCCGGGTGATTTCTTTTTTCCGCCCCTTCATTCCGCCGGTTTCCATCACGGTTGTATACCGGAGCGGAAAGGGATAGGATTCCGAAAAATCGAGGAGCGCAAATGCCACGCCGAGCAGGATGGTTCGCTGTCTGTTTTTTTCGAGGGCAGAAAGTATATGATGGAGCCTGTCAACATCCTGCAGGTAAAAACCACTTTCCTTATGACCGCTCAACCGCATCAGTTCATCAGCCATGAGCACAAGGGAAGAGCCTGTACGTTCGAGGTATGAGGGCAACAGGCTGAGAATACAATAACCTCGCGGGTCGCCATAGAAGTAATGAAATCCTTTAACGAAACTTTCACGGTACAAATCAAGGCTTTTTACGGCATGGCGTGCGGTAGAAGTGCCGGTTGTGCCGCTGCTCGTGAAGATGATTTCGGGCTCGAATGCGGACGTTTTGAGCAGTTCTGACTTAAAAAAGGAAACCGGCAGAAAGGGGATCCCTGTGAGGCGTTGGACCTGCCGCGGCTGCGAAACAAAGCGGGAAGCGAACGCGTGGTAAACGGGACTGGAACCAAACTGTTTTCTGAACAGCGCGATCGCGGATGAATTAAAATTCGCGGGCAACCCGTGAAAAATTAGATCGTATGTAGAAGAAGGACCAAATTCATTCAAATCCATCATGCGGATGAATTAATTCCGATTTAACTTAAACAGGCACAATACTAAAGCTTTTCGCGAAAATCCTTTATTTTGTGCTGTCGAAAAACATTTCATGAAAGCGAGCCACGGACTGGTAATTGTTCTTCTTTTTTTGGGTTTCGGCTGCAGTAAAGACAGCAATTCCCTGCCTTCCATTTCAATAAAATCTTATACCTCTTCGGTTTATAATGGCGGTGCATTCAACGCCGTATTGAAATACAACTCACCTAATTCCACTAACATGGGTGATTCGCTCGTCATCATCAACCACAGGCTGAACCAGTCTGTCATCGACACGTCGATTTTTCGTGGAGAATACGGAACAAGGGTGGCGTATACCCAGTCCACCAACAAAGCCGAAATCGCGGTAAACCTCGACTGGTCGCTGGTGCAAACCGGTGGTCCCGGGCCTGTTCCTGAAAACGACACCTGTATTTTCAGTTTTTACCTGGTCGGCCCTTCACCTGATTTTACGCATAGCGATACGGCCTCAACCGGAACAGTCGTAATCTATCAATAATTAAAAAAATTGTCCAGTCTCCGGAAAGTCTTTGATTTTTTTATTTTTAGCAGCATTTACATCTCTCTCTGCGCGGTTCTTATGACCTGGCAGAGCAGTCACTTTCTTCATCTTTATATTTCCAGCGATTATTACTGGTTTGTTTTTTTTGCCACCCTGTGCAGCTATAATTTTCACTGGTATCTCACGCCCCATTCCGACCAGACCGCCGAACGCACCCGATGGTCTCTGCAGCATAAGAATGCTCACCTCATCTTCTACTTTATCGGTGTGATCGGATCGGTTATTTTTTTTTATAAACTCCGGATGCACTGGTTTGCACTCTTCATTGCCGTGGTGTTGACTTTTTTGTATTCGGCCCCAAAAATCCCACTCCCCTTCTTCCGGTTTTTGAAACAGGTCGCCGTCGGGAAAACGATTTTTCTGGCCATGGTCTGGGTATATGTTACAGCGGTGCTCCCTGTTTATCTCGCCGGTATCGAACATTTCGATGACCAGAGAAAGTGGTTTGCCGCCAGCCGTTTTTTTCTCGTCTACGCAATCTGTATACTGTTTGATTTTCGCGACCGGTTCGACGACAAACAGGACGGGATCAGGACCATTGTAAATTACTTCGACGAGCCTGCCGTTAACAGGCTTTTTCAATTTTCCGTGGTGGCTTTTATTTTTTTTACACTCGGGTTGTATTTCTCGGGCGCTACCCTGTTGCAGGTGATTATCCTGCTGGTGCCCGGCATCCTGCTCATGGCTTTGTATCCGAAAGCCAAACAGAGCAGGTCTGACTATCTGTATTATGTAGTGCTTGACGGACTCATGGCCCTTTCCGCCATGATCATGGCAATAGGGACAATTTGATTATTTTTGACCCTAAATTCCATTCATGGCTAAAGCGAAGGCAAGTTCCGGTTCAAAAAATTCCATACTGACTCCTGCCTCACTCGAATTCCTGAAAAAATACCTCAACACTCCTTCGCCGGTTGGTTTTGAAGCTGAAGGACAGAAGATCTGGATAGGCTACCTGAAACCATATATCGATACTTATTTCACTGATCCGTACGGGACAGGCGTCGGCGTAATCAATCCCGACACGGGATTTAAGGTGGTCATCGAAGCGCATGCTGACGAGATCAGCTGGTTTGTGAATTATATTAATGCTGAAGGACTCCTGTATCTTAAAAGAAATGGTGGTGTGGATCACCAGGTCGCGCCGGGGCAGCGGGTCATCATCCACGCTGAAAAAGGTCCGGTGAAAGCAGTATTTGGTTGGCCGGCCATCCATACCCGCCTCAGTTCCGCCGATTCAAAAGAAGTTCATCCGAAGGTGGAAAACCTATTTCTCGATTGCGGGGCCAGAAACCGGAAAGAGGTGGACGCCCTGGGTATTCATCCCGGATCCGTCGTTACTTATCAGGATGGATTTGATACGCTTGCCTATGACTCCTTTATTGCCAGGGCCTTCGACAACCGTATCGGCGGATTCATGATCGCAGAGGTTGCCCGGCTGCTCAAAGAAAATAAAAAGAAACTGCCCTATTCGCTGTTTATCGTCAACGCCGTGCAGGAAGAAGTCGGTCTTCGTGGTGCGGAAATGATTGCAAGGCGTATCAAGCCAGACGTGGCCATCATTACCGATGTAACCCATGATACGGCAACACCGATGGTTAATAAGCTGATCGAAGGTGATGTTACCTGTGGAAAAGGGCCTTCGCTTGCCTTTGGGCCGGCCGTGCATAATAAGCTCCTGTCCTTCGTCAGGGATACAGCTGCAAAGAAAAATATAGCCGTACAGCTCAGGGCTGTTTCACGCAGTACCGGAACGGATACCGATTCATTTGCCTATGCCAATGACGGCTGCCCGTCGGTCCTGATCTCGATTCCGTTGCGATATATGCATACTACGGTGGAAATGCTCAACCGGGGAGATATTGAACAGACCATTCTGCTGATTTACGAAACCCTGCTGGCACTGACGCCAAAAACCAATCTCAGCTATCATCTTTAATTCCGGCCAACCAAAAAAATAACCATGATCCGAAACAACTGGACAAAAAAAGAAATTACGGACATCTATCAGACTCCCCTGCTGGAACTGGTTTATCGCGCGGCCACGGTACATCGCGCGTATAACCGGACCGCCGAAGTGCAGGTTTGCACCCTGCTTTCTGTAAAAACAGGAGGCTGCTCAGAGGACTGCGCCTATTGTCCGCAGGCGGCCCGTTATCATACAGGTGTAAAAGTCCACGCGCTGATGCCCACGGCTGAAGTGCTGGACTACGCACGAAAAGCCAGAGAGGCCGGATCTACCCGTTTTTGTATGGGCGCGGCCTGGCGGGAAGTCAGGGATAACCGTGACTTCGACCGGGTGCTGGAAATGGTTAAGGGCGTTAATTCACTCGGCATGGAAGTGTGTTGTACCCTGGGTATGCTGACCGAATCCCAGGCAGAAAAACTGGCTGATGCGGGACTCTACGCCTATAACCATAACCTGGATACTTCACCTGAATATTATGGAGAGATCATCACGACCCGCACATATGAAGACAGGCTCAGGACCCTGGGTCACGTCAGGAAAGCCGGAATAAGTGTATGCTGTGGCGGCATCATTGGTCTGGGTGAAACACATGAAGACCGAATCGGAATGCTCAATACCCTGGCCAATCTGCCGGAACATCCTGAAAGTGTTCCCATTAACGCATTGGTAAGGGTTGAAGGGACCCCGCTAGAAAACAACTCAAAAGTGGATGTCTGGGATATGGTTCGCATGATTGCCACGGCCAGGATCCTCATGCCCCGGGCCATGGTGAGACTCAGCGCAGGAAGAACGGAAATGTCGGTAGCCGAACAGGCTTTTTGTTTCATGGCAGGCGCCAATTCCATTTTTGCGGGAGAAAAACTATTAACTACACCAAACCCATCGTTTGAAGAAGATAAGTGGATGTTTGAACTCCTGGGATTGCAGCCAATGGAAGCCTTTCACGTGGAAAAAATGGAATCGATCGAAAGATGATGCAGGGATATTTGTCCTGATGACCAGACAGGCCTGAAAAAAGAATTCCTCCATAGACATGGAGGAACTTTTTTTAACCCTTAAAACAACCAACATGAAAATCTTTGTGGTTCTATATATAACGCAAGGGTAATGTGTTGGTTTAAGAAAAGAATGTGAAAGACCTGTTAATAAAATCCGGTCAGACCAGCGCAAGTTCGAGCACCTGTTGCATGGTTTTCACGTAGTGAAATTTGAGTCCCCGGATAAACTGCGAGTCGATTTCAGTCACATCTTTCTCATTCTGCCAGCAAAGAATCACTTCTTTTATTCCGGCTCTTCTTGCCGCCAGTATTTTTTCCTTGATACCACCCACGGGCAACACCTGACCCCGGAGGGTAATCTCGCCGGTCATTGCCAGGTAAGGCTTGACCCTTTTACCTGTGATCGCCGATGCAAGGGAAGTCATCATGGTTACCCCCGCGCTCGGGCCGTCTTTTGGTGTGGCTCCTTCCGGTACATGGATGTGCACGGTTTTTTTCGTAAACACATCGGAATCAAGTGAATATTTTTTTGCATTGGACTGCAAATAGGTTAACGCGGTTGAAGCACTCTCCTTCATCACATTGCCCAGGTTCCCGGTGAGTTTCATTTCTCCTTTTCCGTCGCTGATACTGGTTTCGATAAACAGAATGTCACCGCCTACATAAGTCCAGGCCAGGCCTACGGCTACCCCGGGCATATTGGCGACCTTATAGAGGTCGTTATTATATCTAGGCTTGCCAAGAATTTTTTCGAGGTCCTTGTCAGTAACGGCCGACTTAAGCTTCGACTTCATCGCCAGTTCCAACGCCTCGTAACGCATGATCGACGCCAGCTGACGGTCCAGTTCACGCACACCGCTTTCGCGGGTGTAGTCAGAGATTATTTTCACGAGCATTTTGTCGGTGAAACGGAAGGACTGGTCTTTTAATCCATGCGCTTCCTTTTGTTTGGGAATCAGATGACGTTTGGCGATTTCCACTTTCTCCTCTACTGCATATCCGCTCAGGTCGATGATCTCGATCCGGTCACGAAGTGCCGGCTGGATCTGGCTGAGGTCGTTGGCTGTTGCGACGAACAATACGCGGCTGAGGTCATATTCAAGTTCCAGGTAGTTATCGTAAAAGCTGTGGTTTTGTTCCGGATCGAGTACTTCGAGCAGGGCGGAAGAAGGGTCGCCTCTGAAATCCGCACCCACTTTATCTATCTCATCCAGGATCATCACGGGGTTGGAAGATTTTACTTTGCGCAATGACTGCAGGATTCTTCCGGGCATCGCGCCGATATATGTTTTACGGTGTCCTCGAATTTCACTTTCATCATGCAGGCCGCCGAGGCTGATCCGGACATATTTTCTGCCAATTGCGTTGGCGATGCTTTTTCCAAGAGAGGTTTTGCCAATCCCCGGAGGTCCCACGAAACAGAGGATGGGACTTTTCATGTCCCCTTTCAGTTTCAACACAGCCAGGTATTCAAGAATTCTTTCCTTCACTTTTTTCATCCCGTAATGATCCTGGTCCAGCACGCGGGATGCCTTTTTCAGGTCATAGAGGTCATCGGAGTATTCATTCCAGGGAAGGTCGAGCATCAGGTCGAGGTGGTTGTACACAACCGAATAATCGGGCGTGCTCGGGTGCATACGCTCGAGCTTTTCAATTCCCTTTTTAAACATTTCCCGGGCAGACTGAGGCCATTTTTTTGTTTCAGCTTTTTTCTGCATGTCACGGATCTCCCTTTCATTGGTATCTCCGCCAAGTTCATCCTTTATGCTCTTCAGCTGTTGTTGTAAAAAATAGTCCCGTTGCTGTTTGTCGAGTTCCGTTTTGGTTTTGGTCGTGAGCTTATTTTTCAATTCCGCAAACTGCAATTCCCTTTGCAGGAGTTGCATGAGCAGGTCGGCACGTGACTTAATATGATCGGTCTGCAGCAATTCCTGCTTTTCCGTAAGTTCCGAATTGAGGTTGCTGGAAATAAAATGAATGAGGAAAGCCGGGTTTTCAATATTCTTTAAAATAATGGAGGCTTCGGTGGGGATATTAGGAGAAAGCTGGATGATCTGAGAAGCCAGGTCCTTTATATTGGATACATAAGCCGCAAAATCCTGATCCCGGGGCGCTTCTTCTTCAGAAAGCAGGACCACATGGGCTTTAAAATAGGGATCCTCCGATGTGATAGACCCTACCTTAAATCTTCTTTTTCCCTGCAGAATAACGGTTGTGCCGCCATCAGGCATTTTAATCACCTTAATGATGCGGGCGATGGTTCCGACAAGCACCAGTTCATCCATGGTCGGATCTTCCACCGTGCTGTCCCTTTGTGCCAAAACGCCGATCAGTTTGTCAGCTTTGTAGGCGTCCTGGACCGCTTTGATGCTTTTGTCACGTCCCACGGTGATCGGCAAAACCACACCGGGGAAAAGGACCGTATTGCGAAGGGGAAGAATGGGAATTTCCTTTGGAATCTCAGCATCGGGCAGGTTATCGTGTTCAGTCTCATTAATAGGGATAATGGGCATGAAGTCCATTTCCTGCTCTGTTCGCTGGAAAAAAAGCTTTTCGTTCATGTTATAAAGGGCTGACAAAATAACACCTCTTTTGGTATTATCCTATCTTTTTATGCCAGAACCCCTTATGTTCAAGTTTGATGCCATTGTGAAGAATACGGCGCGGCGTTTTCTTAAAAAATCCGGAGCCCGACATAGAACTGCATCGTCTGGTTTTTCCAGCTGTCCACCTGGTTGATTTCTGAGACGTTGCAAAGGTTGGTAAATCCGTAGGTGTAGCGTGCGCCAATCTTGATTTTCATCAGGTTTACCTGGGCACCGGCTGCCATGGAAAAAGAATTTTTCCTGAATGGATCCACACCGTTGGCGGTTATATTGTCACTACTGCTCAGGAGAACGCCAAATTGCGGGCCGAGCTGTAAACTGAGTATAGGAAGAAAACGGTAGTTAAGCAGTATGGGAATGTTGAGGTAATTCAGGGTGAAAGTCCGGGACGGGATGCCGCCCTGCTGATAAAGGTCTTCAAAATCGTCCGCTGTTTCAGATTTAATCTGGTTGTAAAGCATTTCGCCCTGAAAACCCCATTTGCCTGTCAGGCCGAGTTCCGCAAAAGCGCCGCCGCTGAATCCCCATTGCATATTTCCCGTAAACGCACGACCCGTGAACTGAGAACCAACTGATCCTGCTTTCAGACCGATATGAATGCCCTGTGCCTGCGGGCGCAATGCAAAAAATGTGATGGATAATAAGAACAGGAAGATCCCTTTTTTCATGTCTGCGAATTTGATTTATCGAATTCCGGCAGGTTAAATTCGGAAATCAAAACGTATACCACTACATTTTTGCCTGAAGAATCCGGTATTTAACAGCTCATTAATTCGCCGCAGGATTATATTAATTCGATCAGGGTGATCTCAGGGAGAATTCCTACCCGGCCCGGATAGCCGATAAATCCATAACCGCGGTTGACGTACAGTTTCTGATTCCCCGATTCATAGAGCCCGGCCCATTCGTCATAAACATATTTCACCGGGCTCCATTTGAATCCGGGAAGCTCCACGCCGAACTGCATTCCATGAGTATGGCCTGAAAGCGTAAGATCGATGTCTCCGTACTTGGGTCTCACTTCAGCATCCCAATGGCTGGGATCGTGACTCATCAAAATTTTGAAAGGATATTTTTCCGTGCCCGGATAGGCTTCCCACATTTTACCGTGCTTGGGAAATCGTGCTTTGGCACTCCAGTTTTCAATGCCGATCAGCGCAATTTCCTGTCCTTCTTTTTCCAGCACCACGTGTTCATTCATCAGCAGTCTCCAGCCCATTTCAGCCTGTGTTCTTTTCAGGTCTTCGATATTCTGATCATGCGCCGCTTCATCGGGCCAGTGCACATAGTCGCCGTAGTCATGATTTCCCAGCGTGGAATAAACCCCCATCGGCGCTTTTAGCCGGCTGAAAATATCGGTATAATCCAATACCTCCGTTGCACGGTCATTGATCAGGTCACCGGTGAAAAGGATCAGGTCGGGCTTCAGGTCTAGAACCATCTGAACGCCCTTCGCCACTGCATTCTTGTTGTCGAAGCTGCCGGAATGGATATCCGAGATCTGAACAATCTTCAAACCCCGGAAGGCGGGCGGGAGGTTGGAAAAAGATAACGGAACGTGTTTGACCTGGTAGTTATACTTATTGGAAAATCCGTAGATCAGTGAACTGATAAGGCTTCCACCGATCCCTATTCCCAACCAGCTGAGAAAGACAGACCGGGAAATGCCTTCGCTTACCTCGCTCTCTCCTTCTGTATTGCGGAAAAAAATTTTTGCCACGCCCCACTGGATCAACCGGCGGATATCGTCCACGAGAAAAAAAACGGAAGCAATAAGTTTGGCAAAAAAGAAACCGACGATGGTTGCAAAAAGGTAATTGCGCAGATTCTTGGGCCATCGTTCCGTGTTGAACATCGGCAGGCAGATAAACATAATGATCAGGAGAATGGAAAGTGCCCAGTATCCGGTAAAAATGATATTCCTCGTCTTCTGTGAGCTTCCCTGGCAAAGCATTCGTACTACCTGGAAAACATAGAAGTCTATGGCTGCCATGATCAGGGCTATGATTCCGATAAAAGTTAGGCTCCGCATATTATTCCGTCTGCTGTTTTAATTAAAAATCGATGAATTCATCCAGTTGCTGACTGATCGCCCGCAGGGTTTCCTGGTGTGCCAGTTCATCCTTTGTAAAAAGGGTGTCAACAATGGATATAGGAAGTTTGTTCGGATGAACAATGGTTCCCACATAGTGAAGGATCCCGGTCAGGTGATCCATTCCCCGCAAATTTCCGGCCCTGCCTTTGGAAACGCCGGTGAGCAGGGCTTTCTTCCCCTTCCAGACCTTCCGGTCCGAGACGTCGATTAGGCATTTCAGCACACCGGGAATACTTCCGTTATATTCAGGGCTGATAAAAATGTATTTTGTTGAAGGAATAAGCCATTTGCTTTCGAGTTCAATGGTTGATGTGTTGCGCTCGAGCAGATCCAGGCCTATCAGGGACAGTACTGGTGCGTCAACATTTTTTTTCTTAAGTATGGAATGGTAGAGTTCGGCGATGCGCAGGGTATAGCTGCTTCTGCGGTTCGTGCCGGAAATGATCAGATACATCGGCATGCAAGTTAAGCCAGATGCCTGTTTTTCTGTACCGGAAGGCCAAGTTTGTATTTTTAAGGCTGGGAAAGGCAGGGTAATTTTGTACTTTCACGCATCTTTTTCCGGTCAGCCGGAAACCATCAAAAAATCAAGGAAGGAATGGCAAGAATTATCGGAGTGGCCAATCAGAAAGGCGGTGTGGGCAAGACTACCTCCGCGATCAATCTGGCGGCCAGTCTGGCCGTGCTCGAATTCAGAACGCTGCTGGTGGACGCCGACCCGCAGGCCAACAGCACTACGGGCGTGGGCTTTGACCTGCATAATGTTACCCAGAGTCTGTACGATTGCATGGTTAACCAGGTCGCTGCCAAGGATGTAATACTGAAAAGCGAGATTCCCAATCTGGACCTGATCCCTTCTCATATAGACCTTGTAGGAGCGGAAATTGAAATGATTGACTATCCTGACAGGGAAAGTTTTCTGAAGAATATCCTCGAACCCGTCAGGAAAAATTATGAATTCATCATCATCGACTGCTCTCCTTCCCTGGGGCTCATGACGGTAAATGCGCTTACGGCGGCAGACTCCGTTATTGTTCCCGTTCAAACTGAATTTTTTGCCCTGGAAGGACTGGGTAAGCTGCTCAACACGGTTAAAATTGTGCAGAGCAGACTCAATACCAACCTGGCCATCGAAGGGATTCTCATGACCATGTACGACGGCAGGCTGCGCCTTTGCAACCAGGTGGTAAGTGAAGTGAGAAAACATTTTGACGAAATGGTATTTCATACCATCATACACCGGAATTCAAAAATCAGTGAAGCGCCCAGTGTGGGCAAGCCGGTGATCCTGTATGATGCCTATAGTAAGGGTGCGATGAACTATCTCAACCTGGCCAAAGAGATCCTGCAGAAAAACAACATGACGAGGATGACGCAGGAGGAACGCATCCTGGAATAAAAAAGTAAAACAACCCCAAGGCATGACTACGCCCAATAAAAAAGATAAAGAAGCCCTTGGCAAGGGAATCCGTTCCCTGCTGCAGAACATCGATTCCGATCTCAAGACCGCAGCCGGCACGCTGAAGCCTTCCGTAACGGAACATATGACGGGCATCCTGCGCGTTCCGCTGGATCAGATCGAAACCAATCCTCGTCAGCCACGAAAGGATTTTGATGAAACGGCTCTCCAGGAACTGGCAGCATCCATCCGGCTGCACGATATTATTCAGCCACTTACGGTTTCAAGGATTTCACAGGGGAAATACAGACTCATTTCCGGAGAACGCCGTTACCGGGCAGCGCGGATGGCCGGACTTGCCGATTTGCCCGTTTATGTACGCCAGGCCAACGATCATCAGTTGCTTGAGCTTGCCCTGCTGGAGAACCTGCAGCGAGAAGACCTGAACGCCATGGAAATTGCCATCAGTTATAAACGCATGATGGATGAGTTGAATTACACACAGGAACAGGTTTCCGAACGGATGGGCAAGGAAAGAAGCACGGTGGCCAATTATGTAAGGCTTCTGAAACTTCCACCCGATATCCAGCTGGCGCTCCGGAACAATACGCTTTCCATGGGTCATGCCCGCGCGCTGATCAACGTGGATACAGTGGACAAACAACTGTATCTGTTTAATGAAATCAAAACCCGCTCTCTTTCAGTAAGGCAGACCGAAGAACTCGTGCGCAGGCTTTATAAAACACCACCCGCTGTTAAAGAATCTGTAAAAGCGGGGATGCCCGAACCATACCGGAAAATTGAAGATACTTTAGCGACCCATTTCAGTACCCGGGTTAAAATGCATCAGGGCAGCAAAGGATCCGGAAGCATCAGCATCGAATACTATTCCCTGCAGGAACTCAACAGGATCCTGGATCAGCTCGGTGTACAGATCAACTAAGCGTTTGGTATGAGATTACCATTTTGGGGTTTCTTCTTGTGGGGTATTTTACTTTCTTTTCATCTGCAGGCACAACAACCCGATACGGTTATCCGGCTGAAACCTGTTCCGGATTCGGTTCTGGAGAAGAGAGACACCATCTACAGTGGCGGACAACCGACCACCCTGGCCGGTCGCGATTCTGCCGAAGAAATGGTGCACAAAAGGGCACGGAAAGCAGCATTATATTCTGCCATTCTTCCCGGCGCCGGTCAGGTATACAATAAAAAATACTGGAAGGTTCCGCTGGTATATGCCGCCCTGGGTATTCCGGCCTATTTCTATTTTTATAATAAGAACTGGTATCAGAAATGCCAGTACGCACTAACGGTCACGGTCACTGGTCCTGCGCCACGTCAAAGCTGGATAGACAGTGCTGCAGCAGTCGCGACACCGCTGAAGCCCTTTGTACAGACCAATGACCAGAATGGTCTTATCACCAACCGGGACGAGTTCAGAAAAAATGAAGATTACGCGGTTGTTTATTTTCTTTTGTTTTATGCCCTGAATATTGTGGATGCCACGGTAGACGCCCACCTGAAAGGATTCAATGTCAACAGCGACCTGAGTTTTAAAGTAAGGCCCATGTTCATGCCCGGACCCTATCCTTCCGCAGGGATTACCGTGGCCGTAGACCTGCATAAAGCAAGGCCGCGGGCCCTTGCAATGAACTAATGAATATCTTTGCGGCCATGAAAATCGCACTCATCGGATATGGAAAAATGGGCAGGGCCATCGAGCGCGCCGCCCTGTCCAGGGGTCATGAAATCATCCTCAAAATCGACCTGGACAACCAGCATGAACTTAATCCCGCAAAGTTGTCGGGCGCCGATGTGGCCATTGAATTCACAGGGCCGGCCAGTGCAAGGTCTAACCTGTTAAAACTGGCGGATTACGGCGTCCCTGTCATTTGCGGATCTACCGGTTGGCTGGACGCTTATGACGAAGTAAGCAGGACTTTCGAAGAAAAAGGACTGGCATTCGTGTATGCCAGCAATTTCAGCATTGGGGTAAATATTTTTTTTGAGTTGAACAAGAAACTCGCCACCCTGATGGTACCGCATCCGGAATACCGCGTGGAAATGAAAGAGACGCATCATACACAAAAAAAGGATGCGCCCAGCGGTACGGCCATCACACTGGCTGAACAGGTGCTCAGAGAAAACCCTTCACTTAAAAAATGGGTGAATCATCTAAGTCCCGAACCGGGAGATCTTTCCATAATCAGTGAAAGAATTGATCCGGCACCCGGCACGCATCAGGTGATTTACCGGTCGCCGGTTGACGACATCGAGATTACACATACGGCCCATAACCGGGAAGGCTTTGCCGCCGGCGCGGTGCTCGCGGCAGAGTACATACAGGGCCGCAGGGGGATCTTTTCTATGAAGGATGTGCTCGGATTCTAACCCGGTTAATTGTTTTAAAATAATTTTACCTTGTAGCAGAATTCATACATGTTATCCAAGAAATCACAATACGCCTTTCAGGCGCTGATGTACCTCTCTGAAAAAGAAAGCAGCGGACCCGTACTGATCGCTGAAATTTCGAAGAAGAAGAAAATACCCCTGAAATTCCTGGAAAATATCCTGCTCGAACTTAAGAAAGCGGGGATTCTGGACAGCAAGAAGGGCAAGGGTGGCGGTTATTTCTTCAATAAAGATCCCAACGATGTTACACTGGCCACCGTGATGCGGCTAATCGACGGTCCGATCTCCCTTTTACCATGCGTAAGCCTGTATTTCTACGAAAGATGCACCAACTGTGATGAAAAGCATTGCGGACTCAGGGATGTACTCATCCAGGTACGTGACGCCAACCTGAAGCTCCTGGAAAAAAAGACTATCGGCGACCTGAGCAAAAAGCCAAAAACCTTACTGGTCGATCGTTAATGGTAAATGGTATATGGTGTATGGTTTATAGTTGATTTCCATTTACCATACACCATATACCATAAACTATATACCATAAACCAAAAAATCCCCTGCAAGCAGGGGATTTTTTTATCTGATCGAATTGGATTAATAATCCATTCCGCCCATTCCGGGTGCGCCGGCACCAGGATGTGCGTGTGCTTCTTCCTTTTTCGGCTTGTCGGCTACCACACATTCTGTAGTCAGCAGCATGCCGGCGATGGAAGCTGCATTTTCCAGAGCGATACGGGTAACCTTGGTCGGGTCGATGACGCCGGCCTTGTAAAGGTTTTCGTACACTTCGGTACGGGCATTGAAACCGTAATCGGCTTTACCTTCCTTCACTTTCTGTACCACGATGGAACCTTCGATACCGCAATTGTAAACAATCTGGCGAAGAGGTTCTTCGATAGCGCGTTTTACAATGGAAATTCCGGTTGTTTCATCAACATTCACGGCACCCTTAAGCTTTTCGAGGCTTTCGATGGCACGGATATAGGCTACACCACCGCCGGGTACGATACCTTCTTCCACTGCTGCACGGGTTGCATGAAGTGCATCGTCTACACGATCCTTCTTTTCCTTCATTTCCATTTCAGTAGCAGCTCCGATATATAATACAGCCACGCCGCCGCTCAATTTAGCCAGGCGTTCCTGCAGTTTCTCCCTGTCATAGTCAGAAGTGGTGGTTTCAATCTGCGCCTTGATCTGGTTTACACGGGCTGCGATATCTTCCTTCTTTCCTTTTCCTCCCACAACGGTCGTGTTGTCTTTGTCGATGGTAACTGAAGCCGCTGTACCCAGATAACTGAGGTCAGCATTTTCCAGTTTGTATCCCTGCTCTTCGCTGATAACAATACCCTTGGTCAGCACGGCGATATCCTGCAGCATTTCCTTCCTGCGGTCACCGAATCCGGGAGCTTTCACGGCAGCTACTTTCAGCGTACCTCTCAGCTTGTTTACCACGAGGGTAGCCAGTGCTTCACCTTCGAGATCTTCTGCGATGATCATCAGGGGACGGCCGCTCTGTGCGACTTTCTCCAGGATGTGGAGGATGTCCTTCATAGCCGAGATCTTCTTATCATAGATAAGAATATATGGATTCTGAAGTTCAGCTTCCATTTTTTCGCTGTTGGTTACAAAATAAGGAGAAATGTAACCGCGATCGAACTGCATACCTTCCACAACGTCAACGGTTGTATCGGTACCCTTGGCTTCTTCCACAGTGATCACCCCTTCTTTGCCAACTTTTGCAAAAGCTTCTGCAATCAGCTTTCCGATGTTTTCATCGTTATTAGCGGAGATGGAAGCTACCTGCTGGATCTTTTTGCTGTCATTTCCGATGGTCTGGGACTGAACCTTCAGGTTGTTTACCACGGCAGTAACGGCTTTTTCGATACCGCGTTTCAGGTCCATCGGATTGGCACCGGCGGCCACATTCTTAAGACCCTCGCTGATGATGCTCTGGGCAAGAACAGTAGCGGTAGTAGTACCGTCACCGGCAATATCTGCCGTCTTTGAAGCTACTTCCTTGACCATTTGCGCGCCCATGTTTTCTATCAGGTCTTCGAGTTCAATTTCTTTGGCAACTGTTACACCGTCCTTCGTGATGGAAGGAGCTCCGAATTTCTTTTCAAGAACCACATTGCGGCCCTTAGGACCGAGGGTTACTTTCACTGCGTTGGCAAGCACGTCCACGCCTTTTTTCATCTTATTTCTTGCTTCGATGTCGAAGAAAAGTTGTTTAGCCATAATATGAATTTTGAGAATTTGAGCGTTTGTAAATTATTAGTCTCCCTATGGAAGCTGATCCGGGTGTTTTCCGGTCTCCGTGTCCACAGGATGCATAGGATTGATTTAGAATTTCGCGATGATATCTGATTCGCGCATGCTTAAAAAATCCTGACCTTCAAAACTGATTTCTGTTCCGGAATATTTACCGTACAGAACCACGTCCCCTACTTTTACGACGGGCTTCTTTCCGTCCTCATCGATTTCGCTGATCGCAACTACTTCGCCGCGCTGGGGTTTTTCTTTTGCTGTATCCGGTATGATGATTCCACCAGAGGTCTTTTCTTCTGCCGGTGCAGGTTTTACAAAAACTCTGTTTTTCGTCCCCGCAATGGGTGAGAGCGCTAACTTTTTAGCCATGACTTATCAATTTTATATTAGTGAAAGGTTTCTGAATGCCCTTTGGATGGGGCAGCAAAACTACGCTAAATACTGTACCAATCAGGTAAAAGACAGCGGATTGGGAATACTTGTCAGGTTATCTGTGTCCTTAAAGTGAAATCACGGCGGGGAAATGGCTAAATGGCAGTAAATCAGTTTTCACTGTCGTTTCCGAGTATCCGGCCGGCGCCTACATAGTGCTGCTGATAGTACCCTTCGCTCAGGTCGTTGATCTGAACGCCCGATACGGAGGCATGAACGAAGCGGTTATTGTACAGGTAGACCCCTACATGGGTTACCCGCCGGCCTTTGCCGTAAGTGTGAAAAAAAACGAGGTCACCCTCCCTGAGCTCCTTTTTGGAAATCCGTTTTGTTACGCTAAACTGGTCTGCGCTTACCCGGGGTAACTGGTTCACGCTGTAAACTTCGGACATCAGCTGGCAGGTAAACGCTGAACAGTCAATCCCGTCCCTGGCTGTGCCGCCGTAGTGATAGGGCGCTCCATACCATTGATCCATAAAAACCAGGAGCTTTTCATTGGTTAGCCATTCGACCGGGCTGTTGGTCAGTATGGCGAATTTGTATTGAAGAGGATCGTAAGATTCGGTGGGAGTCAGTGTATTGTCGGCAGAAGAAACAGCCGTCTTTTTCTTCATGCCAGAATTTGAACCCGCCTCAGCGGGCCTGTCAGACCTCGTGGAAATCTGGGTAATAAACTCCGGCTGGGATCCCTGGCTACTTCCCTGCCGGGCTTGCGACGAATTGTCAGCATTCCGTTCTCCGGGCTTAAAAACACTGCATGCGGTTAACTGAAAACCGGCGACCAGCAGGATGAACAGATTTTTCATTGCATTGTTTTGATACTGGATGGGTAAAGATAGGAAATTTCACTCTGCGGGCCAAGGCCGCAGTTGTTGTATAACTGATTATTATTCATAGTATTGGATGGTTTTCAACGGGCAATCCCGGAAGAGTGAAAGACACTTTTTCAGACTCAGGCCGCATTTTTCAGCTGTGGGCAGGGACTTTCATCCTGCTTAAAAACTTGTGTATAGTTAGTGTTCTTCCCGGGGGCCGGGTCATATTATTTATCCGTTAATTGCAGTCCAACCACAACCGATGTCCGATTTTTCTCACCTGCATGTACATACCCAGTATTCCCTGCTGGACGGCGCCGCTTCCATTCAGAATCTTTATAATAAGGCCGTCGGGGACGGTATGCCCGCGCTGGCCATCACCGACCATGGAAACATGTTTGGGGCATTCAGTTTTGTGGCCGAAGCCTATAAACATAAAAATGCAGACGGATCTCTGAAAGTGAAGCCGATCGTCGGATGTGAGTTTTACGTCGTGGAAGACCGGCACAGGAAAAGTTTCACGAAAGAGCAGAAAGATGAACGCTTCCACCAGGTGTTGCTGGCAAAGAACAAGACCGGTTATCAGAACCTGATCCGCCTCACTTCCCTGGGTTTTATTGAGGGTATGTACAGCAAATATCCGCGGATTGACAAGTCTCTGCTTGAACAATATCACGAAGGGCTGATTGCAACGACCTGTTGTATCGGCGCCTATGTTCCGCAAACCATTCTGCATGACGGCGAAGAAAAAGCGGAAAAAGAATTCAACTGGTGGCTTAACCTTTTCGGTGATGACTATTTTATTGAATTGCAACGGCACCAGATTCCCGAGCAGGAAAAGATCAACCAGTTTCTCCTTCTTCTGTCAAAAAAATATAATGTCCCGGTCATCGCAACGAATGACAGCCATTATACCGACCGTGAAGATTATAATGCCCACGATATACTTCTGTGCATCAACACGGGTGAAAAACAATCCACGCCCGGTTTCGATGATTTCGTAAATGACGAACTGAATATCAAGAACCGCCGGTTCAAGTTTCCTAACGACCAGTTCTACCTGAAGACGAGACAGGAAATGAAAGAACTTTTTCATGATATCCCGGAAGCTATCGAGAATACGGGCATGATCGTAGACCGGGTAGAAGTGCTCAACCTGAAAAAGGACGTCCTTCTCCCCGCCTTTCCGATACCACCCGCTTTTCAGATTCACCAGGACAATAATCTAAACCAGTGGGAATATCTCCGGGAGATTACCTATGAGGGTGCAAAGAAACGGTACGGAGAACTGACAGCCGAAATTACCGAGCGGCTCGATTTTGAGCTGTTCACTATAAAAACGATGGGCTTTGCCGGCTATTTTCTGATCGTGAGTGATTTCATCAGGGCCGGCAGGGATATGGGTGTGTTCGTCGGACCCGGAAGAGGCTCCGCAGCGGGCAGTGTAGTTGCGTATTGCATCGGCATCACCAATATCGACCCGATAAAATATAATCTCCTGTTCGAAAGATTTCTGAACCCCGACAGGAAATCCATGCCTGATATCGACACGGATTTTGATGATGAGGGCAGGCAGAAAGTAATCGACTATGTCGTAAAAAAATATGGAAAAAACCAGGTCGCACAAATCGTAACCTATGGAACCATGGCGGCCAAGATGAGTATCAAGGATGTCGCGCGTGTGATGGACCTTCCCCTCGCGGAGTCAAACGCGCTCGCCAAGCTGGTACCGGAACGTCCGGGCATCAGTCTGAAAAGAGTGCTGCACGCACCACTTACTCCGAAAGACGGAGAAAAATCTCTGGAAGAAAAGGAAGGCGTGGGCGGTGATGACCGCGAGCTGGTGAAAAAACTCCGGGAAATATATCGCGGTGAAGACCTGCGCAGCCGGGTACTTCATGAAGCGGAGAGACTGGAAGGTTCGGTAAGGAATACCGGACTCCACGCAGCAGGGATTATCATTGCTCCTGAAGAACTCTCTAACATAATTCCGGTGTGCACGGCCAAAGACTCCGACCTGCTGGTAACGCAGATCGAAGGAAGTATCATCGAGGAAGCCGGCGTTCTGAAAATGGATTTTCTGGGCCTCCGTACACTCAATATACTAAAGACGGCACTGGAGCTAATAGAACAGATTCACGGTATTGCCATTGACATCGACCACATACCGCTCGATGATAAAAAAACTTTTGAACTCTATCAGCGGGGAGACACGATTGGTACTTTCCAGTTTGAAAGTCCCGGTATGCAAAAATACCTCCGTGATCTCAAGCCGGATAAATTCGACGATCTCACCGCGATGAATGCGCTGTACAGACCGGGGCCAATGGCCTATATACCGGCTTTCATCGACCGCAAACATGGCCGTGAACCCATCCGCTACGATTTGCCCATTATGGAGGAAATCTTAAGGGAAACCTACGGGATAACGGTTTACCAGGAGCAGGTGATGCTGCTGGCACAACAGATTGCCGGATTCAGTAAGGGCGATGCCGACGTTTTACGAAAGGCGATGGGGAAAAAGCAGAAGTCTATTCTCGACAAAATGAAAAACCAGTTTGTCACAGGCGCAACAGCCAAAGGATATCCGGCCGCAACGCTGGAAAAAATCTGGACGGACTGGGAAGCATTTGCACAGTACGCCTTCAATAAATCCCATTCTACCTGCTATGCATACGTGGCGTACCAGACGGCTTATCTGAAATCTCACTATCCGTCTGAGTACATGGCTGCCGTGCTCAATCACCAGGGCAACATCGAAAAGATTACATTCTTCATGGAAGAATGCCGGCGCATGGGCCTTAAAGTTCTCGGACCCGATGCCAATGAATCGCAACAGGGCTTTGCTGTCAACAGCCGCGGCGAAATCCGCGTAGGACTTGGGGGTCTCAAGGGTGTGGGAGAAGCGGCGGTGGCTGCCTTGATAGAAGAAAGAGACAGGAACGGCCCCTTTGTGTCCATATATGATATGGTAAAACGAATAAACCAGCGGACCGTCAATAAGAAAACCCTGGAAAGCCTTGCCTATGCAGGTGCGTTTGATTGTTTTCCGCAGCTGCACCGCGCACAATATTTTTACATGGCGCCCGGCGAATCTACCAACGGACTGGAAAAAATCATCCGCTTTGGTAATGTAGTACAGGCACAGAATGTTCAACACAGCAATACGCTGTTTGGAGGAACGGCCTCTACGGGATTTGAAGTACAGTCGCCCAAAATCGCAGCCTGCGATCCCTGGTCACTGACAGAACTGCTCGAACATGAAAAAGATGTTACGGGAATGTTTCTCAGCGGGCATCCACTGGATCATTTTCAGTTTGAAATCCGGCACTACGGCATACTTAAGCTTTCAGAATTTAATGAGATCAAGGATGCAGTCAGCCTTCAGGCAAACCCGGGAAAATCTTTCCGGCTTGCCGGGCTCGTGACCGACGCCCAACACCGAATTACCAAAACAGGAAAACAATTTGGCTCATTCACCATCGAAGACTATTCCGGAAAAAGTGAATTTGTATTATGGAGTGAAGACTATGCCCGGTTTTCCAATTATCTGGAGAAAGGAAAAAATATTTTCCTCACGGGCTTCTTCAGGCCACGTTATAACAAAACGGAATTCGAATTCAAGGTGGACCGGATGATGTTACTGGAAAGTATAAAACCCGTGTTGACCAAGCAGCTGGTAATCGATCTGGATGCCAGACACCTGAGGGAGGATATGGTAAGCTTTTTCGAAAAAAACATCCGGAAAAACCCCGGAAAAAGCGCCCTCAAGTTCAATATCCAGGAATCAAAAACAAATGCTAAAATTTCGCTGTACAGTCTTGAAAGTGGGTTTTCAATGAATGACGAAATGGCTGCCTTTTTGCAGGACTGTCCTGAGTTTGAAGTCCAGATCGTATCCGGCTGATAAAAAGATGACAGAATGTTCATCCGCAGGGATTGGATATCTTTTTGCATCCTTGTCGTGCATCCGACATTGAATTCGGAAAAATAGACTGAATTTTACCTAAAATTAAAACACAACATATGGCACTCGAATATAATGATTCGAACTTCAAAGAAAAGGTACTGGATTCCAATAAGCTGACTGTAATTGACTTCTGGGCAGAATGGTGCGGGCCCTGCCGCGCAATCGGACCCGTTATCGAAGAACTCTCCAAGGAATACGACGGAAAGATCAACGTAGGAAAAGTAAACGTTGACCACAACCCGCAGCTTTCCATCACTTATGGGATCACTTCCATTCCGGCCATATTGTTCATCAAGGGCGGTAAGGTGGTTGACAAACTGGTGGGAGCACAGCCCAAGGGGAATTTTGTTAAGAAGATCGAATCTCATATCTGATCATCCATTCATTTTTTTAAAAGCGCTTCTTTTCAGGAGCGCTTTTTTTATGTGCAGGATCATGACAGGTCATTCCTTAAAAAAGCGTTAAGCGTGACTTCCCGGATTTTCCGGGCCGGTCTGATTCTGGCGGGGAAAAGCTATTTTTGCGCACCATCGAAAAATGAAAAAAGTAGTCTGCCCCCTGTTTCTGAGCCTGGTCCTTGCCGGTGCCTGTCATAATGGACCCGATTCGGGGACCGAAACTCCGTCTGCTGGCGGCGAGTCCGTCAGTGAAACACCCGTAATAACCTATTCGGTTGTAAATGCATTTCCGCATGATAAAAATTCGTACACTGAAGGGTTCCTGGTGCATAATGGAAAAATCTATGAAAGTTCAGGTGCCCCGGCAGATAATGAAAAGACGCGCTCGATCCTTGGTATCGTCAATTTTGCCACGGGTGATATTGACGTAAAAGCTGAACTGGATAAGAAGATCTACTTCGGGGAGGGCATCACAATCCTGAACGACAAACTTTATCAGCTTACCTGGACCAACAAAAAAGGATTTATCTACGACCTTAAGACATTTAAAAAAACCGGGGAATTCAATATCCCGAGTAATGAAGGCTGGGGCATGACAACCGATGGTACTTATCTTATCCTGAGTGACGGCAGCAGCAACCTTACCTGGCTGGATCCGGTAAGTTTTAAAACAATAAAAGTTGTTGGTGTAACCGACAACAACGGGCCTGTGGGAAATCTTAACGAACTGGAATTTGTTAAAGGGAATATTCTTGCCAATATCTATCAGACGCCATATATCGTGCGAATCGATCCGTCTTCCGGCAAGGTTCTGGGAAAAGCGGATTTCAGCAATCTGATAAAGGAAGTAAAACTAAAGAGTCCCGATGTGGATTACATGAATGGCATTGCCTGGGACAGTGCTGCAGACAAACTTTATATTACCGGCAAATTGTGGCCGAACCTCTACGAGGTAAAATTAAATAACTGATTACCCCTCCTGACCTGCGATGTAAATTACCGAACTGCATTTCGCCGTATTTCCTATCGCTTTCCAGTTAGATAATGACCCTCTAACCAGCCCCTTCAGAGCCGCCACGCTGCTTCCTTTGTATTTTTCACTCAAAAGGCTGATATAGTAACTATCCCACCACATCGGTATCATTTGCCTGAACTGGAATCCGGATTGATTCAGCAGCCACAACATCGCATCCGGGCAGAAATGATAAAGATGCCTGGGTACATCATAGGCAGCCCAAAAAGCCCCGTACCTGCGGGCATCGTCGCTCATATAATTAGGGACGGCGATGAACAACAGTCCGCCCGGCCTCAGCAGGCTTTTTATCCGGTGCAGATACGGATACAGTGCATGTACATGTTCAAGCACATGCCAGAGTGTTATTGCATCGAAACTGCCCGGTTCCATGGTATCCAGCGCGGCCGCCGGAAGCAGGTGGGTTCTGTGGTGCAGTCTTGCTCTCTCCCGCGCCGTATCATCGGGTTCAATACCCGTGCTTTCCCATCCTTTAGAACGGAGATAGTGTACAAAGGCACCGGTACCTGCGCCGATATCCAGGTGCTTCCCCTTTTCTTTTTGTGTGGCTTTTTTCAGCAACCGGTATTTACCGGCCAGCGTGATATTCCTGACACGGTGATACAGCCAGTTGATCATCCCTTTTCGGGTATTGCTGTGCGAAATATAATTTTCCGACTGATAATATCCGGAGATTTCACCGTCACCCGGTGCACCTGCGGTAAACCGGAGACGGCAACGTGTGCATTCCACTACTTCAAAAATTTCTCCGCTGACAGAATGATCCCTGACAGTGAGAGCAGGAATGATTTCCGTATTCCTGCATACGGGACATTCCATGGCAGGGAAGAAAGGTGTTTCTTGGTCAGCCATAAGGGGATCACTTATTAACCTGGACATGATGCTGGTTGCCGGTGGATCCCACATTCCAGCCATGTGAAGAAAAATGGAACAGGATCACCATGACAGCGGCGATACCGCCGACGAGCGCAACAATCCACCAGAGACGGTTGCCGTGCACGGGTTCTTCAGCAAACCACTCGCTCATTTCGCCGCTTGACCTCTCGCGGTCACCTACCAGCAGCATATGTCGTGCATTGGCGCGCACCATTTTCTCTGCTGGTACCGGCTTATAAAAACCAGGCTGCTCAATGGTGGATTCAAAATGCACATCACCATTATCGTCTTTTCTCAGAATGCCCAGTCCTTCCCAGGGTGCCTCCCTGAAATAATTCAACCTGTCCCTGAGAGAGAAGGCAAAGTCATTGTACTGCCGAAGTGCTTCATAGTCCGAAATATGCTGTTCGGTGGAGAGATAAGCAAAGAGATCCTTTTCCGGCAGATCCGAAAACTTATCGAACCGAAGCTGGTAGGAAGGCGGAAGGATGGTCCGGGTACTGGCATCGATCAAAGCGGGAGTGGTTTCCATGCAAATCGTTCCCAGACCCGGCACAGGAATATTTTTCTTTAAGAACAGGTATTTATTGAGAATCGGAAACATGAAAATTTCTTCCTTTTACTTTCCAAAGGTAAATATAACACCGCCGAGGATATTAAACCCGTACACGGGATACTGATTCCAGCGCTGGTATTTATCGTTGAAGAGGTTATTCATCTGCAACCAGAGACTAAACTGTTTTGCTACGCGGAATTCAACACCGGCGTCAATATCAAAACCTCCGCTGCCGCGGGCAATTGCGCCATCCACATATCGCCATTCAGCACCCTGAAAAGCCCAGATATCCGATTTAAGCCAAAGGTCACGAATCGGCTGCCATCGTAAACTGGTTTTGAATTCAATGGGCAGAAGACCCCAGGGTTCGGCCTGACTGTTGGTTTTAAAATTATTAAGCGTAATGCCTGCCGTGACGTTCAGGTTTTCTCCTTCCAGGTAAGTAACCTCTCCATGAAATGTAAAAGCATCCAGCCGCTCTTCATACAGAATATTAAAGCTTTTTCCATCGGTGGAATCGTTCTGAAACAGGGGCATGTTATACGACCTGGAAACACCTGCCTTGGCGAGGTAGGCAAAATGATCAGAGAGCGATCCCTTGATCCCTCCGAAAAACTCATTGACCCTGGTATTCAGCAATTGGGTGGGCACCTCAAGCCATGGGTTGATGGCCGCCAGATTCTTAAAACTTCCCTTGTTATAGTAACCGTCCAGGGATGCAAAAAGTGTAAAGCGTTTATCGTCGGTGGTATATTCAGCCCAGAAATTCGGGAGAAGATGAAAATCGTTCTGATCCCAGCTGGGCGTCATTTCCAGGTGCATACCCAGGTTGCCGGAATGGAAAACCAGGGCGGGATGAACGAGAAAGATATTATTGTAGATCGTTATGCCGTTATCGTTGGAATAATTGGTGAGGTCTGCTGTAAAGCCCAGATCGATAGCAAAGCGGTCGTTAATTCTTTTTTCCAACGGAAGATCGATGACCATGTCGAATTCCGATGGCCGCGGAGTTATGTTCAAACCGAATGCAGCAAATTTCACCTGTGGATGATAGGTGAGACCAAAATCTGTGGGAACCGTATTTCTCAGCCCGATACTGCCGCTGAAAGTGAAAAACTGCTGCTGGAGCTGGCTCTTGTCATATTTTAACGTGTCCGGTTGAAACCCGTACAGATAGTATCCGTCGCTTCGAAAACCCAGGCTTCCATCCCATTCAAGATTATTGGATGATTTGATTGTTCCTGTAAGGGTGGCCGCAAAAAGATTATTTTCCTGATATGGCAGCTTCCCTTTGGAAGCATAACCTTCCGCAAAAAGATTGAAATAAGATTTCTTCCGGTCGCCGAAACTGAGGGCAGCCTGTCCGTAAGGAAGATCCACATTTCCCGCGCCCAGCTTGATATAGTTGTCGTTATTCCATATACCCACCGTATCCCGGGGCAGGGCCAGCGGACTGAGGCCCGAAGGCTGATAAACCAGTGAAAGAAATTCTACCGGCAGATCGTATTTAAGAACCGGACGTGCAGTGTCGATGGCCGGCGCTTCTGCATTAAAATTCAGTTTGGCCGTATTTTTAAGCGAGGGCTTAAAGGTAGATGTGATATTGATCGTCTTTCTCCTGGTGGTATCCTGGGAAAAGCCATGCTGATGGCAAAGCATGAACAGAACCAGCAGGGCCGCTGTGAACTTATGGTGGATATGATAAGGGTTCGAACGCATTTTCATCATTGCTCGATTTTGCTGCTGCGTGATTCTTCCTGTTTCACTTCGTCCAGCCGCTGTTCTGCCTGCACGCGGATTTCTTCAATTCTGGAATTGTCAGCCAGACTCTGGAAGGTTGCTTTGGCATTGAAATAATCTTTTTGCTTAAGGTAGATGTCACCAAGAAGGAAATAACACTTCGTGACCCAGAGTTCATAGGATCCTGATTTGTGGATCACTTCGAAAGCGGATTTTTCAGCATCCTTCAAACGGTTTTGTTCGAACTGGCAGGCGGCAATCTGGTACTGCGCTTCTGCTCCGTATGCCGCGCGGCTGAGTGAGGCTACTGTTTTGAAGTAAGGAAGGGCGGATTCGCATTTTCCATCCGCCAGGAATGACTTACCTACAATCATGCTGGCAATAATCCGGTCATCGGTACCAATTCCCTTTTCGGCGAGCAGGTTCTGTGCATTTTCGCGGGCTTCGGTCCATTTCTGCAACTCAAACTGACTGCGCAGCAGGCCCCGCATGGCTTCCATCTTTGTTTCCGGTGAAGTGGAAAAATCAATCAGTTTCCCGTAGTAGATCTCTGCTTTCGGATAGTCCTTCAGATTGAAAAAGCTTATTCTCGCCGCCTGCAACATGGATTTCTCCGCAAATTTATTGGGTGCTTTGTCGGCCACGGCTGAATATCCGGAAGCGGCCATTGCCCAGTTCTTTTGGCTTGCATAAATCTCGCTCTTGTAAAAAGCCGCTTCGACGGCATATTTGCCGCCTGGAAATTTTTTCAGATAATCCTCAAATTTGGCCTGTGCACCGGCAAAATTTCCATTGTTGAATTGAACCTCCGCTTCCTGGTAGGCGAGCTGGTCTTCCTGTCCTGCAGACACGGAGACGCCCATGCTCTTGGCAAAATTTACATACTCACTTGTTCTGCCTTCTTCCACATAAATGGATTTGGCGTTATCCAGTGCGTCCTGTGCTTCCACCGAATTCGGATATTGCTTCAGGAGTTCATTGTAGCGGTTTAAAGCCTCTGTGCTGTTGCCAAGGTTATAATTAGCCAGGCCCGAACGCAAAAGGGCGCGTGGTTTGAGGGCATCGTTGCCCGGACTGTTCAGGACGGCTTTTAAATAAGGAAGGGCGTCGCGGAACTGCTCGTTTGAAAGATAGGTATTGGCAATCTCCATATTCGCATCCGCTATAAGGTTGGACTGGGGGTATTTCCTGATCAGTCCGGTGAGCAGCGTGATTTTTTCTGTACCGCTGCTGACGCCTGCCACCATGGCTTTCTGAAATGTGGCATAGTCAGAAGCGGGCCATGAATATTCAAGCACTTTATTATACATGGGTACAGCCACCCTGAAATCTTTATCCATATAATAACAGTCCGCTATACGGATATAGGCGTCCTGCTCCATGGGAGATGCGCTGATCGACGGATTCCGTACAACCTGTGAAAAGTAATTCAGCGCCTGTTTATAATTTTCCTTTCTCAGGTAACAATATCCCAGATCGTAATTGGCACCGGTCGGATTGACTTCTCCCCTGCTGACAGGTGTCTTCAGGTATTCATTAAGGTTCACCACGGCTTCATCAAGCCTGTTGGTACGGTAGGCGATTTCTCCCCTCCAGAAATTAATATAGGGCAACAGCGCGGTGTTGTTTGTTTCCCGTGAAGCGCGGTCGAGTAAATCGGCTGCCCCAAGGAGGTTGCCGTCATTGATCAGCTCCGTAGCCCTGCCATACAGGATCCTCGCGCGCAACTGACGCGCTGCAGGCGACGGGTTCTGAACACTGTCCATCAGGGCCAGGGCATCTTTATAATTGCTGGTATTGGCAAGCACATTTAATAACAATTCACGGGCTTCAGGTTCATAGGGGGAGGCAGGATAGGTATGGATAAAACTGCGGAAACCGCTCATCGCGGCATCGGGATATCCCAGCTGATAGGATAACTTGGCATAGTGAAAAAGGGAAATTTCCTTCTGACGGGGATAACTGCTGTTGGATGCACAAAAAAGAAATGCATTGCGGGCATTGGCCTGCTGCCCCGTTTTCAGGTAAGCGTCTCCCAGCAGGTACATGGCATTTTGACCGAGCGAATCTTCCACCCCACCCAGTTGCTTGAACCCGTCGATGGCTTTATTGTAATTTTTCGCCTGGTAGTAGCAATAAGATAACTCGAAAAGGTCCTGCCGGCTTACTTTCTTCGACTGGTTCACATAAGCTTCCAGGAAGGGCAGCGCTTTGGCAAATTCTTTCTGTTCGTAATATGCATGGCCCACCAGCTGGCGCAGCTCGGCATCGTAATACTGGTTACCCGAAGCGAGTTTCGCACTTGCATAGGATATTGCTTTATCCCGCTGATTCTGGATCAGGTAAATGTTGGCAATATAGTAAGGTACGAGCCGTGCATATTTGGGATTATCCTGAACTACAGAAAATGCGGAACTGGCGTCATTGTATTTTTTCTGATAAAAGGATATATAACCGAAGTAGTAATTCGCATCTATATAATGAGGATCCCCGGGGATCTGGCGGATGGCATCAAACAGGGGCTTGGCCAGGTCGAAATTCTTGTTAACGAAATAGGCATATCCTTCATGGAATTTCAGGTTGGCGATCTCCTCATTGTTTAGGTTCTCAATGCCCGACAGCTTGTAATATTTCAGGGCTGTTTCATAGTTGCCGTGCCGAAAATCGTATTCCGCCAGATGATAGGCCAGCATTTCTGCACGGGCCAGATTGTTTTCCTCGTCAATAAATACGACAGAAGGCGCTACCGCAGTGGAGTCATCCTGGTTCAGTGAACAAACCAGGTTGTAGAAATGGATATTCTGGAAGCTGAAGGACTGGTATGTCTGTGGCCGTGCTGCCTGATCCTGTTCAAGCCTCTTGAAAATAGGATAGGCCAGACTGTAATACTGTTTTTGATAGTATTCCTGGGCCTGGTGATAGGTTGCCTGCGGGTCGGTAATGAAATAAGTCTGTTGCGCGCTGGCAAGAAATCCCGTCAATAGAAAAAAAGAAAATAGGTACAGCTTCATCCGGATATTCAATTGTACGCGCTCAAGTTTCTGAATTATTTCCTCTATTACCAAAGATTGTTCCAAACAGCTTGTGGATAACTGATATGATTAACATTTCTTTAGATCCTGCAGGGAGATATCCAAATCCATTATTTTTGGCTGAAATTTTTTTTTGAGATGAGAAAATTGTTATCGACTGCATATACGGATGGCGCTTTCAATTTTGCCATGCTTGTTCAGCGGGTGGCCACGGGATTGCTGCTGCTGATAGGACATGGACTGCCGAAGATCTCCAATTTCTCCCAGCTCTCCTCCGGGTTCTATGATCCATTTCATATAGGACACCGTAATTCCCTGGTATTGGTCATTCTCGCGGAGTTGTTCTGCTCGATGTTTATGGTGCTTGGTCTTTTCACCAGGATCGCAGCTTTGATTATTGTCGTGAATCTTTCCATTGCCGTATTTGTATTCAATCACGGTCAACCGCTTAAATCGGTTGATCTGGCTTCAATCTATCTTGTGAGCTCCTTTACGGTGATGATCCTGGGACCCGGGAGGATCAGTGTCGACGGGATGATGGGAAAATAAACGGAAGTACATGTTTGTAACTGAGATTCAAATCAGGGTGCGCTACGCGGAAACAGACCAGATGAATGTGGTCTATTATGGAAACTATGCGCAATATTTTGAGGTGGCCCGGGTGGAATCCTTTCGGAACATCGGTTTAATTTATAAGGAAATGGAAGCGGGTGGAATCATCATGCCCGTGGTTGAGATGAATACCAAATACCTGCGTCCTGCACATTACGACGACCTGCTGACAATCAAAACGATTCTCCGCGAGCTTCCTACCGACCACCGCATTGTTTTTGAACAGGAAGTCTATAACGAGGAGAAGAGACTGCTGACCATGGGAAAGGTTACCCTTTACTTTGTGAAAATCGGGACCTTTGAAAAAACAGCTATGCCTGAACAAATGAGAAAGGCCCTGATGAGATTTTTCTGAACGTCATTCCAATTACAATTTATTTCCAGCCATTGACAAACATTTCAATCCTGACTATAGGCGACGAGCTGCTCATCGGGCAGGTGATCGATACCAACAGCGCCTGGATGGCCCAGGAACTTAACAGGGCCGGATTCTGGGTAAACCGGAGGCTGGCAGTCGGCGACCGGCGTGAGGCCATCCTTTCGGCGCTGGATGGCGAGTCGAAAGTTTCGAAAATCATTCTGATTACCGGAGGACTTGGACCCACCTCCGACGACATTACCAAACCCCTTCTCTGCGAATATTTCGATACAGGACTTGTAGTGGATCCCCAGGCACTGGAAAACGTAAAAAATATATTTGAAAAAATTCTGAAACGCCCGCTCACGGAAACCAATCTCAGACAGGCTGAAGTACCTGCCTCTTGCAAAGTGATACAGAACCGCCGTGGTACGGCACCCGGGATGGTATTTGAAAAAGAAGGAAAGATATTCATTTCGATGCCCGGCGTGCCGCACGAAATGAAGGGTATGATGACGGAAGCAGTAATTCCCCTGCTGATTAAACGCTTCAAACCGGAACATATCGCCCACCGTACACTGCTGACTGCCGGCATCGGTGAGTCCACCCTGGCTGATCATATCGGATCTTTTGAAAGATCACTGCCTCCGCATGTGTCATTGGCCTATCTTCCCAACTACGGCATGGTGAGACTCCGGCTCACGGCGAGGTCCCAGCAGGGTGAAGCGAATAATGAAGAAATCGACAGGCTTTTTGCCGATCTCAAGTCGCGGGTCGGCGAATGGCTGGTGACGGATGAAGACATTCCCATTGAGGAAGCCCTTGGAAGACTGCTGAAGGAACGAAAGAAAACGGTGGGTACTGCAGAAAGCTGCTCGGGCGGACTGGTAGCGCGCCAGATCACTTCTGTTCCAGGTTCAAGTGTTTATTTTAAAGGGTCGGTGATCGCCTATTCAAATCAGATTAAAAAATCCCTTCTGGGTGTTGACCCGGCCATCCTCGATGAACATGGAGCGGTCAGTGAGGAGACAGTTCGTGCGATGGTGAAGGGCGCGATCCGTTTGCTTGATACTGATTTCGCGGTTGCCACATCGGGGATTATGGGTCCTGACGGAGGATCTGAAAAAAAGCCGGTGGGTACTGTCTGGATTGCTGCGGGAGATAAGGACCGGATCATAACCCAGAAACACTGGTTCCGTTTCGACCGCCAGCGAAATACAGAGCTGACTGCAGCCAATGTGCTGAACTTGTTAAGAAGATTTATTTTGTCACAGTCAGGGGAAGCTGGCGGAAATGACTTAAAAAATTAATCAATACTTTTGAGTGGTATAAAAGAACTTCTTTCATGGCGATTGTAGATCTGTTAATGCCGAAAATGGGTGAGAGCATCATGGAGGCTACCATCCTCAAATGGAATAAGAAGCCCGGCGATCACATTCAACAGGATGAATCGCTCCTGGAAATTGCCACCGACAAGGTTGACAGTGAAGTTCCTTCCACCACAGCAGGCATTGTAAAAGAACTGTTGTTTGCTGAAAACGATGTTGTTCCGGTGGGAGCCGTCATTGCCCGGATCGAGAGCGAAGTGCATTCCGCCCACATCCCTGAAAACATTCCTGCCCCCGCTCCCCGGGAAGAAAAGTCTGTGACAGCAGAAGAGTCTGTCCGGAGCGAACCATCCCGTGGACCGGCGGTAAGAGAATTCGCGCCAACCAATGGATATAAGAATTATCAGGGAACTGAAGCATCGTCCGGAAACCGGTTCTATTCCCCGCTTGTTCTGAATATTGCCAGTAATGAAGGCATTTCCATGACAGAACTGGAAAGAATTTCAGGAACGGGTAATGAAGGAAGGGTCACCAAAAAAGATATCCTTTCTTATGTGAGCCGTCGTAAGGAAGGAAACGGATTTCAGTCAGAACCGGAAACGGAAACAAGCCAGGAAAGACCCTCTTACGCTTCGGACAAGAGCCGTCCCGCAGAACCTGTTTTCCAGGTCAGCGGCAATGTGGAAATCCAGGAAATGGACCGTATGCGGCGCCTGATCGCGGACCACATGGTCCGCAGCAAACAAACGAGTCCGCACGTAACAAGCTTTTCTGAGGCTGACGTTACAAACCTCGTGGTCTGGAGGGAAAAGGAAAAAGAAGAATTTGAAAAAAGGGAAGGCACTAAACTCACACTTACCCCCTTGTTTATTGAAGCGATTATAAAGTGCATTAAGAAATATCCGCTGATCAATAGTTCGGTGCAGGGTGACAAGATCATTTTGCGAAAAGACATTAATATCGGCATGGCAACGGCGCTTCCCTCCGGAAGCCTGATCGTACCGGTGATCCGGAATGCCGACAATTATAATCGAGTCGGTCTTGCCCGTCAGGTAAACCAGCTGGCTTCCAATGCCCGCGCCAGTAAACTTAAACCGGAAGATATCCAGGATGGAACTTTTACGCTCACCAACGTAGGTGTATTTGGAAGCCTCATGGGTACACCTATCATTAACCAGCCACAGGTCGCAATCCTCGCCGTCGGGGCCATCAAAAAAAGGCCCGTCGTGATTGAAACAGAACAGGGCGATGCCATCGGCATCCGGCATATGATGTATCTGTCCATGAGTTACGATCATCGCATCATCGACGGCAGCCTTGGCGCGGGTTTCCTCACAGCCGTTGCAAAAGAACTGGAGAATTTCCAGGGATAAAAAGCTTAAAATCCTGCTTTACAATACATCTGGATACCGTCCGGCGGTAATTCCACTGCCTTCTTCCACACAGTTCCGATACCAATTTCCGGGTTCTGCCGTTCTTATTTAGAGAACTTTTTACTGGAAGTTTCGTAAATTCCATTACTACTAAACCAAGTACGATGAAAACGCTTTCCGAAACCTGGTTCGCCGATGGTTATATTGACTTCGAACTAAAGAAATACACCCTTCTTGCCTACCTCCAGGAAATCACAAGGAATTTCCGTCAAAATAAGCTCTACCCGCAACTGGCCGATGTTATCTTCCACTATAACAACCTGGTAGCCTTCAGGGAAAACAAAAAGTTTCTGCAGGAACAGTTCCCCAAGAAACTGACGGGACTTCAGATGGAAAGAATCCAGCTGCTGTATGAGCAGCTGATTCAGGATGATGAACTTATGCGGGAGCTTGAAGACATCATTGAATATTCAGCCAGACATATGAAGGAGGCGATCACCAGCGGTACTGAAATCTATGAATTTGTCGAAGAAAAAATAACCATTCACCCCGTGGGAATCATGCCGATGACCTCGAAGGAAGGTTATTTCCTGCTGAACGGAGGTCCGGTAGCGGAGACAAGGGCATATCATTATACCCTGAGTTTTTTTGAAAAACATGATGAGAAATACCGAAGCATCCGAACGGAATATATCGACAGCTGGTCGAGAGGCTTTACCAATACGTATGAACAAATTAAATCAGAGCTGCTGATCCGAAAGCCGGATATTCCCCATCCCGCAGTATATGCGATTGAGACGCCGTTAAAATTCCCTCTCGACGAAACCCTGCTTCCGGTAGCAAAGAGAAGCCTTGTGCGCTATATTACGACCAATGCAGCCTGAGAAGCTTCTTCTTAACTGAACTGTCCCCCGCCTGCTGATTTCCTCACCCTCATGGTTTGCAGGATCACGGAGGCTATGATAAGGGCGAACCCCAGGTAAAATCCATGATTTAATTCCCTGTCTTCGCGGTAGATGAGAAAGGCCAGGACCACACCGTAGATGGGTTCGAGATTATAAGTGAGGTTAACAGTGAATGCGGGGATAATCCGCAGCGCTTTCATAAACAGTTCATACGCCACAACAGTACACAATATACCCAGAATGAGAAGCCATCCCCAGTCTGCCAGTGATGGCAGCAGCCTGTCTACCGGCTGGTAGTGAAAATAAACAGGCATCAGCAGGGTAATAAAAAGAAATCCTCCGCTAAGCTGATATCTTGTTGTTGTTTCCGCATCAAGCCCTCTCATGATCTGCCGGTTGAAAATTGGAAAAATGCTGGCGAGAAAAGCTGAAAACAGGGAAACTGCGATTCCCAGTTTGTATTTCGGATCGAAATGGAAGACTATACTAATGCCGGCAATGGCGAGAAGTCCCAGCAGAACTTCCATCCAGTCGAATTTTGTCCGTAGCATGGGAGGTTCCAGGATCGCTGTGAAAAACCCCATGGCGGAGATACAGATAACGCCGGTGGATACGTTCGACAGGCGTATACCCGCATAAAATGTTACCCAATGCATGGCCAGTATACATCCTACGCCTGAAGCCTGCAGAATTTGCCGGCGTGTGCCTCCCGGCATTTTATCGCGGTACAGCCACATGATCCAAAGCACCACACAGGTTATCGCCATGCGGTACCAGACCAGGACAGCTTCATTCAGTGTAATAAGGCGTCCGAGCACGCCGGTAAAGCCCGCGAGAAAAACAGCAATATGTAATTGGAGAAAAGCTCTTTTCATCAGGATGGCAAAGAAAGATTATTTTCCTTCTACTACCATCTTGTTGGAGAAGTGGCTAAGGGAGTCCTTGGCCGTTGTTTTTGTAACTCTTTTGCGATAGCTCTTGAACATCGACTCCCAGCGGAGTTTTAAGACGCCCAAAACACCTTCTTTCACGATGCCCTTGCTCATTTTGGAAGCGCCCAGCTTTCGGTCTTCAAAGATGATGGGAACTTCTTTTATTCTGAATCCGAGTTTCCAGGCTGCAAATTTCATTTCGATCTGAAAAGCATACCCCGTGAAATGGATTTCATCCAGGTTGATGGTTTCCAGAACTTCTTTCCGATAACAGACAAAACCAGCTGTCGGATCCTTTACCGGCATCCAGGTAATCAGCCTGGTATAGATCGAAGCTCCTCTGGACAGCATTACCCGGTTGAGGGGCCAGTTTACGTTGCCACCACCGGAAACGTACCGGCTGCCGATGGCCAGGTCCCCTCCATCCTCTTTACAGGCCTGATACAGGCGGGTCAGGTCCCTGGGATTATGGGAGAAGTCAGCATCCATTTCAAAAATGAATGCATAGCCATGGTGAACGGCCCATTTAAATCCATGTATATAAGCGGTTCCCAATCCCAGTTTTCCCTTACGGCTTTCGAGAAAGAGGCTTGAAGGATATTCCCGCTGGAGACTGCGGACGATATCTGCAGTACCGTCAGGTGAACTGTCATCCACGATCAGGATGTGAAACTCTTCTTTAAGGGAAAATACAGCCTCGATAATGGAAGCCACATTCTCCTTTTCATTGTACGTTGGTATGATGACAATCTTTTCCAATACAGTCAATTAACTAAAAAAATAAAGATTTTCCCGGTCTGAATTAACCGACCGTTTTATCTTTCTTCAGCATAGTGCGGTTGAAAATTTCAGTCAGTTTCTGCTTGGTGTGCATAGGAAAGTCCCCTTTCATCATCCAATCGTAGTACTGGGGCTCAGATTTTAAGACATCGGCAACCGGTCTTCCTTTGTGTTTCCCGAAGTTAAATATTTCTATTCCATTTTCCATGGAAAACCTGCGGGCAAAATCGACTAACTGCTCATCGCCGGTGAATTTCACAATGCTTTCCGGATCCGTTCCCAATTGGGGATAACGGCCGATCTGGGCAATCAGAATTTCAAGGGTGGCCTCGGCATCTGATTGTGCGCTGTGGGCGCCATCGTGTGTCTTATCGCAGTAGAACCGGTAAGCAGCCGAAAGGGTGCGCTGCTCCATCATATGAAATACCCTCTGAACGTCAATGAGTTTTCTTCCCTTCATATCGAGTTCGATGCCTACCCGGAGGAATTCCTCTACCAGGAGGGGTATGTCAAACCGGTTGGAATTGTACCCTGCCAGGTCTGAATGGTCAAGGAACTGGCGGAGCTCATTGGCTGCCTGGCGGAAGGTCTGGGCCTCCCTGACCATCTCATCAGTAATACCGTGGATATCAGAAGCCTGTTTGGGGATAGGAATTTCCGGATTGATATACTTATGCTTTACGAGTCTGGACCCGTCGGGCATGATCTTGACAATAGCTATTTCGACTATCCGGTCTGTTGAAAGATTGATGCCGGTGGTTTCCAGGTCAATAACCGCCAGGGGTTTGTTTAATGTAAGCATGAAAATTTTGGGTTAAGCAATGATTCCCTTTGCAAATTTAGCAAATCCCGGCCATCCTTCGTACCGGTACACCCTGCGTGGACGGTCCGATCGCGACAATTCTTATGCCGAACTGAGGGCAATACGGCGGTACATCTGTTGGAGACCCGGATTTGCAAATCCCGCTAAAAATATTTTAGCCTTATGGATTCACAAAATCTTTCTAAATGCCAGGAAACGCACTCTTTTCGATCTGCCTCTATTGCATTTACGGATTTTATTGTTTTATTTTGCTTCATTCCCAACCATCCTTAGAACATACCGGCGATCTTTACCCAGATTGAAATTTTCCGGTCCGTATCAACTGACTCAGTTCCATCAGAAGATAACAGCCATTGCCGGCTTTCCGCATCCCCTTGAATGACCTCATGATCTGCCTTAAAAAGGGCTTTATTATTAATTTAAAATACCCCAAGAAAATGAGAAAGACAGTTTTGATTATTGCTCTATGTACGCTGGTGGCTTCGGCAATGACCTCCTGTGCCAGCTATCGCAGTACAGGAAAATACGGATGTGAGTCCACCAAGGGCTACATCGGTTATGGCGCAACAAGATAAGATCTCCCCGTCCCGGCAAAGCCGGCAGGAAATCATATGATATTGTAAGCCCGGTACTTTGCTGTGCCGGGCTTTTTTTACGGTTCCTTGTACTATTTTGCACTCCCGTCCCTGTTCACGCCTAAACCAATGATTATGCGAAAAATTCTCCTTCTGCTGATCCCCGTTTTGAGTTTGTTCAAGTCAGGGCTTTCCCAGTCTTTTAAAGGCAGTTACACTTTCCAAAAAGCCGTCTATCCGACGGCTGCCGTACAGGTTCCCTATGATGAAGACAGGGTAACTGATGCCATAAAAGATTATATGCTGCGCAAGGGCTTCAAAGACAGCCACTACAAGGATTTCCTGGTTTTTCGTTCCGTGCCACTGGATGCATCGGGAACCCAGGCCGACCTGTATTTTAATATCAGCAGGAAAAGCCGTTCAGAAAAAGATATAACAATTGTCAACCTGCTCCCGGTAAAAAAGGGAGAAACGCTTACGCCTGCTGCAGAAGGAGACAGCAGTTATATTGGCCTGTCGCAGGCTTTTATTGACACAATGATCAGACAGATCCATAGTTATTCTCTCAACCAGGAAATTATTGAGGCGCAAAAAAATCTGGATAAAACAAGCTCCAAACTAACCGATCTGAAAAACGATTCCGGCGATATTGCAAAAAAGATCAGGAGTTATGAAGCCGATCTGGAAAAAAATAAAAATGACCAGGCGTCCCAGACAAAAGTGATCAGTTCAACTGCAACGGGCGACCAGGATGCGTTAAGCAAAGCGCATAAGAAGATGGACAAGCTGCTCGACAACCAGGCCGATTACGAAAAAAAGCTCCGCAACTACAAGGCAGATCTCGAGCAAAATACGAAGGACCGCCAGACCCAGCAGGCTCTTTATGAAAAAGAGAGCGAAGTGTTGGCGGCCCTTAAACAACGATATCAGAACGTGGGGACAACGAAATAGAAACCCTAGGTTGCCCAGGCCTTGTCTCCTTTCTTGTAAGGAATACAACCTTCATAACGGCCCGGTACAGCTACATAGCGCAGGGCTTTGGTAGCGCCCGGTTCGGAGGTGAAATAACCCCAGATGGTCAATTCCTTGAACATACGGAAATAGTGCGGAGGATCTGTAGGCTTTTTGGATGCCGTATATTCCTTCTGTTCCTTGTCCAGTTCTATGAGGAGTTTTTTCCGTTCTTCCGGCGTGCTGTCAAGGAAGGGTTTTCCGTTCATTTTCTTTGACGCCTCATTCAGTTTAGTCATCCCGTCGATGAAAATCTGCTGCTCTTTCTGTTCGTAGCAGTCCCTCACGATCACGTGCATGAATTCACCGATCTTGGCTTCTTTGGCACCCGGCGTGGTGGTGGCAGGTATAATGGTCTCGCCCACTTCGTCAAGAAAAGAGATATCATCAGGTGAAAAATCAATTCCTGCTGAACCTATTTTCCTGTCTGCATTCACGCATCCCGATAAAAAAGCTTCCGCCCCGATGATGGTGCCTCCCAGCAGCAGCGCAACGGATGACAATGCTTCCCTTCTGTTCATGATTTCTTTATTTTTTTGTCCTTATAAATATAGTGATTTCAAATTCCTAGTTTACAGATTTCCTTTTTTCAATTCGCTGACTGCATGATCCGCCGCCCTTGCCGTAAAGGCCATATAGGTAAGCGAAGGATTCACACAGGAAGCGGAAACCATGAAGGAACCGTCTGTGACAAACACATTGGGCGCATCCCATATCTGATTGTACTTGTTCAACACCGAGGTTTTCGGATCCTTACCCATGCGGGCGGATCCCATTTCATGAATACCACGTCCAAGGGTTCCGTCGCCTTCGCGGCCCTTTACATTCTTCGCACCGGCAGCCGTCAGCATCTCGATGGCATCATTGAGCATGTCCTTGCGCATCTTCTTTTCGTTCTCCTTGTATTCGACGTCGAAAGCCAGCACATTTAGTCCCCACTTGTCCTTTTTCGTTTTATCGAGTGTGATCTTGTTATCGTGGTAAGGAAGGGTTTCTCCGAATCCGCCGATATTCAGTGTCCAGGGACCCGGTTCACTCAGCGCATCTTTCAGGTCTGCTCCTATGGCCACTTCCTCGGCAGAGCGCTGATATCCCGAACGGCTTCCACCGCCCTGGTAACCAAAACTGCGGAGATAGTCCCTTTTGTCGCCGCCCACATTGCGGAACTGAGGGATGTAAATGCCATTGGCTCTTCTTCCAAAATAATATTTGTCATCGAAACCCTCTACGGTTCCGCCCGCGCCCACACCAAGGTGATGATCCATGATATTATGACCCAGTTCTCCGCTGCTGCTGCCCAGACCGTCCGGCCAGATATCTGTTGCGGAATTCATGAGTATCCAGGCGCTGTTCAGTGTGGATGCATTCAGGAAGATAACTTTCGCATAGTAGGTGTAGGTTTTATTGGTTTCACCATCCAGCACTTCCACACCTGTAGCCCTTTTCTTGTCTTTGTCGTAAAGAATTTTTGTGACAATGGCCCAGGGACGAAGTGTGAGGTTTCCGGTTTTCATTGCTGCCGGATATGTAGAAGACTGCGTACTGAAATAGGCGCCAAAGGGACAGCCCAGCCAGCATTTGTTTCTGAACTGACAGTTACTTCTTCCCGGTAAGGGTTCCGTGATATTGGCGGTTCTTCCGATGATCACGTGACGCTGTCCGTTAAACAGTTTTTTCATCCTGTCGGAGAAATCCTTTTCGACACAGGTCATATCCATGGGGGGCATGAACTGACCGTCCGGCAGGATTTCCAGACCGTCGCGGTTACCGCTGATGCCTGCAAATTTTTCCGCGTGGTCGTACCAGGGTGCGATCTCACGATAACGTACGGGCCAGTCTACGCCGATTCCTTCTTTTGCGTTGGCTTCGAAATCATGGTCGCTCCACCGGTAACTTTGACGGCCCCACATCAGGGAGCGTCCGCCCACGTGATAGCCGCGGAACCAGTCGAATCTTTTTATTTCTGTATAGGGGCTTTCGCGGTCGTCCACCCAGTAGTCGAGGTTAATTTCATTCAGCGGGTAATCTCTTTTCAAAACAGGATAATCCTTGATCATTTCCTGCGTCCGCCTTCCGTGATGAGGAAAATTCCAGGCCTCCTTATTGGCATTCACATAATCTTTTACATGTTCAATATTTTTACCTCTTTCCAGCATGATGGTTTTAAGACCTTTTTCACAAAGCTCCTTGGCGGCCCATCCACCGCTAATCCCCGAGCCAATTACAATTGCGTCATAAACATTGTCTGCCATGTATTGTCTTTTTGATTATTGATTTCAACATCAGATATTCCTACACGTCGCATACGATAACTGCCTTCTGAAGGGAAGCAATCTTATCTGTTTCCGTAGGAATGAATTCCTGGGCCACATATCCCTTAAAACCGGTGTCCACGATAGCCTTCATAATGGCCGGATAATACAGCTCCTGGCTCTCATTGATCTCGTGCCGGCCGGGCACACCCGCCGTGTGGTAATGACCGATATAATCATGGTTGTCGCGAATGGTTCGTATCACATCCCCTTCATCGATCTGCATATGGTAGATATCGTAAAGCAATTTAAAATTGGGGCTGTTCAGCTTTTTACAAAGTGCAACACCCCATGACGTACGGTCGCACAAATAATCTTTATGATCGACTTTACTGTTGAGCAGTTCCATCTGGATCGTGATGCCGTTTTTTTCCGCAAGGGGAAGGATCTGCTGAAGACCTTTCACACAATTGTTAAGTCCTGTTTCATCGTCCATACCACGACGGCTTCCGCTGAAACAGATTGCGTCTTTGTATCCGGCCTTGACCATGAGAGGAATCAGTTCATTGTACTGGGCAACCAGTTTTTCGTGGAATCTGGGCTCGGCAAAACCATCCGTCAGGCTCACGTCGCCCGCCACATAGCACATCGAGCTGTATAGCCCGTATTTCTGTAACATGGGCCAGTCTTTGGGCGCCACCAGATCGATGGCCGGAATACCGATGCCCTTAACCTGCCGGCAGAAATCTTCCAGTGGAATGGAGTCAAAACACCAGCGGCAAACCGAATGGTTAATATGTCCTTTCATTTTGAATGGCGGTTCTTTGTCGCGGACCGGCGCGGAAGAAGATATCAAAGTGGTTCCGGTGGCCAGGATGGCGGATCCGGCGACCATGTTCTTAATCATTTTACGCCTTGACGAGCGGGAGTTCATGGTAGAAGGTTTGAATGTACGACGAGTCGTCGTCTGTACACGAAATTAGTGACCAGCGGAAACCGGGACAAGCAATTCCGGCTTTTTACGCCCGCGCATGTATAGATTCAGGCCGGCAAAGGCAACGATAAGCGCTATAGGAATCATCATGGTCAGGTTGATGATAGCAGGGCCGGCCGCTTTCTTTGCTTCAAAAAGGGCATTCGCCATCTCCGAACCGGGTGGGGCCTGGTTGTATGTGGCCAGATCGGCTCCAGCCGGTAGTTTACTCGCTACGATCTTGTCATAGTGCTTGCCCATGAAGATCATGTAAATAGATACGGCAAACATGCCTGCCCCGCCCATCAGGTTCATACCCACAGCCCCGGTTCTGGGCAGGTTTTCCGATACGAATCCCAGCATGGTCGGCCAGAAATAACACACGCCCATTCCGAAGATCAGGGCGCCAACAAAAATCATATTGCCGGTTGTATGGCCAAGCAGGTAAAGCCCCAGAGAAGCCAGAATCGCTGACATCAGTAAAACACCCTGAGGCGAAAATCTTTTCACTACAGGACCTGCAAATGCCCTGCCCACTACCATAACGCCGGTATCCAGGGTAAGTATCAGGAGCGCATTGTCGGTGACATTTTTCAAAAGCACGTCGATCCATTGTCCGGTAAACAGTTCGGTGATCGCGGTACCGAACATACAAAGGATCATGAATAAGAACAGACCGGTGAAGATGGACCGGTACATGGTCGCGTTCGATATACCCGCTGCCACCCTTTCTGTCACAGGGAAATGAAGTTTGGAAAAAAGGTAACCGTAAATAAGTGTCGGGATCAGCATAGTACCAACTTCCACCTGCCAGGGAACATTAAATTTGTCAAGAATGAAAACGATAAGGGTTCCAATGACGATCCCGCCCGGAAACCAAAGATGAAAATGGTTGAGTTTCGTGGTTTTGTTGCCGGGAAAAAGGGAGGCCACCAGCGGGTTGCAGGCGGCTTCAACTGTTCCGTTGGCGATTCCGATCAGGAGCGTGGACAAAAACAGGGTCCAGTAACCTCCCGCGGTAATGGTCAATATGATTCCCGCCAGGTGAAAAATAAAGGCGAGCAGCAGCAGTCTTTTCATGCCGATGATATCCACGATAAAACCACCGATTACGACAGCCAGCGGAAATCCCCAGAATGCGGTTGCGGCGATCGTACCCAGTTCGGATGCGGAAAGATTGAACTGGGTTCCCAGTTTGCCCAGGATACCTGCGCGAATACCAAAAGAAAGTGAAGTGACGAGAAGAGCGAGACAGCTGGCGGTAAATAGTTGTTGACGCGGAACTGCGTTCGTGGCCATGGCAATCGTTTTAAAATAATGGGTCAATATAGCAATTAATTGACCAGCTGTAAATTTAAATTTTTTTGCCGAAATAAAAAGGGTAAAGCCGTTCTGGCTGTCGTAAATATGTCCGTAATCAAGTAAACTTGCAGTCCCGTAATCCGGCGATAGAAAACCCTTAATTCGGATGCCGTGAACCGGCCACGGGGAAACAGGGTTTAACGGGCCGCAGAGTCATCAATCATTCAGATCAAACAAACAATATGAAAAGAAAACTCAGAATGGGCATGGTGGGAGGAGGCAAAGATGCTTTCATTGGTGCCATCCACCGAATTGCCGCACACATGGACGGATTGATAGAAGTGACCGGCGGGGCACTGAGCATCCATGAAGACGTGGCCCGGGCTTCCGGTGAAATGCTTTTTCTCTCCCCCGACCGCACCTACCTGAATTATGAGGAAATGATGGATAAGGAAAGCAGGCTGCCGGCCGACAAAAAAATTGATTTTGTTACGATCGTCACGCCGAATTTTGCCCATTTCGCTCCCGCCATGCTTGCTCTCGAGAAGGGCTTTCACGTCGTGATCGAAAAACCCATCACTTTTACGATCGACGAAGCCAGGCAACTGAAGAAAAAAGTGGAGGAGACGGGACTTATTCTTTGTCTTACCCACACGTATTCCGGTTATCCGATGGTGAAACAGGCCCGGCAGATGGTGAAGAACAATATGTTTGGAAAGATCCGCAAGATCTGGGTTGAATATCCTCAGGGTTGGCTCAGTAAGCTGACCGAACGGGAAGGCAATGCCCAGGCAGCCTGGAGAACCGATCCCAAAAGGTCAGGAAAGAGCGGTTGTATGGGTGACATCGGGACCCATGCCGCACACCTCGCAGAATACATCAGCGGACTTAAAATTTCAAAACTCTGTGCCGACCTCAATATCGTGGTGGAAGGCCGGCCGCTGGATGACGATGGGAATGTCCTTCTCAAGTTTGACAACGGAGCAGCCGGCGTGCTGATGGCCTCACAGGTCGCCGCCGGCGAGGAGAATGCACTCCGCATCCGGATTTACGGAGAGAAGGGAGGGCTTGAATGGAGCCAGCAGGAACCGAATTCCCTGATCGTTAAATGGCTTGACCAGCCCACCCAGATCTATCGGGCGGGCGTCGGATATAAAGAACCACTCTCAACGTTTACGACCCATAATCTGCGGACACCCGGCGGACATCCCGAAGGATACCTCGAAGCCTTTGCCAATATCTACCGGAATTTCGCACAAACACTGTCAGCGCGTATTAACGGAACCAAACCTTCGCCCGAAAGCCTGGATTTTCCCGGTGTGGAGGACGGTATTCGGGGGATGGCATTCATTGATAATGTAGTCGCCTCTTCACAATCGAAAGAAAAGTGGATGGATCATATCGTGTAATGGCGCGAAAATTTCATTACAAAAAAATCTTATCATAAAATGAAAACGATCAAGGGACCTGGGATTTTTCTTGCGCAGTTCCTCGGCGATTCCGCTCCGTTCAACTCGCTCTCTTCCATTTGCCAGTGGGCGAAATCCCTGGGCTATGCAGGTGTACAGATACCGACCTGGGACGCACGCTGCATCGATTTAAAGAAGGCAGCAGAAAGTAAAACCTATGCTGATGAGATCAGGGGCACCGTGGAGTCAGCGGGTTTACAAATCACTGAATTGTCAACCCATCTTCAGGGCCAGCTCGTTGCCGTACATCCTGCATACGACGATCTGTTCGACGGGTTTGCACCGGAAAGCGTAAGAAAAAATCCAACAGCCAGACAGGCCTGGGCAGTGCAACAATTAAAATATGCTGCGGCCGCTTCCAGGAACCTCGGCCTGAATGCACATGCCACATTCAGCGGTGCCCTGCTATGGCCTACACTTTATCCCTGGCCCCAGCGCCCTGCGGGACTTGTGGAAACAGGATTCCAGGAACTCGCCAAAAGGTGGAGGCCCATCCTTGACATATTTGACCAGAACGGCATTGACCTTTGTTACGAAATCCATCCCGGCGAAGACCTTCATGACGGGATAACCTATGAGATTTTTCTGAATGAACTTAACCAGCATCCGAGGGCATGTCTTTTATATGATCCCTCCCATTTTGTTTTGCAACAACTCGATTATCTTACCTACATAGACCATTATCACGAACGCATCCGGATGTTTCACGTCAAAGATGCCGAGTTCAATCCCACAGGAAAACAGGGAGTTTACGGCGGCTACCAGTCCTGGATTAATCGTGCGGGCCGGTTCCGGTCGCTGGGCGACGGACAGGTGGATTTTAAATCCATTTTCAGCAAACTTGCGGCCTACGATTTCCCGGGATGGGCTGTACTCGAATGGGAATGTTGCCTGAAACACCCGGAAGACGGCGCTAAGGAAGGATCTGTATTTATAAAAAATCATATTATCCGTGTTACGGAAAAGGCTTTTGACGATTTTGCCGGTACGGGATCTGATGAATCTTTCAACCGGGCCGTCCTTGGTATAAAATAGAAAAAAGGTTTATGCATTTTTTTACGAAATTTATCCTCTCACAACAACCACCTCAACAATGAAAAAATTATTTTTCCTTTTACTGATCGGTTCCATCGCTGTGGTCGCCTGCAATTCATCCGGCAGTTCTGCGGATAAGAAAGATTCCGCAACGTCGGCACCCGCCGCCGCTCCTGCCGCGGCAGAATCGAAAGGTCTGGAACTGATCGGAGCCAGTGATTGTACTACCTGCCACCGTCTGCATAAGGAAGCACCCGGCGCTTCCATCGGACCTTCCTACAGTGAAGTGGCAGCACGTTATCCCCATGCGGCGGATACCACGGTGGACCGGCTGGTAAATAAGGTTATTAACGGAGGATCCGGCGTCTGGGGTACGGTGCCCATGACACCACATGCTGCGTTACCACCATCTGATGTAAAGGAAATGGTCACTTATATTCTTTCTATAAAAAGTTAATCCATGACGAAAAGATTTTTTTTCACCATGCTTTCTGTGATGGTGACCGCGGCAACTCATGCCCAGCAGAACCAGCTCACAGATCAGGAGAAAAAAGAAGGATGGAAACTGCTGTTTGACGGCAGGACCTCCAAAGGCTGGCACACCTATAATAAAAAGACTTTTGGAGAAGGATGGAAAGTATCAGAAGGCACCCTCTTCCGCGATACCACCGCTGTTAAAAAAGAGGCAGGAGATATTTGCACCGATGAAGTCTTTGAAAATTTTGACCTGAAGCTGCAATGGAAAATCTCCAAAGACGGAAACAGCGGTGTCATGTTCCTCGTGCATGAATCACCGGAATATGATGCACCCTATCTGACGGGGCCCGAAATGCAGATTCTGGACAATGAGG
>Ga0207691_10000040_pt1 | contig 106561 bp, 89 predicted proteins | sample KBSM13metaG_FD_184327 | JGI IMG/M metagenome (GOLD analysis project Ga0207691, IMG submission 184327) | Miscanthus rhizosphere microbial communities from Kellogg Biological Station, Michigan, USA - KBS M1-3 metaG (SPAdes) (version 2) | ecosystem: Host-associated > Plants > Roots > Rhizosphere...
CAAGGCCGCCAAGGCCAAGGCCGACAAGGAAGCGAAGGCCAAGGCCGAGGAAGACAAGGCGAAGGCCGAAAAGGACGCCAAGGCGAAGGCGAAGGAAGAGAAGGCCGCCAAGGCGAAGGCCGACAAGGAAGCCAAGGCCGCCAAGTCGGCCAAGGCCGACACGCCGACCAAGGCCGACACGCCGACCAAGGCCGACACGCCGACCAAGGCCGATACGTCCAAGGACAAGGCGATGGCGAAGGACGCCGCGGCCAAGCCGGCGGACAAGTCAGCGGCCCCCGCGTCCAAGTAAGCGCCGTGCATCGGCGTCCGGCGCTGCCGACGCGTGTTCCCCGAGGCCCCGCCCTAATCGGCGGGGCCTCTTTTATCGGCCCGCGGATCCGCGCAGCGCTGCACAGGGCCCGCCGGGTCGCTCCAGTACAATCGCGACGATGTATCCGACGCTCGAAGCGACGATCGGCAACACGCCGCTCATCCGTCTGCAGCGGCTGCCGGGGGACACGACCAACGTGATTCTCGGCAAGCTCGAAGGCAACAACCCCGCCGGCTCGGTCAAGGACCGGCCCGCGCTGTCGATGATCGCCGAAGCCGAGAAGCGCGGCGACATCAAGCCGGGCGACACGCTGATCGAAGCCACATCCGGCAACACGGGCATCGCGCTCGCCATGGTCGCCGCGATCCGCGGCTACCGCATGATCCTGGTGATGCCCGAGAGCCAGAGCGCCGAGCGCGTGCAGACGATGCGCGCGTACGGCGCCGAGCTGATCCTCACGCCGAAGGCCGGTGGAATGGAGGCCGCGCGCGACATCGCGGAGCGCATGCGCGCCGAAGGCAAGGGGACGATCCTCGATCAGTTCGCCAATCCCGACAATCCGCTGTCGCATTACCGCACCACGGGGCCCGAGATCTGGCGCGACACCGGCGGGCGGGTCACGCATTTCGTTTCGGCGATGGGCACCACGGGCACGATCACCGGCGTGTCGAAGTTCCTGAAGGAGCAGAAGCCTTCCGTCGTCATCGTCGGCGCGCAGCCGGAGGATGGCGCGTCCATTCCCGGAATCCGCAAGTGGCCGCCGGCCTATGTGCCCCGCATCTTCGATCCGAAGCGCGTCGACCGCGTCGAGAACGTCTCGCAGGCCGACGCCGAGGACACCGCGCGGCGGCTCGCGCGCGAGGAGGGCATTTTCTGCGGCATCTCGGCCGGCGGCGCGTGCGCCGTCGCGCTGCGCATCTCGCGCGAGGTGCGCGACGCGACGATCGTCTTCGTCGTCTGCGATCGCGGCGACCGCTACCTGTCCACCGGCGTTTTTCCCGGCTGACGCGGACGCCGCGCCGCCGTTCTTCCGTGCCTGCCCTGCCATGACGCCCATCCTCGTCTTCGACATCGAAACCGTCCCGGACGCGGCAGGCATCCGCCGTCTCAACGACATCGCGGCGGACATCCCGGACGACGACCTGCTGGCGTGGTACGCGCAGCAGCGGCGCGCCGCCACCGGCGGCGATTTCGCGCCGCTCTACCTGCAGAAGGTCGTCGCCATCGCGTGCGCGATGCGCGAGGGCTCGGCGCTGCGCGTGTGGTCGATCGGCGAGCCCGGCGACCCGGAGCCGGAGCTGATCCGCCGGTTCTACGACGGCATCGAGCGCTACTCGCCGCAGCTCGTGTCGTGGAACGGCGGCGGCTTCGACCTGCCGGTGCTGAATCATCGCGCGCTGATCCACGGCGTGGCCGCGTCCCGCTTCTGGGATTGGGGCGACGAGGACCGCGAATTCCGCTACAACAACTATCTCGGCCGCTACCACACGCGCCACCTCGACGTGATGGACGTGCTCGCGATGTACCAGCCGCGCGCGAGCGCCGGACTCGACGCCATGGCGAAGCTGTGCGGCTTCCCGGGCAAGCTCGGCATGGACGGCAGCGAGGTCGCGGCGGCCGTCGCAGCCGGGCGGCTCGCCGAAGTGCGCGCCTATTGCGAGACCGACGTCATGAACACGTATCTCGTCTACCAGCGCTTCCGCCGCCTCCGGGGCGAGATCGACGCCGGCGAGTATTCGCGCGAGATCTCGTTCGCGCGCGAGCGCGTCACGGCCATGGAGGGCGCGCACTGGCGCGAGTTCCTCGCCGCATGGGACGCCGGCGGAGGCGTGGGGCCGGCTTGAGCCGGCTTGGATGCGTCCGGCGTCAATCGACGTGGACGTTCGCGTCCTTCACGACCTTGCGCCACTTCGCGACGTCGCCCTTGACGATCACGGCGAACTCCTCGGGCTTGTTGCCGACGGGCTCGCCGCCGAGGAACGCGATGCGCTCGCGGATGTCGGGCTCTCGCAGGATCCGCGCCACTTCCGCCTGCAGCCTGGCGACGATCTCCGTCGGCGTGCCGGCCGGCGCGAACAGGCCGAACCACGCGACCGTCTCGTAGCCCGGCAGGCCGCTCTCGGCGAGCGTTGGCAGGTCCGGCACCAGCGGCGAGCGCTGCGCCGTGGTCACCGCCAGCGGCCGCACGCTGCCCGCCTTGATCAGCGGCATCGCCGGCGGCAGGTTGCCGATGAACATCACGATGCGGCCCGCCATCACGTCGGTGAGCGCCGGCGACGCGCCCTTGTACGGCACGTGCACGACGTCGACGCCGGCCATCGACTTGAAGAGCTCGGCCGACAGATGCGCCGAGCTGCCGTTGCCCCCGGAGCCGTAGCTGTACTTGCCGGGATTCGCCTTGAACAGCGCGATCAGCTCGCGCACGTTCGCGGCCGGCACGCCGGGCGTCACGACGAGCACGTTGGGCGAGCGCATCACCTGCGTCACCGGCGCGAAATCGCGCTCGATGTCGTACGGCAGGTCGGCGTAGAGCGCCGCGTTGATGCCGTGCGAGCCGGCATTGCCCATGATCAGCGTGTAGCCGTCCGGCGCCGATTTCGCCGCGGCCTCGGCGCCGACGCGCCCGCCGGCGCCGACGCGATTGTCCACGATCACGGTCGCGTTCCATGCCGTCGCGAGCTTGTCGCCGATGGCGCGCGCCATCAGGTCCGACCCGTCGCCCGGCGGGCTCGGCACGATGATCCGGATGGGCTTCGACGGGTACGCCTGCGCGAGCGCCGCGGGCGAGACGGGCGCGGCGAGCGCGACGAGCGCGAGGCAGGCGGCGAGAGCGGGCAGGCGGGACATCGGACGACCTCGGTCGGCGGGTAGAATGCCGCGGACCTTAACGGGTGCGGCGCACCCCCGTCAATCCATTGCGCCCCTCCGCGCGGACGCGACCAGCCGATGAAGCTCGCCTCGATCGAAACGCACGTGCTCAACGTGAACGCGCGCACGAACTGGACGTTCGTCCGCGCGCGCTTCGACGACGGCAGCGAAGGCATCGGCGAGGCGTCGCTCAACGGCTGGGAATCGCTCGTCGTCGCGTACGCGGCGGATCTCGGCGGCGCGCTCGGCGGAATCGACGCGACGGCGCTCCCGGCGCGACTCGCGACCTATCCGCATTCGGCCGGCGGCCTCGTCGCGCACGCGGTGCGAAGCGCGATCGAGCAGGCATGCTGCGACGCGCTGGCGCGCGCCGCGGGCGTGCCGGTGTGGCAATGGCTCGGGGGCAAGCGGCGGGATCGCGTGCCCGTGTACGCGAACATCAATCGCGCCACGGTGGATCGCACGCCGGACGGCTGCGGCCGTGCTGCGGCCGCCGCCGTCGCGCAGGGCTTCGCCGGCGTCAAGATCGCGCCGTTCGACGGCGTGCTGCCCGACGCGCTCGACCGCGCCGAGACGCGCAGGGCGATCGATCTTGGCATCGAGCGGGTGCTCGCGATGCGCGCGGCGATCGGCCCTTCCGTGAGCCTGATGGCCGATTGCCACTGGCGCTTCGACCTGCCGACCGCGCGCGCGGTGCTCGAGCGGCTCGCCGATGCGCGCCTGCGCTGGTTCGAGTGCCCCGTGTCGGAGCATGCGAGCTCGCATGCGGCGCTCCGCGAGCTCCGGGCGCAGGCGAACGCGCAAGGCACGATGCTCGCGGCGTGCGAGCTGCAGACGGCGGTGGCGGGTTTCCGGCCGTTCGTGACGCCGCGGCTCGTCGACGTGATCATGCCCGACGTGAAATACGCCGGAGGTCTTGCGGAAATGGTGCGCATCGCGGCGTTCGCTGCCTCGCACGGCGTGCGGTTCTCGCCGCACAACCCCACGGGTCCCGTCTGCACGTACGCAAGCCTCCATGCGGCTGCGGCGGCGGTGGAAGCCGACAGCCTGGAGCTGCAGTTGGGGGAGAGCGAACTCTACTTCGACGTCGTCGGCGGCGCGCGGCCGGTCTTCGTCGACGGCGCCTTCGTCGTGCCCGACGCGCCGGGGCTCGGAGTCGCGCTCGACGCCCGCGTGCTGGCCGCGCATCCGGGGCGCGCCGTCCCGCAGGGGCTGGACGAGCGCCTCGGTTGACTGCGACTCGCGCTAGGCGCGCAGGAAAGGCACGGGCTCGTACCGGCCGCCGAGCGCGTCGCGCGAGTCGATGCCCCACCAGCGGTCGAGCACGGTGGCGTACACGGCACGAAAATCGAGCGCGTGCCGCGGATTGCCGTCGCCGCGAAGATCGGCGAGATCCGGCGGCGCGCCGTAGAACCCGCCGGCAACGCGACCGCCGATGGCGAACAGCACGCTCGACGTGCCGTGATCGGTGCCCGCCGACTGGTTCTCCTTCGGCCGGCGGCCGAATTCAGAATAGGTGAGCACCAGCGTGTCGTCCCAGCGGCCGAGCTCGGTGAGCGCGGCCTTCAGCGTCACGAGGCCGCGCGCGAGATCGGCGAGGAGGCGCGCCTGCGTGCCGGCCTGGCCCACGTGCGTGTCGAAGCTGCCGAGCGACAGTCGGATGGCGGCCACTCCGGCGGGATTCGCCGCGAGCTCGCACGCCGTCTTCACCGCGGCGCCGAACGCGTCGGTGGTGAAGGCCGTGTCGAACGTGTGGCTGCCCGCGAGGTGCGAGCGCGCCTGGACGATGTCGCTCTCGACTTTCAGGATGTGCGCCAGCGCGGCGTTGCCCGCCGCCGCGGCCGGTTGCGCGAGCGCGGCGCGGCGAACGAACTGCTGCGGATCGGACAGCGCGATGGCCCGCGTGCCCGCGCGGCTTCCGGCCAGCGGGCCGAGATCATTCGAGCCTACGACGACGCCGTCGGCGGCAAAGTCCTGCGGCACGGGCCGCGCCGCGAAGGTGCGCGCGAGCCAGCCGTCGCGAACGTAGGCGTCGCTGTCCGACGCGGTGTCCCAGATCTCGATCGAGCGGAAGTGCGAGAGGTTGGGCTGCGGATAGCCGACGCCCTGCAGCGCCGCGAGCTCGCGCGCTGACCAGAGCGCGTGGAGCGGCGTCAGCGAGGGGTGCAGGCCCGCGCGATCGGACAGCTGCACCACGGCGTCGCGCGCGATCCCGAGCTTCGGCCGCAGCGCGTAATACGCCGGATCGGTATAGGGGACCAGCGTATTGAGCCCGTCGTTGCCGCCTTTCAGCTCGACGACGACGAGCAGCTTGCGGTAGGGCGAGGCGCCGACGGCGGCGGCCGCGGGACCCGCCGCCGCGGCAGGCCCGGCGACGCGCGCCAGCGGCGCCGCGGCAAGGGCGCACAGCAGGCGCCGGCGGGAGACCTGGATCATCGTCGCGCGCTCACTTCAGCTGGTAGGCGGGATCGAGGAGCGTCGTGCGGATGGCGAGCGCGGCATCGGCATCGGGCGGGGATGGCAGCTGCGGCGCGATCGGCAGCAGCACGCGCTGCGCGGCCGGCGCCTTCGCGAGCTCCATCACGACGGCGTCGCTGCGCGCCAGGCGATCGACGAATTGCTTGCGCGCGAGCAGCGTGTTGCTGTTGATCCACGCGTCGCCGCCCGGCCAGCCGCGCACGTTGGGCGGCGCGAACAGGTTCTGCCCCATGCCCGCGACGGCGAGCGCGTAGGGCCGCGTATCGGCCGGCGACTGGTCGAGCTGGCGCAGCGCGCCGACGACGAGATCGACGGGACTCTTCACCAGCGCGCCGCGCTGCGCCGGCGCCCAGAACGCGGCCGAGCGCAGCAGCTCGCGCACGGGGACGATGATCTCGTAGTTCGCCGCGCGGAACGCGCGCGCGATGCGCGCGACCTCGCGTGCATCCGGAACCGGCGACACGAGCTCCTGCCACAGCTTGCCGACGACGAGCTCGGCGGTCTCGGGCCGCGCGAGCAGCACGTCGAGCACGGCGTCGCCGTCGAAGCGGCCGGTCCTGCCGAGCACCGTCTTGTCGCCGTCGTCGTGCAGCCGCGGCCGGAACAGGAACGTGCCGGTATCGCGATCGAGGCTCCACCCCGTGAATGCGCGCGCCGCTTCCTTGACGTCCTGCTCGCCGTAATGGCCCTGGCCGAGCGTGAAGAGCTCCATCACCTCGCGCGCGAAATTCTCGTTCGGCGCGCCCTTGCGGTTCTGCGCGCTGTCGAGATAGACGACCATCGCCGGGTCCTTCGCCGCGGCATGCAGCAGCGTCGCGAAGTTGCCGAGCGCCTCGCTGCGGTAGAGCGCGTTCTGTGCGTACATCAGCCGCGCGACGCGCACCTTCTGCTGGCTCGACACGAAGTGGTTGTGCCAGAAGAGCGTCAGCCGCTCGGTCAGCGGCGACGGCGTCGCGAGCATCTCCTGCACCCACCACGCGCGGAGCTCGGCGACGCGCAGCGCCTGCCGGCGTGCGAAGTCCCGGCGCTCCTCGGGCGCCGCGGCCGCGGCCGGACGAAGGGGACCGGTTTCCGCGGTCCACGCGGGCGGCGGCGTCACGGCGGTGACGCGCGTGCGCGTCGCCGCGAGCACCCGGTCGACGCCCTCGTCCCGGGACAGCGACGCGAACGTCCGGACGTCGGCGGCCGTCGGGCCGAAGCCCGTGCGGGAGAGCAGATGGCGGGCGTCGGCTTCCCCCATCGGCAGGGACGCGCTCCACGCCGGCACGGCCGCGGCCAGGATGCCGGCGACGGCGAAACGGGCGACGCGACGGGGCAACGCGGGCATCATCCTCCCAGAACGGTAGAGGCGCCGCCGGTGTTGACGCGCCGGCGGGCCCGGCGGTGTAACGGGTTGTGTCGGCGTGGCCGTGGCGTCAGAGCGTGAGACTGCCGCGGCCGAGCTCGATCACCCGGCCGGAGACGTGAATGCCCCGGTTCGCGTCGACCTCGAGCCCGAGACGGCAGGGCCGTCCCACGGCGGCGCCCTGGTCGAGCGTCAGCCGCTGCGGCAGCGGCGCGCCGGTGGCGACGAGCCAGCCGCCGAGATTGGCGCACGCCGAGCCGGTGCCCGGGTCCTCGATGACGGCGTCGTGCTTGGAGAAGAAGAACCGGCACGTCACGTGGTCGCCTTCGCGCGCGAACACGTAGGCCAGCGTCCGGTTGCCCGACGAGCCGTGGCGGCGCAGGAGCTCGGCGCGCGGCGCGGCGCGATTGACCGCGTCGACGGACGCGAGGGGAATCACGAGCTGGTCGCTGCCGGTGTCCACCCACAGCGCCGGCGCGTCGGCGAGGTCGCCTTCGCCGAGACCCAGCATCGCGGCGAGATCGGCGCGTGACGCCGGCGCTGCGCGGTGCTTCGGCGCGTTGGCGGTGAGCGTCCACACGTCGCCGTGCGCGCGCACCGGCACCACGCCTGCCTTCATCTCCAGCGTGACCGAGTCCCCGGTGCCGCGAAGCGCGCGGAGGACGTGCGCGGTGCCGAGCGTCGGGTGGCCGGCGAACGGCATCTCGAACGTCGGCGTGAAGATCCGCACGTGCGCCGTCGCCCGCTCCGACGGCAGGATGAACGTGGTCTCCGACAGGTTGAACTGCAGCGCGAGCGCCTGCATCGTCGCGGCGTCGAGGCCGCGGGCGTCCTCGAGCACCGCGAGCGGGTTGCCGGCGAGCGGCGATTCGGCGAAGACGTTGACGATCCGGTAGGCGCAGGTCGGCATGGGCGGCCTCAGGCGGTGACGGGGGACGCCGCGCGCGCGGCCGCGAGCACGTCGCGCGCGAGCGCGCGAAAGCCCGCGTCGGAGACGTCGGATGCGGCGACGGCGAGCGCAGCGTCGTGGCGCGGGAAGTTGCGGACGATCGACTGCGTGTACATCGGATCGTAGTGCGCGTCGAGGAGCTCGGCGATCAGCGTGTCGAAGTCGCCGCTCGCGCCGGCGTCGCGCCAGCGCCCGAGCGTCTTCTGTCCGTGCACCGGCAACAGGCGGTCGAGCCGCGCGGCGAGGGCGTCGGGCGCCGCGAGAAAGTGCGCGTACTCGGATTTCAGCAGGGCCACGCGCAGAGGCCGCGGCGTGTGAAGGGCGACGCACGACGCGCCGCGCATCGCGGCGAGCAGTGTCTCGGGCACCTGCAGGTCGCCGATCTTGCGGCTTTCCGACTCGACGTACACGGGCAGCGCGGGATCGAGCGCGCCCAGCACCGCGTTGAGCGCGCTTTCGAACGCCTTCTGCGACGGCTGCGGCGCGTCCGGCAGGTCGCCGAGCAGCGAACCGCGGTGGCGCGCGAGGCCCTCGAGGTCGAGCGTCTGCGCGCCTTCCGCCGCCAGCGCCGCCAGCAGCTTCGACTTGCCGGAGCCCGTGAGACCGCAGATGACGCGATAGTCGAAGCGCTGCGGAAGCGTCAGCAGCGTGGCGACGACGTGGCGCCGGTACGCGCGATAGCCGCCGTCGAGCTGGTGCGCGCGCCAGCCGATCTCCGCGAGGACGTGCGTCAGCGCGCGGCTGCGCTGGCCGCCGCGCCAGCAGTAGACGAGCGGCGTCCATTCGCGCGGCTGGTCGCGGGCGTGCGTCTCGACGATGCGCGCGATGTTGCGCGCAACGATCGCGGCGCCGAGCTTGCGGGCGTCGAACGCCGACACCTGCACGTACATCGTGCCCACGCGCGCGCGCTCGGCGTCGTCGAGGACCGGCAGGTTGATGGCGCCCGGCACGTGATCGACGGCGAACTCCGACGGCGAGCGGACGTCGATGCGCGAAGCGAACTCGCCGATCCGCTCGACGCCGACGCGCGCGTCCGGCCGCGGCGGCGGCCCCGGCGGCAGGGGAAGGTTTGCCGGTGGGGTCAACGTTTCCCCGCGCCGCGTCGCCGCGCTCAGCCCTTGCGCAGCAGCGGCGCGAGCGTCGGCCATATGTTGGCGAGGATCTTCGCTTGCGCCGCGGCGGTGGGATGGATGCGGTCGCCCTGGAATTGCGCGAGGTCCTCGCCGAAGCCCTCGAACACGTGCGGGACGAGCGCGGCCTTGCGGGACCTGGCGACGGCGCCGAACAGGCCGTTGAACTCGTTCACGTAGGCCGGGCCGTAGTTGGGCGGGAGCTGCATGCCGGCGATCAGCACTTTCGCGCCGGCGGCCTGCGCGTCGCCCACCATCGCGTCGAGATTGGCGCGGGTCGCGCCGAGATTGCCGCCGCGCAGCGCGTCGTTGCCGCCGAGCTCGACGACGACCACCGCGGGACGATGCGTCTTCAGCAACGCAGCCATGCGGGCGCGGCCGCCGGCCGTCGTGTCGCCGGAAAGGGACGCGTTGACGACGTTGTAGCGGTAGCCCTCCGCCTGCAGCTTCTCCGCCAGCAGCGTGACCCACCCCTGGCCGGCGGCGAGGCCGTACCCCGCGGAGATCGAGTCCCCGACGACGAGGAGCACGGGCGCGTCGGCGCCGCGAACGCCGCCGCTCGCGAGCGCCGACAGCGCCGCGAGCGCGAACAGCCACTTCCGGAGATGCGAAACAATCATCGCGAGGCCGATCGTTCGGACGGTCCGATTCTACCTTGCGGGTCGGCCGCGGACGGGACGGTACAATCCGCCGGGATGGCCGAGCCTCTCATCCGCGCGGAAGCGCTGACCAAGATCGTGCAGAGCGGCGACGCGCCGCTGTCGATCCTCGACGAAGTCACGTTCGACATCGAGGCGGGCGCTTCGGTGGCGATCGTCGGCGCGTCGGGCTCCGGCAAGACGACGCTGCTCGGATTGCTCGCCGGACTGGACCAGCCGACGTCCGGCGAAGTCCGCATCGACGGCGTCGCGCTGTCGACGCTCGACGAGGACGCGCGCGCGGCGCTGCGGGCGCGCCTCCTCGGCTTCGTCTTCCAGTCGTTCCAGCTGCTGCCCGCGCTCACCGCGCTCGAGAACGTGATGCTGCCGCTCGAGCTCGCCGGCGAGGACGACGCGGCCGGACGCGCACGGACGTGGCTCGCGCGCGTCGGCCTCGACAAGCGCGTGCGCCATTATCCGCGCCAGCTCTCGGGCGGCGAGCAGCAGCGCGTCGCGATCGCCCGCGCGTTCGCCGGCGAGCCCAAGCTGCTGATGGCCGACGAGCCGACCGGCAACCTCGACGGCGCCACCGGCGTCGAGATCGCCGATCTGATGTTCCGCCTGAACCACGAGCACGGTGCCGGCGAGAGCGGCACGACGCTGCTGCTCGTCACCCACGACGTCGCGCTCGCCGCGCGATGCAGTCGCCGGCTGTCGCTCGCCGCCGGGCGGCTGGCGAGCGACGAGCGCACGCCCGCGCTCGCATGAGGACGCTGCGGCTCGCGCTGCGGATGCTGCTGCGCGACTGGCGCGCCGGCGAGCTGCGCGTGCTGATCGCCGCGCTCGTGCTCGCGGTGGCGAGCGTGGGCACCGTCGGTTTCTTCGCCGACCGGGTGAAGGCCGCGCTCGCCGACCAGGCGAACCTGCTGCTGGGCGCCGACCTGATGATTTCCGGCGACCGGCCGTTGCCGGACGACTACGCGACCGAGGCGCAGCGCGCGGGGCTTGCCACGACTGCGGTGATCCGGTTCAACAGCATGGTGCAGGGCGCCGATCCCGCCGCGTCCACCGGTGCGGTGCTGACCGACGTGAAGGCGGTGGCCGCCGGCTATCCGCTGCGCGGCGCGATCACGCTGCCCGACCCGGGCAATGCGGAGGGGCGTCCCACGACCGGCATCCCGGGCCGCGGCGAAGTCTGGATCGACACGCGCCTGGCGCAGCGGCTCGGCGCCAGCGTCGGCACCCGGCTGGCCGTCGGCGAATCCGTGCTCGTCGTGTCGAGCGTGTTCGCGCAGGAGCCCGAGCTCGCCGGCATCGCGTTCGCGCTCGGACCGAAGCTGCTGCTCAATCTCGCGGACGTTCCCGCGACGAACCTGCTGCAGCCCGGCAACCGCGCGACATGGCGCGTGCTCGTCGCCGAGGCGTCGGGGCGCGGGCTCGATCGCTACCGGCAGTGGCTCGACAAGGCGCTGAAGCCGGGACAGCGGGTCGAGACGGTCCGCGATCTGCGGCCCGAGATCCGGACGTCGCTCGACCGCGCCGAGAAGTTCCTGGGGCTGGCGGCGCTTGTGGCGGTGCTGCTCGCGGCCGTCGCAGTGGCGCTCGCCGCGTCGCGTTATCTGCGCCGCCATCTCGACGCGGCCGCGATGCTCCGCTGCCTCGGCGCGCCGGTGGCGCGCACGCTGGCGCTGTTCGTCGCGCAGTTCGTCGTGCTCGGGACGCTCGCGTGCCTCGCCGGCCTCGTCGTCGCGTTCGCGGGCCAGCAGGTGCTCGTGATGCTGCTCGGCAACGTGTTCGGCAGCACGCTGCCGCCGCCGACGTGGGCGCCGGCCGCCGCGGCGTTCGCCACGGGCATGCTGCTGCTGATGGGGTTCGCGCTGCCTCCGCTGGTGGCGCTGGCGAGCGTGCCGCCGCTGCGCGTGCTGCGGCGCGACCTGCCGCGGCCGCGCGTCGGCGGCGTGCTCGCGTACGCGGGCGGCATCGCCACGATCGCCGCGCTGATCGCGTGGCAGGCCCGCGAGGCGCAGGCGGGGGCGATCATGGTGGGGGGCGTCGCGGGGCTCGTGCTCGCGTCGGCGCTGCTGGCGTGGCTGCTGCTCGCGGCGCTGAAGCGGCTGCCGCAACGCGGCGTGTCGTGGCGCTTCGGTCTCGCCAACCTGCGGCGGCGCGCGTTCGCGTCGAGCCTGCAGATCGGCGCGCTCGCGCTGGGCCTGATGGCGCTGTTGCTGCTCACCGTGGTCCGCGGCGACCTGATGCGCAACTGGCGCGCGAGCCTGCCGCCCGACGCGCCGAACCAGTTCGTGGTCAACGTGCTGCCCGACCAGGTAAGCGACGCGCGCGCGATGATCGACACGGCGCTGGCGACGCGCACGACCTTCCGGCCGATGATTCGCGGCCGGCTGGTGGAAGTGAACGGCGCCGCGATGGACACCACGCGCTTCGGCGACGCGCGGGCGCGCCGCCTCGCCGAGCGCGAGTTCAACCTGTCATGGACCGACGCGCTGCCGCCGGGCAACCGCGTGGTCAAGGGCGCGTTCTGGGCCCCTGGCGCAAAGGGCGAGGCAGCGGGGATGTCGCTCGAGGACGGCATCGCCGACACGCTTGGCGTGAAGCTGGGCGACACGCTGACGTTCGACGTCGCGGGAAGCCGCGTCTCCGCGAAGGTGACGAGCCTTCGCAAGGTCGACTGGGACAGTTTCCGCGTCAACTTCTTCGCGCTGCTGCCGCCGGGTCCGCTCGACGACATGCCGACGACGTTCATCTCGGCGTTTCGCGCGCCCGCCAACGACGGCGCGTGGCTGTCGGCGCTGGTGCAGAAGTACCCCAACATCCTCGCGATCGACATCGGCGAGATCCTGCGGCAGGTGCAGGGGATCATGGAACGCGTGTCGCGCGCCGTGGAGTTCGTGTTCCTGTTCACGCTCGCCGGAGGGCTCCTCGTGCTGCAGGCGGCGATCGCGTCGACGCAGGACGAGCGGTCGTTCGACGCGGCGATCCTGCGCACGCTCGGCGCGTCGCAGCGGCAGCTGCGGACCGCGCAGGTGGCGGAGTTCCTGCTGCTCGGCGCGCTCGCGGGCCTCGTCGGCGCCGCCGGTGCCACGGCAATCGGCTGGGCGCTCGCCGACCGCGTGTTCAACATCCCCTTCGTCCCCAATCCGCTGCTCTGGCTCTACGGCATCGGCGGCGGCGCGCTGGCCGTCACGGTCGCGGGCTGGCTCGGCACGCGCTCCACCGTGCGCGAGCCGCCGCTGCAGGTGCTGCGCCAGCTCGGCTGACCCCTCTCGGGCATCGCGGCCGGCCGATGCCGGTCGGCACCTCCTGCGGCAGGTCAGCCCTCAGGCTGGGCGCGGGCGGGGCGCGCCCGGCAATTCGGTAAGGATTGCCTAAAATTGCAGTCAGGCCGCACAATTTGCACTTTCCCTGTGCCGCCTTCGTCTTGTCGACCTTTTCCCAGAGCCTGGTCCTCGCGGGCCAGATGATCGCGAGCCTCGATCCGAAACTGGTGGAGATCGTCGGGCTGAGCCTCGGCGTCAGCCTCGCGGCGACGCTCATCGCCGCGTGCATCGGCCTGCCGCTCGGCGCGGCGGTGGCCGTGTCGAGGTTTCCGGGGCGCGGCACGGTGATCGCGGTCATGAACGCGATGATGGGGCTGCCGCCCGTCGTCGTCGGGCTCGTGATCTACCTGCTGCTTTCGCGCGCCGGCCCGCTCGGGCATTTCGGCCTGCTGTTCACGCCCGAGGCGATGGTGATCGCGCAGACCGTGCTGATCGCGCCGATCCTCGCGGCGCTCGCGCGGCAGACCGTCGAGGACGCGTGGGTCGAGTACCGCGAGCAACTGGCGTCGCTGGGCTCGAAGACGCTCGGCAGCGCGCTCACGCTGCTGTGGGACACCCGCTACTCGCTGGCGACGGTGCTGCTGGCAGGCTTCGGCCGCGCGGTCGCCGAAGTCGGCGCGGTGATGATCGTCGGCGGCAACATCGACGGCGTCACACGCGTGATGACGACGACGATCGCCCTCGAGACGAGCAAGGGCGACCTGCCGCTCGCGCTCGGCCTCGGCGTCGTGCTGCTCGTGCTCGTGCTGGCGCTCAACTTCGTCGCGCAGGCGACGCGGCACTGGGCGAAGGCGCGCTTTGGCTGACGATGCGCACGCCGGCGGCCTGCCCATCGTCGCCCGCGGCGCCACGTATGCGTCCGGCGGCACGATCCTCCTCGCCGACGTCGACCTCACGCTGGAGCGCGGGGGCAGGACGGTCGTCCTCGGCGCCAACGGCAGCGGCAAGAGCACGCTGCTGCGGTTGCTGCACGGCCTGCTCACCCCGACGCGCGGCACCGTGCAGTGGGGCGGCGCCAACGCGCGCCCCAGGAGCCACGCGATGGTGTTCCAGCGCCCCGTGCTGCTGCGGCGCTCCGCGGCCGCCAACATCCGCCACGCGCTGGCGCTGGCAGGCATGCGCGGCGCCGACGCGGACCGGCGCATCCATGCCGCGCTGCAGGCCGTGGAGCTCGTGCAGGTTTCGGACCGGCCGGCGCGCGTGCTGTCCGGCGGTGAGCAGCAACGGCTGGCGCTCGCGCGCGCCTGGGCGCTCGCCCCCGACGTGCTGTTCCTCGACGAGCCGACGGCGAGCCTCGACCCGGCGTCGACGCGTGCAGTCGAGCGCATCGTCGGCGAGATCCACGCGGGGGGCACGACGATCGTGATGTCCACGCACAACCTGCCCCAGGCGAAGCGCCTGGCGGACACGGTGGTCTTCCTGCACGGCGGAAGGATCGCCGAGCACACACCCGCCGAAGAGTTCTTTCGCGCGCCGAATTCCGTCGCTGCGCGCGAATTCATCGAAGGAGAACGCCTGTGAATCGACGCTCGCTGCTCCGCCTCGTCGGTCTCGCCGCCGCCGTCGCCGTCCTCAACGCTCCCGGCCGCGCGCAGGAGAAGTTCATCGTCGTCGCCTCCACCACGTCCACCGAGCAGTCCGGACTGTTCGGCTACCTGCTGCCCGCGTTCGAGAAGGACACGGGCATCAGGGTCCGCGTGGTCGCTGTCGGCACCGGCCAGGCGCTCGACATCGGGCGCCGCGGCGACGCCGACGTCGTGTTCGTCCACGATCGGCCCGCGGAGGACAAGTTCATGGCCGAGAACGAGGGCGTCAGGCGCTATCCGGTGATGTACAACGACTTCGTGCTCGTCGGACCTAAGGGCGATCCGGCGAAGATCGGCGGCGGCAAGGACATCCTCGAGGCGCTCCGCAAGGTCGCGGCCGCCAGGGCGCCGTTCGTGTCGCGCGGCGACAAGAGCGGCACGCACGCAGCGGAGCTCCGCTACTGGAAGGCCGCCGGCGTCGACCTCGATGCCGTCAAGGGGCCGTGGTATCGCGACACGGGCTCCGGCATGGGGCCGGCGCTCAACACCGCGGCGTCGATGAGCGCCTACATCCTCGCCGATCGCGGCACGTGGCTGTCTTTCAGGAACCGCGCCGACCTCGCGATCCTCGTCGAAGGCGACAGGAGACTCTTCAACCAGTACGGCGTGATGCTGGTGAATCCCGACAAGCACGCGAGCGTGAAGAAGGTCCTGGGACAGGTGTTCGTCGACTGGCTCGTCTCGCCGCGCGGCCAGGCGGTGATCGCCGGCTACAGGATCGACGGCGAGCAGCTCTTCTTCCCCAACGCCGGCAGCGATTCCTGACTGCGCAGCCGGGAACGGCGCCGGCGTCAGCCGTTGAACGTGACGCGGCCGGTGCCGCGGGTATCGTAGCCGCCGAGCGCCTTCGCGCCGCGCGCAAACTCCGGCGTGCGGGTGAACGCGAGCAGCGCCTGGAACGGCGGCTCGAAAGCGTCGCGGCGCCGCGCCGCGAGGTCCACGCGCTCGACTGCGAGCGGGATGAACGCGAGCCCATGCGCGCGCGCCGCCGCCTCGATGCCGAAGCCGGCGTCCGCGCGGCCGTCGGCGATTGCCGCGGCGAGGTCCGTTTCCGCGCGCGCCGGCCGCGCGAGCGCGCGTAGCGAGTCGGCGGCGACGCCCGCAGCGTGCAGCAGGTGCTCGAACAGCCGATGACTGCCGGCGTCGGGCTGCCGCAGCACGACGCGCACGCGCGGCCGCGCCAGATCGGCCAGCGTGCGGATCGCGTGCGGATTGCGCGGCGCCAGCAGGACGCCTTGCGAGCGGCGCGCCCATTCGAGCGCGACGACGTCCGCCGCGGGCAGCAGCGCGCGCAGCAGCGGCACGTTGTCCTCGCCAGACGCCGCGTCGCGCCAGTGCAGCGCGGCGACCGCGGCTTCGTTGCGGCCGAGGCGCTCGACACCGGCGCGGCTGCCGCAGGCCAGGATCGCGAGTCCGCACGCGGATTCGCGCACCGCCCACTCCAGCAGCGGATCGTGACTGCCGGCGATCACCGGCGCGGGTGCTGCGGAGGACGGCATCGCGGGCGTCGCCTGCGCAGGCCCGGCTGCGCCGGTGCTTGCGGCGAGCCACGCGTCGATCTGCGCGCGCGGAAAGAGCAGCTTGCCGGTGGCGCGGACGTGAGGAATGGCGTTCTGCCGCGCGAGGTCGTAGACGCGGCGCTCCTTGAGACGCAGATACGCGGCGACTTCCCGCGTATTCAGCATGTCGGGGACTGCGGCGGCGGCTGCGGCGGGGCGCGGTTTCGGCACGCCGCGATTCTCGCACGGGCCGGCACTCGCCCGCCGCGGCGCGACGGCGGTTACTTGCCGACGAGCACCGATTCCCGCGAGAACAGGCGCGCCACGGCGGCGAGCGCCACGAACGTGAGCCCGAGCGGGACCAGGTACGACTGCGCGAGCTGCAGCAGCGGCAGCGCTTCGCCGCGCAACGCGACGTTCAGCAGCGAATACTGGCCCGAGACCGGCACGAGCGCGATCCATGCCGGCTCCTTCTTCTGCAGGAAGAGCTGGACGACGGGCAGCATCGACACGACGAACAGCAGCACGGAGACGTTGGCCTGCGCTTCCTTGTAGGCGCGGGCCCGGCTGCCGATGTACAGCAGGACCGCCGGCAGCAGCAGCACCATCGGCAGGAGCACGATCAGGAACCGGACGAACTCGCGCGAGCCGAACAGGAACGGGATGCCCACCGGCGGCAGCGGCGCGAACGTCAGCGTGACGTAGAAGCCCGTGAGCGTCAGCAGAACGACGAGCCCGTCGAACGCCGACGCCGCGATCCACTTGCCGACGACGAGCTCGGCCGGGCGCACGGGCGTCATCAGCAGCGGCTCCAGCGATTGCCGCTCGCGCTCGCCGGCGGTGGTGTCGAGGCTCACCGCCATTCCGCCCATCACCGACGCGAACAGCCCGTAGTACGCCACGAGGAACAGCACCAGCGCGCCCGACTGCTGCGGCGTCGCCAGGTCGACGTCCTCCACCGTCATCGGATTGCCGACGCTCGAGGCCACGCCGCGCAGCACGAGGCGCTGCTGGCCCCAGAGACGGTTGTACGCGCGGAGCAGCGATTCGGCCTGGTCGATCAGCGGCCGGGCGCGATCGCGCGACCGGTCGAACACCAGGCGCACCGTGGCCTGCCGCCCCTCGGCGACGTCGCGCTCGAATTGCGGCTCCACGACGAGCACGACGTCGAGATCGCCGCGCTTGATCTGCGCCTCGTAGTCGGCCGGCGCCTCGGTGAGCGTCACTTCCTGGCGCTCGAGGAACGCGGCGAGCGCCGGCGCGTTGTCGCGGCCGGCGACCGGCAGCCTGAGCTCGCGCGCGCGGTCGGCCTGGTTGGCCATCAGGTTGAAGATCAGCACGAGGAAGATCGGGCCGGCGGCGATCGCGGACAGCAGCGTGACCATCGCCGTGCGCCGGTCGCGGAACATGTCGGTCAGTTCCTTGCGGGCGACGGTGCCGATGCGCCCGGCGGCGCTGCCGCTCATGCCGCGAGCCCTTCACCCGAGCCGATGAGGCGCACGAACGCGTCCTCGAGCGACGCGGTGCCGGCCTGCGTGACGAGCTCGGCGGCCGTGCCGGCAGCGACGACGCGCCCCTGCGCGAGGATGACGATGCGATCGCACAGCGCCGCGACCTCCTGCATCACGTGCGACGAGAACAGCAGGCACTTGCCTTCGCCGCGCAGCCCCCGGAGCTGATCGCGCAGCGCCCGCACGCTCATGATGTCGAGGCCGTTGGTGGGCTCGTCCAGCAGGATCGTCGCCGGATCGTGGACCAGCGCGCGCGCGATCGCGACCTTCATCTTCTCGCCCTGCGAAAATCCCTGCGTGCGCCGGTCCGCGATGGCGGCGAGCCCGAGCGTGCCGAGCAGCACGTCGACGCGCGCGTCGAGCGCCGCGCCGGAGAGGCCGTGCAGGCCGCCGTAGTAGCGGATGTTCTCGCGCGCGGTCAGGCGCTGGTACAGGCCGCGCGCGTCGGACAGCACGCCGATGCGCTCGCGCACCGCGTAGCGGTCGCGCACCACGTCGCGCCCGTCGATCGTCGCGCTGCCGCCGTCGGGGGCGACCAGCGTGGCGAGCATCCGCAGCAGCGTGGTCTTGCCGGCGCCGTTGGGGCCGAGGAGCCCGGTGATCGAGCCGCCGGGCGCCGTGAAGGACACGTCCGCGACCGCGCGCACCTCGCGCGCCTTGCCGAACGACTTCGTCAGGCCGGCGACGTCGATCATGGCTGCGGACCGAGCCGGTCGGGCCACAGCGGCGGCCGTGCGCTGTTCTGCAGGTGCTCGAGGCATGATGGCGAGAGCCCCGCGAAGCCCGCCGTCTCCACGAAGCTCGCGACGAGGCGCGGCGCGCAGCCCTGGCCCGAGACGATGTGGCCGAACCCGCTCGCGACGATCTGCTTGCTGTTCGTCAGCGTGCGCGCGACCTCTTCGGCGTAGGCGGGCGGCGTGACGGGGTCGAGGCCGCCTGAGAGCAGCAGCACGGGGATGTCGCTTTGCACGGGCGCGCCGAAGTCGGCTGGCATGTCGCCCCGCGGCCACACGTCGCAGACGCCGATCACCAGATTGGCGAGCCCCCTGGCGCGCACGCCGTCGAGCGCGCTCGACCGCTCGCCGGCCCCGATCCGCGGCACGTCCTCCGCGCACGTCACGGAATAATGCAGCGCGGCGTTCATCTGCTCGGACAGGTTGCCGGTGACGATGTCGACCGTCGCCACCAGCGGTCCATAGTCGCCGTTGGCGGCGCGGTCGAGGAGCTCCGGCACGAGGCCACCGAGCTCAGGGATGTACGTGAGCGGCTGCAGCGCGCCCATCACGAGGTCGAACGTCACCGTGACGCTCATCGTCTCGCCGGTGCGCGGGTCAGTGAGCGCGATCGCCTTGCCGGCCGGGCCGAGGTCCTCCTCGATCGCCGCGAGGGTGGTCGCGGGATCGGGATGCGCGGCGACGCACTTCGGCGACGCCCGGCATGCGGCGATGATGCCGGACAGCGCGGCGTCGCGCGTCGGCCAAACGTCGAGCGACACGCGCACCGAAGGAGGCAGGACGCCGTCCAGGACGGCGGTGCGGACGCGATCGGGATACCGGCGCATGTATTCGAGCGCCGCGCGGGAGCCGTAGCTGCCGCCCCACAGGTTGAGCTTCGTGTAGCCGAGCGCAGCGCGCACGGCGTCGAGATCGGCCACCCACGCTGACGTCGTGTACTGCCCGGCGTCGACGCCGTTGGTGCGCAGCTCGTTGGCGCAAAGCTCCGCGCGCGGCAGCGGATCGGTCTCGAACGCGTCGCGGCGGTTCGGCTCGAACGCCATGCAATCGAGCGGCGCCGAGCGGCCCGTGCCGCGCTGGTCGACGAGCACGATGTCGCGCGTGCGGCGCAATGCGTTCATCTGCGCGGCAAACGGCGCGAGCTGCGACGCGGCCTGCCCGGGGCCGCCGGCAAGGATCACGAAGGGATCGGGCCGCGGGCTCGCGGTGTTCGCGGGGAGCACGGCGACGAACAGCTTGATCCTGCGGCCGTTCGGACGGGCGCGGTTCTCGGGCACATCCACGGTGCCGCACTGCGCCGGCTGCGAAAAGCGCGGGAGTCGGCATTCCGTCAGGACGATGCTGCGGGGCTCGGCGCGCTCGCCGCAGCCGGCCAGGAGCGCCAGCGCGGCCGCGGCGGCGAGCGCGGCGGCGCTCGCGCGGGCGGCGGAGGGAAGGCGGGCAATCATGGCCGCGCATCGTATCAAACGCCTGCCGCGCGGCGGACCGCCATGCGACGAAGGCACGGATTCGCGGCGCGGGGCACGGAACGGCGCGGCTATACTGCGCCGTATCGTCACCGACACGGACGCACCATGACCGCGCGCGCGCTCGAGCCCGGCATCGTCACCGACCTGCGCAATCGCCTGACGTACGGCGGCTACCTGCGGCTCGACCGCCTGCTCGATGCCCAGCAGCCGCTGTCGGGCCGCGACGGCGCGCCGCCGTGCCACGACGAGATGCTGTTCATCGTCCAGCACCAGGTGGCGGAGCTGTGGATGAAGCTCATGATCCACGAGCTCGAGGCCGCGGTGGCCCACGTGCGCGCCGACCGCCTGGAGGCGAACTTCAAGATCCTGGCGCGGGTCAAGCTGATCCAGAAGCAGCTCTTCGAGCAGTGGGCCGTGCTCGAGACGATGACGCCGTCGGAATACGAGCGGTTCCGGCCGGCGCTCGGCACGTCGTCGGGCTTCCAGTCGCCGCAGTACCGCGCGATCGAGTTCCTGCTCGGCAACAAGCAGCCGGCGATGCTCGACGTGTTCCGCCACGACGCCGACGCCACGGCGACGCTCACGCGGCTGCTGCACGCGCCGTCGCTCTACGACGAGTTCCTGCGCCACCTCGCCCGCCAGGGGCTGCCGGTGCCGGCGGAGTGCCTCGACCGCGACTTCACGCAGCCGTACGTCCGCCATCCCGACCTCGTGCCGGTGCTGCGCACCATCTACGCGGATCCGCAGCGCTGGTGGAGCGACTACGACATGTGCGAGAAGCTGATCGACATCGAGGAAGGCTTCCAGCTCTGGCGCTTCCGGCACATGAAGACCGTCGAGCGGATCATCGGCCACCAGACCGGCACCGGCGGCTCGTCCGGCGTTTCGTTCCTGAAGCGCGCGCTCGACCAGACGTTCTTTCCCGAGCTCATCGACGTTCGCGCGGCGCTCGCAGCGCGCCCCGCGGAATGACCGACCGCATAGACGCGGCGGTCGCCGCGCTCGGCCCCGGCGAGCTCACCGAAAGCGTGCTCGCCCGCCACGTCGCGCCGCTCTTCGCGCGCCACAAGCTCGCTTACGGCGAGCGGATCTACCTCGCCAACCATTCGCTCGGGCGTCCGCTCGACGCCACGGCCGACGACGTGCGCGAGGGCCTCGACGCGTGGTACGCCGAGCAGGGCGGCGCCTGGGACGCGTGGAGCGCGGCGATGACCGCGTACCGCGAACGCGTCGCGGCGCTCCTCGGCGCGCCGCGAGGCGACTGCATCGTGCCGAAGACCAGCGCGGGCCAGGGCCTTCGCGCCGTCCTCAACACCTACGACGGCGTGCCGCGCGTGGTGGCGACGCGCGGCGAGTTCGATTCGCTCGACGTGATCCTGCGCGAGTACGCGCGGCGCGGCCGCATCGCGCTGACGCTCGTCGACGCGCGCGCCGACGGGCGCTACGACACGGCGGACGTCGTCGCGGCGATCGGCGCACGCGCCGACCTCGTCGTGGTCTCGGAGATCGTGTTCAACACCGGGCAGCGCCTCGCCGACCTGCCGGCGATCGTCGCGGCGGCGCATGCGGCGGGCGGCCGCGCGCTCGTCGACGTCTACCATTCGCTCGGCGTCGTCGAGAGCGACATCGCGGCGCTCGACGCCGACTTCGCCGTCGGCGGCGGCTACAAGTACCTGCGCGGCGGACCCGGCGCGTGCTTCCTCTACCTGCACCCGCGCCACCTCGACGGCGGCCTCCGCTCGCTCGACACCGGCTGGTTCGCCAAGGCGTCGCCGTTCGACTACGCGCGGCCCGACCCGCCGCGCTACGCGCCCGGTGGCGACGGCTGGCTCGAGTCCACGCCGGCGGTGCTGCCGATCTACCAGGCGCGCGCGGGGCTGCGGTTCACGCTTGCGATCGGCGTCGCGCGCCTGCGCGCCTATTCGCTGGCGTGCCAGCGCCGCCTCGTGGCGGCGCTCGCGGCGCGCGGGATCGCCGCGCAAGGCGGCACCGAGGATCGCGGCGCGTTCGTCGTGGTCGAGGATTCGCGCGCAGGCGAGTGGGCGGAGCGCTTGCGCGAGCAGGGCATCGTGACCGACGCGCGGGGACCGTGCCTGCGCCTCTGCCCGGACATCCTCAACACGGAGGACGAGCTGGTGCGCGCCGCGGCGGCGCTGGCGGCGATCGCGCGCTAGTTGTCGCCGGTCTCGCCCAGCGCCGAGCCCTCGACGGGCTCCGACCGGGCGCGATCGACGGCCGTCTTCAGCCGGTCGGTGTCGGCGAAGAACGCGTCCTCGCTGTGCGGCGCCTTCAGCCGGAACATCGGCGGCTTCAGCCCGGGCAGGTACGATTGCTGGCCGAACATCCGCGTCACTTCGGAGCGCGCGAGCATCTGCGCGCCGATCGCGGCCAGCGCCAGCGCAGCCACGACCCCCGCCTTGCGCGGCAGCCGCGTGGGTGCGATCTCCCGCAGGTGGAAGAAGCAGACGGCGCCGAAGATCACCCAGTTGCCGACGTACGCGAAGTCGGCGAGCGGCCGCAGCGACAGCGCGAACGCGCCGTAGTCGGCGAGCTCGTCGAAGACGAAGAACGCGAGCAGGCCGGTGAGCGCGATCGCGAGATGCCGCTCGAAGCGCGCCTGTCCCGCGAAGAGCCGCCCCATCAGCGCCCACGCGGTCGTCCAGATGCCGGTCATCATCGCGATGCCGAGGAGCGGCAGCACGTAGCGCGAAAGCTGCGTCTCGGTCGTCTCCGACAGCCAGAGCGCGATGACGCTCACGACGGCCACGGCCGCGCAGAGCGCGAGCGCCCGCGGCCACGTGCGCGCGAGCGGCGCGGCCACGCGCTCCGCCGGCACGGCGTAGGTGGCGTCGCGCACGCGCACCAGCGTGCGGCCGACGCGGAGCACGCGCTCGCCGTCGAGCGCGACGCGGTCCTGGCGCTCCCGCGCGTCGCCGACGTGGAGCCCGTTGACGCTGCCGAGGTCGCGGGCGACGAGGCGGCCGTCCGCATCGCGGCCGATCTCCACGTGGTGCGCGGCGGCGTACGGATCGTCCAGCACGACGTCGTTGTCGTAGGCCCGCCCGACCATCGCGGAGTCGCCGTCGCAGCGCTCGCGGGCGAGGACCTCGCCGTGCCGCGACAGGATCTCGATCCACATCATGGCGCGCGCACGACGCCGTCGAGGAAGCGCCGCGCGAGCGCCTGCGCGCTCTCGTACGTGGCGCCGCGCATGCCGAGGCGCGTGATCAGCGCCTCGCGGTCGCGGTCCTGCGTGACCGCGGTGACGGTGACGTCGTAGAGTCCCTCGAAATCGCGGTAGGCGCGCGCGCACCAGATCACGCGCAGCACGGGGCGGCTGCCGTCGGCCGTGGTGGCGACGAAGTCCTCGCTGCACTTCTGCGCCGCGAGGCGCTTCCGGCCCGCGAGCGTGGCCGTGCCGGACTCGTACTGCTGGGACAGGAACGTCGCGAACTGGAACGCGTTGAGGTCGACGCTCCGCACGTACGCATGCCAGTAGTCGACCTGCCCCGTCGCCAGGTCATTGGCGACGAACAGCGACGTTTGCGTGCTGCAGCGCGTCTCGTCGACCAGCGCCCGGGGCCTGGGCGTGGCGTCGGCGTTCGTGTGCGACCAGCACGAGAAGAAGGGCGCGCTCCACTGCGGCGCCCGATACGGGCCGAAGCTCGTCGCCTGCGAGCCCGCCGCGTTCACCGCCGCATAGAGCGCGCCCTGCCACGCCGTGAGCTGCGCCGCGATGTCGGCCCGCGCATGGTCGGGCGTCATCGGCCCGCCGCGCCGCGCCCGCTCGAGCAGCGCCACCGCGTGGCGCGCCGGCACGAGAAAGCTCACGAGATCGCCGCCGATCTGCTTCGCGACGTTGACGCCCGCGACCCTGTCGCTCTCGGTGACGGTGGGACCGCCGCTCATGCCGGGATTGAGGGCCCCGGAGAAATGGATCCGCTCGTTGTAGCTGCGATCGACGAGACCGTTGTACGTGCCTTCGACGATGGTGAATCCGAGGTCGAGGGGGTTGCCCATCGCAAACAGGCGCTCGCCCTTCGGCAGCGTTCCATCCACCGCGCGCGGATCGAACTCGAAATGCGGCAGGCCGGCGCGGTCGAGCTGCAGCACCGCGAGGTCGTTGGCGACGTCGATCGCATGCACGCGGAGCCCGCCCTTCGAGCCGTCCGGCGCCGCGTACTCGAGCCGGTAGGTGGCGGGATCGAGGACGTACTGCGACACGACGTGATAGTTGGTGAGCGCGAAGCCGTCGGCGCTGACGAGAAAGCCCGAGCCGATCGTCGACTGCCCGCCGGCCGCTTGCACGAGCGTGCGGATCTGCAGCAGGCGGGGCCGCGCGTCCGCGTAGATCGCCTGCGCGGTCGCGGTCAGCGGCGGCGCGGCGGGTGCCGCAGGTGCGGCCGGGACGGCGGGCACGGGGGGCGCGACGGGCGGGGCCGCCGGCTGCGCCGCGAGCGCGAGCGGCCAGGCCAGCGCCAGCAGGGCCGGCACGCGCAGCGATCGCATCACGTGGCGTTGGCGATGACGATGCGGACGATGACGATCAGCGCCAGCACGAACAGCGCGGCGCCGAGCACGCCGGCGACGATGAAGTGCTGCGGCTTGATGGACGCGGCGTCCTCGGCCAGGTGGCCGCGCTTGCGCACGCCGAAAAAGCTCCAGAAGACCGCGAGGACGACCCGGAGGAATCCGGTCTCGCGCCGGCGCGCTTCGGCAGGGGGCGGTTCGGCAGCCATCGGAAGGCCCGCCTCGGACAACGGCGGCGGAGAGAGGGGAAAAGGCGCAAGGACTAGGACGGGACGCGGCCGATGGTAGCACCGGAAGGCTGCAAAAAGCCGTTGAAAGCGCGCAGAATTCCCTCATATGCGGTGTTGATATTCAACTCATCCAGGCACCAAACCAAAAGACCATGCGCTTCGACAAGCTCACGACCAAGTTCCAGCAGGCGCTGGCGGACGCCCAGAGCCTTGCGCTCGGCCACGACGCCGGCTTCATCGAGCCGCAGCACCTGCTGGCGGCGCTGCTCGCGCAGGAAGACGGCAGCACCACGTCGCTGCTCGCCCGCGCCGGCGTCCAGGTGCCACGGCTGCAGGCGGCGCTGAAGCAGGCGATCGCCAACCTGCCCAAGGTGGAAGGCACCGGCGGCGAGATCGGCATTTCCCGCGATCTCAACAACCTCCTCAATCTCACCGACAAGGAAGCGACGAAGCGTGGCGACCAGTTCATCGCCAGCGAGCTCTTCCTGCTGGCGCTCGCCGACGACAAGGGCCCGACCGGCCGCCTGCTGAAGGAGCAGGGGCTGACGCGCAAGGCGCTCGAATCGGCGATCGACGCCGTCCGCGGCGGCGACAACGTCGACTCGCAGGAGGCCGAAGGCCAGCGCGAGGCGCTCGCCAAGTACACGATCGACCTCACCGACCGCGCGCGCAACGGCAAGCTCGATCCGGTGATCGGCCGTGACGACGAGATCCGCCGCACCATCCAGATCCTCCAGCGCCGCACCAAGAACAATCCGGTGCTGATCGGCGAGCCCGGCGTCGGCAAGACTGCCATCGTCGAAGGCCTGGCGCAGCGGATCGTCAACGGCGAGGTGCCGGAAACGCTGAAGAACAAGCGCGTGCTGTCGCTCGACATGGCCGCGCTCCTCGCCGGCGCCAAGTACCGCGGCGAGTTCGAGGAGCGCCTGAAGTCCGTGCTGAAGGACATCGCGGCCGACGAAGGCCGCACGATCGTCTTCATCGACGAGCTGCACACGATGGTCGGCGCCGGCAAGGCCGAGGGCGCGATGGACGCCGGCAACATGCTGAAGCCCGCGCTGGCGCGCGGCGAGCTCCATTGCGTGGGCGCGACCACGCTCGACGAATACCGCAAGTACATCGAGAAGGACGCCGCGCTGGAGCGGCGCTTCCAGAAAGTGCTGGTCGAGGAGCCTTCGGTCGAATCGACGATCGCCATCCTGCGCGGCCTCCAGGAGCGCTACGAGATCCACCACGGCGTCGAGATCACCGATCCTGCCATCGTGGCCGCGGCCGAGCTCTCGCACCGCTACATCACCGACCGCTTCCTGCCCGACAAGGCGATCGACCTCATCGACGAGGCCGCGGCGCGCGTCAAGATGGAGATCGACTCGAAGCCCGAGTCGATGGACAAGATCGACCGCCGCGTCATCCAGCTGAAGATCGAGCGTGAAGCCGTCAAGAAGGAGAAGGACGAAGCGTCGAAGAGGCGCCTCGCCGCGATCGAGGAGGAGATCAAGCGCCTCGAGCGCGAGTACGCCGACCTGGACGAAGTGTGGCAGGCCGAAAAGGCGCAGGTCGCGGGCAGCCAGCACATCAAGGAGGAGATCGAGAAGATCAAGCTCCAGATGGAGGAGGCGCGGCGCAAGGGCGACTGGCAGAAGATGAGCGAGCTGCAGTACGGCAAGCTGCCGCAGCTCGAGGAGCAGCTGAAGAAGACCGACAAGAAGCTCTCCGCCGAGCAGAAGAAGAAGCCGCAGCTCCTGCGCACGCAGGTGGGCGCCGAGGAGATCGCGGAGGTCGTGTCGCGCGCCACCGGCATTCCCGTGTCGAAGATGATGCAGGGCGAGCGCGACAAGCTGCTGCAGATGGAGGACAAGCTGCACGAGCGCGTCGTGGGCCAGGACGAGGCGGTGCGGCTCGTCTCCGACGCGATCCGCCGCTCGCGCGCCGGCCTGTCGGATCCGAACCGCCCGTACGGCTCGTTCCTGTTCCTCGGCCCCACCGGCGTCGGCAAGACGGAGCTCTGCAAGGCGCTCGCGACGTTCCTGTTCGACACCGACCAGGCGATGGTGCGCATCGACATGTCGGAGTTCATGGAAAAGCATTCGGTCGCGCGGCTGATCGGCGCGCCGCCGGGCTACGTGGGCTACGAGGAGGGCGGCTACCTGACGGAGCTCGTCCGCCGCAAGCCGTACTCGGTGATCCTGCTGGACGAGATCGAGAAGGCGCACCCGGACGTGTTCAACGTGCTGCTGCAGGTGCTGGACGACGGCCGCATGACCGACGGCCAGGGCCGCACGGTCGATTTCAAGAACACCGTGATCGTGATGACGTCGAACCTGGGCTCGCACAAGATCCAGCAGCTCACCGACGAAGGCGCCGATCCGGGCATGATCAAGATCGCGGTGATGGCCGAGGTCAAGGACCACTTCCGGCCGGAATTCGTGAACCGCATCGACGAGATCGTCGTGTTCCAGCCGCTCGGCAAGGCGCAGATCGCTTCGATCGCGAAGATCCAGCTGAAGCAGCTGGAGGGGCGCCTCGCGAAGCTCGAGATCCGGCTCGACGTGACCGATGCCGCGCTGAGGGCGGTCTCGGAGGCGGGCTTCGATCCGGTCTACGGGGCGCGGCCGCTGAAGCGCGCGATCCAGCAGCAGATCGAGAATCCGCTGGCGAAGGAAATCCTGTCGGGCAAGTACGTGGCCGGCGACACGGTGAAGGTCGGGGCGAGCGCGGGCGAGATCGCGTTTGCGAAGGGCTGACGCGCCCGCGCTACGCCGGCATCACGGGTGCTGCGCCTCGTCGACGGCCGCGTCAACCGCTGCCTGATTGGCCCGCTCCGACCGCTCGAGCGCTGCTTCGGCGGCGGCCGCACCGCCGTCGCCGACAATGCTGAACAGCACGCTCGTCGTCCAGCCGAACGCGAACACCCCGGACATCGCCATCATCGGCGCCATGATGCGCCACTGCCGCGACAGCGTGCCCTCGGCGTACCCGAGCGTCGTGTAGGTCACCGCGACGTAGTAGTACGCGTCGCGAAAATTGGGCAGCGCGCCGGTTTGCAACAGGGTTCCCGACCATAGCAGGATCTCGACGACGTGCGTGAACAGCATCAGGAAGATCAGGAAGCTGAACGCCAACTCGCGGCGGAAGTGCAGCGGCGGCAGACGCTGGTAATGCACGTTGCGGCGCTGGATCCAGAACATTCCGACGCCGTGGATCATCAGCGACACGATCAGCGCGCCGACGCCGAGCGCAATCTCCGGGATCGGCCCTAGCTTGTCCATCGTTGCCTTCCTCCTCGTTGTGCGCGGATTCTGCCACGGCGCCCCGACGCGACCGGAAAGCCCGGGCCGGCCGACGCCGCGCTAGCCCCGGGCGTCCAATCCCTTGACGAGGCCGAGCACCGCGCGGAAAGCGGGATCGTCGCCGGAGCGCGTCCATTCGAACAGCGCGGTCTCCGTGCCCACGATGACGGCGCCGGCGGCGCGCATCCGCTCGAGCGCGTACGTCCGGTCGGCCGCGTGCGCGGCGCGCGAGCCCACGGCATCGCCGGCGACGAACACCTCGAAGCCGCGCGACAGCAGGCCGAGCGTCGTCTGCATCACGCACACGTGCGCTTCCATGCCCGCCACCAAGGCCTGCTGCCGGCCGGTGCCGTGCAGCAGGGCGTCGAACGCGGGATGATCGGCCGCGCCGAAGCGCGTCTTGGCGAAGACGTGCGCGGGCGCGAAGCGCTCGCGGAGCGGGCTGACCACCGGGCCGAGCTGATCCGGGCAGTGCTCGGTCAGGAATGCCGGCACCGCGAGCTGCGCGGCGGCGGCGACGAGCGCCTCGGCACGCGCGATGATCGCGGCGGCATCGGCGACGTGCGGGGCCAGGCGCGCCTGGATGTCGACGACGATGAGCAGGCTGCGCTCCCGCGTGAGGCGAAGCGCGTCGCCGGACGCCCCCTTCATCCCGTCAATCCGCGGCGATCGGCGCCGTGCCCGTCGCGGACGTGTCGGTGAGGGACGGCAGCTTCCGTGTCGCTGCCGGCAGCGCCACCATCTGCGGCGCGTCCGGGAACGCGCAGCCCGTGTCGCAGCAGCGGCCGGGCTGGCGGTTCCGCGTGATCGCGCGCGTGGCGTCGGCGAGCACGCCGCGATCGAGCAGCCGCTCGACGAGGTCCACCTTGTTGCCGATCGGGTAGTTGCGGAAGATCTCCATCTTCATCGCTTCCGGCGAGCCGCCGCCGTGCAGGCTGATCACCGAATACCAGCCGGCCTGGTACGACGCCGTGAGGTCCTCGATGAAGCGTGCCACTTCGATCCGCTTTTCGTAAGGAATGTCCGAGCGCGCCGTCAGCACTTCGGAGAGGCGGCCGGCAGTCGCGGGATTGTGATCCTCGTCGGGACCGGGCAGCGCGACGATCATCCCCCCGGACACCTGGTGCGCCAGGCGGTGCATGTCGTAGATTTGCGTGGCGAGCAGCAGCTTGCCGATGTTCGCGAACACGGGATCGGGCGTGGCCACGCCGGCGGGACCGGCGGTCGCGTACACCGAAGCGGCGACGCCGCAGGCATAGAAGCCTTCGGTGATCTTGATCAGGTCCACCATCGCGTCGCGCGCGCCGTGCGCCCGCTCGAGATCGAGCCCGTTGGCTTCGGTGACGAGCGCGCCCGCGCCGATCAGGAGGTCCCCGAAGCCGGCGCGCGCCGCGATGCACGTGTGGCGATGCTGCGCGGTGTAGTGATAGAGCACCTCTTCGGCGTGCGGCCATTCGCCGGCGCAGAACACACGGTCCCACGGCACGAACACGCGCTCGAACAGGCACACGCCCGTCGACTGCCCGTACCTGCCGCTGAACTTCGCCGCCGCCTCGCCGGGCCGGCCCGCCGGCCGCGCGACGATCGTCAGGCCCGGCGCGTCGATCGGCACCGCGCAGCAGACGGCGAAGTCGCGGTCGGCCTCGGTCATCGCGCGGCACGGCAGCACGAGCAATTCGTGCACGTACGGGGCCGACGTGACGATCGCCTTGGCGCCGGAGATCACGATGCCGTCGGCGCGCCGCTCGACGATGTGCACGTAGGTGTCGGCGTTGCGCTGCCGCGACGGGCGCAGCGACCGGTCGCCCTTGGCGTCCGTCATCGCGATGCCGAGCGCGAGATCGTTCGCCTGCACGTGCTGGACGTAGGCGCGGGCGCGCGCCTCGTAGCCGGTGCCGGCGTCCGCGTCGATCGCGTACGTCCCATGGACCAGCGCCGAGAGCGCGTCGCCGGCGAGGTAGCGCTGCGCGCAGCCCGTTTCCTGGCAGACGAGCCGCACGGCTTCGAGCTTGTTCAGGAGATCGGCGCTGGAATGCGGAATGGCCAGCATCCGGTTGACGGGCGCGCCGCCGTGCTCGGCGGGTGCGCGCATCAGCGTCTCCAGTCCCTCGCGCAGCGCGAAGTCGTAGGTGACGCCGATCGCGGCGATGCCGGGCGCCAGCGCGGGCTCGTCGGCGACGGAGTCGACCTTGCGGCCGTCGACGTACACCACGGGCCGGAGGCGGCGCAGCGATTCTCGATACTCGGCGGCGGACATCAGCACGGAGACCTCCTCCTTGCGCGTGTCCGCGGGATTCTAGCCTACGGTCACGCGTGGAGCAGCCGCCCTCCGCCGAACGACCAGTTCTCCCACGCCGTCTCCTTGAACACGATCATCACGTGCTCGGGATCCACGCCGGGATCGCCCGCGATCGCCCGCACGACGTCGGCGACGACCTTGCGCTTGACCTTCACGCTGCGGCCCACCGACCACAGGATCTCGATCAGCACGAAGTCGCTGCCGCGGTCGGATTCGAGGTCGGGGTAACGAGCGTCGTAGGCAAAGTCCTGTGGATCCTGCTCCAGCACGCGGTGGAACCGGTCGGCCCGCGGCACGCCGGATTCGACCAGCGCCTCATGGACCGCTTTCAGCACGGCGGCCTTGAAGGCCGGCGCCTTGGGGCGGACGACCGTGACGGTGACGAGCGGCATGCGATTCCCTCCGAGGATCAGACGTACGGGACGTAGCGGCGCGCCGGCGGCTTCGCGCCGAGCATGTCGAGCCACGCCGCGAGGCGCTGCGCCAGCGTGGGCCGCGGTCCGCGGACGACGACGCGCCGTTCCGCCCCGCCGACGATGCAGAACGTCGCCGCGCCCTGCGCCTCCACGAGCGTAAGGCCGTTGCGCTCGATCGTCCAGACGTCGCCGGTGCGCAGCACGACGTCGCGCACGTCCTGGTCCTGCGTGACCCAGAGCATCCCTTGCGTGACGCGGAGCGTGGTCCCGCGCACGTCCTTCAGTTCCACGAGCTCCCTGTCGGCCAGCTCCATCACGTCGTCGTAGCCCTTGCAGACCATGGTCGTCCTCCATTTACATGCGTACAATGCATCGGTCGCCTGGCCGCTGCGCCGCCGCGACCCGGTTCTCCGGGGCCGTCGCGGCGCTCCGCCGGCGAATGAAGTATCGCCGCCGCCGCGAGCGGCCTCAAACGGTGATTGGGAATGTTTCGCATGCGTACAGGGAATGCATAAGACGTTGCGCGCGCTGCCGTCGCTCGACTTCCTGCGGGGCTTCGAGGCGGCCGGGCGGCGGCTCTCGTTCACGCTCGCCGCGGCGGAGCTCTTCGTCACCCAGTCGGCGCTGTCGCGGCAGATCAAGGCGCTGGAGGACGCGCTGGGCACGACGCTGTTCGAGCGGCGGCACCGCGCGCTCGCGCTCACGCCGGCCGGCGCGCAGTTCCACCGCGCCATCACCGACGCGCTGGCCGCGGTCGCGGGCGCCGCGGACCAGGCGCACGGCGCCACGAGCGCGCCCGGCGTGACGCTGTCCACCACCGTCGCCTTCGCGTCGCTGTGGATCATCCCCAGGCTGTCGCGTTTTCGCGCCGCGCATCCTGAGGTGGAGGTCTACGTGTCCGCAGACGACCGCGTCGTCGATCTCGCGCGCGGTGACGTCGACGTCGCCATCCGCTACCAGGCGGACGCGGCCGCGCCCGCCGGCGCGCTGAAGCTCTTCGGCGAGCGGATGACGCCGGTCGCGAGTCCCAAGGTGCTGCGGCGCGGGTCGACGCCGCTCGCGCGCTCCACCGACCTCGCGCGGCACGTGCTGCTGCACCTCGACGACCCGGAGGGCCGCATGCCCTGGCTCGACTGGAACAGCTGGCTCGCGAGCAACGGCGCGGCGGGCCTGAAGCCCGCCGGATCGCTGCGCTTCACGCTCTACGACCAGGTCATCCAGGCCGCGGTGGGCGGGCAGGGCGTGGCGCTCGGCCGCATCCCGATCCTGGCCGAGCACCTGCGCGACGGCCGGCTCATCGCGCCGTTCGCGCAGCGCTACGATTCGGCCCGCGGCTACTTCGCCATCGTGGCCCCGCGCGCGGGCGACCGGCCCGACGTCGCGGCGTTCGTCGAATGGCTGCGCCACGAGGCGGGCCGCGAGGGGGACCGCGGCGGCGTGCGCGCGCCGCCGCGCGGCGCGTCCCGCAATCCGCCGCCGGCGCGCCGCACTGGCGCGCGCGCGCGGAGCGCCGCCAAATGATCGAACCACCGCCAACGCGCCGACACGCCACCGTGACCACGCCGTCGTGAACACTCCGTCGAATCCGCTGTTCGGGCTCGCACCCTCCCCATGGGTGGAACGCTTCGCGCACCTGGTGCCGCCGGGCGCGCGCGTGCTGGACGTCGCCGCGGGCCGGGGCCGCCAGGCGCGCCTCTTCGCGTCGCGGGGCGCGCATGTGCTGGCGGTCGACCGCGACGCCGCGGCGCTGGCGGCGTCGGCCCACGTCGCGGGCGTGACGACGATGGTCGCCGATCTCGAGACCGGCGCGTGGCCGCTCGCGGGCCGCACGTTCGACGCGATCGTCGTGGTCCACTACCTGCATCGCGCGCTCTTTCCGCAGCTCCTCGCCGCGCTGGCGGACGACGGCGTGTTCCTCTATGAGACGTTCGCGGCGGGCAACGAATCGTTCGGCCGGCCCACGAATCCGGACTTCCTGCTGCAGCCCGGCGAGCTCCTCGCCGCCGTCGCGGGCCGCCTCACCGTCGTCGCGTTCGAGCAGGGGCTGGTCGCGCTCGCCGATGGCCACGCGGTGGTGCAGCGGATCGCGGCGGTCGGTCAGCGGCGGCCGTGGCCGCCGCCGCTCGCGGCCTAGGTGCCCGCAGCGGCCCCACAGGGGATGGGGTAAAATGCCGCCTTTTTCCGGTACATCAACATGTTGACGGGAAGTCTCGTCGCCATCGCGACGCCGATGCACCCCGACGGCGCCCTCGATCTCGCGACCTATCGCAAGCTGATCGACTTCCATGTCGCCAACGGCACGGCGGGCATCGTCGCCGTGGGCACGACGGGCGAGTCGCCGACGGTCACCGTCGATGAGCACTGCGAGCTGATCCGTACCGCCGTCCTGCACGCGGCGGGCCGCATCCCGGTGATCGCCGGCACGGGCGGCAATTCCACCGCGGAGGCGATCGAGCTCACGAAGTTCGCGCAGTCGGTGGGCGCCAGCGCATGCCTGTCGGTCGTGCCCTACTACAACAAGCCGACGCAGGAAGGCCTGTACCGGCACTTCAGCACGATCGCGGGCAACGTCGACCTGCCGATGCTGCTGTACAACGTACCGGGCCGCACGGTGGCCGATCTCGGCACCGACACCGTGCTGCGGCTGGCCGAAGTGCCGAACATCGTCGGGCTGAAGGATGCGACGTCCGATCTCGTCCGCCACGTCGACCTCATCCGGCGGCTGCCGCGCGGCAAGGACTTCGCTTTGTACTCGGGCAACGACGACACCGCGCTCGCCTTCATGCTGCTCGGCGGCCACGGCGTCATCTCCGTGACGGCGAACGTTGCGCCGAAGGCGATGTCCGAGATGTGCGCGGCGGCGCTGTCCGGCGATCTCGCCACCGCGCGCGCGATCAACACGAGACTTCTCAACCTCAACGTGAAGCTTTTCGTCGAAGCGAACCCGATCCCGGTGAAATGGGCCATGGCACGGATGGGCCTGCTGCAGGACAGCCTCCGGCTGCCGCTGTCGCCGCTGTCGCCGCAATTCCACGACGTCGTCCGCAACGCGCTGCGCGAAGCGGGCTGCCTGAACTAGAGGTGTACGCACGATGAAACCGAACCACGCAATCCTGATCCGCGCGGGCGCGCTCGCCTGCGCGGCGCTCATCCTCGCCGGCTGCGAATCGATCGGCTCGCTCGGCAAGCGGATCGACTACAAGTCGACGTCCGCCGCGCCGGCCCTCGAGATGCCGCCGGAGCTGTCTGCACCGCGCTACGATGACCGCTACGCGGTGTCCACCGCGTCGGGGCTCGCCGCCGCCAAGGCCACGGGCCCGCAGCAGGCCGATCTCCTGCCCACCAACCCCGACGCCCGCATCCAGCGCTCCGGCAACGAGCGCTGGATCGTCGCGCGCGCCACGCCCGAGCAGGCGTGGAGCGTCGTGCGCCAGTTCTGGGGCGATATGGGATTCGTCGTCGCCGTCGAGCAGCCCAACACCGGCGTGATGGAAACCGACTGGGCGGAGAACCGCGCCGACCTGCCGTCGGACTTCATGCGCCGCACCGTCGGCAAGTACCTCGACGCGTTCAGCTCCACGTACAAGCGCGACAAGTTCCGCACGCGGATCGAGCGCGGCACCGAGCCCGGCACCGTCGACATTTTCGTCTCGCATCGCGGCATGGAGCAGGTGCCCACAGTGAAGATCGACAACGTGCAGGGCGCGGGCTTCGCGTGGGCGCTGATGCCGCCGGATCCGAGCCTCGAAGCGGAGTTGCTGCAGCGGCTGCTGATGCGCTTCGGCGTGCCCGAGCAGGCCGCCGTCACGGCGATGGCCAACGCGGCGCCCTCGGCGTCGGGCGCGAGCGCGGCACCGGTGGCGTCCGACCGCGCGCGCCTCGGCACCAACCCCGACGGCACGCCGAAGCTCGTCGTCGACGATCCGTTCGATCGTGCCTGGCGGCGCGTCGGCCTCGCACTCGACCGCACGGGCTTCACCGTCGTCGACCGCGACCGCTCCACCGGCATCTACTTCGTCCGGTACGCGAATCCCGACCTCGACATGACGAAGAAGGACCGCGAGTCGAGCTGGCTCGCCAAGCTGATGACGTTCTGGAACAAGGACGACAAGGACAAGCCAGAGCAGTACCGCATCAAGGTCGTCGAGGAGGCGCCGGCGTCGGTGGTGAGCGTCCAGGACCCGAACGGCGCGCCCGACAAGACGCAGAACGGCGAGAAGATCCTCGCGCTGCTGAAGGACCAGCTCAAGTGACCGGCGCGCGGCGCTGATGCGCTTCGCGTCGATCGGCAGCGGCAGCGAGGGCAATGGGCTCGTCGTCGAGGCCGGCAACACGCGGGTCCTGATCGACTGCGGTTTTGGCGTCAAAGACACCGTAGCGCGGCTCGCGCGCGTCGGCCTCACGCCTGAATCGCTGACCGCCATTCTCGTCACGCACGAGCACGCCGACCACGTGGGCGGCGTCCCGGCATTCGCGGCGCGTCACGGCATTCCCGTGTGGCTCACGTTCGGTACGCTCGAGAACTCCGGCGAGCGCTTCGGCGGGATGCAGGGCATCTACTGCTTCGACGCGCACGAGCGCTTCGCCATCGGCGACCTCGAGGTCTGCCCGTTCCCCGTCCCGCACGACGCGCGCGAGCCCGTGCAGTTCGTGCTGACCGACGGCGCGCATCGCGTCGGCGTGCTGACGGACATCGGCACCACCACCCGCTACGTCGAGATGAGCCTGAGCGGCTGCGACGCGCTCGTGCTCGAATGCAACCACGATCTCGGGATGCTGGAGCGCAGCGACTATCCGCCGAGCCTGAAGCAGCGGATCAGCGGCCGCCTCGGCCACCTGCACAACGAGGCCGCGGCGGCGCTCCTCGCGGCGCTCGACACCACGCGGCTGCAGCACGTGATCGCCGCGCATCTGTCGAAGCAGAACAACACGCCGGACCACGCCCGCGCCGCGCTCGCGGGCGCGCTCGGCTGCGCGGCCGAATGGATCGGCATCGCCGACCAGGCCACCGGATTCGATTGGCGCACGTTGAACGCATGAAGGGGACAGAGGGCGTGGAAAAGCGACAGGAGCTGTACAAGGGGAAGGCGAAGACCGTCTACGCGACCGACGATCCACACCGCCTCGTCATGCACTACCGCGACGACGTCTCGGCCTTCGACGGCGTCAAGGTGGCGCAGCTAGCGCAGAAGGGCGAGACCAACAACCGGATCAACGCCTACGTGATGGAGAAGCTCGCCGCCGCCGGCGTGCGCACGCACTTCGTCCGGCTGCTGAACGAGCGCGAGTCGCTGGTCAAGGCGATGAAGATGATTCCCGTCGAATGCGTCGTCAGAAACATCTGCGCCGGCTCGATGGCGAAGCGCTACGGCATCGAGGAAGGAACGCGCCTGCGCGAGCCGATCTTCGAGTTCTTCCTGAAGAGCGACGCGCTGCACGATCCGCTCGTCAACGACGACCACATCCGCGTGCTGGGCTGGGCCACCGCCGCCGAGATCGCCGAGATGAAGGAGCTCACGCATCGCGTCAACGCCGTGCTGAAGCCGCTGTTCGCCGCCGCGGGCATCGACCTCGTCGACTACAAGCTGGAGTTCGGCCACCCCGTCGACGATCCAGCCGGCCCGCTGGTGCTCGGCGACGAGTTCACGCCGGACGGCTGCCGGCTGTGGGACGCCCGCACGGGCGAGAAGCTCGACAAGGACCGCTTCCGCCGCGATCTCGGCAGCGTCATCGAACACTACCGGGAAGTGGGCACGCGCATCGGCGCGCCGCTGTAGGAGGCGAGCGCGCCAGCGCGGCGTCGCCGCGTCGGCGCGCTACGTCACGCGATGCACGATCTGCCGATCATCACGCTGCTGGCCACGGGGCTGGCGTTCGCGCTCGTCTTCGGCTGGATCACGCAGCGGCTGGGCCTGTCGACGCTCGTCGGGTACATGCTGGCGGGTGTGGCGGTGGGACCGTACACGCCAGGCTTCGTCGGCGATCGCGCGATCGCGGGCGAATTCGCCGAAGTGGGCGTGATCCTGCTGATGTTCGGCGTCGGCATGCATTTCCATCCGCAGGAGCTGCTGCGCGTGAAGCGCGTGGCGGTGCCGGGCGCGATCGCGCAGAGCGTCGTCGCCACGGCGGCGGGCTGGGCCGCGGCCCGCGCGTTCGGCTGGAGCGACGGCGCCGGCCTCGTGTTCGGCATGGCGCTGGCGGTGGCGAGCACCGTGGTGCTGATCCGGATGCTGGAAGGCGAAGGGCGGCTGGCTGAGCACGACGGCCACGTCGCGGTCGGCTGGCTGATCGTCGAGGACCTCTTCACCGTGCTGGCGCTCGTCGTCCTGCCCGCCCTGGCAGGCGACGCCGCCAGCGGCCGCTCCATCCCCGTCGAGCTCGCCGCGGCGCTCGGCAAGGCCGCGGTGTTCGCCGCGCTCGTCTGGGTCGTCGGCACGCGCCTCGTCTCGCGCCTGATGGAGCGGATGGCGCGCGCCCGCTCGGAGGAGCTCTTCACCGTCGCCGTGCTGGTCATCGCGCTCGGCGTCGCGCTGATCGCCGCGCAGGTGTTCCACCTGTCGGTCGCGCTGGGCGCCTTCTTCGCCGGCCTCGTGGTGGGGCAGTCGCGCTTCGGCCCGCAGGCCACCGTGTACATGGCGCCGTTCCGCGCCGTGTTCGCCGCGATGTTCTTCGTGTCGGTCGGGATGCTGTTCAACCCGTCGTTCGTGCTCACGCATCCGCTGATGGTGCTGGCCGCGCTCGGCGTCGTGCTGGTCGTGAAGCCGCTCATCGCCGTCGCCATCGTGATGCTGCTGCGCGAGACTCGCCGCACGGCGGCGACGGTCGGCGTGGGACTCGCGCAGATCGGCGAGTTCTCGTTCATCCTCGGCGCGCTCGGCCTGCAGCACGGCTTGCTGCCGGCGGAGGCGCTCGACGCGCTGATCGCGGCGGCGCTGGTCTCGATCGCGCTGAACCCGCTGCTGTTCCGGCTGCTGAAGGTGCTCGAGCGGCGGCGGGACGACGCCCGGCCCGCGCGCCAGCCGCCGGCCGCGCTGCATGCGCCCACGGCGGCGCCGGTGCCGGTGGCGCCGCGGCCCGTCGTGGTGACCGGCGCCGGCGAGATGGCGCGCCGCGTGGTCTCGCGCTGCATTCGCGCCGGCATCCCCGTGTGCGCCGTCGGGCTCGACATCGACCGCCTGGACGCCCAGCGCGCCGCCGGCGCGGTCACCGTGTACGGCGACGCCGGCGCTCCCGACGTGCTGCGCGCCGCGCAGGTGGAGCGCGCGCGCGTCGTGGTGGTCACCGAGCCCGTGCTCGCCGACAAGATGCGCGTCTGCATGGCGGCGCGGCAGGTCGCGACGCACGCCGTGGTGATCGCCACCGCGAGCGGGGCGACCGAGCGCGCGTGGCTCGCGGAGTTCGGCGTCGCGCACATCTGCGATGCCGTCGACGAGCTGTCCGACTCGGTATTGCGCGCCGTGCGCCGCGCGCTGTAGCGCCGGCGAGGGCACGCGCGCGCCGCCGGCTACAGACCCAGCACGGTGCCCGTGAGGCCGGGCTCGCCGGTGGCCCAGATCTCGTCGAAGCGCGTGACGAGCGGGCGCGCCGCCTGCGGCATGTCGATCGCGAGCGTCGCGCGCGCCTGGTCGATGTGATAGCGATGGAGATAGTGCCGCGCGTCGACGATGACGAGCGGGTCCATCGCGCCCTGGGCGCCCTGGCCGGTGCGATAGAGCGTCATCGCGTGGCCGAACCGGCGGAGCAGCGCCATGAGGCGCGGACAGGACGTCTCGACCCAGCGCGGATCGTGGACGATGACGTCGAGGCGCGCGTTGCGCGCGGTGCGCAGGAACGTCGACAGCGCGTCCGCGCGCGCTGCGGTCTCCCAGCCGCCGCGCGAGAGCGTGACGTCGAACACCGCGATGCGCTCGCGCGCCAGCGACACGATGAGGTCGATTGCCGCGATCTGCTGCGCGACGGTCGTGAGCCGCTCCTCCCGCGGAGTGCCCGGCTCGGGCGGACTCGATTCAGCCGACGACGACGTATCCATGGCGATGCCATCCATGCAGCAGCGCGCGCAGGGGCGCGGACAGGCGCCGGCATTGCTCCGCCGAAAGGGCGCGGCGGTTCGCCAGCGTGCGCATCGCCGCGGCGGCGCCGGCCGGCGGACGCAGCGCCTCGCCGTTCACGTAGAACGCGCCGTCATCGTAGAGAAGTTGGACGCCGCGGTCGAGGGCGAGGCCGCGCCGCCCGGTGGCCGTCGCGAACGCGGCGGGCCCGAGCGAGCGTGCCGGCCGCGCGAACGTCACGGCCGCCTTGGGCTCGGAGAGGAACGCGCCCGCGAAGGCCGCGACGTCGGCCGGCTTCCAGCGGATCGCCTCGAGCGCCCGCGCGATCTGGCGCACCATCGCCGGGTCGATGCGCGCGGGAGTGCGCGTGGGCCGGAGACCGGGGTCGGCGTAGCGGCCGGGCAGCGCGACGCGGTCGCGCAGGAAGTCGAGGAAATGCTGCGCGAGCTCGTCGTGCGCCGCGGTGCGAAAGCCGATCGAGTAGGTGGTGCACGCCTCCACGGCGACGCCGTCGTGCGCGTACTGCGGCGGCAGGTAGAGCATGTCGCCCGGACCGAGCACGGCGTCGGCGTCGGGGGTGAAGCGGCGCAGGATCTTGAGCGGCAGGTTGGCGCGCAGCGCGAGGTCGCGCTGGCGGCCCCAGCGCCAGCGCCGCCGGCCGAATCCCTGCAGCAGGAAGACGTCGTACGAATCGACGTGCGGCCCGACGCCCCCGCCAGGCGCGGCGTAGCTCACCATCACGTCGTCGAGCCGCGCGTAGGGCACGAACGCGAACGCGCGCATCAGCGCGTCTGTGGCGGCGTCCGCCACGTTCACGCCCTGAACGAGCAGCGTCCACTGCCGCGGCGGCAGGCCGCGCAGATCGGCCGGCCGGAACGGGCCGTGCTCGAGCGTCCACCCGCCGCGCTCGCGGACGACGAGCCGCGACTCGATGTCGTCGCGGCACGCGAGCGCCGCGAGCGCGCTGCGCGTATGGAGTCCGGCGAAGCCGGGCAGCGCAGCGCGCGCGAGCAGCGCCTCGCGCTGCCAGTGGCGCCGCAGGAACGCCGCAACGGACAGGCCGCCGAGGCGCGGCGTGCGCGCGGCCGCGCTCACCGGCCGGTCCGCCGCGGCCGCCGCGTTACAATGCGCGGCCCATCCCGCCGCCGGCCGCGCCGCGCGGAGGTGGCCCCTTCGCCCCTCCCCAATCCCATCGCGAGCGCCCCGCCATGAACGTCTTCGCCAACACCGTCGTCACGATCACCTTCAAGCTGTTCGACGCGAACAACAAGCTGATCGAGGAAGCGCCCGAGCCCATCGCGTATCTGCACGGCGGCCATGCCGGCATCTTCCCCAAGATCGAGGAAGCGCTCAACTTCAAGAAGGTGGGCGAGTCGGTGTCGGTCACGCTCGAGCCCGCCGACGCCTTCGGCGACTACGACGCCAACATGGTCCGCGTCGAGCCGACCGCGAACCTGCCTACCGACGTCACGGTCGGCGGCCATCTGATTGCCGAGCAGGACGGCCAGGAAGTGATCTGGCGCGTCACCGACATCGCCGACGGCAAGGCCGTGCTCGATGGCAACCACGAGCTCGCCGGCCAGCGGCTGCGGTTCGATTGCACGGTGCTCGACATCCGGCCCGCGACCAAGGAAGAGATCACGCACGGGCACGTGCACGGCGCGCACGGTCATCATCACTGACCGTCAGTCGTCCGCGAGCTTCTTCAGCGCGTAGAGCGCCGCCTGGGCATCGCGCGGCGACAGCGCGTCGAGGTCCAGCGCCGCGAGCCGGTCCAGCACGATCGCGCCGCGCGGATCGCCGGCGCCGGCCGGTGCGCCGCTCGCGGCGAAGAGATCGGGCTGCGTGTCGCTGCGCGCCGAGAACTTGTCGAGCCGCGCGAGGTACGCGCGCGCCTGCCGCACGGTGTCCGCCGGCACGCCGGCGAGCTTCGCCACCTGCAGGCCGTAGCTCCTGTTCGCCGGACCGTCCGCCACGGCGTGCAGGAACACGATGCCGTCCTTGTGCTCGACGGCGTCGAAGTGCACGTTGGCGCAGCCTTCCAGCTCGGCCGGCAGCGCCGTGAGCTCGAAGTAATGCGTGGCGAAGAGCGCGAGCGAGCGGTTGCGCTCGGCCAGCCGGTGCGCGATCGCCCACGCCAGCGCCAGCCCGTCGAACGTCGACGTGCCGCGGCCGATCTCGTCGATCAGCACCAGCGATGACGGCGTCGCCCGGTTGAGGATGTAGGCCGCCTCCGTCATCTCCACCATGAACGTCGAGCGTCCGCCCGCGAGATCGTCGGAGGCGCCGATGCGGGTGAAGATCGCGTCGAGCGGGCCGATCGTCGCGCGCGTGGCCGGGACGAACATCCCGCAGCACGCCAGCAACGCGACGACGGCGGTCTGGCGCATGTACGTCGACTTGCCGCCCATGTTGGGACCCGTGACGATGAGGAGGCGCCGCGCGCGATCGAGCGTGACGTCGTTCGGGATGAACGTGTCGACCTGGCGCTCCACCACCGGATGCCGGCCGCCTTCGATCGCGAGTCCCGGCGTCGTCGTGAAGCGGGGGCGCGTCAGCCGCAGCGTGTCGGCGCGCTCGGCGAGGTTCGCGAGGGCGTCGAGCGTGGCCAGCGCCGCCGCTGCCCGCTGCAGCGCGGGAATCGCCGGCAGCAGGGCCGCGAGCAGCCCGTCGAACAGGTGCTTCTCGCGAGTCAGCGCGCGCTCCTGCGCCGAGAGCGCCTTGTCCTCGAACGTCTTGAGCTCGGGCGTGATGTAGCGCTCGGCGTTCTTCAGCGTCTGGCGGCGGCGATAGTCGTCCGGAATCCGCGCGACGTGCGCGTTCGTCACCTCGATGTAGAAGCCGTGGACGCGGTTGTACTCGACCTTCAGGCTGCCGATGCCGCTGCGCTCGCGCTCGCGCCGCTCGAGGTCGACGAGGAACTTGCCGCAATCGGCGTCGATCGCCCGGAGCTCGTCGAGCTCGGCGTCGTAGCCGCCGTTGATGACGCCGCCGTCGCGCACCTGCGCCGCCGGCTCCGCCGCGAGCGCGCGGACGAGGAGGGCGTGCCACGCCGGGTCGGCGACGAGGTCCGCCGCCATGGCCACCAGCAGCGGCGCGGTCGCGCCTGCCGCCAGCGCGGCCACCTGCGGCGCGACGGCGAGCGTTTCGCGCAGGCCGGCGAGATCGCGGGGACGGGCGCTGCCAAGGGCGATCCGCGAGACGACGCGCTCGACGTCGACGGTCCGGCGCAGCAGCGCGACGAGCGCGGTGCGCGTCGCGGGCGCGGCGCGCAGCGCGTCCGTGGCGTCGTGGCGTGGCGACGCCTTGGCCGGATCGCGCCACGGATGGGTGAGCCAGTGCCGCAGCAGGCGGCTGCCGGCGGCGGTGGCGCACTGGTCGAACAGCGACAGCAGCGTGGGCGCGGCCTCGCCAGTGAGCGTGCGGGTGATCTCGAGGTTGCGGCGCGTGGCGGGATCGAGCGCCACGAGCTCGCCGGCGGCTTCCACGGCGAGCTCGCGCACGTGGGCGAGCGCGCCCTGCTGCGTGGCGCCGGCGTAGCGCAACAGCGCGCCGGCGGCGGCGATCGCGAGCGGCGCGTCGTCGGCGCCGAAGGCCGCGAGGTCGTGCGTGGCGAACTGCCGCAGCAGCGCCGCGCGCGCCGCGGTGGCGTCGAAATGCCAATCGGGCAGCGCGCGCGCCGGCGGCGCGACGCCCCGCAGCGCCGGCGGTGCCAGGGCGTCGGCGTGCAGCAGCTCCGCCGGCTCGAGGCGCTCCAGCGTCGGTCCGAGCTCCTCGGCGGCGACGTCGGCGAGCGTCAGGCGGCCGGCGGCGAGGTCGAGCCACGCGATGCCCGCGCGGGCACCGTCCACCGCGAGCGCCGCCAGCAAGCAATCGCGCTTGGGCTCGAGCAGGTTGGCGTCCGTGACCGTGCCCGGCGTGACGATGCGCGCCACCTTGCGCTCGACGGGGCCCTTGCTGGTGGCGGGATCGCCGATCTGCTCGACGATCACCGCGCTCTCGCCCTGGCGGATCAGCCGCGCGAGGTGCGGGTCGATCGAGTGAAACGGCACGCCCGCCATCGGGATCGGCGCGCCGGCCGATTGACCCCGCGACGTCAGCGTGATGTCGAGCAGCCGCGCCGCGCGCTCGGCGTCGTCGTAGAAGAGCTCGTAGAAGTCGCCCATCCGGTAGAACACGAGCTTGTCCGGATGGTCCGCCTTGAAGCGCAGGTACTGCTGCATCATCGGCGTGTGCGACGCCGCAACGTGTTGATCTTGAAACGCCTTCATCGCGACAATTCGGTGGTTCCCTGACACTGCGGTGGGTGAACGCTCCGGGCCCTGGCGATCATCCCGACGACGACGGCACGGCCGTCGCCCCGCCGGTGCGGATGCGATACCCGACGGGCACCGGCCGCGCGACGGCGATTATCTCCCGGCAACATGTAACAACGCTTGCCGCGCGCGAAATCCACGGCATACACTCCGCCAACAATGACAGGCGCATGAGGCTCGCGGCCGCCAGGCCACGGGCGCCGTCGCGTCTACTCGAGCAATCTGGTGGCACATCGGTGCGGCAGCCGGGGAGGGCTGCCTCAGCGGACGGGGTCCGTTCTTGGCGCTGGGCACAACACCGCTCGCCGGCAGCTTCCAACGGGACGCCAGCATCGCGTTGCCGATGCTGATCGAGGCATTGCTCGTCGTCGCCGCGGTCGCGGTGCTTCTGCCGTTGTTCGGCGTGCTGGCGAAGCAGGACCTCGGCCGCGACGGCCGCTATGCCGCGGCCGCGCCGGCCGGGCACGCGCCCCGCAACGCGCCCTCATCGCGCGAGACCGCGCCGCCCGCCGCCACGAATCCCGCCGCTGCGACCGCGGCCGCGAAGAACGACGCGATGCGCGCGCTGCTGCACACCGCCGGCTGGCAGTGGGCGGGGTGGTCGCTCGCCGGTCTCCTGCTGCTGCAGCTCGGTCGCCGGCCGAACGTCGTCGCGTACGGTGTCGCGGCCGCGCTGGCGACCTTCGCGGCGGCGGCATGGATCGGACGGGTGCCCTGGCCGCTCGGCGCCGCGCAGTCGCTGGTGCTGGCGCGGGACGACTCGTGGCTGGCGCCGCCCGCGGCGTTCGTCGGGTGGCTGTTCGCCGCGGCCGGCGTGGCGCTCGCCGGCGCGCCGTGGCTTTCGCGCCTGCTGGCGGCGCCGCGGCAGGCACCGGCGTCCGTCCTCGGCTATCCCGGTCTGGTCTTCGCCGTCGGCGTCGGCTGGGTGCTGATCCTCGACCTCTCGGCGAACGGCCCCGCCGGCAACCGCTACCTCGCGCTCTACCACCAGGGGCACCTTTGGCTGGCGATGCTGACGCTGACGCTCGTCGCCATGGCCCGCGTGCCGATCGGGCGCGGCCTGTCGTGGACGCTGTCGCTGGCGGACGCCGCGGCGCACCGCCTTGCGCGCCGTCTCCCGGGACCCGCCGTTGCCGTCCTGCTGCTCGCGACGATGCTGGCGCTGAGCGTCGGCATCGGCGTGCTGCTGCTGAACGTCCGGCAACTCACGTCCGAGATCGGCAAGGTGTGGCTGATCGTCGGCGCCGCCTGGTTCTTTTTTCTGCGCGGCACGCCGCTCGCCGAACGGTTCGCGCATACGGGCAGTTCGCTGGGCTCCATCGCCCGCTACGCGCGGCCGCTGCTCTTCGTGGTGGGCGTGCTGGTCGGCGCTATGATCGTCACGCGCGACATGGGGCCGCTGCTGATCGCGGGCTATGCCGCCGGCGCGTTCGTCGCCGCGTCCGTCGCGATGTGGCGCTATCAGCGCGGCGGCGGCACGCCGCGGGCGTACCTGCTCGCGGTGGCGCTGTTCGTCGCGTGGATCGCGGGCACGACCGCCATGCTGTTCCGCGTGGGGTCGCTCGACGAAGTCGCCGCGGCGCGCCTCGAGAACCTCGCGGCGCCGCTGGCGTCGGCGAACGACCAGCTTGCGCTCGTCACCTGGTTCCAGCGCGCGACGCCGGCACAGGGATTCGGTCCCGGCGCGGTGCCGTGGTGCGGCTTCGGCGCCGCCGGCGCGTGCGCCGGCGTGCCCGCGCAGATCCAGAGCGACTACACGTTCACCGCGCTCGTCGGGGCGTTCGGCGCGGCCGGCGCGTGGGCGATGACGCTCGGCTGCGCCCTCTGGCTCCATCTCGTCATCCGCCGCCACGGCCAGGCGACGACGGGCGAGCCGCGCTTCGTGCGGGCCGGCCGCCGCATCGTCTACGACGAGCAGGCGTTCCTGAGCTGGCTCTGCGTGACGTGGGTCGTGCTCGCGCTGTGCCAGCTTGCCGTCACCGTCGCCGGCAACCTCGCGGTCATTCCGCTCACGGGCGTCACGTTCCCCTTCGTGAGCTTCGGCATGACCTCGCTCGTGCTCAACATGGCGATGCTGGGGCTGGCGCTCAACGTCAACGCGCGGAGCCCGGACCGACATGGCTGACCGCCGGCGCCCCGCGACGTCGCTCATCCACCTCGCCATCGTGGCGAGCGCCGCGGTCATGCCGGTGCTGCTCGGCGTGCTGCTTCTGGTGGCGTCCGCGCGGCAGGCCGACGCGCCCGCCGCCGCGCGTGCCGGCGATCGTCACGTCAGCGTGCGGCAGGTGGCGGCGCTGAAGACGTTCGAGCACGCGTTCGTCCGACGGGATCGCGTGACGTCGGCGCTGCCGACCGGCGCGGCGCTGCTGGATCGCGTTCCGCAATGCCGCGGCACCTGGGAGGGAAGCCGCGGCATGCTCGACCGCGTGCGCGGCCTGATCACGCATCCGGTCGAGCGCGGCGCGTCGCCGGCGACGCGCATGGCGGCGCAGCTGCAGGACATCGACGACGCGCTGCGGGCGTTCAGCGGCGGCGACAACCGGCGCGTGACCGACGTCCTCGGCTTCGACGCCGGCCCCTGGTTCGACGCGGTGTCCGCTGCGCTGCGGACGCCCGTCGAGGCGCCGGGCTATCCGGGGCGGCACTTCGCGCTGCAGTGCGCCGACGTCGCCGCCGCGGTGGCGACGCTCGCCCGCTCGAACGGCAGGATGCTGGCATCGCTGGCATGGCGCGGCACTGAAGTCGACCGCGTCGTCGCCCGCTGGCGGCCGGAGCAGTTCGTCGAGATCTCGGCGCGCGACATCGCGCGCGCCAATCCGTGGGCGGGCATTCCCGGCTGCATCTATTTCGGCGTGCGCTCCGGCGCCGAGTCCGGCGCGTCGTACTACCTCGGAGGAATCCGCGGCCTCGACGACCGCCTGTGCGAGCGGGCGGACATGCGCGGCATCGCCGCGGGCAGCGAGCCCGCGCCGCCGGCGCTTCGTCTCGCGGGCGAGCCCACGCCGGACCTGGCCGTCGACGACGAGCGCTGGAAAGTGCCGGCGTCCCTCGGCGCGCTGCTGCGGCCGCTGGAGACGCTGCACCGCCCCGACGGCGCGCTGTACCGCGTCTACACGACCGCGGGCGGCGACGCCGGCGACCCGTCGGCGCCGGCCGCTCGTCCGCGCCAGGGGCCGAACCGGATCGACATCGACGGCGCGCCGGTCGACATCGGCCTGTCGATCGACGTCACGATCGACCCGTCGCTGCAGGCGCTCGCGCAGCGCGTCGCCGCCTGCTACACCGGTCGCGACGACGTCTGTCGCGCGCTCGGCGTCACGCGCAAGGAGGACGCCGGCCACCCGCTGGGGCATCGCCTCCTCGAGCATGCGCAGGTGAGGATGGCGGCGGTCGCGGTGATCGACGTCGAGAGCGGCGGCATCGACGCGCTCGCCGGCGCGATGTCGCCGTGCAGCCGGCACGAATACGATGGGCCCGGCCGCGCGTCGCAGTGCGACAAGCGGTTGCCGTATCCCGTGCGCTATCGTCCCGACGCGCTGCAGAACGCCGCAGTGTTCCACGATGCGATGCCCGGCTCGACGGTGAAGCCGATCATGGCGGCGGCCTTTCTCACCGACGGCGCCGACGGGCGGCGGCTCCTCGCAAACGAGCGCAACGATCTCGCGCGCTCCGCCACCGCGGTGCCCGCCGCCGAGATGCTGCGCGGACAGCTCGCGCGCTCGGACTCGGTCCGCTTCCTCGACCGGATGTTCTGCGCCGACCGGAATTTCGCCGCCGATTGCGAGCGTCCGCGCGAGATCCAGGCGATGGCGGCGGCCTTCGGCTGGAACCTGGGATGCGCGGACCCGAGCGACGGCTGCGGCAAGCACGATCTGCTCTTCGGCCGCAGCGTGGAAGCGGCCCGCGACGACGGCGGCGCGCGTCCGCTCGCATTCGACGTCGCCTTCGGACGATTGCTCGCGGAGCCCGTCGACGGCAAGCTGACGAGCGCGTTCCATCTTCGCACGGCGTTTGCGCTCGATCCGGCGCAGGTGCAGCAGTGCGCTGCCGGCGCGGACGGCCGGCGGCGCACGCCGGACGACTGGGGCAAGTGCCGCCGCGACGTCGTCGACGTCGTCTCGGAAGGCTGGGGTCAGGGCCAGGCGCGCGCCACCGCGCTCGGCGTCGCGGGCATGATGGCGGCGCTCGCGGCCGCCGCGAACGGCCAGGCCGTGATCCGCGGACCGCACCTGGTCGAGGCGCTGCGCGGCGCCGGACCGGCGGAGGCCGCGGCGCCGCAGCAGGCGGCGCTGCGCATCGATCCGGTCGAGGCGCGGCAGAACCGCATCCCGCAGGACGTGGCGGAAGTGATCGTCAGCGGACTGTCCTTCAGCCACCGTGCGGGCACGGCCCGGTCGGCATGCGAGCAGGTGTTCGACGCGCGCAAGTGCGCAGAAATGGACTGGATCGCCGGCAAGACCGGCACGCCGTCGTTTCGCAACGACGACCGCACGCTCTCCGAGCTCGCGCGCCTGTGCGCCGCGGACGCGGTCGCGACCGCGACCGCGAAGTCGCGCCGCGACCGCGACAGCTGCGGCCCGCTGCGTCCCTACAAGTGGTACGTCGCGACCTATCGGAGCGACCCCGCCGATCCGCGCTGGACCAAGGCGATCGCCGTGCTGACCGAGCGCAACTGGCTGGTGGACTCGGGCCGCGTGCACGGCGCCGGCGATCGCGGCCCCAATCCGTCCGCCGAGATCGCCATGCAGATCGCCGGACGGCACGCGGGCGCCATTGCATGGAGCGGCCGGTGAAGCCCGCCACCGAGCAGGTCGCCGGCCCGTTCGTCTGGACGTTCGACGCCTCGTTCGTCGAGTGCCTCGCCGACATGGAGGACACGCTGCGCCGGGCGATCGTGCAGCTCGGCGACGTCGCCTCCATCGTCGTGCTGATCGAGCTGTCGCTGCCGGCCCTGCGGCGGCGCATCGACGCGGGCGAGTCGATCCAGCCGGGATGGAACCGCTTCATCGCGCGCCTGGCGGAACGCTACGGATTGCCGGCGCCGCCGCGCGTCCGGCCGCACAAGGACGCCGGACCTCTTGCCACACTTGTCGTCGCCTATCGGAGCTGATCATGACGCTGAAGGGATGGATGCTTGGAAAGACGAATCCTGCGGACCCGCACGACGGCCGTCTGCGCACGCCGACGGACTTTCGCGGCGGCGGCCGCAGCGAGGGCGGTCCGCGCGAGCCCAGCTTCAACGCCTTCGGCCGGCGCGGGGGCGCCGCGGACGTTCCCGTGCACCTTGGCCCCTACGCTCCGCTGATCGGCGCCATCCGCGACGAGCTCGAGCAGTTCGTGACCAGCCAGCTCCGCCTTCACCTCGCCATCGCCGAGCGCGACCGCTACGTGCTGTCGTCGATCGAGGTCGAGTGCGAGGCGGGCGACGGCGGGCGCGAGCTGTTGCGGCGGTTCGTCCGCGAGTTCCGGCCCGAGCAGATCAAGCACTATCTCGCCAAGGAGATCATTGCGGGTTTGCGCAACGCCAGCGCGATCGACCTGTCGCAGTTCGCGGGGCTCAACGCGGAGCACGAGGATGCGGCGCCGGGCGGCGACGAGGAACGCTACGGCGACCTCATCGCGGAGTTGGCGAGCGGCGCCCCGCGCAGCGAGGCGCGGCCGTATCGCGTGACGCTCGTCGGGCGCTGGTCCGATCTCGCGGTCGCGCCGCCGGACGAGCGCGCCGTGGCGCGCGACGGACCCCGGACGCCGCTCGCGGCCCGGCCGATCGTCGTCGACGTCGACGACGGGGCGGGGCTGCGGCAGGTGGATCTCTCGATCGTCGCGGGCCACCGCTATTCGATCGGCAAGGGCGAGAGCTGCGACATCGTCGTCGACGGCGTGTACGCCAGCCGGCGCCACTGCGAGATCTGGTCCGAGAAGGGCGCGTGGTGGGTGAGCGACGCGGGATCGACGAACGGCATCCGCGTCGAGTCCCCCGACGGGTCGATCAGGCGGGACTCGGGCGAATCGCAGAAGGCGGTGCGGGAGCCGCCCATCGAGGTCGTTCGCGGCGCATGGATCGTGCTGGCCGCGCACATGAGCGGCGACGCGAAGCAATATCCGCGGCTTTCGCTGCGGGCCGCCGACGCCGGCGCCGGCGCCGCCGTCGCCGCGAAGCCGGCGGCGGCGCAGGCACCGGTCACGCTCGCGACGCCGGTCACCCCGATCGCGGCGCCGCGCAAGCGCGCCGGCGTGTGGGCGATCGAGGCGCGGATGGCCTCCGGCGCGAAATCCGTCGACGTCGCAGCGGACGCGCTGCCGTTTCGCATCGGCCGCTCGCGGAGCCAGGGCTTCGTGATCGACTGGGCGCACGCGGACGTCTCGGGCCGCCATCTGGAGATCGTCGCGCTCGATCCGGCCGGCGCGAAGGTGGCGGTGCACGGCGACAACGGCGTGACCGTCGGCGGCGCGTGGTACGGGCCCGGCACCGAGTTCCATTGGCGGCAGGGCGAGACGCTGCGGCTCGGCCCCGCGGGCGGCAGCGCGCCGTGTGAACTCACGCTCGCGCGGGAAGGCTGACGTGCCGTTGTCGCGCGCCCACGCCCCCGGCGGGCTTCGCGTCGCCCGCTCGCCGCGGCACGACTGCGGGTCGGACGCGGCGTTCGTGCGGGAAGCGGTCTACGCGACCCGCGATACGCGGCTCGACGCCGCCGTCGTGTCGTCGCGCGGCGGCCGCCATGCGGTGAACGAAGACGGGCACAGCACGCTCGACGGCACCGCGCCGCTGTTCGTCGTCGCCGATGGCGTGAGCTCCGGCGCGATGGCCTCGCGCGCCAGCGGCGAGCTCGTCGCGTATCTGCACGCTGCGCTCGGCCACGGCACCGTGGACGCGGCGGCGGTCAGGTCCGCCGTCCTCGACGCCGACCGGGAGATCGCGCGCAGCATCGCCCGCCGCACCGACGCGCCCGGCGCGGCGACGCTCGCGCTGTGCGCCGCGATCGATCCCGCGCTGTCGCGCTGGCTCGTCGGATGGGTCGGCGACTGTCGCGCGTACCGGATTCGCGCGGCCGGCGACGAGCGGGCCGAGCTCCTGACCCGCGACGACACGTACCGCTTCCTCGACGAGGTGTCCCCGCCGGGCGGATCGCCGGACGATCCCGCGCGGATGATCGGCAACGGCGCGGTCGATGCGCCGAACGTGCGTCCGGTCGAGCTTCGCGGCGGCGACCTCCTCGTGCTGTGCAGCGACGGCGTGCACAAGCATGTCGACGCGGCGGACATCGGGCGGCTGCTGCGAGGCCGCGCGCCGCTCGCGCGGCGTTGCGTGCGCCTCGTCGAGCTGGCGCGCGCGCGCGGCAGCCGCGACGACGCGACGGTGCTGGCGGTCCTGCTTTCGCCCGCGCGCATGTCACGAGGTGAACCCATTACGCCCCAGGTGGAACGATGACGCCACAGCAGATCGAGCAGGTGTTCGGCCGCGGCCGCTTGAAGATGGCCACGGGAGACCACGTCGAAGTCTTCCGGGAAGCCATCGCGCCCGGCGAGCGGCGCCGCTACACGAAGCGCTTCCTCACCACCCGCGACGGCGACTTCGGTCCCTGGACCGAGCGCGAGTGGCGCATCCTCGCGCGGCTGATCGGCCACGGCATCCGCTGCGTCCCGGACGTCGTCCAGTTCGACGGCGGCGCGATGGGCGGCGCGCGCCTCGTCCAGACCTACGACGCCGGCATCACGATCGATCAATGGGGAACGCTGATCCCGGTCATGCGGCGCGGCGAATCCTACCGGCACGTGTTCGAGGATTGCGCCCACTGGTGGTCGCTCGCCCATCATTGCCTCGTCGCGCTCGACGAGATCCACGCGCTCGGCCTCGTCCACCTCGACATCAAGGGCGACAACATCTGCGTTCCGTACGGCCCCGCGAATTTCGACCCGGACGCGAGCGGGGCGACGCTGCGGCCCGAGTTCCAGCGACTGGCGCTCATCGACTTCGCGTTCTCGGTCGTGTCGCACGAGCCGCTCGCAATGCCGCTGCCGATCGGCTGGCAAAAGGACTACGACTACCAGTCGCCGCGCCTGCTGCGCGCGCTGGACGCCGGGCGCAACGGCGAGCTCGAGCCGACGCGCGAGCTCGACTGGCGCTGCGATCTCTACAGCATGGCGGCGATGCTGAAGCGCTACCTGCCGCCCGCGGCGAGCGAGTCCGCCGGCGCAACCGGCTGGACCTCGCCACGCTACGACGACGCGCGGACGCTGATCTTCCGCCTCCGCGACAGCCACGACCGCGACCTGCCGCAATGGCGGCCGCACGGCCAGCTGATCGATTTCACCGGCACGCGGCTCGATACCCCTGAGCTTGCCGACTCGCTCGCCGCGGGCTGGTCGCTGGCGCGCGACGTCGCCATTGCCGGCGTCGCCACACCGCTGACCGCGCTCACGCCGATGACACGCGTGGCGCCGATGACGCTGACCGTGCGACGGGGCCGCGCGGCACGGCCGCCGGCGACACCGGCCGTCTCCGCGGAATCGCCGCAGCGGCCCGCACCGATCGCCGTCGACTCGTCGTGGGGGATGGCGCCGCCGTGCGCGGCGACCGCGATCACCGCAGTGTCGGCAAGCGCATGGAGCTTCGCATCGCTGTCCGCGCCGCCGGAAGAGGCACGGTACCTGCCGCAGCGCCGCAGGTCGGCGCGCGCGCTCCCGGCGGCGATCGCCGCACTGTCGCTCGTGGCCGTGGCGACACCGTCGTTCGTCGGTGTCCCGTGGTCCGCGCCGGCAGATCAGGCGCCGGTCGTGGCGGAGGCCCCGCGCGTCGCGGCCGCCGTCGCGCCGCCGCCAACCGAGCCGGCCGAGGTGCCTGCACCCGCTCCCGCACCCGCGGCAGCAGCGACCGACGCGAGCCCACCGGCCGCGGCCGCCGAGCCCGTGACGACGACCGTGGCGGCGGCTCTGGATCCGCCGGCGCCGCGGGCTACGCCTGCGGAGACGTCTGCGAACCCCGCCAGGACTGCCACGCGCGCCGCGCCGAAGCATCCGTCGGCCGCCGCCATCAAGGCGCCGAGCGCGCCGGCGAAGAAGTATGCCGACGCCGCGCGGCGCCCGCCGCCCCATGCGGCCACGATCGCGCGCTACCGGAGTCCGCCGTCACCCGTGCAGCAGGACATGGCCGCCGTCGCGGCGCGGCCATCGACGCTGGCGCAAGCGGCACCAGCGCCGGCTGCCGCGGCGCCCGCCGCCGACGCATCGGCGCGCCGCGAGCCCGCTGCAACCCCGACAGGGCCGACCGAGGCGGTCGCCGCCGACAGCGTGGCGAAGGCCAGCCCGCCGCCGCCCGTCGCCGCGGAACCCCCGCCGCAGCGAAGCGTGGCGAGGGCGTCGCAGGGAACCGAGTCGCGCGGCCCGCTTGCCAGTTTTCTCGCGCTGTTCCGCGATCGCGCCGGCTCCCCCGCACCGGTGGAGGATCGCACCGCGAAGCGGACGGAGACTCGACCGTCGGCCGCCTCGCGCGCGCTCGCGCAATCGGCGACGGATGCGCTCGCGCGCGCCGCGGTCGTTTCCAGCGCCGCGGCGTCGTCCCCTCCGGCGCCGCAGGCCGGGCCGCCGCCGCAAGCCGGCCCGCTGGCCGCGGTCTCGATGCCGCTCCCGAGCGAGCCGGTTGCGCGGGCGTCCGCCGTCTCGGCGCCCGAAATCGCCGCGCCCGAGCGGGCCGCAGTGGCGATGCCCGACGCCGCGCCGGCCAGGGGATTGCCGGCGGCGCGCTACATTCCCGCGCCCCCCGCGCTCGAGCGGATGACGACGCCGCCGGGCGAGCCTCCCGGCGACGACGCGAAGACGCTGACGGCGCAGGCGCGCCGCCTCCTCGTCGACACCGTTCCGCGCGTGGCGGCGCAGGCCGAGCCCGAAGTGTCGCGCGTGTTGTCGGCCGCGGCGGTCGCCTATCACCCGTCGCAGGCGCGAACGGTCATCGATCTGGCGAATGGAGCCTGGTCGAGCGAGAGCGAATGGGTGGCGGTGGCGGGCACGAATCCCGCCTACGCACGGCGCCTGCACAACGAGGCGCGGCGCGCGGCGGCCGCGGGCAGCGGCATCGCCGAGACGCTCGACGTGGAGTTGCAGGCGTTCGGCGCCAACCCGCGCGATCCGGACATCGCCGGATACCTCGCGCTGCTGCACCTCAAGATGGTGCCGTCGCGACCGGAGCTTGCGCGCCAGCTCGCGCTGCACGCCATCGTCAACAGCGGCGCGCGCCGCTCCACCCGCGCCGCCGATTGGAACACGTTCGCGGTGGCGAGCGCGCTCGTCGGGCGCGACGGCGACGCGACGCGCGGCTTCCTGACCGAGGCGGCGCTCACCAGTAACGTGGATCGCAGCTGCCAGTCGGCGCTGAGCGCCTACGCGAGCTACGGCGAGCCCTTGCGCACCCCGGTCCTCGCCCTGCTGCAGCGGATGAACGCGCAGGGGCGCGCTTACGCGGCGCCGTCGTGCGCATGGCCCGCTTACTGGAGCGCCGCCGCCCGGGCAGGGATGTCGTATTGAGCGATCAGCGCTGCAACCCGCCGAAGCGGCCGGAGAAGTTGCAGAAATTGTCCTGTCCGTTGATGCGGCCCGTCATGCCGTTGCCGGTGCGCTCCATCTCGAACGCGGTGTACGTGCCGGCGAGCCCGTCCGTGCAGCCGAAGGTGCCCTGCGACGTTCCCATGTGGCCGGCCTGGCTGTAGTCGCCGGAGAACGTGCAGGTGTGGGCGCTGGTCTGCGCCGAGATCGTGAACGACGCGTTGCCGGCCTGCGAGATCGCCACCGTGCCCAGCTCCTCGACGTGACCGTTGTTGGCGGAGTTCGCGCATTGGGTGAAGTCGTAGGTGAAGCCGCCGTAATAGTTGCCGTTGAAGTTCTCGAACTTCCAGAGCTGGCGCGTGATCGGCTTGGATACGGCCACGCCGTCGACGACGTAGGTCAGGTTCGCCGTGTCCACCGTGACGGCGTCGAAGGTCAGCGTTCCGACCTTGCGATACCCGACGAACGCCGGATTGAACACGCCGCCGAACCAGGGTCCCGACGTCTGGTTGAGATCGCCGGTGAACGTCACCCGCCCGAACGGATCCGACTGCTGCGTTGCTGCCGCCGTGAACCACGTCGGATTGCCGGCAGTGTCGTAGACGAAAAGGTCGACGAAGATGACGTCCGCCTGCTGGAGGACGGAGATGCCCCAGCCGGATTCATTCGGATTCCACCATTGATCGCTGAAGTTGGTGCCGTCGGAGGCGGTGCCCGTCGCGCTGACGAGCGACGCGGCGCAGGCGCCCAGAAATTTCGCAAGCTTGCCCAAGTTCATTTCATGACCCCTCGAAGTGCGTGAACGTGCGCCATTATCCCGGCGTGTCGGCATGCTTCGCATGAGCGGATGGCGCGCAACGCCGTCCGCGCATGGATGACGCGACTGTGGGATAGCGCCTACGTCAGCGCGGCCGCCGGCGGCGGCCGCGGGGTCAGTCGTCGCGCGTCAGCACGCCCGAGAGGGCGTCGCTGGTGCCGACGAGATACAGCGTGTACGTGCTGCCGGCGGTGAGCGCGATGCCGGGGAGGTTCAGCACCACGGTGGTGGTGCCGGCGAGGTCGAAGTTGACGACGTACGTGTCCTCGACGAGCTCGATGTACGCGGATCCGGCGTTGGTGGCGAGATTCGCCACTTTCGGCGCGAAGTTCACGTAGACGTCCACCGGACCTACGTTCGGCGAGACGTTGGCGAAGCGCACACGCGCGCGTCCGGCGGATCCCGGCAGGTTGTTGTCGTTGAGCGCGACGGCCGTGGTGGCGCCCGGCGTGCCGGTGACGACGATCGACGTGTCGGTGGCGGGCGAGAACGGCGGCTGCGTCGACGCGATCACGGCGCCGGGCTGGGCGGTGGTCTCGATCGTGACCGTGTGCGTGCCGGACGGCTCGATGCCGTAGCTCGACGCCCCCTGGTACGGGATGTTGGCGAGCGCGACGGTGCCGTCGACGAACGCGTTGATGTTGCTCGTGCCCGGGGCGGCGTGGATCACCTTGAACTGCGCGACCTTGCTGTTGACGAGCGCGCCCGTGGCGGTGTTGCTGCTGTCGATGTTGAAGAGCGACGCGTTCACCAGCGTGCTGCTGCCCTTCGTATAGGCCACCATCGAGTACGTGAGCGTCGAGTTGAACGTCACGGGGCCCGAGTCGTAGATCACCTGCTTGCTGTTGGCGAGCGTGTAGCGGACCTGCAGCGCGCCCGAGTTGAGCGTGGCGAAGCCGGACGTGCCGCCCTGCTGGATGTTGCTGATGTTGGGCGACGCTGTGGCGAGCGACGCGCCGGGCGTGGTGACGTACACGTCCAGGCCGGGCGTTCCGAACGCGGCGTTGGTCACTCGAAGATAGAAGACGCCGTTGGCCGGGTTCGTGGCGGGCGTATCGGGAGTGATCGTCGCCAGCGGCGCCGACGCGGTGCCGTACACGATGTACGTGTAGTTCTGGTCGCCGCTCAGGTTGAGCGTCTGGTCGATCACCGTCGACGTGCCGCCCGACACGCTGACCTTGATCTCCTGCGTGCCGGAGCCGACGCCCAGGTAGCCGGTGAGGCCCTCGAACGGCAGCCCCGTGACCACCGTCGTGTTTTGGTCGCCGATCGTGACGTTGATCGCGCCGCCGTCGACGAGCGCGTTCATGAACCGGAGATTCGACCCGCTCGAGCTGTTGCTCTTGTTGCCGCAGCCTGCGACGGCGATGGCGATCAGGAAGACGGCCAGCAGGCGGACACCGCGCGATAGCGACATGGAGGCTCCGGAAGAGGGGGCGAGGGTCATGGGGATCTCGGAAGGAATGTGGCGAGCCGCGGAAATTCGGCGGGCGGGGTCAGTCGTCGTGCGTGAGCAGCCCGGTGAGCGCACCCGGATTGCCGGCGAGATAGAGCGTGTAGGTGCCGCCGGCGTCGACTTCGACGGCGGGCAGGTTCAGCAGCACCGTCGTGGTACCCGCGAGGTCGAAAGTGATCGCGTAGGTGTTCTCCGGCAGCTCGAGGTAGCCGGACGCCGCGTTCGACGGGATGGCGGCCACGCGCTGCGCGAAGTTGATGTAGACGTCGACCGGGCCGGTGTTGGCGGCGACGTTCACGAAGCGAATTCGCGCGCTGCCCGCGGTGGCGGGCAGGTTGGTGTCCGCGAGCACCACCGCGCTCTGCGCTCCCGGGGGTCCGGTGAGCACCACCGTGGTGTCGGTGGCGGGCGCGAACGTCGGCTGCGCGCTGGCGATCACCGCGCCGGGCGTGGCCACCGTCTCCACCGTGACCGTGTGGGCGCCGGCGGCGAGCGTCTCGTAGCTCGACGCGCCGAGGTAGGGCAGGTTCGCGAAGGCCGTCGCGCCATCGACGAACGCGTTGACGGTCGCGGTGCCCGGCGCCGTGTGCACGAGCTTGATCTGCGCCTGGCGGCTCTGGATGGCGCTCCCCGCGCCGACGGTGTCGAGGTTCAGCAGCGCCGCGGAGAGCAGCGTGCCGCTGCCCTTGGTGTAGGCGACGAGCTGGTAGGACGCCTTCTCGGCGAAATCTATCGTCCCGGCGTCGTAGATCACCTGCTTGCTGTTCGGCAGCGTGAAGCGCACCTGGTAGCTGCCCGTCGCGATCGCCGTGAACAGCGTGATGTTGCCGTACGCGAGGTTGCTGAAGTTTGGCGACATGTTGGCGAGCGACGCGCCGGGCGTCGTCACGTACACGTCGAATCCGATGCTCGAATAGGCGGCGTTCATGAAGCGGATCGAGAATTGTCCGCCCTCCGGCGTGTTGGCCACCGCGTCGGGAATCGGGAGCACCACCGGCGACGCGGACGTCCCATAGACCATGAACGAGTAGAACGCGTCGTCGATGAAGAGCTGGGTGCCGCTGTAGATCGTCGACGTGTTGTTCGCGACGATGTTGATCTGCTGATTGCCGGCGTTGATGTCGAGGTAGTTCGACACGCCCTCGAACGGCAGGCCGGTCAGCAGCGTCTGCGAGTCCTGGTTGACGGCGATCACCTGGACGTTGATCGGGCCGCCGTCGACCAGCGCGTTGAAGAAGCGCAGGTGAGCGGGCTCGGTGATGACGAAGCCGCCGCTCTTGAGCGTGCAGCTTCCGAGGAGGATCGGCAGCAGCAGCATCGCGACCGCCGTGGCGGGCGCGGTGAAGAAACGCGCCAGGCGCGAAAGACTCATGGACATTCCGTGGGCGAATGGAGACGGCGAGATCGGGGTCACGGACCGCCGCAACATCTCGTTACGTTCGCCAGGCCGCAGACCGCGCCAAAACCGCGAATTTACCACGAGGGCCCGCGGGCCGGGTCCGGTCGGGACGCCGCAAGCGTGGCGCCCCCGTCTCGCGGGCCGGCCCGTCGATCGGCTACCATCGCGAACCTCACGACCGCCGGAACCGCCCGATGAATGTCCTCACGCTCCTGCCGGGCCGCCTCACGCTGGCGGGGCTGCGGCAGCTCTTTGCGGCGCCGCATGCGCTCGCCGTCGATCCCGCGGCGCGCGGCGCGGTCGAAGCGTCCGCCGCCGTGATCGCACAGGTGCTCGGCGCCGGCCGCGTGGTCTATGGCGTGAACACGGGCTTCGGCCTTCTCGCGCGCACGCGGATCGACCCGCCGCGCCTGTCGGAGCTGCAGCGCGCGCTCGTGCTGTCGCACTCGGCGGGCACGGGCGCGCTCCTCGCCGACGACGTCGTCCGCGTCGCCGTCGCCCTCAAGCTGTGCTCGCTCGCGCGAGGGCATTCCGGCGTGCGGTGGGCGGTGATCGAGGCGCTGGCCGCGCTGCACAACGCCGGCATCGTGCCGTGCATTCCCGCACAGGGCTCGGTCGGCGCGTCCGGCGATCTCGCGCCGCTCGCGCATCTCGCGTCGGTGCTGATCGGGGAAGGCGCGGCGCGGTACCAGGGCCGCGTGATGCCGGGCGGCGAGGCGCTCGCGGCCGCCGGGCTCGCGCCGGTGGAGCTGGCGCCGAAGGAGGGGCTGGCGCTTCTCAACGGCACGCAGGTCTCGACGGCCCTGGCGCTCTGCGGCCTGTTCGCGGCGGAGCGCGGCTTCGGCGCGGCGCTCGTCGCCGGCGCGCTGTCCGTCGACGCCTGCCTCGGCAGCGACACGCCGTTCGACGCGCGCATCCACGCGGTGCGGGGGCAGCGCGGCCAGAGCGACACGGCGGCCGTCTATCGCGCGCTCCTCGCCGGCAGCGGAATACGCCGGTCGCACGTCGACTGCCCGCGCGTGCAGGATCCGTACAGCCTGCGCTGCCAGCCGCAGGTGATGGGCGCGTGCCTCGACCAGATGCGGCACGCAGCATCGCTGCTGACGATCGAGGCGAACGCCGTCTCCGACAACCCGCTGGTGTTCCCCGACGGCGATGTGCTGTCCGGCGGCAATTTCCACGCGGAGCCGGTCGCCTTCGCCGCCGACAATCTCGCGCTGGCGATCGCCGAGATCGGCGCGCTGTCGGAGCGCCGCATCGCGCTGATGATGGACACGAACCTGTCGGGACTGCCGCCGTTCCTGGTCGAGGACGGCGGGGTCAACTCCGGCTTCATGATCGCGCAGGTGACCGCGGCGGCGCTCGCGTCGGAGAACAAGGCGCTCGCGCACCCGCACGTCGTCGATTCGCTGCCCACGTCGGCGAACCAGGAGGATCACGTCAGCATGGCGACGAACGCGGCGCGGCGGCTGTTGCCGATGGCCGCCAACACGGCGGCGATCGTCGCGATCGAGCTTCTCGCCGCGGCGCAGGGCGTCGAGCTGCGCCGGCCGCTGGTGACCTCGGCACCGCTTGCCGACGCCATCGCCCGCGTGCGGTCGCGGGCGCGATTCTGGGATCGTGATCGCGCGTTCGCGCCGGATCTCGATGCCGTGAAGGCGCAGGTCGAGGCGGGCGAGTACGCGGCGCTCGCGCCGTTCGACCTGTAGCTCAGGCTTCGGCCCGGCGCGGCGCCACCGCGGCGGCGCGGATCGCCGCCAGCGAGATCGTCGAAGCGCTGCTCCCCGCAGCGTCGACCACGGCCGCGACGTCGGCATCCGCCGCGAGCAGCGCCGCCAGCGCTTCGCGCAGGCTCGCGCCGCTGCCCACCGCGGGCGCGTCGGCGCGCGCGCGGCCGGGCGTCGCATGGTCGGCGACGCGCAGCAGCGCCAGGCGCTTCAGCGCGCGGTCCGCGCCCACGAATTCGCCGACGAAGGCGTCGGCGGGCTGCGCGAGCAGCGTCTCGGGCCGCGCGTATTGCACGACGCGGCCGGCGCGCAGCAGCGCGATGCGCGTGCCCATCTTCAGCGCCTCGTCGATGTCGTGCGTGACGAACACGATCGTCTTGCCGAGCTCGTGCAGGAGCCGCAGGAACTCGTCCTGCAGCGCCGCGCGGGTCAGCGGATCGAGCGCGCCGAACGGCTCGTCCATCAGCATCACCGGCGGGTCCGCGGCGAGCGCGCGCGCGACGCCCACGCGCTGCTTCTGCCCGCCGGAAAGCTCGCGCGGATAGCGGTCGCGATAGCGCTCGGGCGGCATGTCCACGCGCGCGAGCAGTTCGTCGACGCGCCGCGCGACGCGCGCGGCCGGCCATCCCAGCAGCACCGGCACCGTCGCGACGTTCTCGGCGATGGTGAGATGCGGGAAGAGGCCCACCTGCTGGATCACGTAGCCGATCGAGCGGCGCAGCAGCACGGGATCGGCGGCGGTCACGTCGCGCCCGTCGATGGCGATGCGGCCGGCGTCGGGCTCGATCATCCGGTTGATCATCCGCATCGTCGTCGTCTTGCCGCAGCCCGACGGTCCGATCAGCACGCAGATCTCGCCGGCGCCGATGTCGAGCGACAGCGCGTCCACCGCCGGCGCGCTCGCGCCGGGAAAGCGCTTGGTCAGGCCCTCGAGCGCGATCATGCCGCCCGCAGCCCCACGGGCGTCAGACGCCGCTGCAGGCGGCCGAACAGGAAATCGGCGGCGAGCGCCAGCAGCGTCACGGGAATCGCGCCCACGAGGATCTGCGGCCACGCCATCATCGCGATGCCGGCGGTGATGAAATCGCCGAGCCCGCCACCGCCGATGAATGCCGCCAGCACGGCGCCCGAGATCACCTGGACCGCGGCGGTGCGCAGTCCCGCGAACATCACCGGCAGCGCCAGCGGCAGCTCGATGCGCCGCAGGATGGTCCGGGGCGTCATACCCATGCCGCGCGCGGCGTCGACGACGTCCGGATCCACGCCCTGCAGCCCGACGATCGTGTTCAGCAGCAGCGGCGGCAGCGCGAGCAGCGTCAGCGCGAAGAGACTCGGCGCGAAGCCGGTGCCGAGCAGCGGCATCACCAGCGCGAGCACGGCGAGCGACGGCAGCGTGCGCCCCAGGTTGGCGACGCTGACCGCTGCAAGCGCCAGCGCGGGCCGCCGCGCCGCGGCGACGCCGAGCGGAAACGCGATCGCCGTGGCCAGCGCGAGCGCGGCAGCCGACAGCGCGACGTGCATCGCGAACGCCTTCGCGAACTGCTGCGGATGCGCAAGTAGGTAGTCCCAGGCGGCGGCGAGCACGGATGCTCCGTCAGGCCGCGCGATGGCGGCGCAGCCGCTTTTCGGCGCAGGCGAACGCGGTGTCGACGGCGATGGCCAGCGCGCAGGCGGTGAGCGCGCCGGCCCAGATCTTGGGCGCGTGATCGGTGGCGATGCCGCTGAAGATCAGCGTGCCGAGTCCGCCGGCGTTCACGTAGGCGGCGACCACGCTGACGCTGATGACGGTCACCGCCGCGATCCGCAGTCCCGCGACGATCACGGGCAGCGCCAGCGGCAGCTCGATCCGCGTCAGCCGCTGCCGCGCGCTCATGCCCATTCCGCGGGCCGCGTCCACCACGTCGGCCGGGACTTCGCGGAGCCCGGTGGCGACGTTGCGGATCAGCACGAGCAGCGCGAAGGCGACCATCGCGATGATCGCGTTGGTGCGGCCCAGGCCGGCGAGCGGGATCAGCAGCGCCAGGAACGCGAGCGTCGGAATCGTGTAGAGAAAGCCGGCCGTCGCGAGCGCGACCGCGTAGACGCGGGCGTTCCGCGCGGCCCAGATCCCCACGGGCAGCGCGATCGCGAACGCGATGACGAGCGCGGTGGAGGCAATCGCCACGTGCTGATAGAGCGCCACGGCGACCTGGTCCCAGTTGCGCAGGAACCAGGTCATGGCGAAGGCGGCGGCGCGAAGCCGCCCGCGGCGAGCGCCGTCGCGACGCGCTCGGCGTCCGGTCCGAGCGCGCGGTCCTCGTCGAGCATGGCGGCGTGCCGGCGCACCTGCAGGTAGGCGCGCCGCGCGCCCTCGCCGAGCGAGGCCGGCGGCAGGCCGCGGAGATCCACTGCCTGCGCCGCGACGAGCAGCTCGAAGGCGACGATGTAGCGAACGCGTGCCACGCTCTCGGCGAGCTTCTCCACGCATCCCAGCGCCATCGTCGCGTGGTCCTCCGCGCCTTCGGACACCGGCAGGAAGTCGAGCGAGCCGGGCTGTGCGCGCTGCCGCACTTCGGCGGCGAGCGCCGTCAGCGTCTTCTGGACCGTCGCGAAGCCGGAATGGGCAGGACCCCGGCGCGTCAGCTGCAGCGGCAGGCCGGTGAACGCGGGTGTCATGAAGCGCAGCGTCCGCTCCACGCCGAGCGCGGCCGCCTGCGCCAGCGCGATCGCGGCGGTATCGAGCGCCAGCGCCAGCGCGGGCACGTGGAAGTTGCCGTTCGACAGCATGGCGCCGTCGACGACGAGCGGGCTCTCCGCCGCGCTGCCGAGCTCGAGCTCCACCAGCGCGCGCGCGTGCGCCAGGGCGGCCGACAGCGAGCCCTGCACCTGCGCGACGACGCGAAACGACAGCGGATCCTGCACGCGCCGCGCGGCGCCGGCCTCGCGCAGCGCGCTTCCGTCGAGCAGGGCCACGAGCCGCGCGGCGACGTCCACTTGCCCCGGCGCGGGGCGCGCGGCCGTCGCGCGCGGATCCAGGGGCGACAGGTTGGCGCGAAAGCCTTCGCACGACAGCGCGATGGCGGCGAGCCAGCCGTCGAAGAGCGCCAGCGCCTCGGCGAGCACGAGCGCGGCGCGGCCCACCGTGGCGGCGTTGGCGCTGATGAGGGCGAGCCCGTCCTTGGGGCCGAGCGCCGCCGGCGCCAGTCCGGCGCGGCGCAGCGCCTCCCCGCCGGCCATCACGGCGCCGCCGAATTCGGCCTCGCCTTCGCCGATGAGCGGCAGCGCGAGGTGCGACAGCTGCGGCAGGTCGGCGACGCCGATCGAGCCGAAGCGCGGCACCTGCGGGTGCACGCCGCGGTTCAACAGCGCCACCACCGCGTCGAGCACGGCGGGCGACACGCCCGAGCCGCCCTGCGCCATCCCGCAGATGCGCGCGAACAGCATCGCCCGCACCGAGGCGCGATCGTAGGCGGGGCCGACGCCGACTGCGCGGGCCCGCACGGCGCGGCGCTGATAGTCGGCGAGGTCGGCGTCCGCGACGCGCACGCCCGTGTTGGCGCCGAGGGCGGAGTTGACGCCGTAGATCGGCGCGTCGCCGGCCGCGAGCCGCAGCACCACGGCGCGCGCCGCGGCCACGCGCTCGCGCGCCACGGCGGCGAGCGCCACGGGCGCGTGATCGCGGGCGACGGCGACGACGTCGGCCAGCGTGACGCGCGTCGCGCCGACCGCGAGCGTCATCGTGCGAAGCCTTGCGCGCGCGCCGTCACGCCGGGCTTCAGCGGACGACGCCCTTGGCCTTCAGGAAATCGCGCGCGACGTCGCGCGGCTCCATCTTGTCGCCGTCGACCTTGTAGTTCATCTCGGCCAGCGCGGCTTCGTCGAGCATCGCGCTCACGCGGTTCAACACCTCGGCGACCTTGGGATTGGCGTCGAGCGCGTCCTTGCGCACCACGGGCACGACGTAGTAGGGCGGCCACAGGTTGCGGTCGTCCTTCAGCCGCTTCAGCTTGAGCGCACTGATCATGCCGTCCGTGGCATAGCCGTTGACGACGTCGATTTGCTTGCTGGCGAGCGCCTGGTAGCGAAGCCCGATGGCCATCTGCAGGTCTTCCTTGAACTCCATCCCGTATTTCGCCTTGAGGCCCGGCAGGCCGTCGGCGCGGTCGCGAAACTCGGGACCGGCGCCGAGCTTCAGCGATTTCGCGACCTTGGTGAGGTCGCTCAGCGTCTCGAGCTTGTACTCGGCCGCGGTCTCCGGGCGCACCACCATGTTGTACGTGTTGTTGACCGGCGCCTCGTTCAGCACGACGAGGCCGCGCTTCGCGTAGTCGGCCTTGACCTTGTCGTACACGGCCTTGGGATCGGTCATCGGCGGCTCCTTCATCACCGCGATCAGGATCGTGCCGGTGTACTCGGGATAGAAGTCGATCTGCTTCTCCTCGAGCGCCTTGTGCGCGATCAGCGTGCCGCCGAGGTTGATCTTGCGCTCGACCTTGACGCCCGCGGCCTCCAGCGCCTGCGCGTAGATTTCCGCGAGCACGAACTGCTCGGTGAAGTTCTTCGAGCCCACCTTGAACGGCTGCGGCTGCGCCAGCGCCGGTGCGAGCGGGCCGAGCACGGCCAGGAGGGCGAGGGGGGCGACGAGCGACAGCGCGTGACGGCGTGACATCGTGGATTCTCCCGGACGAAGACGAAGGGGTGGCAACGAGGGATTGTGGTGACCGGCGCGGCGTCGCGTCAATCGGCGCGGATGGCGGCCTCGCGCGCCAGCTTCTGCCAGCGCGCCGATTCCGTCCGCTGCATCGCCGCGAATTCCGCCGGCGTGTTGCCGACGGGCTCGGCGCCGAGGCCCGCGATCTTGTCCCGCACGTCGGGCCGCGCGAGCGCGGCGGCGATCGCCGCCTGCAGCCTGTTCACGATCGCGGGGGGCGTGCCCGCCGGCGCCACGATGGCATACCACGACGTGACGTCGAAGCCCGGCAGGCCGGCTTCCGCGATCGTGGGCAGGTCCGGCGCCGCGGCGATGCGCGCCGGGCTGGCGACGCCGAGCGCCACGACCTTGCCGGCCTTGATCTGCTGCAGCGCGGCCGAGCTCTGCGCGAAGAACATCTGCACCGTGCCGGCAAGCACCGCGGCCATCGCCGGCCCGACGCCGTTGAACGGCACGTGCACGATGTCGACGTCCGCCGAGTGCTTCAGAAGCTCGCCCGCGAGATGCGGTCCGCTGCCGTTGCCCGGCGACGCGTAGTTGAGCGTCCCCGGCTTGGCCTTGGCGAGCGCGATCAGCTCGCGCAGCGTCTTCGCCGGCACGGCGGGATTGACGACCAGGATGTTGGGCACGGCCGCGATCACGGTGACCGGCGCGTAGTCCTTCACCGGGTCGTACGGCAGCTTGGCGTAAAGGTGCGGCGACACCGTGAGGTTGCCCGCGGGCGCGAGCGTCAGCGTATAGCCGTCGGGCGCGGCCTTGGCGCCTTGCTCCATGCCGATGTTGCCGCCGGCGCCGGGCTTGTTCTCGACGACCACGGGTGCGCCGAGCGCGCGCGTGATCTCCTCGCCGGTGAGCCGCGCCAGCGCGTCGGCGGGACCGCCGGGCGGAAACGGCACGATCAGGCGAATGGCGTGATCGGGATAGGCGGCTTGCGCGGCGGCGTGCGACGCGGGCCACGCGGCGAGCGCGGCGATGGCGGCGGTGACGGCCGTGGCGGCGAAGCGATGCAGCGTGCGGGTCATTGCAGGGTCCGGTAGTCGCGATGGTCGAGCTCGAGCGCGCGCGTCGCGAGCGCGCGATAGCCGTCGGCGTCGGGCGCGGCGAAGCGGCCGATGAGAAGCGCGTCGCAGGTCGCCGCCACGCCCGGCGCGGTGCCGGCCGCGCGCCATGCGGCCGCCAGACGCTCGCGCACGACCGGCGCCACGCTCGCCGCGCAAACCAGCGGCGGCGATGCGGTCAAAGGCGTCGAGGCGAGCACGCGAAGTCGCGCCGCCGTGGCAGGCTCATGGCGACGCAGCAGGTCGTGCCAGTAGCTGTCGAGCGGACCGGCATCGGCGGCGCCGTCGAGCACGGCGTCGACGACGTTGCGCGGCGTCGTCAGCGGTCCCACGGTGGCGGCGAACGCGTGTCCGCCGGCGGCGTGCGCACGAGCGGCGAACAGCGCCCGCGGGGCCTGGTACCCGCTCTGCGACGCCGGCGTCGTGTACGCGAAGCGCTTGCCGGCGAGGTCGTCGACGCCTTCGAGCGCCGCATCGGCGCGGCTCACGATGTCCGTGCAATAGACGGGCCGGCCGCCGTAGCGCGCGGGCATCGGCACGACGCACGCGAGCAGCGCGGGCCGCGCGCCGGCGTAGGACCACGTCGCCCACGGATAGCCGCACATGAACGCGCTGCCGAGGTCGGGACGCCGCCACAGCGCGCCGAGCGGTGCGGGCGGCGCATGAGGGACGACGTCGAGCGGCACGCCGGCGGCGTCCGCCACCCACGCGAACAGCGCGCGCCAATGGTCGGCGACCTCGGCCGTGACGGCGTACATCCGGGCGTTCGCGATCATGCGTAGCGCAGCGTCTGGCCGATCGACAGGCGCGCGGCCTTCTCGAGCATCGCCGCGCCGAGCGCGATGTCGGACAGCGAAAGGCCGCGGTGCCACAGCAGGATCGTCTCGTCGTCGCGCTCGCGGCCGGGCTTCCTGCCCGCGACGATCTCGCCCAGCTCGCCGTACAGCGTGGCCGCGCTGAGCTTGCCGGCGTCGACGTGCGCGCGCAGCGACCCGAACATGCCCGCCTTGCACTGGCCCCAGTCGTCGACGACGACCTTGTCCATAACGTCGGTGAGCGAGAGCTCGACGGCGCTCATCGTGCCGTACGGCACCACGAAGGCCGAGCGCGCGATCCATTCGGTCAGCAGCAGCGGCGCGGGCGCCTCCAGCCGCGACGCCTCGACGACGATGTCGGCGCCGCGCACGCAGCTCTCCCAATCGGCCGTCGCGACCACGGGCTTGCCGAGGTCGGCGGACAGCCGAGCGGCGAACGCGCTGCGCGATTCCTCGCGGCGCGAATGGACGCGGATCTCGGCGAAATCGAACAGGCGATCGAGGAGGCGCACGTTCCAGTACGCCGTGCCGCGCGCGCCGACGTGACCGAGCACGCGGCTGTTCTTGCGCGCCAGGTACTTCGCGCCGAGCGCGGTGACCGCGCCGGTGCGCATGTCGGTGAGTCCGGCGGCGTCGATCACCGCCACCGGCGCGCCCGTGGCGGGATCGAAGAGATTCAGCAGGCCCATTTCCGACGGCAGTTCCCGGCGATAGTTGTCGACGTAGTCGCTGACGACCTTCACGCCCGCAAGGCGCAGCGGCGCGACGTACCCGCGCAGCACGTTGAAATGGCCGCGGATCGGCGTGCCGTCAGCCGTGTGGCCGGGGATGAGATGCATCCGCGGCTCGATCACCGTGCGGCCTTCGCCCTGCGCGCGAAGACCTGCCTCGACCGCGCCGAGGATTTCGTCGTCGGTGAGCGCCAGCGCTGCGACGTCGGGACCGTTTAGGTACGTGAGGGAGAGGGGCGAAGCGCTGTTCGGATGCATGGCCGGCGCGCGTCCAAGTGAGGCAGAATGGCGCTACGCCGCGGCAGTGTACCGCGCCTTCAGGAGTCCGCCATGCTGCAACGTGTCCGTCGCGAATGGACCCGCCATGCCGATCGCGTCGTGCGCGCGCCGCGCGGCACGGAACGCACCGCGAAATCGTGGCTCACCGAGGCACCCCTGCGGATGCTGATGAACAACCTCGACCCGGAAGTGGCCGAGAATCCGCAGGCGCTGGTCGTCTACGGCGGCATCGGCCGGGCGGCCAGGAACTGGGAGTGCTTCGACGCCATCGTCGCCGCGCTCCGCGAGCTCGGCGATGACGAGTCGCTGCTGATCCAGTCCGGCAAGCCGGTCGGCGTGTTCCGCACGCACCCGGACGCGCCGCGCGTGCTCATCGCGAACTCCAATCTCGTGCCTGTGTGGGCGACGTGGGAGCACTTCAACGAGCTCGACCGCAAGGGCCTCATGATGTTCGGCCAGATGACGGCAGGCTCGTGGATCTACATCGGCAGCCAGGGCATCGTGCAGGGCACGTACGAGACGTTCGGCGAAGCCGGGCGCCAGCATTATGGCGGCGACCTCGCCGACCGCTGGATCCTGACGGCGGGCCTGGGCGGCATGGGCGGAGCGCAGCCGCTCGCGGCGACGATGGCCGGCGCGTCGATGCTCGCGATCGAATGCCAGCCATCGCGACTGGACATGCGGCTGCGCACCCGTTACCTCGATCGCCGGGCGGCGGACCTCGACGAGGCGCTCGCGCTGATGCGCGATGCCACGGCCAGGCGCGCGCCAGTGTCCGTGGGCCTCGTCGGCAACGCCGCCGACATCCTGCCGGAGCTCGTGCGCCGCGGCGTGCGTCCGGACATGGTCACCGACCAGACGTCCGCGCACGACCTCGTGCACGGCTATCTGCCCGCGGGCTGGACGGTGGAGCGCTGGCAGGCGGCGCAGGCGGATCCGTCGCAGCACGCGACGCTCGTCGCCGCGGCGCGCGCGTCGATCGCCGCGCACGTCCGCGCGATGCTCGCGTTCCACGCGCAGGGCGTGCCGACGTTCGACTACGGCAACAACATCCGCCAGGTCGCGCAGGACGAAGGCATCGCCAATGCCTTCGACTTCCCGGGTTTCGTGCCGGCGTACATCCGGCCGCTCTTCTGCGAGGGCAAGGGTCCGTTTCGCTGGGTCGCGTTGTCCGGCGACCCGGCCGACATCCACGCGACCGACCGCAAGGTCAAGGAGCTCTTCCCCGAGGACCGCCATCTCCACCGCTGGCTCGACATGGCGGGCGAGCGCATCGCGTTCCAGGGCCTGCCGGCGCGCATCTGCTGGCTCGGCCTCGGCGCGCGCCACCGCGCCGGCCTGGCGTTCAACGAAATGGTCGCGCGCGGCGAACTGAAGGCGCCGATCGTGATCGGCCGCGATCACCTCGACACCGGCTCGGTCGCGAGCCCCAACCGCGAGACGGAAGCCATGGCCGACGGCTCCGACGCCGTCTCGGACTGGCCGCTCCTGAACGCGCTGCTGAACACGGCCGGCGGTGCGACGTGGGTGTCGATCCACCACGGCGGCGGCGTCGGGATGGGCTACTCGCAGCACGCCGGCGTGGTCATCGTCTGCGACGGCACCGACGCTGCGGCGAAGCGCATCGAGCGCGTGCTCTGGAACGATCCGGCCAGCGGCGTGATGCGTCACGCCGACGCCGGTTACGACAAGGCGATCGACGTCGCCAGGGCGCACGGCCTCGACTTGCCGATGCTGGACCGCTGAAGGGCTCGGGGCCCGGTGCGGGGCATTGCGCGCAACGCGCGCGCAAGGCGCTAGAACACCCAGACCTCGGCGCGCGGCATTTCGAGCCACTGGCGGCCGGGGGCGAGCGGGCGGTCGCCGTACGCGCGCACGCTGGCGTCGCCGACGTGGAAGAGGTGCTCCCACTTGTCGCCGAGGTACATGGACGTCGACAGCTCGGCCGGCAGGCGGTTGTCCCCCGGGCCGTCGGCGAGGCGCACGCGCTCGAGGCGGATCATCGCCGTGCCGTCGGCGCCGGGCTTCGCGCTGGGCTTCGCCGCGCCGTGCAGCGTCCAGCCCGCGCCTTCGAGCACGGCGACGCCGTCCGCGATGGTCACCACCTTGCCGGTCAGCCGGTTGTTGCTGCCCATGAAATCCGCGGTGAAGAGCGACTGCGGCGAGCTGTACATCTCCTGCGGCGTGCCCTGCTGCTCGATCTTGCCGCCGTTCAGCAGCAGGATGCGGTCGGACATCGCGAGCGCCTCCGACTGGTCGTGCGTCACGCACAACGCGGAGAGCTGCATTCGCACGATCAGCTCGCGCAGCCACGCGCGCGCCTCCTCGCGGAGCTTCGCGTCCAGGTTGGAGAGCGGCTCGTCGAGCAGGATCACCGGCGGGTTGTAGACGAGCGCGCGTGCCAGCGCGACGCGCTGCTGCTGGCCGCCCGACAGCTGGTGCGGATAGCGCTCGGCGAGGTGGCCGAGCGACAGCTGCGCCAGCGCCTCCTTGACCCGCGTCGCGATGTCGGCGGTGGAGATCCGGCGGAGCTTGAGCGCATAGGCGACGTTGTCGAACACCGTCTTGTGCGGCCAGAGCGCGTAGGACTGGAACACGAGGCCGAGATTGCGGCCCTCGGCGGGAATGTCGACCCTGGCGGCGCCGTCGAACACGGTCTTCTCGCCGATCCTGATCCGTCCCTGGTGCGGCACCTCGAGGCCCGCGACGGCGCGAAGGAGCGTCGTCTTGCCGCTGCCCGAAGGTCCGAGCAGCGAGACGACCTCGCCGCGGTTGAGGGTGAGCGCGACGCCCTTCAGGATCGGGTTGTCGCCGTACTTGAGGTGCAGGTCTTCGACGGTGAGCTCGGCCATGGAGGATTCCGGAAAGGTCTAGTCGCGCAGCTTCACGCCGAAGCGCAGCGCGAACGCGAGGCCGATGAAGACCAGCACGATGTTGATGAGGGACAGCGCGGCCACGACGTCGATCGCGCCGCCCTGCCAGAGCGAGACGAGCTGGGCGCCGATGACCTCGGTGCCGGGCGCCAGCAGGTAGACGCCCGTCGAGTACTCGCGCTCGAAGATCATGAACACGAGGAGCCACGAGCCCAGCAGCCCGTGGCGGATCAGCGGCAGCGTGATCTCGCGCGAGATGCGGCCGCGCGACGCGCCCACGGTGCGCGCGGCTTCCTCGAGCTCGGTGCTGACCTGCATCAGCGACGAGGAGATGAGCCGCATGCCGTACGCGAGCCACACCACGGTGTACGCGAGCCACATGCTGAAGATGGTCTGCCGCAGCGGCTGCAGCGGCGGGAAGAACAGGAACACCCACAGGAACGCGAGGCCGATCAGCAGGCCGGGCACGGCGCGCGGCACGAGCACCATGTAGTCGACGACGCGCGACCAGCCGTCGTTGCGGCGGTGCGTCGCGAAGCCGATCGCCGTGTAGCACGCGACGGTCAGCGCGCCGCCGACGGTGCCGAGCAGGATGGTGTTGACGATCGCGCGCACGTGCGTCGGCTCGTCGAACACCGCGCGGAAGTTGTCGAGCGTGAACGCCTCGACCAGGCTGACGCCGAAGCCCCAGTTGGTGACGAACGCGCGGAGCAGGATGCCCGACAGCGGGACGATCACCGCGACCAGCAGCCAGAAGCCGACGATCGCCACGGCGAGCCATTTCCACTTGCCGAGCGGCAGCTCGCGGATGCGGCCGGCCTTGCCCTTGATCGTCGCGTAGCGCCGCGCGTTCTGCAGCAGCCGCCGCTGGAGCAGCACCAGGGGCACCGTCATCGCGACGATGCAGATCGCGACGGCCGCCATCAGGTGATACGACGGCGTCCCGAGCTTGTTGGTGAGCTTGTACAGGTACGTCGACATCACGAGGTGGCCCTCGGGATCGCCGAGGACCAGCGGCAGGCCGAAGAGCTCGATGCCGAGGAAGAACACGAGAACGGCGGAGAACAGCAGCGCCGGCATGATGAGGGGGAGGCTTACGGTCGTGGCGACGCGAAACGGCGACGCGCCGGTCGTGCGCGCGGCCTCCTCGACGTCCGAGCCCAGGTTCTTCAGCGCCGACGACGCGTAGATGTAGACGTTGGGTACGTGCGTGAGCCCGGCGATGACGGCCATCGCCGGCAGCGAGTACAGGCCCCACGGCACGCCGCCGAACACCTCGGTCGCCCACACGGAGTAGAAGCCCACCGGTCCGGCGGCCACCACGTAGCCGAACGACAGCACCATCGGCGACACGAAGCTCGGCACCAGCAGCATCGGCTCGATCCAGCGCTTGCCGGGAAAATCGGTCCGCTCCATGACGAACGCCAGGAGGGCGCCGAGCGGCACGGCGATGGCCGTCATGCCGGCTGCGAGCATCAGCGAATTGCGCAGCGCGGACCAGAAGTCCGGGTCGTCGAAGATGAAGCGGTAGGCGTCGAGGCCGAACGTCTTCTTAGCGTCGAAGAACGGCGCGGACAGGAAGCTCTGGTACAGGATCAGCGACAGCGGCGCGATCACCGCCGCCGCGGTGACGAGGATCGTCAGCGCGCGCGGCAGGTTGGCGACGAACGCGTTCCTCGATGCGCCATCGAGCGGCACCGCCGCGTCGGCGAGCGTGGCCATGCGCCTCCCCCCGTCAGGATCGGCGCCGCGTCATGGCCGCGGCGCCGGCATTGCAGCCGTCGCTACTTGGCACCCGTCGCGAGCGCCGCCTTCCATGCGTTCAGGAACTCCAGCCGCTTCTTCGGATCGAGGTACGTGACGATCTCGGAGTTCACCGGGATCGGCTTCACGTTGTTGCCGAGCTGCTTGTTGAGCGACGCGGCGGTGTACTCGGCGTCGACGTCGTTGCGGATCGCGAAGAGCTCCACGTCGCTGCCGATCAGCTTCTGGCCGCGGGCGGACAGGACGTAGTCGAGCCACAGCTTCGCGGCGTTCGGGTTCTTCGCCGTCTTGCCGATGAAGATCACGCGCGACAGCACCAGCGTGTAGTCCTTCGGCAGCACCACGCCGAGCGACTGGTCCTTCTTCGCCCGCACCAGCGCGTACGAGCCGAGCACGTTGTAGCCCAGCAGGTGCTCGCCCGACGAGACCTTCTCCAGCATGTTGCCGGTGCTCGAGTACACCTTGTAGCTCGTCGCGCCGAAGCCCTTCTCGAGCTCCGGCATGCCGGTGAAGTACTTGGCGTCCTGCACGACGAACATGAAGCCGACGCCGCTCTTCTCGATGTCGTAGGTCGTGACCTTGTTCTTGAACTTGTCGACCTTGGTGTTGATGAGCTTGGCGAAGGACGCGTGGTCCTGCGGCACCTCGTCGCCGGTCACAAGGCGCTTGTTGTAGATGAAGACGGCGGGCTCGTACGTCGTGCCGTAGGCCTCGTTCTTGTAGACGGCCCAGGCGGGCAGCTTGGACGCCTCCGGCGACGCGTAGGCCATCGCCTGGCCGTCGTCGACGAGCTTGACCTGCAGGTCCATCGCCGAGCTCCACATCACATCGGCCGAGCCCTGGCCCGAAGCCGCCTCCGCGATGAAGCGGTTGTACATCTCGGTCGAGTTCATGTCGTTGTACTCGACCTTGATGTTCGGATACAGCGCCGAGAAATCCTTGATGAGCGGCTGCGCGGCCTTGGTGTCGAGCGCGCTGTAGATCACGACCTTGCCTTCCTTGTTGGCGGCGGCGATCGTCTGCGCGTATGCGGCCGGATAGCCCGTCGGCGCGGCCTGGCCGAGCGCGGCCGTTGCAAAGGCAGCCAGCGCGAGCGCGGCGGCGGTGCGAATGATCACGATGAATCCTCCTTCATGGACGCATGCCGCTTTCGCTGCGGCTCTCGGGCGGCATTATAGGCATGCGGGACTCGCTTACGGAGGCACCCAAGTAAGGGCGCGCGCAGGCGGGTCGTCTTCGCATGAAGAAACAGGGACTTAACCAAGGCCGCCCGGGCGTCAGCGCGCCGTCAGGCGGGCGCCGTTCGTGGCGATCACGTCGGCGTAGAAACGGGCGCTGTCCTTCGGCGTGCGCGCCTGCGTCGCGAAGTCGACGTGGACGATGCCGAAGCGCTTCGAGTAGCCGAGCGACCACTCGAAATTGTCGAGCAGCGACCACGCGAAGTAGCCGCGGACGTCGACGCCGGCGGCGATGGCGTCGTGCACGGCGCGCAGGTGGTCGCGAAGGTACGCGACCCGCAAGGGATCGCGGACGCGGCCTTCGTCGGCGGTGGGCGGATCGAAGAACGCCGCGCCGTTCTCGGTGACGTACAGCGGCGGATTGCCGTACCGCTCCTTGACGCGCTTCAGCGTGTCGCAAAGGCCGCGCGGAAACACCTCCCATCCAGTCTCGGTGTACGTCGCGCGCTTCTGCCGGACGCCGGCGGCGTGCAGCAGCCAGTGGTCGGCGTCGAACCGCGTGACGCTCCGCGTGTAGTAGTTGACGCCCACGAAGTCGATCGGCTGGCGGATCAGCGCGAGATCCTCGGCGGGCCAGCGCGGCCACGCGTCGCCGAAGACCTGCGGCAGCGCGTCCGGATAGCGGCCGAGGAGCACGGGGTCGAGGTACTGCAGGTTCATGTAGGCGTCGGCGCGCGCCGTGGCGGCGACGTCCTCGTCGCGCTCCGAGGCGGCGTACTTGGGCTCGAGGTTGACGACGATGCCCACCTGGTGCCTGCCGCTCGCGCGGTACGCCTGCACGGCGGCGCCGTGCGCGCGCAGCAGGTGATGCGTCGCGATCGGCGCCTCGAAGCGATTGCGATGCCCTGGCGCCAGCGTGCCGTGCAGATAGCCGCCGTCGGTGACCACCCACGGCTCGTTGAGCGTCGCCCAGAGCTTCACGCGGTCGTCGAGCTTGCGGAAGACCGCGTCCGCGTAGTCAGCGAACCAGTCCGCGATGTCGGGATTGAGCCAGCCGCCGCGATCGTCGAGCGCCGCCGGCAGGTCCCAGTGGTAGAGCGTGACCATCGGCGCGATGCCCTTCGCGAGCAGCGCGTCGACGAGGCGGTCGTAGAAGCCGAGGCCCGCCGCGTTCACGGCCCCGCGCCCCTCCGGGAGCACGCGCGCCCACGCGATGCTGAAGCGATAGGCATTGGTGCCGAGCGCGCGCATCAGCTCGACGTCTTCCTCGTAGCGGCGGTAGTGGTCGCACGCGACGTCGCCGGTGTCGCCGTCGCGGACGTGGTGCGGCGTGTGAGCGAACCGCTGCCAGATGCTCGCGCCGGCGCCGTCGGCGAGCGGCGAGCCCTCGACCTGGTGCGCGGAGGTGGCGGTGCCCCAGAGAAAGCCGGGAGGAAAGGTGGTGTCGGTGGGCATGTCGCTCGCTGGAAAGTCGTGGAAGGTCAGCGGGTCTCGACGACGACCGTCGCCGGCAGGGCGTCGAGGCGAAGCTCGCCGCCGTGCCAGGATGTCGGCGCGCCGTTCACGCGCGTGGGCCCCGGCGGTTGGGCGCCGGGCCACGCGACGACGACACCGCCGCGTGGCATCGTGACGCCCGCGCCGACGCGCACGGTGACGCGGCCCGGCGTGCGCCGCATCGAAAAGCCGAGCGGGCCATGGCGCGTGGGCAGCCGTTCGACGCGAATCCCGGGGCCGTCGAGCCAGGACGGCAGCACGCCCGCGCCCACGACGATCGCGTCGTCGGTGTCGCGCTCGTACGCGAAGAGATCGAGCGCCGCGCGGATGAAGTCGGACGCGATCCAGCCGTGCGGCATGTCGCCGACGAAGCCGGGCTGGCGCGGATCGCGCCGGACCACTTCGGGCCACTGGTTCCACGCCGGCGGGCGGCGCCCGGCCATGAAATAGTCGAGCAGCGCGTGCGCGCGGTCGCGCCGGCCCAGGCGGAGGAACGTGCCGATCGTGCGGATCTCGTACGGCGTGTAGTCGTTCCAGTCCTTGCGGCCATCGCGGCGATCGGCGAACTCGCGCCAGTAGCGCTCGAACGTGGCCGCGGCCGCGTGCGCGGGCAGCACCGCCGACGTCCCGCCCGGCGCGAACGCGATCGTCGTCGACGTGGCGTCGAAGTCGCCGAGCTCCGCGGCCCCCGGCACGTAGTCGATGCCGTGCGCGGCCATCGCCGCCACGAGCGAGCGCGCGAGGTCGCCGCGGAACTCGTCGCGCTGCCGCGCGAACGTGCGCGCCGCGTCGCGGCGGTCGAGGGCGGTCGCGATGTCCACCGCGGCATCGTAACCCTTGAGCGCCCAGAAATCGTCCCAGTAGGAATGCATCGGTTTCGCCGAGTAGCCCTCGTGGCTGATCGACGCCGGCATCAGGCCGAAGAACGCAGCTCGGTCCGGCGCGCGATTGGCGTCCGTGCGCTCCTGCTGGCGCAGCGTCTCGAGATAGCGCGCGGCCGCGTCGAGCTGCGGCCACAGGGCGGCCAGCACGGCCCGGTCGGCGGTGTAGCGATAGACCTCCGCCGCGAGGAACAGCAGCTCGCCGGCGCTGTCGTTCTCGGCGACCGGATCGGCGCCGCGCGCGTCGACGCAGCACGGCACCTTGCCATTGGCGAACTGGTGCGGCGCGTACCAGCGCAGATAGTCGGTCGCAGCGCCGTCGTGGCCGAGGCGCAGCAGCGATTCCGCCATCATCGTGCCGTCGCGGATCCACGAGCGCGCGTACGACCGCGTGCCGGGCCGCAGCACCGGGCCGTCACGCGTCACGAGGATGTGCGCCAGCGACGTCCGCAGCGCGTCGACGACCGGCTGCGCGGAGGCGGGCACCGCAATCGCCACGCGATCGAGGCTTGCATGCCACGCCCGCGCGGCCGCGTCCTGCTCGCGCGCGAGCCACGCGGCCGCGTCGCGGGGCGGCATCGGCAGCGGCGGGGCGACGCTGCCGGACAGCGGCACGACGACCCCGACGGTCGCGCTCGCGTGCGGCGCGAGCGCCAGCTGCCAGGTCAGAAGGCCCGACGCGTACCCGCTGGGATCGTTCACCTCGAGCGCGGTGGCGGCCTCGGCGCGCGCCAGGATTCTCGGCGGCGGCCCGGCCGCGAGCGGGTGGACGCTCGCGCGGTCGGGGACCGCGAGCGGGAACACGCGCGGCGCGCCGTTCACGTGCAGCGCGCGGCCGTCCCAGGCGAGGGCGTCGATGGCGGAGACGCCCCCGGGGGCGTTCAGGAACTGCGCCGGCGGATTGACCTGGAACGGCCGCACCGCGAGCGTAAGCGTCACCGTGAGCGGCCGCGCCGTGGCGTTGCGGACGTCGTAACGGGCGACGAGCGCCGACGCCGCGCGCGTTCCGCTGGCGAACGTCGTCACGCGAAGCGTCCAGCGCGGATCGCTCCAGGCGACGCCCGGCATCGGGAGGTAGCGGTCGACGAGGAACGGCGCCGCGGTCGTGTCGGCCCATGTCGTGACGCGGCCGTCGGCGACGACGAACGGCTCGATCGTGAAGCCGCCGCGCGCGACTTCCAGCGCGCCGTCCTCCGACAGCAGACCCGTCTCGGGACCGCCGTCGACGCCGACGATCGTCCACATGGGCTGCTCGCCGGAAAACCCGCGGGGATAGTGGCCGCGGGGCGCATCGCGCGCCAGCGCCTCGAAGAACGCGTTGGGCGAGGTGCCGAACTCGAGGTCGCGAACCTCGAGCTCCTCGAGCGCGTAGCCCGGCGCGGGACCGTCGTGCATCGCAACGCGGAGGAAGCGCGCCTCGGCCTCCGGCAACGGGATCGCGTCCGCGCCGCCGTCGGCGCCGTCGATCTTCCGCGCCATGCGCCACTCGCGGCCGTCTCCGGAGAGCTCCACGTCGTAGCGCGTCGCGTGCCGTCCGGCGCGCCAGCGCAGCACGACGCCGCCGAACTCGCGCGCCGCGCCGAAATCGACGGTGAACGCCTGCTCGCGGCCGGCGGCGGGATCGCTCTCCCACGCGGTGCCGCGCTCGCCGTCGAGGGCGCGCGCGGGTTCGGTGCCCGCCCCCGACGAGCTCGCGGCGGCGATCGGCGGCGGATACGCAAGCGGCACCGGCGGGAGCGGGCGCAGCGTGAGCTCGCTGACGTAGATGGCGCCCGACCCGCCGCCGCGCCCGGCGGCGACGACGAATTCGATCGTCGCAGTGCGCGACAGCGTGCGGTCCGCGGCCGGTCCCCACGCGAATTCGACCTGCCGCCGCTTGATCGTGACCTTCGTCCACTCGCGAGGAACCGCGAAGTTCTTCCGGTTCACCCACCAGACGTTGTCGCCGCTCGCATCGACGAGCTTCAGCTGGAAGTCGTTCGCCGCGGCGTCGCCGCGGACGTAGAAGCTCAGCTCGAAATTGGACGGAAATTCGACCGGCAGCGCGCGCTGCGCGGTGGCGTAGCCGGCGGTGCCGCCGAGATCGAAGTCGAGCCGCAGCGCGCCGCCGCGCGGTCCTTCCGCCGGCGCGACCGCGGCGCGCACACCGTCGGAGCCCGTGGCGGTCCAGCGCGCCGGCGCGGAGAAATCGTCGAGCACGATCATGCCGGGCTCGGCGGGGGCCGCGGCGCGAGCGGGCGAGAGCGGCGCCGCGAGCAGGGTCACGAGCGGGACGACCCACCAGCGCGTCGCCGTCATCCCTTCAGGCTCCCGAGCGTCAGGCCCTCGATGTAGTAGCGCTGCAGCGCCATGAAGACGAGCAGCACCGGCAGCGTGGTCAGCACGGAGCCCGCCATCATCAGCTCGTTGTCCTGCACGTGCTCGCGCGCGAGGCTCGCGAGCGCGACCGGCAGCGTGTAGAGGTCCTGGTCCGTCAGCACGATCAGCGGCCACATGAAGTCGTTCCAGGTGCCGAGCAGCGTGAAGACGCCGAGCGTCACGATGATCGGCTTCAGCAGCGGCACGACGATCGCGCGATAGATGCGGAACTCGCTGGCGCCGTCGATGCGCGCGGCCTCGATCAGGTCGTCGGGAATGGACAGCGCGTACTGGCGGACGAGGAAGATGCCGAAGATGCTCGCCATCGCCGGCACGATGACGCCGCCGTAGCTGTTGACGAGCCCCAGCGTCTTCAGCAGGAGGAAGAGCGGCACCATCGCGACCTGCGCCGGCACGATCAGCGCGGCGACCAGCAGCTTGAACAGCCGGTCACGGCCGGCGAAGCGGAGCTTGGCGAACGCATAGCCGGCGGCGACGTTGAACGCGAGGGAAAGGAGCGTCGCCGCCACCGCCAGCAGGATGCTGTTCACGAGGTAGCGGCCCATGCCCGCATGCGCGAAGAGCTCGCGATAGTGCTCGAGCGTGGGATGGCGCGGCACGAGCGGCGGCGGAAACGCGCCGGACTCCCCCGCGGGCATCAGCGACGCCGCCACCATCCACAGCAGCGGAAAGAGCGTGACGGCCGCGAGGCCCGCGAGCAGGCCGTTGACGATCCAGGCGGCAAGGCGGCGGTTCATGCCGGACCCGCGCGCCGCGCCATGCGCATCGGCACGAACGTGATGCCGAGGATGAACGCGAAGAGGAGGAACGCGACAGCCGAGGCGCTGCCGAGGCTCCACCACTTGAACCCTTCCTCGTACATGAAGTAGAGGACGCTCACGGTGCTCTGCAGCGGGCCGCCCTGCGTCATCACGTACGGCTCCGCGAACAGCTGGAAGTACCCGGCCACCGTGATGATCGTCACCAGCGTGAACAGCGGCGAGAGCATCGGCAGCGTCACGTGGACGAAGCGCTCGAAATACGACGCGCCGTCGATGCGCGCGGCGTCGTACAGGTCCTCGGGGATGCTCTGCAGCCCGGCGAGCAGGATCACCATGTTGTAGCCGAAGCTCTTCCACACGGCGAACACGATGATCGCGGGCATCGCCCAATGCGGATCACCCAGCCAGTCGATCGGATCGATTCCCGCGAAGCCGAGCGCGTAGTTGAGAAAGCCGTAGCGCGTGTTGAAGAGGTAGCGCCAGATGACGGCCACGGCGACCAGCGTGGTCACCACAGGAGCGAACAGCGCGGTGCGGTAGAAGCCCTTCCAGCGCGCGAGCCTGGAGTGCAGCAGCAGCGCGGCGCCGAGCGACACGGCGAGCGAAAGCGGGACGCCGGCCACGACGAAGTACGCGGTGTTGCCGAACGCCTGCCAGAAGAGCGGCGTCTCGAGGAGACGCGTGTAGTTGCGCCAGCCGACGAAGCGCAGGTTGGACAGGTCGGCGAGCGCGTAGATGTCGAAGTCGGTGACGGACAGCGCGAGCGCCGCGACCACCGGCAGCACGAAGAACACGCCGATGACGGCAAGCGCGGGGCCCACGAACCACCAGGCGACGCGGCGCCCTTTCACGAGCTGCCGTCCCGCGACAGCAGCCAGCGGCGTTTTTCCAGCAGGCGGTCGGCGCGCCGGTCGAGCTCGGCCGCCGCTTCGTCGACGCCGATCTCGCCATGCGCGATCCGCTCCGCCACCAGCCTGATCTCGGTCGCGATGCGTTCCCACTCGGGCACCTTGGGCGCCGGCTTGACGCGCTCGAGCTGGTCGCGGAAGGCGCGCGCATGGACGTCGTCGGCGAGGCTGCCGCCCGTCCACGCGGAGCGGCGCGGCGGCAGGTCACCGGTGAGCGCGTGGAAGCGCCGCTGGACGTCGGGTCGCGACAGGTATTCGACGAGCTGCCACGCCGCGTCCTTGTGGCGCGACGCGCGAAACACGACGAGGCTCGCGCCGCCCGCGATCGATGCGCCGGGGCCGTCCGGCCCCGGCAGCGGCGCCGTCATCCAGCTCGGCTGCAGGTCGGCAGGCAGGCGGCGCTTGAACTCGCCGATGTTCCACGGTCCGGATACGTAGAACGAGAAGTAACCGCGGCCGAACTCGTTCCAGATGTTGGAGACCTCGGCGTTCGCCATCGGCGGCGCGAAGCCCTGGCGGAACATGCCGGCGTAGTACGCGAGCGCCCGGCGGAAGCCCGCGCTGCGAAAGTTGCCCCAGCGGCCGTCGTCGCGAAGCAGCGGATCGTCCTGCTGCAGCGCGAGCGCCAGCAGCGGCTCGACCTCGTTTGCCGGCAGCGCGATCGCGAAGCGGCCGGGGCCGGCAGTCGCCTTGACCGCGGCCAGCATCCGCGTCCATTCGTCCCAGGAGCGCGGCGGCGCGTCGAACCCGGCGTGCAGCAGGAGATCGCGCCGATAGAAGAGGAGCCGCGTGTCGACGTACCACGGCACGCCCAGCAGCGCGCCGTCGACCACGTTGGTGTCCCAGATCCCGCCGAAATAATCGGTCACGGCAATCGACGGCGACGCCGCCACGCGGCCATCCAGCGGCTCGAGCGCCCTCATCGCGGCGAATTCCGGGATCCACGTGTTGCCGAGCTGGCAGACGTCAGGTGTCGCATCGCCGGCGAAAGCCGTCAGCAGCTTCTCGTGCGCGGCGCTCCAGGGCAGCTGCTGGACGACGACGCGCACGCCCGGATGCGTGCGCTCGAATTCGGGGATGAGCTCGGTGACGACCTCGCCTTCGCGGCCCATCGCCCAAAAGCGGACGACGGTGTCCCGCGAGGGCGCGTGGCATCCGGCGAGCAGGGCGACGAGCAGGATCAGCAGCGCCGGCAGCCGCCCCGTCATCGCCGCCACGCGTAGCCCCTGCCGTCCGACCGCCGCGCTCAGCGAGACGCCGACAGCCATCCTCCGGTGAAGCCCGCGCGGTCGAGGCCGAGCCGCAGGTAGGGATTGCGGCGCATGACGTTCCACACCATGCCGCTGCGATAGTTCTCGATCATCGCGAAGATCGCGCCCTGGTCGATGCCGATGTAATCGCCGGCGACCCAGCCGAAGCCGGGGATGTTGCGGCCCGTGACGAGCGGCACGTCGAAGTCGAACGACGGATTGAACGAGTCGAGGAAGCCGTACTCGGCGTAGATGTACTTGCCGAACTGCGTGTGCATCGCGAGCACCGCCGGAATCGCGAGCTCGGGCGCGAAGGGGATGGACGCCGCTGCGGCGGTGGGCGCGAGCGTGCAGTCGTCCAGCGCGGGCACCGAGCCCGCTGTGCCGACGCCGCGCGCGTAGTACGCGCGGTAGTGCCGCTTGCCGCCGGCATTCTCCAGCTCGACGTTGGCCGGACCGTCGCTGGCGGTGATGCCCCAGACGTTGGCGCCGTAGTCCTTGCACTTCTGCGGATTGGTGATGGCGTACGCGCGCTGCGCGTAGATCGCGCGCCGGCTGTTCTCGAAATAGTCGAGGCCGCGCCGGCGCATGTACGCGTCCTGGATCTCGCGGAAGTCCATCCAGACGTGCGTGTACTGGTGGCCGAACAGCGACGAGAAGTCGAGGAACTGCTGGCCGAACGACGTGCGCCAGTTGGCGTCGTAGGTGCTCGTCCACTCGGTCCACGCATCGGCCGACACCGGATGGGTGGGCGAGCCGAGCGCGAGCAGGTAGATCAGCATCGCTTCGTTGTAGCCGCGCCAGTCGTACTCCATGAAGCCTTCTTCGGGCGTCCAGCCGTGGCTGATCGACGGCGCGTTCGGCTGGGCCCAGCGCCAGTCGACACGACGGTAGATGTCGTCGACGAGCTTGCGGATCTCGACCTCCTCGGGCGTCTGCCGGTCGAAGTACGACTGGCAGAAGAGTGCGCCGGCGAGGAGCAGCGCGGTGTCGACGGTGGACAGCTCGCTGCTGCCGCTGCGGGTGCCCGTCTTCATGTCGAGGAAGTGGTAGTAGAACCCCTTGTACCCGGCCGTGCCCTCCGCCTGCGGCCCTTGCGGCGCGTTGCGGAGGAACCGGAGCGTGGCCAGCACGCGCTGGCGAGCCTGCGCGCGCGTCACGTAACGGCGCTCGACGGCGATCGGATAGGTGGTGAGCCCGAAGCCGACGGCGGCGATGCTCGACGACGACTTCGACGGATAGCGATCGGGAACGAGGCCGTTCTTCGGATTGGCCGTGTCCCAGAAATAGCGGAACGTGCGCTCCTGCAGATCGATCAGGAACGGATCGACGACGGGGCTCGTCAGCGTCGGCGACGAGCTCCACGCGGCCGGCCAGAGGGCCTCGACCGTGCGGCTGTAGATGACGACAAGGGAGAGCGCGACGATGCCGATCGTCGAACCCAGGGCGATGCGCAGGCGCGTTTTGAGCATGAACTTCCCGCAACCGCATGCCGTCGCTGACCACGCGCGTCAACCGATCGCAGGGATGCGCGGTGACGCCAGCGGACGTCCTTCGCCGGCACGCAACAATCAAGCCCGGCGCATGACGCCGGGCCGTTCGCTCCCCGTGGCGGTCGGTCGCGGGAGACCGGCCTGTGCGCCGGCCCCGCGATCGGACGTCGCGGTGGTGCAGCGCACGAAAAACTCTAGCACATCCGGCCGGGCGGCCGAGGGGGAAATGCGGGCGAAGATTCGCCAAGGCCCGTCAGGGCGAGCGGGGTGCGGCAACAGCGCAACAAACTGCGCCTGCCGGGGGACGGGTTCCGGCGAGAAGCGGAGCGTCAGGCGCGGGCGGGCATCGCGCCGCCCGTCCACGGCCGCGGGGTGTTGCCGCTACTCACCGCCCGGTGCAGCAGCGACAGCGCCGTGGGGTCGGCGAGGACGCGCATGCGCTCGACGCCGGTCAGCCCCTGCAGGCCGCGTGCGAGTGCAGCATCCAGGAGCCCCTGGCGCTGGGCGACGACCGCCGGCGCCGCCACTCGCCTCGCGTGCCCTGAGGCGCATACAAGCCGGGCAATCGCGGGGTCGTTCACGGCGTCGGCGAAGCCGGGCAACGGCCGCGCGTTACGCATCGCGGCAGTCAGTGCCCGGATTTCGCGGGGTGGCGCCGATTCCTCGGGAATCAGGAACAGGCCGAGGGCCCGCAGGCGCCGCCCGGCCGCCGCCCGGCTCGACAGGACCGAAACGGGAATCGAGAGAATGAGCGCGCCGAGCACGGGCATCAGCCACCACAGGAACGACGGCTGCACCCAGTACACGACGCCGGCCCAGGCGAGGCCCGCCAGCGTGTGCGCGCCATGCCGCCGGGTCGCCTCGCGCCACGACGTTTCGGCGTCGTCGCGCGGCGGGGACCGCCACGCGATGCCCCAACCCGCCAGCGTGCCCAGCACGAACTGGCTGTGGAAGAGCATGCGCACGGGCGCGAGCAGCGCCGAAAGGAGCATCTCGCCCAGCATCGACAGGATGAGACGCGTCACGCCGCCGTAGCTGCCGCTGTCGCGGAACGCCACGGCGAGCACGGCGAGCAGCTTCGGCACGTACAGCAGCACGGCCGTCGCTCCGACGAGGGTCAGCGCCCATTGCGGATGCCATTCCGGCCACACGGGAAAGAGCTGGTACGGCCCGAAGAAATAGATGGGCGCGTGGAGCGCGTGCATCGTGACGAGGGCCGTCGACAGCACCAGGAACAGGAGCCACAGCAGGCCGGACGCGTACGCCATCACACCGCTCACGAACACCGCGCGATGCGCGGCGTGCAGCCCGTTCAGCAGCGAGAGCCTGAAGTTCATCAGGTTGCCCTGGCACCAGCGCCGGTCGCGCTGCAGCTCGTCGAGCAGCGTCGGCGGCATCTCCTCGTAGCTGCCCGGCACGTCGTAGGCGATCCAGACCGCCCAGCCCGCGCGCCGCATCAGCGCGGCCTCGACGAAATCGTGCGAGAGGATCTCGCCGGAGAGTAGGCCGCGGCCGCGCAGTCGGCGGAGGCCGCAATGCTGCATGAACGGCGCGACGCGGATGATCGCGTTGTGGCCCCAGTAGTGCGACTCGCCGAGCTGCCAGAAATGCAGGCCCGCGGTGAACAACGGCCCGTAGACGCGCGCGGCGAACTGCTGGATGCGCGCGTAGACGGTGTCGCGGCCCGTCGCGTGTGGCGCGCTCTGGATGATGCCCGCCGTCGGGTTGGCTTCCATCAGCCGCATCAGCGTGGCGAGGCAATCGCCGCTCATGACGCTGTCGGCGTCGAGGATGACGAGGTAGCGGTAGTTCCGGCCCCAGCGCCGGCAGAAGTCGGCGATGTTGCCGCTCTTGCGCTTGATCCGGTGCTGCCTCCAGCGATAGAAGAGGCGGCCGGTGGCGCCGAGGTCGCGGCAGGCCGTGGCCCACGCGTCCATTTCCGCCACGCGCAGGTCCGCGTTGCTGGTGTCGGACAGGACGTAGAAGTCGAAATGGTCGGCGGCGTCGCTGCGACGCACCGATTCGTACGTCGCGCGGAGCCCCGCGAACACCCGCGCGACGTCCTCGTTGCAGATCGGCATGACGACCGCCGTGCGCGCCGCGGGATCCATCGGCCCCGTGCGCTTTCCGGACCGCGAGATCGCGTAGCGGTCGGGTCCGGCGATCGTCAGCACGAAGCCCGCGATGGCCGTCCAGAAGCCGCCCGAGATCCACGCAAACAGGATCGTGAAGAGCACGAGGATCGCGAATTCCAGCGGCGGCCGGCCGTGATACGGCAACGTCTCCGCCATGAAGTGCATCGCGATGAACGACTGCGCGGCGACCATGCCGAACAGGCACATGCGGCGGAACGATCCGGCGCCGCGCCAATAGTAGTTCGCAGGCTTGCGGGCGTCGCCCGCCGGCGCGGCACCGTCCTTCCCGGCGGGCGGGATCCGCCACGGCATCGGCGCCATCGATGCGCGATTGATCGGCGGCGCGCTCGCGAGCGGAGTCGATACGCCGACGTCGGGCCGCGCAGCGGATTCGACGGCGTCGTGCGCGGGGACGTGATCCGCGCCAGCGGCGGCGCGCGCCGATGCCGCCGCCCGCCGGCGCATCCGGCCGACGGCCATGCCGCCGATGGGGGCGATCGTCAGTGCCGATGCTGTCAGGGGCCCTGCCACGGGCCAGTCCGCCGAAGTGTCTTGCACGGCCGCCGCTCGGTTGGGGGAAGATGCCGGCCGGCGCGCGCCGCGAAACACCTTCGACGATCGCTGCCCGGCACCGGTCACACAGCGCGGACGATCTCATGCACGGCGCGGCAGGAAGGATCGGCGAAGCGCCGATCCTCTTGTAGGAATAACGCCACGGCAAAAGCAGAGGCGCCTGCCGTTGAAGGACGCGCACGGCACGCGTGCCGCGCGGCGACTCGCGGGAGATGGTCGGGGTGAGAGGATTTGAACCTCCGGCCTCTACGTCCCGAACGTAGCGCTCTACCAGGCTAAGCTACACCCCGAAGCCGAATTCCGCGGCGCTGGCCGGCGCGCTCCCTGAACAACGAACCGCTCAGAAGCGCCGATCGACCGCGAAACCCGTCAATTGTAGCAAAGTTTCCGCGCACGGCGATGGCGCAAGGCCCGCGAGGCACGCGGCCGCCTCGCCTGCGGCGGCCACGGCGCGGTCGCGCGCGTAGGCGAGCGCCCCCGTCCGCTCGAGCGCCGCCATCACAGGCGCAAAGTCGGTGAGGCCGCCGCCGCCGATCGCGTGGCGGATCAGCGCAGCGTCGTCGGCGGTGCCGACCGCCAGCGCGCGGATCAGCGGCAGCGTCATCTTGCCCTCGGCGAGGTCGTCGCCCAGGTTCTTGCCGATGACGCCGGTGTCGCCGGAGTAGTCGAGCACGTCGTCCATGATCTGGAACGCCGTGCCGAGGTGCATGCCGTAGCGCCGGAACGCGTCCTCGCGCGTCGCGTCGGCGCCGCCCAGCACGGCGCCGAGCCGCGCGGCGGCTTCGAAGAGCTTCGCGGTCTTGCGCTCGATCACGCTGAAGTAGGACGCCTCGTCGACGGCGGCGTTGCCGGCGTTCATCAGCTGGAGGACCTCGCCTTCGGCGATCACGTTCGTGGCGTCCGCGAGGATCGACAGCACGGGCATGCGATCGACGCTCACCATCAGCTGGAACGCGCGCGAATAGAGGAAGTCGCCGACGAGCACGGCGGCCGCGTTGCCGAACGCCGCGTTGGCGGTGGCATGGCCCCGGCGAAGCTGCGATTCGTCGACGACGTCGTCGTGCAGCAGCGTCGCCGTGTGGATCATCTCGACCACCGCCGCGAGCTTGTGGTGTTCGGTGCCGCGATAGCCGCAGGCGCCCGCCGCGAGCAGGAGCAGGGCGGGACGGAGCCGCTTGCCGCCGCCGCCGATGATGTATTCGGCCACCTGGCGGATCAGGTAGACGTCGGACGACAGCTGCTCGCGGAGCACGCGGTCGACGGCCGCCATGTCCTCTCCGACGACCGGATCGAGGAAGGGCACGGCCGTCGGCGCGGCGTGGACTGCGGGCGAATCGAGCGGGCGAAGCACGGGAGCGTGGGGACGGCGGACGTGGAATTCGGCCGGGCCGTCGGTGGAAAAGCCTTATGTTACCGGAGTTTGCGCGCGGACCTCCGCGGGCGGCGCCGCTGCGGGAGGCGCGCAGCCGCGCTTTGACACGGCGGGCCGAAAGCCGATATAATTCAGGGCTTTCCTGCGAACAGCGCGGGGAAGCTCAGCAGAATCCACAAACGCGCAAACAGTTTGGAGTCTCTCATGTACGCGGTCGTAAAAACCGGCGGCAAGCAGTACAAGGTTGCCCCCGGCGAAAAACTCAAGATAGAACAGATACCGGCGGACGTGGGCGCACAAGTGACTCTCGATCAGGTGTTGATGGTCGGGGAGGGCGAGAGCGTCCGGGTCGGGCAGCCCACGGTCACCGGCGTGTCGGTGGTGGCCACCGTCGTCGCGCATGGCCGCGGCGAGAAGGTGAAGATCTTCAAGATGCGGCGGCGCAAGCACTACCAGAAGCACCAGGGCCACCGCCAGAACTACACCGAGCTGCGCATCGACAGCATCGCCGGCTAGCAAAGGACGATTTCTCATGGCACACAAAAAAGCAGGCGGCAGCTCGCGCAACGGCCGCGACTCCGAATCGAAGCGGCTCGGCACCAAGGTGTACGGCGGCGAAACGATCCGGGCGGGCGGCATCATCGTACGCCAGCGCGGCACGCGCATCCATGCCGGCCTCAACGTCGGCCTCGGCAAGGATCACACGCTGTTCGCGCTCGTCGACGGCAAGGTGAGCTTCGCCACCAAGGGCGCGCAGCAGCACAAGTTCGCGAACGTCGAGCCGGCAACGCAGGCCTGACGCGCGTCGCACCAAGCGGTAACCGAAGCCCCGCGGCGTAATCCGCGGGGCTTTTTGCTTTTGTGGCGCTCCTTCAGCCCGCCGTCTCAGCCCATCGATTCGCGGAAGAGCTGGTACTCGCCGAATTCGCCGAGCGGCGCCAGCCGCATGCGCACCGCCGCGGGGAGCGCATCGACGTCGCGCGACGGCACCACGACGAAGTCCGGCGTCGCGTCGAGCAGGTACGGCGCGAGCGCCGCGAGGTCGTCGACACGCACCGCCCGGCCGCCCGAATAGAACTCGGCCGAATAGGGCCGCGTGCCGAGGTAGAGGAGCCGGCCCGGCGCGGCGCCGCGGGCCGACTCGTAGGTGCGCACCAGGGCCTTGCTCGACAGGTCGCGCTCGAAGCGCCGGTGCTCCCATGCGATGCCGCCGACGAGCAGCACGCACAGCACGGCGCCCGTGACCACCACATGCCGCACGTCCGGCCGGAAGCGCCGCGCGTCCTGCGCACCCGGCAGCCACAGCGTGGCGAGCAGCAGGGCGAGCGCGGGCATCGCCGGCCACACGTAGGTCGTGAGGACGTTGCCCGACAGCGTGAAGAACGCGAGCGGCGCCAGCGTCCACGCCGTGAGGTAGGAGAGCCACCGATCGGTGACGAGCGCGCGCAGGTCCGCCGGCCGTTTCCACGCGGCGCGGCCGATCCATGCCAGCGCGGGGATCGACCAGGGCAGCGCAGCGATCAGACCGTAGAGCCAGATCGTGCCGCGCGGGCGCGCGTGCGCCGCGCCGTAGAGGTCGCCCTGCCACCCCGGCTCCACGAAGCGCTTCCAGTGCTCGCCGACGAGGAAGTACTGCAGAAATCCCGGCGCGGCGCGCTCGGCGAGCCCGTACCAGGGCAGCACGAGCGCGGCGACGGCGAGCGTGCCGGCGAGCCACGGCAGCCGCGTCCACACGTCGCGCCAGCGGTTCGTCCAGAGCGTCCATCCGGCGATGGGCAGCGCGGTCAGCACGACGGCGATCGGCCCCTTGGCCATGAGGCCGATTGCCACGCCGAGGAAGAACGCGTAGCGCCAGCCGCGGGCGGCGGGCGGCGCCGTGTCCAGCGCGAGCCAGAAGGCGACCATCGACAGCGCGGTGCCGAACAGCAGCGCGGCGTCGGTCATCACCGCGCCCGCCGCGACGAACGTGAGTCCCGTCGTCGCGAAGAACGCGACCGCCCACAGCGCGGCGTCACGTCCGCCACGTCGCCGCGCGAGCGCGCCCACCAGCGCGCCGCAGCCGACGGCCAGCAGCAGCGACGGCATTCGCACGGCGAACTCGTTGACGCCGAACGTCGCCATCGCGGCCGCCGACAGCCAGATCGACAGCGGCGGCTTGCCCCAGAACGGCACGCCGTAGTCGTACTGCGGCATGACCCAGTTGCCCGTCTCCAGCATCTTGCGGGCGATCTCGCCGTAGCGCGACTCGGTGGAGTCCATCAGCGGGTACCAGCCGAGGGTGGCGAGGCGCACGGCGACGAGCAGCGCCACCACGACGAGGAGCGCCGTGCGCTCGCGCGGCGTGAGCGTCAGCGGCGGGCGCGGCGGGGGGGTCATGCGGGGGATTCTGCGCCGGCTAGCGGCGCTCGAGCCACCACAGCATGCCCACGGCCACGCCGGTGAACGCGAAGAGCGGGAACACGGCGGAGAAGAGCGGCGGCCAGTCGTTGAGCAGGCCGAGGTTGGAAAAGAGCCGGCCGACGAGAAAGAACGTGAGGCCGAGCATCGTTCCCGCGAAGATGCGGAACCCAACGCCGCCCTGGCGGCGCTGGAAGTGCGCGAACGGCAGCGCCAGCACCATCATCACCAGCACGGCGGCGGGATAGAAGAGCTTGTTCCAGAACGCGATCTCGAACCGCGACGTCTTCTGCGAGTTGTCCGAGAGCACCCGGATGTTGTCGTAGAGCGCGTTCATGTCGAGGCGCTCCGGCGCCACCTGGTAGACGTTGAGGATGGACGGCCGCAGGATCGTCTCCCACGGCTCGGTGGCGGCGGTCGTCACCTTCGTGCTGTCGGCGCCGAATTCCGTCGTCTTCACGTTCTTGAGCTCCCAGCCGCCGCCGCTCGCGAAGCGTCCCGACTCCGCCGTGCGGATGCTCTTCAGATGGAGCTCGCGGTCGAACGTGTAGATGCGCACGCCCAGCAGCGACATGTCGCCCAGCACCGTGCGGATGTTGACGAACGTCAGGTCCTGCTTGAACCAGAAGCCCGACTTGAACTGCTGCGCCACGACGCCCGCGCTTTCCTTGTTCCCGACGGCGCGCACCGTCTGGGCGAGCTGCTCGGCGGGCGGCGCCAGGTATTCGCCGGCGAGGAACGTCGCGGCCGCGAGCGGGATGCCGACGCGCAGCACCGCCCAGCCGAGCTGGATCAGCGACATGCCGGACGCGCGCATCACCGTGTACTCGGAGTTCGCGACGAGCTGCGCGATCGCGAACAGCGTGCCGATCAGCGCCGCGACGGGGAAGAGCTCGTACAGGCGCGACGGCAGGTGGAGCGCGACGAACAGCAGCGCGCCGCCGAGCGTGTAGTCGCCGCGGCCGACGTCGCCCAACTCGTGGATCAGGTCGAAGAACGCGAACAGCATCAGCAGCGCGCCGAAGATCAGCAGCGTGGCGAGGAGCACCTCCTTGCCGATGTAGCGCTTGAGCGTCCTCAAGGCGGCGTCCCCGCGACCGTCGCGGGCGCGCCGGGCCGCGGCGCGCGGCCGAAGAGGCCGGACACCGAAAGCTGTGCGCGGAACAGCACCACGACGACCAGCAGCGCGATCAGGTGCGGCACGAGGAGGCCGGTCCAGAACCCGATCTTGCCTTGCGCGATCATGCTCTGGACGATGTTGAGGCAGTTGCTGTAGAGCATGTAGAGAAACGCGGCCGCCACGAGGTTGGCCGAGCGTCCGACGCGCGGATTGACGTAGGCGAGCGGCACGGCGAGGAGCGTCAGCATCAGCGCCGAGATGGGCACCGACAGCCGCCAGAACAGCTCGGCGCGCTCGATCCGGTCGTCGATCAGCAGCAGGGCCGGCGTGGGCATCGCCTTGCTCGAAATGGGCAGCGTCCGCATCTCGGCCGGCTCGATCCGGCGGCCGAGCTTCTCGAACTCGACCACCCGGAAATCAGCCGTCCCGGGCTTGCCTTCGTAGCGCCTGCCGTTCTCCAGCACCACAAAACGGTCGCCGTTCTCCGCCACCTCGAGTTTGCCGCGCGCGGCGACCGTCGTGGCGTCCTGCTTTTCGTCGACGGAGTGCAGGAAAACGTTGCGAATCGTGCTGTCGAGCGGATTGATCGCCTCGACGAAAACCACGAGATTCGCGCGGGGGAACTCGCGGAAAAGGCCGGGCGTAATCAGGCCGATTTCGTCCCGCGACTCCAGTTGCCGCTCGTATTCGAGACGGCGCTGTTCCGCCCATGGCGACAGAAATACCGACAACAGGACGATCGCGACAAGAAAAGGCGCCGCGAACATGAGGATGGGGCGCAGGCAGGCGGTCAGCGACTGGCCGGACGTGAACCAGACGATCATTTCGCTATCCCGGTACCACCGCGACAACGTCAGCAGGACGGTCAGGAACAGCGCCACCGACAGCAGGATGTTGAGATAAAACAACATCGCGAAGCCCAGCAGCGGCAGGACGCCGTCCGGGGCGACGGCGCCCCCGGCAGCCCGGGCGAGGATCCTCAGCACCAGATTGGTGAAAAGGATGGCCAAAAGGACGAGGAAAAGCCCGATCGTCGTCGCCGTCAGCTCGCGAACAAGGCTGCGCCGGAAGATCATGACGCCGGGAAATTTTTGACTTTTATCCCCCGGTTTGCCAATAATGCTCGGGAGTTCGGCTTGCGGGAAAGAAACGCAAAGGTCGACAAAGAGGACTCGCGATGGAATTTACCATAAAAAGCGGCAGCCCCGAGAAGCAGCGCAGCGCCTGCGTCGTCGTCGGTGTCTTCGACAACCGCAAGCTCTCGCTCTCGGCGGAATTGATCGACCGGGCGTCGAACGGCTACATCAGCGAGATCATCCGGCGCGGCGACATGGAAGGCAAGCTGGGCGCCACGCTGCTGCTGCACAACGTCCGCGGAACGCTCGCCGACCGCGTCCTGCTCGTGGGACTCGGCAAGGAGCGCGATTTCCGCGACAAGGAGTTCCGGTCGGCGATCAGCTCCGCGGTGCGCCTGCTGAACGAGACGGGCTCCTACGAAGCGGTCGTCTACCTGACCGAGGAAAAGGTCAAGCGGCGGGAAGTCGCGTGGCGGGTCGAGCATGCCGTCGTCGTCGCCATGGAATCGGTCTACCGCTTCGAGCAGATGAAGAGCGAGCCCGCCGAAGTGCGGCGCCCGCTGCGCAAGCTCACCCTCTCGGTCCCGCAGCGCTCCGACCTCAACGACGGCGAGTCCGCCGCGGCCCGCGGGCTCGCCATCGCCCACGGCATGGACCTGACGCGCGATCTCGGCAACCTGCCCGGCAACGTGTGCACGCCGGCGTACCTCGGCGAGCGCGCGCTGGAGCTCGGTCGCGAGTTCCCGGACGTCAAGGTGCGCGTGATGGAGCGCCCGGAGATCGAGGCGCTCGGCATGGGCTCGTTCCTGTCGGTCACCAACGGCAGCGTGCTGCCGCCGCGCTTCATCGTGATGGAGTACGAGCAGGCGGTGAAGAAGCAGAAGCCCGTCGTGCTGGTCGGCAAGGGCATCACGTTCGACACCGGCGGCATCTCGATCAAGTCCGCCACCGACATGGACCAGATGAAGTTCGACATGTGCGGGGCCGGCACGGTGTTCGGCGTGTTTCGCGCCGTGGCGGAGCTCAAGTCCAAGGTCAACATCGTCGGATTGATCCCCGCGTGCGAGAACATGCCGTCCGGCAGCGCCACCAAGCCCGGCGACGTCGTGAAAAGCATGTCCGGCCAGACGGTCGAGATCCTCAACACCGATGCCGAGGGCCGCCTCATCCTCGCCGACGCGCTCACGTACGCCGAGCGCTACGAGCCCGAGGCCGTCGTCGACGTCGCCACGCTCACCGGCGCCATGGTGATCGCGCTCGGGCACGTTGCCTGCGGCGTCTTCAGCAACAACGACGCGCTGGCGCGCGCGCTGGTCGCCGCCGGCGACGACGCCTACGATCGCGCGTGGCAGCTCCCGCTGTGGGACGATTACCAGGACGGCCTCGCGAGCAATTTCGCCGACTTCGCCAACGTCGCCGGGCGGGCCGGGGGCAGCATCACGGCCGCGTGCTTCCTGTCGCGGTTCGCGCGGAAGTACGAATGGGCGCACCTCGACATCGCGGGCATCGCGTGGAAGGAAGGCAAGGAGAAGGGCGCCACGGGCCGCCCGGTCCCGCTGCTGACCACGTGGCTCCTGTCGCAGGAGTCGAGCACGGCGTAGCGACAAGATGGCGGACGGAGCGGCGGCCATGACGACGATCGATTTCTACACGCATGTGGCGGATCGGCTGGACGTCGCGGCGCGGCTGGTGGCCAAGGCGTACGCGGCGCACGGCAGCGTGCGCGTGCGCACGCCGGACCGCGCCACCACCGACGCCCTCGACCGCCTGCTGTGGCTGCAGGCCCCGCTGTCGTTCCTGCCGCACTGCCGGATGGACAGCGCGGTCGCGGCCGACACGCCCATCCTGATCGACGAGTCGCGCGAGCACGCCGGTCCCGCGGCGGTGCTCATCAACCTGCACGGCGAGCCCGCGCCGTTCTTCAGCCGCTTCGAGCGGCTGGCCGAGATCGTCGGCACCGACGAGGCCGACGCCGCCGCGGCGCGCGAGCGGTTCCGCTTCTATCGCGAGCGCGGCTACGAGCTGCGCACGCACAACCTCGCCGAGCGCGGCTGACGTGCCCACCGCCCGCGAGCTCCTGGAGCAGGCCGAAGCGCTGATGCGGCGCGACCGCATCGCGGCCGTGCGCGCCGACGAGGAATTCCCCATCCTGACCGACGCCGTCGAGCCCGATGCCGTCGTGCCGGTGGCGGCGCCGGCGGTGGTCGACGCCCCGGCCGCGCTGCCCGAGACCGCCGTGGCGAACGGCGCACCGGCGGCGATGGCGCCGGCGGAGGCCGCCAAATCCGCCGCCTCGCCGCCGCCGCTGGTCGGCGCCGACGAGCAGGGCGCACCGTCGATCTGGGCCGCGCCCGCCAACGACGAGGCGTCGATCGCCGACGCCGGTCCCGATTCGCTGTCGCCGCTGCCGATCGACGTCGCGCTGCCGCACTCGCGCGCGCTGCCGATGAACGACGAGCACGCGCTGTGGCAGGACGACTTCATCGAGGCGCCGGCCGCCGCACCCCCCGCGGCAGCCGGCGCCGCCGCACCCGAGGACGGCACGGCGCCGGGCGCCGACGTCGAGATCACCACACCCCTCGACGATTTTCCGATCGCCGCGACGCTCGACGCCACGCGGTGGAACCTGATGGCGGAGGACATCCGCATGCAGGTGCTGCAGCGGATCGACATCTTCACCGACACCGGTCTGCGCGAGCAGCTCACCGAGCGGCTGAAGCCCATCGTCGACCGTGCGAGCGCCGACCTCGTCGCGACGATCAACCAGCACGTGGGCCAGATCCTGCGCGCGTACGTCGCCGAGGCGATCGAGCGCGAGATCGAGAAATGGCGGCAGGAGCCGCGCTGACCCGGCCTCCGCGCGCGCCATCAATCCTGTGCTATGCTGATTTCGTGAACCTGCAATCCGCCCTGCCGGCCCGTCTCGCGAACCGCGCGTTCGCTTATGCGTATTACTTTTACCGGACCTGCTCCGGGGGACGCGCGCGCACGTAGATCCAGCCACAGGCACCAAGGACAACGACGAAGCGGGCGGCCCCAACGGGCCGCCCGTTTTGCATTTCAGGCCCGACGCGACACCAACCCGAGGAGCGCACCATGATCATCGTGATGGAACCCGAAGCAGGCGATGCCGAGATCGCCGCCGTCGAAGCGCGCATACGCGCCGCCGGACTCGACGTGCACATCTCCCGCGGCACCGAGCGCACGCTGATCGGCGCCATCGGCGACGAGCGCAAGCTCGATCCGGAAATGTTCGATCCGCTGCCGGGCGTCGAGCGCTCGCTGCACATCCTGAAGCCGTACAAGCTCGTCGCGCGCGAGTGGCACAAGGCGAGCACGGTGGTCGACGTCGGCGGCGTGCCGATCGGCGGCGCGGCGGTGCAGGTGATCGCCGGGCCCTGCTCGGTCGAGACCCAGCCGCAGATGGACGCCGCCGCCGACGGCATCGCCGCCGCGGGCGCCCGCCTGATGCGCGGCGGCGCGTTCAAGCCGCGCACGAGCCCCTACGCGTTCCAGGGCAAGGGCGTTGACGGGCTGGCGATGCTGCGCGCCGCCGCCGCGCGGCACGCGCTGCCGATCGTGACCGAGCTCATGGACGTGCGGATGCTCGACACGTTTCTCGAGCACCGCGTCGACGTCATCCAGATCGGCACGCGCAACATGCAGAACTTCGACCTCCTGAAGGAGGTGGGGCGGGTCGACGTGCCGGTGATCCTGAAGCGCGGCATGAGCGCGACGATCGCCGAGTGGCTGATGGCGGCCGAGTACATCGCGGCGGGCGGCAACCACAAGATCATGCTCTGCGAGCGCGGCATCCGCACGTTCGAGACCGCGTACCGCAACGTGCTCGACGTCACCGCGGTGGCGGTGCTGAAGAAGGAGACGCATCTGCCGGTGATCGTCGATCCGTCGCACGCCGGCGGCAAGGCCTGGATGGTGCCGGCGCTGTCGTGTGCCGCGGTGGCCGCCGGCGCCGACGCGCTGCTGATCGAGGTGCACCCGTGCCCGTCCGAGGCGTGGTGCGACGCCGACCAGGCGCTGACGCCCGGCGAGTTCGAGGCGCTGATGGGCAAGCTCGACGCGATCGCGCGTGCGACGGGCCGCAGCGTGGACCGCCGCTTTGCGGTGAAGGAGGAGATTGCCGCATGATGCCGCATGGAGCGCGTTGACTGCGTCGTCGTCGGCGCGGGCGTGATCGGCCTCGCGGTCGCGCGGGCGGCCGCCCGCGCGGGTCGCGAGGTCGTCGTCGTCGAGGCGGCGCGCGCGATCGGCACGGTCACGAGCTCGCGCAACAGCGAGGTGATCCACGCGGGTCATTACTATGCGCCCGGCTCGCTGAAGGCGCGCCTGTGCGTCGAGGGGCGCGAGCGTCTGTACGCGTACTGCGCCGCGCATGGCGTCGCGCATCGGCGCTGCGGCAAGCTGATCGTCGCCACGGCGCCATCGCAGGTGCCCGCGCTGCACGCGCTGGAGGCCCAGGCGCGGCGCAACGGCGTGACCGACATCGCGCGGCTGACGGCGGCCGAGGCGGCCGCGCTCGAGCCGGCGCTCGCCTGCGTCGCCGCGCTGCATTCGCCGTCGACGGGCATCGTCGACAGCCACCAGTACATGCTCGCGCTCGAAGGCGACGCGCAGGCGGCGGGCGCGGCGTTCGCGTTCGCGAGCCCGGTCGACGGCGGCGTCGCCACGCCGGACGGCGTCGAGCTCGCGATCGGCGGCGCGACGCCGATGCAGCTCCTCGCGCGCTCCGTGTTCAACTGCGCCGGCCACGACGCGCCGCGCGTCGCGCGCGCGATCGCCGGCATGCCTGCCGCCGCGGTGCCGCGCGCCTATTTCTGCAAGGGCAGCTACTTCCGGCTCGCCGTTCGCACGCCGTTCTCGCGGCTGATCTACCCGATGCCGGAATCAGCGGGGCTGGGCGTGCACCTGACGCTCGACCTCGCCGGCCGCGCGCGGTTCGGCCCGGACGTCGAGTGGGTGGATGCGATCGACTACGCCGTCGATCCCGCCCGTGCCGCCGCGTTCTATCCGGCGATCCGGGCGTACTGGCCGGAGCTGCCCGACGATGCGCTGGTGCCCGACTACGCTGGCGTGCGGCCCAAGCTGCAGTCGCCGGCCGAGCCGGCGGCCGACTTCATGATCGCCGGTCCCCGCGCGCACGGGGTGGCGGGCCTCACGCACCTGTTCGGAATCGAGTCGCCCGGACTGACCGCGTCGCTGGCCATCGCCGACTTCGCGCTCGCCGAGGATGCCGTGCGGAGCTGAAACGCCTGCCCACGGCAGGCGTTCGAGGCGCATCCGCTACAATTTCAGGCTTTTGCGGCTGCCGCCCGACATGGAACTCGCCAAGAGCTTCGAACCGCACGCCATCGAGGCGAAGTGGTATCCGCTGTGGGAATCGCGCGGCTGGTTCAAGCCCGCGTATCGCGAGGGCGCGCCCGCGTTCTGCATCCAGCTTCCGCCGCCCAACGTCACGGGCGCGCTGCACATGGGCCATGCGTTCCAGCAGACGCTGATGGACGTGATGGTCCGCTACCACCGGATGCGCGGCGACAATACGCTGTGGCAGGTCGGCACCGATCACGCGGGCATCGCCACGCAGATCGTCGTCGAGCAGCAGCTGAAGGCGCAGGGCAGGACGCGCCACGACCTCGGCCGCGAGCAGTTCGAGGAGCGCGTCTGGGCGTGGAAGGAGGAGTCCGGCGGCGCGATCACACGCCAGATGCGCCGCCTCGGCGCGTCGGCCGACTGGTCGCGCGAGCGCTTCACGATGGACGAAGGCCTGTCGGCCGCGGTGCTCGAGACGTTCGTCCGCCTCCACGCCGACGGCCTCATCTATCGCGGCAAGCGGCTCGTCAACTGGGATCCGAAGCTCGGCACCGCGGTGTCCGACCTCGAGGTCGACAACGAGGAGGAGCAGGGCAGGATCTGGGAGATCCGGTATCCGCTCGCCGACGGCAGCGGCGCGCTGGTCGTCGCCACCACGCGGCCCGAGACGATGCTCGGCGACACCGCGGTGGCGGTCAATCCGGACGACGACCGCTACACGGCGTTCGTCGGCAAGGACGTGGCGCTGCCGCTGACGGGCCGCAGGATCCCGGTGGTCGCCGACGCGTACGTCGACCGCGAGTTCGGCACCGGCGCCGTCAAGATCACGCCGGCGCACGATTTCAACGACTGGCAGCTCGGGCAGCGGCACGGCCTTCCCGCGCTGCAGATCCTCGACCTCGAAGCGAAGGTCAACGACAACGCGCCGGAAAAGTACCGCGGCCTCGATCGCTACGCCGCGCGCAAGGCGGTCCTCGCCGACCTGGCAGCGCTCGGCCTTCTCGTAAGCGAAAAGGCGCACCGGATGGTGGTGCCGCGCTGCGGGCGCTCCGGCGAAGTGGTCGAGCCGATGCTCACGGACCAGTGGTTCGTCGCGATGACGGCCAAGGCTCCGGCCTCGCATCCGTACTTTCCGGGCAGGTCGATCCAGGACCTCTGCCTCGCCGCCGTGGGCGACGGCCTGCCGCAAGGCGCGCCGCAGCCCGGCGAGAAGGTGGCGTTCGTGCCGGCGGAGTGGCTGTCGACGTACCTGCACTGGATCAACAACATCCAGGACTGGTGCATTTCGCGCCAGCTCTGGTGGGGCCATCGGATCCCGGCGTGGTACGACGACGCCGGCAACATCTACGTCGCGCGAAGCGAGGCCGAGGCGCTCGCGGAGGCGCGCGCGAAGCTCGGCCGGGAGCCCGCGGGCTTCAGGCGCGACGAGGACGTGCTCGACACGTGGTTCAGCTCTGCGCTGTGGTGCCATTCGACGCTCGGCTGGCCGGAAGACACACGGGAGCTCCGCACGTTCCTGCCGTCGTCGGTGCTCGTGACCGGCTTCGACATCATCTTCTTCTGGGTCGCGCGGATGATCATGACGACGACCTATTTCACCGGCCGCATCCCCTTCCGCGACGTCTACATCAATGCCATCGTCCGCGACGCCGAAGGCAACAAGATGTCGAAGTCGAAGGGCAACGTGCTCGACCCGATCGACCTCATCGACGGCATCGAGGCCGACGCGCTGGTGGCGAAGAGCACGTCGAACATGATGGATCCGCGGCAGGCCGAGACCGTCGCGAAGCGCACGCGCAGGCAGTTCCCGGCCGGCATCCCCGCGTTCGGCGCCGACGCGCTGCGCTTCACGTTCGCGTCGCTCGCCACGTTCAACCGCACGCTCAACTTCGACCTCGCGCGCTGCGAGGGCTACCGCAACTTCTGCAACAAGCTGTGGAACGCCACGCGTTTCGTTCTTATGAACGTCGAGGGCAAGGACGCCGGCCTCGACGAGGCGCAGCCGAAGTCGCTGTCGTTCGTCGACCGCTGGCTGCTCGGACGGCTGCAGCGCGCCAAGCAGGACATCGCGCAGAACATCGACGGCTATCGCTTCGACCTCGCCGCCAAGGCGCTGTACGAGTTCGTCTGGGATGAGTACTGCGACTGGTACGTCGAGCTCGCGAAAGTCCAGCTCCAGCGCGCCGAGGCCGCCGGCGACGCCGCCGCCGCGCGGGGGACCCGCTCGGTGCTGATCCGCGAGCTGGAGGCGACGCTGCGGCTCGCGCACCCGATGATGCCGTTCATCACCGAGGAGCTGTGGCAGACGGTGGCGCCGCTCGCCGGCAAGCACGGCGAGACGATCTCGCTGCAGCCGTTTCCGAAAGCCAGCTTCGACCGCGTCGACGCCGCCGCGGATGCGCGGATGACGCTGCTGAAGGACCTGGTCAACGCCGCCCGCGCGCTCCGCGGCGAGATGAACCTCTCGCCGGCGCTGCGCGTGCCGCTGCACGTCGCCGGCGACGCCGCCGTGCTCGCCGAGCTCTCTCCCTATCTCGCGGCGATGGCAAAGCTGTCGGAGGTCAAGGTCGTGGCAGAGCTGCCGCAGACCGACGCGCCGTCCGCGATCGTCGGTGAATACCGGCTGATGCTGTCGATCGACGTCGACCCGCAGGCGGAGCGCGAGCGCATCGGCAAGGAGATCGCGCGGCTCGAAGGCGAGGTGGTGAAGGCGCGCGCGAAGCTCTCGAACGAAGGCTTCGTCGCGCGCGCGCCGGCGGCGGTCGTGGCGCAGGAGCGCGCCCGGCTGGCGGGGTGGGAGGCGACGATCGAGAAGCTGGGAGCGCAGCGCGCCCGCCTGTCGCAGTGAGCTGATGCCGGCGCCCCTGTCGAAGTACCGCACGTTCCGCGCGCTCCGGCACCGCAACTTCCGGCTGTTCTTCATCGGGCAGGGCCTGTCGAACATGGGCACCTGGCTGCAGCAGGTGGCGATGGGCTGGCTTACGTACCGGCTGTCCGGCTCGGCGTGGCTCCTGGGTGTCGTGGCCTTCGCCGCCAACGCGGGCATCCTGGTCTTCGGTACGTGGGCAGGCGTGGTCGCCGACCGCGTGCGGCGCCGCCACGCGCTCTATTGCACGCAGTCGCTGATGCTGCTGCAGGCGATCGTGCTGGCGACGCTGACGGCACTCGGCGTCATCGAGGTGTGGCACGTCATCGCGCTCGCGCTCTTCCTCGGCGTGGTGTCCGCGTTCGACATACCGGTGCGGCAATCGCTGTACGTGTACCTGATCGACGACCGCGCCGACCTGCCGAACGCCATCGCGCTGAACTCTTTCCTGGTGAACGCCGCGCGCGTCGTGGGCCCGGCGCTCGCGGGGCTGCTGCTCGCGCTCGTCAGCGAGGCGCTGTGCTTCGCACTCAACGCGCTGTCGTTCGCGGCCGTCATCATCGCCGTGACCAAGATGACGTTCCCGCGCGAGCCGGGCCCCGCGGCGCGCACGCAAGGCTGGTGGTCGAGCTGGCTCGAGGGCTTCCGGTTCGCGTCGCGCCATCCGCCCACGCGCGCACTGCTGGCGCTCGTCGCGGTGCTGGCATGGACGATCACGCCGTACTCGACGCTCATGCCGATCTACGCCAAGGACGTGTACGGCGGCGGTCCTCACACGCTGGGCTTCCTGCTCGCCGCTGCCGGAAGCGGGGCGCTGATGTCGACCGCGTATCTCGCCGGCCGCGAGAACGTCCGCGGGTTGATCCGCATCATCGCGCTGGGCGCCGCCGTGAGCGGCCTCGCGCTCGCATGCTTCGCGTACACGCGCGTCTTTCCGCTGGCGCTTGCGCTGATGGTCGTCGTGGGCGCGGGGATCATCCTCGCCGCGGCGTCGGCCAACACCATCCTGCAGACGATCGTGTCCGACCACTTGCGCGGCCGGCTCGCCGGGTTCTACATGCTCGCGTTCCTGGGCGTCGCGCCGATCGGCAATCTCGTCGCCGGGGCGATCGCGAACCGCTTCGGCGCGCCGCTGACGCTCGCGGTAAACGGGGCGATCGCCGCGCTCGCGGCCGGCTGGTTCTGGCAGCGGATGCCGACGCTCCGCAAGTCGTTGCGCCCCGACTACGAGCGCCTGGGCATCGTCGCGTCCAAGTCCGCCGAGCAGTGACCCTTCGTTCCACCTTCCACGGAAGCCCACGATGAAACTCCGCACGCTGCCCGGCACCGAGCTCGCCGTCTCCGAAGTCTGCCTCGGCACGATGACCTGGGGCGAGCAGAACACCGAGGCCGACGCGCACGCGCAGCTCGACTTCGCGCTCGACCGCGGCGTCAACTTCATCGATACCGCCGAGATGTATCCGGTGCCGCCCGACGCCGCCACGCAGGGAAGGACCGAGCAATACCTCGGCACGTGGCTCGCGCGCCAGCCGCGCGATCGCGTCGTCGTCGCCACCAAGGTTGCCGGGCCCGGCCGCCGCGCCTGGATCCGCGGCGGGCGCACCGACCTTACGCGCGACGTGATCGCCGAGGCGATCGACACCAGCCTGGCGCGCCTTCGCACCGACTACGTCGACCTCTACCAGATCCACTGGCCGCAGCGGAACGTGCCGCTGTTCGGCGCGACGGACTTCGATCCGCAGGCCGAGCGCGAGGGCCCGGCGGTGCGCGAGCAGGTGGAGGCGATGGCGGCGCTGATCGCCGCCGGCAAGATCCGGCACTACGGGCTGTCCAACGAAACCGCGTGGGGCGTGGCCGAATTCAGCCGCGTGGCGCGGGAGCTCGGCGTTCCCGGGCCCATCACGACGCAGAACAGCTACAGCCTCGTTTCGCGCGGCGTCGACAGCAACGTCGCCGAGGCGCTCTACCGCGAGAACATGTCGCTGCTCGCCTACAGCCCGCTCGCGGGCGGCGTGCTGAGCGGCAAGTACCTCGGCGGCGCGAGGCCCCCGGATTCGCGGTTCGTGCGCTTCGACAACTTCGCGCTGCGCTTCCGCAAGCCGCTGGTGGCCGAGGCGGCCGAGAAGTACGCCGAAGTCGCGAAGGCGCATGGCCTCACGCTGACCGAGCTGGCGCTGGGCTACGTGCGCAGCCGCTGGTACCTCGGGTCGAGCATCATCGGCGCGACCAGCCTGGCGCAGCTCGACGAGGACATCAAGGCGGCGCAGGTGACGCTCGACGCGGCCACGCTCGCCGCGATCGCCGAGGTGGCGCTGCGATATCCGAACCCGGCAGGCTAGGAGCGCGGCGCCGCTGTCGGCGCGAACCCACCGCCGTTGCAGCGTCCGGCCTACAGCGCGCGCGGGGCGAATGCGCCATGCTCGCCGCATGCGTCCTTCATCCCCTCGCTCCGCCGCGCGGGTCGTCGTCACGGCCGCGTGCGCATTCGTCCTGTCCGGCTGCGGCGAGACGGCGCACCTCCCCGTCACCGCCGGCATGGGGACCTCGCCGACGCTGCCTGCGCCCACGCAGACGCTGATCCCCACCGTCCATGTAGCCAAGGCCACCGGATGGCCTGCGGACGGTGCACCGGTGCCCGTGGCGGGCACGGTGGTCAAGCGATTCGCCGAAGGCCTCGACCACCCGCGCTGGCTCTACGTGCTGCCGAACGGGGACGTGCTCGTCGCGGAATCGAACGCGCCGCCGCGACCCGAGGACGGCACCGGCGTCAAGGGCTGGTTCATGAAGCTCTTCATGCGAAGTGCGGGCGCGACCACGCCGAGCGCGGACCGCATCACGCTGCTCCGCGACACCGACCGCGATGGCGTCGCCGACGTCCGCACCGTGTTCGCCAGCGGGTTGAAGTCGCCGTTCGGGATGACGCTCGCCAACGGGAGCCTGTTCGTCGCCACCACCGACGCGCTGGTGCGTTTTCCTTACCGCGACGGGCAGACGGCCGTCGAAGGCCCCGGCGCCGTGATCACCGAGCTGCCCGGCGGGCCGCTCAACCATCACTGGACGAAAAACGTGATCGCGAGCGGCGACGGCGCGCACCTCTACGTCACGGTCGGTTCGAACAGCAACGTCGCCGAGAACGGCATCGAGCAGGAGTTCGAGCGCGCGGCGATCTGGGAAGTGGAGCCGGCCAACGGCCGGCACCGCGTGTTGGCGTCCGGCCTCCGCAACCCCAACGGCCTGGGCTTCGAGCCGCAGAGCGGCGCGCTGTGGACGGCGGTCAACGAGCGCGACGAGCTCGGCAGCGATCTCGTGCCCGACTACATGACGTCGGTGAAGGACGGCGGCTTCTACGGCTGGCCGTACAGCTACTACGGCGCCCACGTCGACACGCGGGTGAAGCCGCAGCGGCCCGATCTCGTGGCGACGGCGCTCGTCCCCGATTACGCGCTCGGACCGCATACCGCGTCGCTGGGGCTAGCCTTCGTGCGCGACGTGCCGCTGCTGCCCCAGTTCGCGCACGGCGCGTACGTGGGCCAGCACGGCTCGTGGAACCGCAATCCGAGGAGCGGGTACAAAGTGATCTTCGTGCCCTTCGCGGACGGCCGGCCGGCGGGGCCTCCGCAGGACGTGCTCACCGGCTTCCTCACCGAGGAAGGCGAGGCGCGCGGGCGGCCGGTCGGCGTCGCGGTGGACGGCCAAGGCGCGCTGCTGGTCGCCGACGATGTCGGTAACATCGTCTGGCGCGTGAGCGCCGCCGCCCCGCGCTGACGCCGCCTGGCGTTCCGTCCCGGCCTCGAAGCGCAACTTGCAGGCGCGGTTGCGGTCTGTAAGGATTGCCGCGCGCGCCCCGACCAACGGCGCCGAACGACGCTGCCCAATTCACCTCGGAGATCGCCGCCATGCCGTCCTGCTCCCCGTTTCGCCGCGTGGCCGCCGCCGCCGCGCTGTCCGTCGCATTGGCGAGCGGCGCCGCGCACGCGGTAGAGGCGTCGCAGCCGCTGCCCGCCCCCGCGCGTGACGTCGTCGCGTCGAAAGCTGTCACGAGCGACACCGCGGTCTTCGCCGGCGGATGCTTCTGGGGCGTCGAAGCGGTGTTTCGCCACGTCAGGGGCGTGAAGAAAGCCGTGTCGGGCTATGCCGGAGGCGCAGCCGCCACGGCGACGTACGAAGTGGTGAGCAGCGGCACCACCGGCCACGCGGAATCGGTCCAGGTGACGTACGACCCGTCGCAGGTGTCGTACGGCGAGCTCCTGCGGATCTTCTTCGCGGTCGCCCACGACCCCACGGAGCTCAACCGGCAGGGGCCCGACGTCGGAACGCAATACCGCTCTGCCATCTTCACGCGCAACGACGAGCAGCTCCAGGTGGCGAAGGCCTACATCGCGCAACTCGACGCGGCGAAGGCGTTCGGGCAGCCGATCGTCACGCAGGTGACGCCGCTGCCGGCGTTCTACGCGGCGGAGGCGTACCACCAGAACTACCTGGCGCTGCATCCGGACCAGCCGTACATCGTCTACAACGACCTGCCGAAGCTTGCCGCGCTGAAGTCGCGCTTTCCCGATCGCTACGTCGCCGCGCGCTGAAGGGCGCGGCTAGTCGCGCCGCGCCACGTAGAGGGTGACCTCCTCGCGGTCGTGATACAGCTGGCGCACCGCGAGATCCGCTGTCATGCCGGCGTCGCGAAGCCGCGTGCGGACGAGGTCGAGGCAGCGCTCCACTTCGGCATACCGCTTCTTCATCGGCAGCTTGAGATTGACGATGGCGCGGCGGGCGTGGCCTTCGGCGATCCAGTCGCCGACCAGCGCCGCGATGCGGATCGGCTGCAGCACGATGTCGCAGACGAGCCAGTCTACGGGCGCGCGCGGCCGCCATGAAAGCCCGTCCGCGCGCACGTGCGTGACGCGCGGATCGATCGAGACGTCGCCTTTCAGCGCGCCGTTGTCCACGGCGGTGACCTTCACGCCTCGCTGCGCGAGGTACCACGACCAGCCGCCGGGCGCCGCGCCGAGATCCACCGCGCGCATGCCGGCCCTGAGGAGCGCTTCGTGCCGGTCGCCCAGGAACACCGCCACCGCCTCCGCGAGCTTCGAGGCCGAGCGCGACGGCGCGCCGTGCGGCACGCGCACCCGCGCGATGCCCATCGGCCATGGGCTGCCTTCCGCCACGCCGCTGACGCCCGCGTAGGCGGTCGCGCCGTCGGCGAGGAAAACGTGCAGCCGCTGCGCCGCTGCCACATCGATCGCGCCGCGCTCGCGCAGCACGGTCTCGAGCCGCGGCTCCAGCGCGCGGGCGAGGGTGGACAGCGCCTTGCCGTCGTTGGTGTCGGGAAACTCCACCCATGCGCTGCGCACGGCGCCGAAGCCGGCCGCCGCGATCGCCGCGACGATCGGGGCTACGCGATCGGGCCGCCCGCCGGGCGCCGCGCCGAGGAGCGCGTGCGGCCCCGTGCCGGCGAACGCGGCGCGCACGAACATCGGCGGACCGCGTGTCAGCGCGCGCATCCAGGCGCCCCCGTCGAGCGAATCCGCGGTGGCAATCAGATAGCCGCGTCCGGGGACGACGTCGATCCGCACTTCCGCCTTCATAGCGGCGAAGACGCGGGCGAGATCCTCCGCCGCTTCGGCGTCGAATCCGGCGCGGCAGTACGCGACGACGACGGGCACGGCTGCGAAGGCCGTCAGCGCAGCATGAACGACATCGCCGACAGGCTGTTCAGCACCCGCACGGCATGGCGCATCGTCGGCGACTGGAATTCGAGCGTCGCCGCGTCGATGCGGCGCACGAGCGGCAACAGCGCGAAGAGATCGGCCAGCGCGGGGCTCGTCGCCTGCACGCGCAGCACCAGCGGCGTCTGCAGCGGACCGAGCTTCAGCCCGGGCACGCGCGCGGCCGCCTCGCGAGCGCCGGCCTCGATCGCTGCGCAGGCGGCGGACGGCGAGAGGCTGCTCGCCGCGCGCTGGCCCTGCGCGGTCTTGACCGTCACCGTCACCGCCTGGGGAAAATGCGCGGCGGCCTCGGCGGCGAAGCGGTCGTCGCCGGTGCAGAGCCCGACCGGCACGCCGTATTCGGCCGCCACGGCGCCGTAGAGCCCCGCCTCGCCGGTCTCCACCCCGTTCACCAGCACGCGGGCGAACGCGAAGCCGTTGATCGTGTGCGCCAGCACCCCCGCCGCGTTGGCGCGGGCATGCCAGCCCACCAGGAACACGGCGGCGCAGCCGTCGTCTACGCCCGCCATCATCCCGAGCTCGCGCGGCTTGCCGGTGATGAGCCGCGCGGCGGGCGGCAGCGCGTCGGCGATGAGGTTGCGAAAGCCGCCGTGGGAATCGTTGACGACGACTTCCGCGGCGCCGCCGGCGAGCGCGCCGGTGACGGCGGCGCCGGCTTCGGCCGTCATCTGGCGGCGCGCGCGCTCGTAGTCGGGATTGCCCGGCCGCGTGTCGTCCGGATGCACGACGCCGGCGATGCCCTCGATGTCGACGGCGATCAGGATCTTCATCGCGCGAGGCTCGCCCAGTCAGGCGCCACGTCGAGCAGCGCGCGCCGGACGTGCCCGTCGCGGCCTTCGACGGTGACGGCGCTCCACAGCGCGTCGAGGATCGCCTGCTCGGTGGCGTCGGCCGCGGCGTCGAAAAGCCGCTCGAGCCGCGGCTCCGCGAGGACGTGCCGGACGCGCAGCGCCGCGACTGCGCGCTCGGCGATCCGCTCCGCCGTGGAGAAGGCGATGACGACGTCGCCGCTGCCGTGGCCGAAGTTGCTGCCGGTGCGCGCGATGCCCGCGCCCGCGCGCATCGCGATCCGGCGCAGCTGGCGCGAGTCCACCGGCGCATCGGTGGCGAGCACGACGATGATCGAGCCGCGCTCCTCGGGCGCCGGCGCGCCGGCGGTACGCGCCGCCAGCGCGGGACCCAGCCGGCGCCCGGCGAGCGTGAACTGCGGCGCCCGGCCGAAGTTAGCGAGCACGAGCGCGCCGAGCGTGTAGGGCATTCCGTCCAGCGTGGCGACGCGCGACGCCGTGCCGATGCCGCCCTTGACGCCGAAGCACGACATGCCGCGGCCCGCGCCCACCGCGCCGCGGGCGAATTCCGCCGACGCGGTGGCGCACGCGGTCTCGCAGTGGATCTCCGCCACCGCGAACGCCGAGAGGTCGTTGAGGTAGCCGTCGTTGCATTCCGCGACGACCGGATTGACGGTGCTCATCGTGCGGCCGATCTCCGGCGTGGCGGCGAGCGCGCGGCGGACGAGCGCGGTGGCCACGGTGCCGACGGCGAACGTGTTGGTGAGTGCGATCGGCGATTCGATGGTGCCGAGCTCGATCAATTGCATCAGGCCGGCCGTCTTGCCGAAGCCGTTCAGCACGCACGCGGCCGCCGGCAGCTTCTCGAGGAAGAGATTTCCGGCGTGCGGCATCACGATGGTGACCCCGGTCTGCACCGCGCCCTCGGCGATCGTCGCGTGGCCGATCGTCACGCCCTGGACGTCGCTGATGGCGTTGCGTTGCCCGGCGGGCAGGTCGCCGATCATCGGTGCCTTGGCGGCGGTCATCTCCGCTCGATCTTGGGGTCGAGCGCGTCGCGCAGCCCGTCGCCCAGCAGGTTGAACGCGAGCACGGTCAGGAAGATCGCGAGCGCCGGGAAGATGGCTTCGTGCGGCGCCGTGATCATGTCCGAGCGGGCGGCGTCGAGCATCGCGCCCCACTCGGGCGTGGGCGGCTGGGCGCCGAGGCCGAGGAACGACAGGCTCGCCGCCGTGATGATCGACGTGCCGATCCGCAATGAGAAGTAGACGACGACCGCCGAGATCGTGCCGGGGAAGATGTGCCGCGTGATGATCGTCCAGTCGGAGGCGCCGATGCTGCGCGCCGCCTCGACGAACGTCAGGTGCTTCAGCGCCAGCGTGTTGCCGCGCACGAGCCGCGCGAAGGTCGGGATGCTGAACACGGCGACGGCGACGACGACGTTGGCCATGCCGCCGCCCAGGATCGCGACGATGCCGATGGCGAGCAGGATGCCGGGGAACGCGAACAGCACATCGCAGATGCGCATCACGATGCGGTCCCACCAGCCTTCGTAGTAGCCGGCAAGGAGACCGAGCACCGTCCCCACCAGCGCGCCGACGGCGACGGAAACGAACCCGGCCGCGAGCGAGATGCGGGTGCCCATCAGGATGCGCGAGAAGATGTCGCGGCCGAGCGCGTCGACGCCGAACCAGTGCTGCCACGACGGCG